>Ga0316190_10000082_pt1 | contig 54325 bp, 54 predicted proteins | sample Eddworburrow2_MG_FD_204929 | JGI IMG/M metagenome (GOLD analysis project Ga0316190, IMG submission 204929) | Coastal sediment microbial communities from Maine, United States - Eddy worm burrow 2 | ecosystem: Environmental > Aquatic > Marine > Coastal > Sediment | place: USA: Maine | collected...
GAACGCTCCTGCGTGGCCCCGTAGCGCTCCTTCATCCAGCGGGCCCAGATCCGACGGGCGGCCCGGAACTTGCCGATCTCCTCGAAGAAATCACTGTGGGAGTTGAAGAAGAAGCTGAGCCGTCCGGCGAAGATGTCGACGTCGACCCCGGCCGCCACCGCCGCCTCCACGTAGGCGAACCCGTTGGCCAAGGTGAACGCCAGCTCCTGGGCGGCGGTCGAACCGGCCTCACGGATGTGGTAGCCCGAGATCGAAACCGGGTGCCAGCGGGGGATCTCGGCCGCGGTGTAGCGGATCATGTCGGTCACGATGCGCACCGAGGGCCGGGGAGGATAGATGTACTCCTTCTGAGCCTGGTACTCCTTGAAGATGTCGTTCTGGATGGTGCCCGCCAGATCGGCCTTGGCCACCCCGTTGTTCTCGGCAACGGCGATGTACATGGCCATGGCGATGGCGGCGGGCCCGTTGATCGTCATCGACGTTGACACCGCCGACAGGTCGATGTCGGCGAACAGGTCCTCCATGTCGGCCAGGGTGTCGACGGCCACCCCGGCCCGCCCCACCTCGCCGGTGGCCCAGTGACTGTCGGAGTCGCGCCCCATCAGGGTCGGCATGTCGAACGCCGTCGACAGCCCCGCCACCCCGTTGGCCAGCAACTCCTTGAACCGGCCGTTGGTGTCCTCGGCCGTGCCAAACCCGGCGAACATACGCATAGTCCACAACCGAGAGCGGTACATCGACGGGTAAACGCCCCTGGTATAGGGGTACTGGCCTGGATACGGCGCATCACCGTAAACCGGCTCGACGGGAACCCCCGACATCGTCTCGAACGGGATGTCGCGCAGCTTGGAGGCCTCATAGGCCTGGCGGTAGGCCTCGTACTCCGGACTGTCCGCGGGACGTCCGCTCTCCGATGGTGACATGGTGGTCTCCTGCTAGGGGGTTCCCTAAAACTAATTGCCCGACGGCCGGGAATGGCAACTTCGTTCAGGCCGTCTCCCTCAGGCCAGTGCAGAGGCGATCACGGCAATCGTCTTGTCGACATCGGCCCGGCTCAGGTCGAGGTGGGTCACCATGCGGCTGGTGTTGCCGTTCACCGCGGCCTGGATTTCATTGGCCGCCAGGGCATCGACCACCGGCACCGGGTCGACGTCGAAGCGCACGAACACCATGTTGGTGGCCTGCTTGGTCACGGTCACCCCGTCGACCGAGCCCAGCCCGGCGGCCAGGGCCTCGGCGTTGGCGTGATCCTCGGCCAGGCGATCGATGTTGTTGGCAACGGCGTAGCGACCACCGGCGGCGATCACCCCCGCCTGACGCATCCCCCCACCCAGCATCTTGCGCCAGCGGCGGGCCGCGCTGATCAGGGCCTCGGAACCAACCAGCACCGAACCTACCGGTGCCCCCAAACCCTTCGACAAACACACCGACACCGTGTCGAACGGCGCCGCCACCACCGATGGAGCCACACCCAGGGCCACCGCCGCGTTCCACAACCGGGCCCCGTCGAGGTGGCACGACAGGCCGCGGCTGCGGGCCAGGTCGGTAGCTTCACGCTGGTAGTCGAGCGACAGCACCATACCATCGTGGGTGTTCTCCAGTGACAGCAACCGACTGCGGGCGAAGTGGGCATCGTCGGGCTTGATCACCGACGCCACGTGATCGAGGTCGAGGCGCCCATCGGGCAGCGTCGTCACCGGTTGCGGTTGGATGCTGCCCAGCACCGCCGCCCCGCCTGCTTCATAGCGGTAGGTATGGGCGTTGTCGCCGACGATGTACTCCTCGCCCCGCTGGCAGTGGGCCATCAGGGCACACAGGTTGCTCTGGGTGCCTGACGAGACGTACAACCCGGCTTCCTTGCCCAACAGCTGCGCCACCTCGACCTCAAGGGCGGTGACGGTGGGGTCGTCACCCCAGACGTCATCGCCGACCTCGGCAGTGCTGATGGCGGCACGCATCGCGGGCGTCGGTTTGGTCACGGTGTCAGAACGCAGATCGATCACGGCCCCATTCTGCCACGTGCACCCCGAGGCTCCGTGCGGCGGCAGGGCCAAGCGACCGGTTGGATATATCTAATGGTAGAAAGGGTTGAAACTGGGGTCGATGTTTGCTACAAATGGCGTTGCAGATGAGCATAGTTTCCGCCGACAGCTCCTCTGCTCAGCACAGTCATGCAAGCGTGGCTGTTGTCGCCGCCATGCCGGGGGCAGTCCGTGCCGCGAGAGGACTGCACCCGTCTGAACCCAGAGGGCGCGTTGCGGGAGTATCCGCTCTGATTGTGGCTCAAACCCGCCGGACCTGGTACCTTCCCTCCTGCGTGGTACTCCTCCTTCTTCTTGTCGTGCTTTCAGTGGTAGCGGTCGTTTACTTGACGATGCTCGGCAACGTCAAGAACTATCGGATAAAGAATCGCGACCAGTCCCGCATCGGATCCGATGCCAGGACGATCGGCACCGAGACGATCAATCTGCGGGAAATGCTCGAGTAGCTTTGGTGGAGTTCCCCACGGGGAGGACTGCTTGTTCATCCTCGTCTAGAGTGCGTCAATGGCCGCCACCGACAAGCCAGGGGCCTTATCGGGTTCGCGTTACCTCGATGAGGCTGCAACTCTGGAGACCCCTGACGACTGTATTCGCCTCTACCAAGAGTGGGCTTCGAGTTATGACGACAACCTGATCATCGGCCTTGGCTCGGTCCACCACCAGCGGTTGGCCGATCGTTTCGCCGAGGTGGCGAAAAGGGGCGATGGTCCGGTGCTTGATGTCGGTTGTGGCACTGGCCTGCTTGGAGCCGAACTATCGCTCCGTGGTGGCTGGGCCATCGACGGCCTCGACATCTCCCCCGAGATGTTGGCCGAGGCGGTCGAGAAGTCGAACCCCGCAGGTGAACCGCTGTACGGAACACTCATCACCGCCGACCTGACGAGGAGTCTTGCCGCGGCCGACAACACCTACGGGTCAGTGGTGAGTGCGGGACTATTCAAACCTGGTCACGCTGGACCGGGGGTCATCGGCGAACTGGTTCGCATCACCCGGCCCGGTGGTCTGCTGGTGCTTGGTGTCGACAGCGACTTCTATTCCGAATACGGCTTTGACCGCTACCTCGCATCGCTGGTGAACGAAGGTTCGGTGGGTGGGCTGTCGGTCACGGTCGAACCGGTTTATGTTGGCTCTTACGAGGGGCCAGACCATGATCATGCGACCGACACCGCCCATCTGATCGTTATGCGGGCCAACTGACTTGCCTGCAGTTCCCGGGGCGAACGAACACTAGAATTGCCCTTGATGGATGATGTTGTTGGGTGTGTGGTCGCAGCCCGTGGTGGTGACCCGCAGGCATGGAGAAAGCTGGTTGACGGCCACTCCGGTCTGGTATGGAGCGTGATAAGGGGTTTCCGCCTCGATGAGGAGACCTCCAAGGACGCCTTTCAAACCGTGTGGCTCCGGTTGGCCGAACACCTCGACAGCATTCGTGAACCGGCCCGACTTGCCGGCTGGCTGGGCCAGACCACCCGCAACGAATGTGTAGGGCTGGTCCGTCAACGGAGTCGCCTCATCCTGACCGTCGAGGCCGATGACCAGGATCGGTACGTCGACGACAACGCCAACCCCCCGTTCCCCCCGCCGGGCGAGCGGCTCGAACGCGAAGAACACCGGGTGGCGGTGGCCGCCGCCTTCGAGCGGTTGCCCGAGCGTTGCCAGGAGTTGCTGCGCCTGCTGGTGGTGGATCCTCCCGCCAGCTACGCCGAGATCTCCGATCTGCTCGATCTGCCGGTGGGGAGCATCGGCCCCACCAGGGCCCGCTGTCTGGACACGATGCGGAACGCCCCCGAGATTTCACGTATCACCGGAGGTTCACGGTCGTCATGACTGCGCCTATGAACAACGACGAAATCTTCGCCTTGCTGGCCGAGTGCCTGGCTGACGACCGGCCACCGGTCGAAGCCCAGGAAGCGGCGTACGAGGCCTACCGATGGCGAAACATCGATGCCGAACTGGCCAAACTCATTGAGGATTCCCCGATTGAGGTCGTTGGCTTTCGCCATGGGGCCTACTCCCGTCTGCTGACCTACAACTCCGCCCAAGGAACAATCGAGGTTGGAGTTGCCGACGACACCTTCGAGGTGGTCGCCATCCCCACCCCGGTCGAGGTTCGGGCCCATCGGCGGTCGGGACTGCTTGACGTCACCATCGATGTCGAGTTGGACAGCGGGGGACGGGGCCGCGGCTCGGGCGTCTCGGGATCGGTCCGGTTCGAGGTCGTGTGGCCGACGGGGCCGGTGCTGACCCCCTGGATCACGCTGTAGCGCCCGCTTGGTCGCGGGCGGTGTCGGCCACGATCGTATAGAAGAGGCGTTGGGCGTTGCTGCCGCCGAGGCGCCAGACGTCATCGGCCACCGGGTCGAACTTGTCGACCGCTTGTTGCCAGTGGCCCAACCCGAACGCCAGCATCCCCTCGGCCACGCTCACCCCCACGGTTCGCAGCACGGCGGCGGCGGAGTCGTCGCCCTGCGACCAGGCCCGCATGCCCTCGATCAGCCGCCGGCCGTCGTCGAGGCGGCCGGCCCGGGTCAGGGCCAGGGCGTAGTGGGTGTCGTTGAAGGGCTGGGTGTGTTGGCCGACGCGGCTGGCGGCGGGATCGGCCAGCTCGCTCCAGCGGTCGCCGACGTCAACCCCCAGCGACTCCAACCGGGCCAGCAGGGAGATGGCGTTGGTCAGGTCGAGACCCTCTTCGCTGCGGGGTGGATAGACGCCGTCGTCGAAGGCGGCCAGGGCCTCGTCGAAGCGTCCAATGGCCCACAGCTGGATGGCCCGATGCCACCAGAGGTGACCGGCGAACCCTGGACCGCCCATCACCCCGGCGTGACCGTCGAGCCAGGCCACACCCTCGTCGCGTCGGGCCTCCATCTCCATCACGTGGGCGACGCTGTGGATGGCCCACAGGTCACCGGCCTCCTGCTCAACTCCCCACCGGCCCAGCTCCTCGGCCCGGCGGTACTCGCCGGATTCCTCCCAGGCGAAGGCCTCCATGCCGTCGAGGTAGGAGGCCAGGGGGAGGTCGTTGTTCCAATGTTGACGGGCGTCGGCGAGCATGGCCACCATCTCGGGCACCCGGCCCGAGCTGAACAGCAGCAGGTAGCGGGCACGGAGGGCGAACAGGTCGGTGGGGTGCTCGGCCAGGGCCGCGCCGAAGGCATCGACAACATCACCGATGCGGCCGTCGGCCCAGGCCACGGCGGCGTCGAGGTGGTGCCGCTCGCGTTGGCTCACCTCGGTGGCGTCGCGTTGCGCCCCGGCTGCCAGTTCGCGGGCCTGGGCCACCTGGGCCGGTCGGTGGGATTGGGTCAACAGCATGGCCAGGGTGGCCTGGGCCAGGGGGCCGGCGTCGAGAAGGGTCGGCATCCGAGTGGCGATGGTCGGGCTCATGGTGAGGTAGTCGCCGACGACCTGCTCGATGGCGGTGATGTCGTCGGGCTCGGCGGTAATGGGGCAGCCCCACTGGTCGGTACGCGTCATGTCAGGTTCCTCGTTCGCTCTATTTGGCCATCGTAGTTCCCGCTGGCCTCCTCCCGACGAGGCCAGTACGGTCGGAACGATGACCACCATCACACTCGACGGCCCGACCAACATCCTGGTCATCGAAGGGCTGACCATGGCCGAGGCCAAACCGGAGTTCGTGGCCGAGATCGCCGCCGCCGCTCCCGAGGGCAGTGTGGTACGGGTGGCCAAGAACCTGAAGGAAGCGGCCACCGCGGCCGAAGAGCTCGACGTCGAGGTGATCCTCGGCTTCTTCAATGAGCGCCTGTTCAGCGCCGTGCCCAACCTGCGCTGGGTTCACGCCACTGCGTCGGGGGTCGACTCGTTCATGTTCGACGCCTTCGTCAACTCCGATGTTGTCCTCACCGGGGAGAAGGGCCTCGTCGGCGGCCACCTGGCCGACACCGGCTTCGGCCTGCTGCTGGCCCTGACCCGCCAGATCCACACCGCCATCAAGCTCGGCCCCGACGCCTGGGCCCACCGGGTGGAGATGCGCATGAAGGAGATCGAACTCGACGGCCTCACCATGGGTGTCGTCGGTTTTGGGGGCACGGGCCGGGCCATGGCCCGCCGGGCCGTCGCCTTTGGCATGAACACCATCGCCGTCGACGAATACCCCTCCCCCGGCGAGCACGGTGTTGAGGAGGTGTGGCCAGGCGACCGTCTCGACGAGTTGCTCGCCACCTCCGACGTGGTTGCGCTGTGCTGCCCCCTCACCCCAACCACCGACAAACTCATCAACGCCACGACCCTGGCCGCCATGAAACCCGGCTCGTACGTGGTCAACGTGACCCGGGGTGAGATCATCGACGGTGACGACCTGGTGGCCGCCCTCGAATCGGGCCACCTCGGCGGCGCCGCCCTCGACGTCGCCCCCGGTGAACCCCTACCGGCCGACCACCGGCTGTTCCAGCTCGACAACGTCGCCATGACCCCCCACACCGCCGGGGCGAGCCAGCATCGTGCCCCCCGCAACGTGGCCCGATTTGTCGACAATCTGGGTCGGGCACAACGGGGCGAGGCCCTCGACGGTGTGGTCGACAAGAACGTGGGTTTCTGAACGGCCTTGAGCGAATCGGGGCCCCACCTCTAAGTTTGGTAGCGGACCAACATCAGGAGAATCGCCATGCGTCACTATTCCTGCGACTCACACGTAGTCGAAGCTCGGGAGGTGTTCCAAGGGCTGGCTGAACGCTTCGGTTCCAAAGCACCGCACATCCTCACCAACCCCGACGGCGTTCGGGGCGAGTTCCTGTCGGTGGAGGGGGCCCGCCTGGTGCCGGTGGGACGGCTCGGTATCGCTGGCAACCGTCTCGACGACCCCAAGACCGAGGAGCTGATTGCCCGCGGCTACGACGGACTCAACCCCGGGGTGCGCGACCCGACCAAGCGCCTGGCCGAGCAGGACACCGATGGCATCGTTGGCGAGGTCATGTACCCCAGCCTGTCGATGTTCACCTTCGCCGTGACCGACGATGCCACCCGCGCCGCCGCCTTCGAACGCCATAACGACTGGATCTTCGACTACTGCTCGCCCGACCCCGACCGCCTCATCGGCATCGGCTGCCTGCCAATCCCCGATGTCGACGCCAGCGTGCGCGAGGTGCGACGGGCCGGAACCAAGGGGGTGCGGGGCTTCGCCATCCCGTCCCACGCCCCGATCGACAAGCCCTACAGCGACCCGGTGTACGACCCGCTGTGGGCCGAGCTCCAGGACATGGACCTGCCCATCACGATGCACATCTTCACCGGGACGTCGTTCGATTGCGGCCTGCCCTCCCATTGGGGCACCCCGGGGGGAACAACCAAGGGCTACACCCTGGCCCACACCACCGTCGTCAACAGCACCATCGACCTGATCCTGGGGGGCGTGGTCGAGCGGTTCCCCCGTCTCAAGTTTGTGCTGGCCGAGTTCGAGACGGGCTGGATCCCCCACTTCAAGCAGCGCTTCAACCACGCCCACTACCGCACCCCCAAAGACGCCGTCGACTACCTGACCCTCAGCCCGTCGGAGTACTTCGACCGCAACTTCTGGGTCACCTTCGAAGACGACGAGGCGGGCATCCTGACCCGTCACCTGATCGGGGTCGACAACCTGCTGTGGGGCAACGACTACCCCCACCACGACTCCATCTGGCCCGAGTCGATCCCCATCCTCGATCGCATCATGCAGGGCGTGCCCGACAACGAGCGGGAGCAGATGGTGTGGGGCAACGTCGTCGACCTCTACAACATCGACACCTCGAAACTCCCGGCGGCCTAGACATGGACGAACGCAGCGCAGTCGTCGCCCAAACCATGGACGACATCCGCACCATCGAGGCCGAGTCGGGCGCGGGGCGGGAGACCGTCGAGCAGATCCGCGACCGGCTGTTGGCCCTGGCCTCCCGGCACGACCTGTTCTCCCTCGATGTCTTTCCTCCTCCTTCCGAGAGCGAGAAGTCCCGCGGGTGGCTGTACCGCATTGCCCAGGATCCCGACGACCGGTACGCCCTGTACGTCAACTCGTCGAGGGGCAACGTGTCGACGCCCGCCCACAACCACACCACCTGGGCCGTGGTCGTCGGCCGCGAGGGCCAGGAGCTGAACAAGTTCTACGAACACAGCGCCGACGGCGGCGTCAAACAGATCGACGAGTACATGGTTGAGGACGGCACCGGGGTGGCCATGGTCGGCGACGACCTGCACTCCATCCACATCGACGGCCCCGCCCTCAACTTCCACTGCTACGGGTTGGCGCTGGAACGCCTCGACGAGCGCCAGTACTACGACCCCAAGGGGGCGGAATGGAAGGTCTTCCCTGCTGGAGCTCACATTGTTGAGGGCCGCCCGGGGTTCAGTTCGTGACGATGACCTCACCTGCGGATCTCGCCGCCTGGCTGGCCGACGGCGACGAACTGGCCCTACTCGACGCCCGTGAAACCGGCGCCTACAGCGACGAGCACCTGTTCCACGCCGTCAACGTGCCGCTCTCGCAGCTGGAGCTTCATCTGGAGGCGCTGGTTCCCCGCCGGGCCACCCGCATGGTGTGGACCGACGACGGCCACTCCGATCTGGCCGCCCGTGCCGCCCGCAAGTCGACCGAAGCCGGTTGGACCAACGTTTCGGTATTGCACGGTGGCAACCAGGCGTGGGCCGCCGCTGGAGGCGAGTTGTACTCAGGGGTGAACGTACCGTCGAAGGCGTTCGGTGAACTCATCGAGCACCGCCACGACACCCCCCGCATCAGCGCCGAGGAATTGCAGGCCCTGGTTGATGACGGCACCGACCTGGTCGTGCTCGACTCCCGCCCCTTCGGCGAGTACCGCCGCATGAGCATCCCCGGCGGGATCGACTGCCCCGGGGCCGAACTGGTGCATCGGGTGAAGGCCGTGGTCGACGATCCCGACACGCTGGTTGTGGTCAACTGTGCCGGGCGGACCCGCAGCATCATCGGGGCCCAGTCACTGATCAACGCCGGACTCGACAACCGGGTGGTGGCGTTGGAGAACGGCACCATGGGCTGGCACCTGGCTGGGTTCGAGATGGCCACCGGCGCCGACGCCGTGGCCCCCGTCCCGACCGACGACGGCGCCGGGGCCTGGGCCCGCCAAGGTGCAGCCGAGGTTGCACAGCGCTTCGGTGTTGAGCGCATCGAACTGTCGGCTATGGACAAGTGGCTGGCCGACGACACCCGCACCACCTACCTGCTCGACGTTCGCACCGAGGAGGAGTTCGAAGCCGGTCACCTGGTCGACGCCCGCCATGCCCCCGGGGGCCAGTTGGTGCAAGCCACCGACACCTACGTGGCCACCGCCAACGCCCGCATGATCCTCATCGACGACGACGAGGTCCGAGCCCCCATGACGGCGTCCTGGCTGCTGCAACTGGGCTGGTCAGAGGTTGTCGTGCTGGCCGGTGGGATGGCCACCGCCGTCGCCGCCGGACGCCCGGTCGTCACCGGCAAGACCCCCCGGCCATCGCTGGCCCGGGTGTCCGCCCCCGTGATCCGACCTCCCGACCTTGCCGCCCGTCTCGACGGGGCTGGTGCCGATGTGGTCGTCATCGACATCGGCACCAGTGTCAAGTACCGCGACCGGGGTCACGTCTCGGGTTCGTGGTGGGCCGTGCGCTCGCGCCTCGACGAGGCCCGGGCCAAGATCGGCAAGGCAGGCACCGTGGTGCTGACCTCAACCGACGGCACCACGGCCAAGCTGGCCGTGGCCGAGGCGGTCGAGTTCTGGCCCGAAGCCGAAGTGCTGAGCCTGGCCGCAGGCAACAAGGGCTGGCGCCACGCCGGCTACGACATGGAACTCGGCTTCGAGCGGGCCACCACCACCGACGACGACGTCTGGCGATCCCCCTACGCCGAGGACGACCTCACCGCCGCCGCCAACCGCTACCTCGACTGGGAGGTCGGCCTACTCGACCAGATCCGGCGCGATCCCACGGTGCAGATGGCCTAGGTCGTTGGCTGGCTGGGCTCCATGGCGATGCCCATGACTCCGGCGGCCAGGTCGAGGTCCTTATCGGCGGCGAGCAGGCTGGCTCCGTGGCGCAAGGCGACAGAGGCGATCATGCAGTCCACCATTCCTCGTGGTGTGGTACCTCGTCTGCACGTGCTCGTCTTCGATCTCGATGTTGGTGTACGGGTCTTACCCATACACCAACAGTACACGTCAGGTGTCAAGGGTTGAGGGCTGTGGCCAGTAGGGCGGCGGCCGGTCGCAGTGCGACGGACACGGTCTCGCTTACCGGTCGGTCGGCCGATGAGGAGTACGGTTCTGGCTGCTGTGCCCCGTCGGGCAGTGGATCGACGGTTGTGTGGAGGGTCATGCGGTCGCCCGAAACGATGAACGACCCCGTCAGCCTTGTTCGTTCGAGGTTCGATTGCGGCCCGCCAGCGGGTCGCTCCCACCCAGCGCGTTGCGACGCAACCGGGTGGAGCCCGTCAACAGGAACTGGCCGGGCGTCGGCGCGAGCCACCGCCAGTTGCTGTTCGTCGGCAAAGGACCGTATTGCGCTCAGCCGACCCTGGTTGACCAGATGGTTGGCCAGGCTGGTCTTGCCGATTGCCCTGGCTCCCTCAACAATCACCAAGGGATCGGTCGACAACTGATCGGAAACACGCTGCTCGGCCCCGCGACTCTGATACTCCACTGGGTCAGATTGTAGTTTCTGGTGCAGTACTAGGCAGTTAATCGCCTAGTGCCTAGACAGATTTGCACCCTGGGGGTCGACCTGATGCGCCACGAGGGTGAACCGGTCCGAGGTGTAGGTCGTTGACACGAACGGGGGTGTGGCCCAGGTTGCCGTTCCCTCGATACGGGTCGACTGGATCTCGAACCCGGCCTGACGCAGGGCCACGCAGAGGTCGTCGAGGTCGAAACCGTAGATCGGTTCCGGTGGATGGCCGTTGGCCAGGAGTTCAGCGTCGAGGGCTTGGGCCACGGCAGCGGGAAGAGCAACGCCGTCGACCACGGTCAACGAGCCACCGCTCCTCAGAACCCGGGCCAGCTCGGTCAGGAAGGCGCCACCATCGGGAATGTGGTGGAGCACCGCCCTCAGCGTGATGGCGGAGATGGCGTCATCACGGATCGGAAGGCGAACCCGGTCACCGCAGATCCACCACGCGTCGAACGGCGCCCCCGGCGCCCCCGGATTCGAACCGCAGCCGATCTCCAGGGCTATCGACGCAGGGTCGTTGTTGAATGGGCACACATACCCAGGTTGGGTCATCTAGGGTCGTGCATCAAGCCGCCAGGCCCAGCCAGACGACCGGGAGCCGTTCGAACGATGCTTGACCATCTGTCCATCCAATGTGCCGACCCCGAAGCCAGCGCCGTGTTCTACGATGCCGTGTTGGCCACCATCGGCGGTGAACGCATCCTTCAGTTCGACGGTGGCGTCATCGGCTACGGGGTGCCACCGATGCCCGACTTCTGGCTCGGTCCGCAGACCACCGGTAGCGGCTTCCGGGAAGCACACATTGCCTTCAGCGCGCCAAACCGGGCTGCGGTCGATGCCTTCTTCCAGGCCGCGGTCGAGGCCGGGGCCGAGGTTCTGCACCCACCGAGGATCTGGCCCGAATACCACCCCAACTACTACGGCGGCTTCGTGCGCGATCCCGACGGTCACAACGTCGAGGCCGTCAGCCACGCCCCCGAGTAGGCCCCTCCGAGTAACTAGGCCGATACCGCAGAGCCAGCGATGCTGGAGATGGAGGTGCCGCGCCGTGGTTGGCGGATCTGGTGGCGGTCATAGCCGTTGGTGACGTAGCCCAGCGACAGTCCGGTGACCGGATCGGCCCACGCCAACTGACCACCGGCACCGTTGTGACCGAAAGCGCCGGCTGACACCGTGCGGCCCAGGCCCCGGATGTTGGCCATGCCATCGTCGCCGGCCAGGATCAGGCCGAGCGAGCGGTTGGCCGGCACCCCCATGGGATCGGGCAGCGAGTTGCGCACGTTGCCGGTACCGTCGGCCAGGATGGCGGGGTCCCAGATGCTGGCCGAGTTGTGCAGCAGTTGCTGGTAGAAGACGGCGATGTCGCGGGCCCGGGCGAAACCGCCTCCGCCCGGCACGCCGACCTCCCGCACGTCGGCGTCGTTGAAGCGCAGCACCACGTCGTCGGTGACCTCCGAGGCGGGCAGTTCCCGCACCCCGAAGGCGGCTTCCAGTTCGTCAGGCGTGGCCGGCTCGCCAACCAGCACCAGATCGGCGATGTTGTCCTGGTCGTCGGCGGGTACCCCGACGATGCGGGGCAGTCCGGCCGGGGTTGTGACCCGCTCCTCGACCACGCCCCGGTAGTCGCGGCCGGTGACGGCGTCGATGATCTCGGCCAGCACCCAGTGGGCCGCCGTCGGGTGGTACTCGTAGCGGGTGCCGGGCTCCCAGTTCAGCCGCCAGCCCGCCATGCGCTCCCGGCGCCCCTCCCGAGTGTTCCACTGGGGCGGCCCCATCGGGGCGTGGGGGAAGCCCGAGGTGTGCAGCATGACCTGCTCGACGGTGATGTCGGCCTTGTCCTCGGCGGCGAACTCGGGGAAGTAGGTGGTGACCCGCTCTGCGGGGTCAACCAGCCCGTCGGCCATCAGGGTCCACACCGTTGAGGCGACAAAAGGCTTGGTTGCGGAGAAGATGCAGTAGCGGGTGTTCAGGTCGGCGTCGCCGAACACCTCCTCGGCCACGATCTCACCCTGGTAGGCCAGCGCCACCTGGGCCGAAGGTAGGAAGCCCTCGTCGACCTCCCGGCGGGCCCGTTCGATCAGGGCGTTGACTCGGGCTTGGTCCAGGGTTTGCTTGCTCATGGTGAAACGTTAGAACGAACGGCCCGATCAGACGAACTGCACCTACCGCACCGGCTCCCGGGCGGCGAACTGGAACCAGGTGATGGCCGCTGCGGTGATAAGGGCCAGACTGATCATGGCCGTGGGGAACGAGGTCACATCGGCCAGGGCGCCGCTCAACACCGGGGCCAGCACCAGGCCCAGATCACCCCAGGTCCGGTAGAGGCCCATGGCCGACCCGCGCAGCTCGGCGGGGGCGATGTCGGCCACGAACGCCGCCGGGGCCGGGCCGCTGACCCCGGTACCAACGGCGGTCAACATCAGCCCCACAATGAACCACCACGCGCTACCGGACAGCGCGGTGACAACCACCCCGACCGCGGCGATGTAGCCGTTGGGGACGATGGCCGGTTTGCGACCGAAGCGGTCGGCGATCCAGCCCGCGGGCCCGATCAGGATGAGCCCGATCACCCCAAGCCCGGTAAACAACAGGCCCAGATCCCCGGTGTCGAACCCGAACCGATCGGCGGCCGAGATCGGCACCAACGTCTGGCGGAACCCCGAACGCAGGGAGAAGATGGCGAAGCTGACGAGCCCGACCGCCACGAACTGGCGGGACAGAACCAGATCCCGGGTCGTCGTGCCGGTAACCGTCCCCACATCCACCGTTTGATCGACTTCGAGCTTGTCGTGGTCGTGGGGCTGGGTGGTTCCCTTCGTCTCCGGCAGGCGGAGGAAGCTGTAGACGGCGGTCACCGCGGCCCCCGCCCCGACAACCAGGAACGGCACCCGCAGGCCGTAGGCGTCGGCCAACAATCCACCAACGGCGGGGCCGACGCTCACCCCCAGCAGCAGCGCCCCCTGGTTGGTCGCGATGTAGCGGGCCCGCTGATCGTCGGCAGCGATGTCGATGAGGTAGATCTGGGCCCCGGTCATGTAGAGGGCGGAACCGGCCCCGGCCGCCAGCCGCCAACCGAGCAGGGCCCAGATATTGGGGGCCAGTCCGGAGCCGATCATGCCGATCGAAGTAATGAGCGGCCCGGAAACGAGCAGGAAGCGTCGCCCCGCCCGATCCGCCCACAACCCGGCGGGGATGTTGAGTAGCAAGCGGGCCAGCCCGAAGGCGGTGAACGTCAAACCCACCACCGCGGTGGAGACGCCGAAGTCGCGGGCGTAGAGGGGGAGCACCGGCCCCACCACCCCCTGGCCCGCCATGACCAGAACGGTCGAGCCCGAGATAACGAGCAGCCGCTCGTCGCCCCGGACCCGGGCCACGGCATCGATGACGGCGCCCGCCGGGCGAATCAAGGTCTCATCAGTGGCCGCTGCCCCCGCCGAGCAGCTCCCGCAGTCGGGTGGCGGAGAAATCGCTCTGCTGGGCGGCGTCGATGATGATGCGCTCCCCGGCGGCGATCTTGGCCGCGGCGGCCGGAACGTCGCGGGCCACCTCAAGGGGGATGACCGCCGCCCCGTGGCGATCGGCGTGGATGAGATCGCCGGGGTTGACCGTCATACCGTGCACCGTGACCTGGATCCCGTACTCGACGATGTGGACCCAGGCATGCGACGGGCCCGGCATCCCGGCCAGCATCTGGTAGCCGTGGGCGGCGTCGTCGAGGTCGCGGATGCTGCCGTTGGTGATGACGCCCAGCGATCCGAGCCCCTGGTGGATGTTGGTGTTGACCTCACCCCACCAGGCCCCGTAGCCGGGGATGGCGTCGAGATCCTGGATCACGGTGATCGTGGGCCCCTGGCCCTCGGCGATGTGGTCGTAGTAGTCGAGACGGGCCGCGGTGTCCTCGGCCGCGCTGCGGTTGGAGGGCTGCATGGACCGGATCGTTCCGGTGCGGGCGTAGCCCACGATCGGCTCTAGCGCCGGGCGAGGGCAGAAGAACGGCTCAACGCTGTAGCCGGAACCCCGCCGGCCGGGAGCCACCACCTCCAACGCATTGCAGACGGTCGGGGTGTCGAGGGCCCGCAGGGCATCGAACTCGGCTTCGGTGAGGGGTTCCATGGAGCCCAGGTTCGCCCGACCAGCAGCCCGGGGGCAACCCGGCGGTGCGACTGAAGCTGAGAACAGCCACATCGACGGCCCCCATCGCAGGCCAGGCACGGGTTGTTACCTCATGTATGAAGGCCGCGGTCCCGGTGTTGTCCTGCGGCGTGATGATGATCGGCATGTGGTGTTCGAGATGGATGACGAGCAAGAGGGAAAGGCCGGGCTCTTCGCTGCTCAACTCAACCACGAGTCCTATCCGACGCTTGGTCTGGAAGGGGTAGGCCACCCTGGAGCTCACGCTTGACTCGGCCGTGCCCCGGCTCGAACAGGAGCTGGCCGAGTGGCAGTCAGAAGCTGAGCGGCGGGGGTGGCCCGTCGTGGTTCGCGAACAGGTTTGGGCCGCGTTCGAGAGGTAATCGGTAACGTTCAGGAATCGATCAAAGCGGTAACGGCGGCAACAAGGGCTGTCCGGTCGACGGTTCGTTGCACCTCGGCGGCGTTGAGCCACTCGTCGCGGTCGGTGATGCCCTGCGACACCTCTTTACCCAGGGCGAGGTTCTTGATGACGATGGTGCCCGCGTCGAACTCGTCGCCACCGGCGATCACCGCCGCTGGTGAACCGCGCCTGTCGGCGTACTTCAACTGGTTGCCGATGTTCTTGTTGCCCAGGTACAGCTCGGCCGCGATCCCGGCCCGACGTAGCTCGGCCACCATCGTCTGATAGTCGGCCAGGCGGGCCTTGTCCATGACGGTGACCACCACGGGCCCCGGCCGGGCCGTGCGGTCGAGTTGCTTCAGCTCCCGCAGGGCGGTCAACAACCGGTCGACCCCGATACTGGCCCCGGAGGCGGGAACCTCCTGGCCGGTGAAGCGCTTGACCAGGTCGTCGTAGCGGCCACCACCGGCCACCGAACCGAACGAGCGGCGCTTGCCGTCGTCGTCATCGGTCTCGAACGTCAGCTCCGCTTCGAACACCGGGCCGGTGTAGTAGTCGAGCCCCCGCACCACGGTGGTGTCGAAGGCAACCTTGTCCGATCCAAGGGCCATGGCCGTCAGCAGTTCGTCGATAGCGGCCAGTTCTTCGATGCCCTCGCGGCCCTCGGGTTCGTCGCCGACCACGTCGGTGAGTCGGGCCAGCACCTCGGTGCGGGTACCACCACCGGCCCCACCGGCCGACACGAACCCCAACACCTGGTCGATCTGATCCTCGGCCAGGCCAACCCCGGCAGCGAAATCGCCGCTCTCGTCCTTCCGGCCCGGCCCGAGCAGCAGGCGAACACCTTCCAAGCCGACCCGGTCGAGCTTGTCGATCGAACGCAGCACGTGGGCCCGCCGAGCGGCAGCCCCATCACCGTCGCCCGCGATGCCTGCCGCGCTCAGCACACCGTTGAGTATCTTGCGGTCGTTGACCCGAACCAGGTAGTCGCCCGGTTCGATGCCGAGCTGCTCCAGTGATTCGGCCAGCACGGCGCACACTTCGGCGTCGACGGCGGCCGAGCGGCTGCCAACGGTGTCGAAGTCACACTGCATGAACTGACGGAAGCGGCCCGGCCCCGGTTTCTCCTGCCGGAAAACGCTGCCCACCTGGTAGCGCCGGTAGGGCATCGTCAACTCGTTGCGGTTCTGGGCGACATAGCGGGCCAGAGGGGCGGTGAGGTCGTATCGCAACGCCATCCACTGCTCGTCCTCATCACGCAGGGCGAACACGCCCTCGCCGGGACGGTCCTTGTCGGGCAGGAACTTGCCCAGGGCGTCGAGGTACTCCAGTTCGGGTGTCTCCAGCGGTTCGAACCCGTAGGTCCGGTACACCCCGACGATCGTCTCGATCATCTCCTGCCGTTGCAGTACATCCAGCCCAGAGGCATCGACGAGACCGCGCGGCAACCGGGCCTGAGGCCGTTTTGTCTTCCTTGACACTGCGGACCTGCCTCAATCTCCCCCGTGGGGGAACGTACTGCCGATGGGACTTGAACCCATGACCCCCAGATCCACATTCTGGTGCTCTAGCCTACTGAGCTACGGCAGCTTGATGTTGCTTGACTCTACTCCACCGGTAGTGGGCCTCAAACGCTATTTCGTCTCCCGGAGCTGCTCAAAGGTAGCGGTAGACGTCATCCAGGGTGATATCACGGTTCAACATCGTGACCTGGAGCCAGTACAGGAGCTGCGAGATCTCTTCCGCCAACTCGTCGTTGCTGCCGTGTTCGGCCGCCAGCCACACCTCGCCGGCCTCCTCCAGCACCTTCTTGCCGATGTAGTGCACGCCGTTGTCGAGGGCCTCAACGGTCGAGGAGCCCGGTGGACGCTCCGTCGACCGGCTCTGGAGGACGGCGAAGAGGGAGTCGAACGTGGTGGTGTTCTCGGTCACGCCAAAACCCTACGGGTCCGGAGTCGCCGTTCGTTTCCTGCTCCAACGCCAAATTGGGGCAACCTGGAGCAGTGACGACGACGGCGGACACAACGGCGACCCAGACAGGACTGGGCAGGAGGCAGCTCTGGTGGCTTATGGCCGGGCTGTCGCTCGGGCTGTTCCTGTCCTCAACCGAGCAGAGCGTTGTGGCCACCGCCCTGCCGACGATGGCCGGGGAACTGGGTGGAGCCAACCGGCTGGCCTGGGTCGTCTCGGCCTACCTGCTGACCTCGACCATCGTCACCCCCCTGTACGGCAAGATGTCCGACCTCTTCGGACGACGCCTCGTCTACCAGGTCTCCATCAGCGTGTTCCTGATCGGCTCGATCATGTGCGCCATGGCCCAGACGATGAACCAGCTGGTGGCGTTCCGGGCAGTGCAGGGCCTCGGCGGGGGCGGGCTGATGTCGTTGGCCTTTGTCATCATCGGCGACGTCGTCTCACCCCGTGATCGGGGCCGCTACATCGGGGTCTTCACCGCCATCTTCACCGTGTCGGCCATCACCGGCCCCCTGTGGGGAGGCCTGCTGGTCGACGGCCCCGGCTGGCGCTGGGTCTTCTGGTCAGTGGTGCCCATCAGCGTGCTGGCGCTGTTCGTGACCAACCGCGGGCTTCGTCTGCCCTTCGCCATCCGCCGCCGTCCGATCGATTGGCTCGGTATCGCCTTGCTGGTGGTGGCCTCCACCGGTCTCATCCTGGTGCCGGTGTGGGGCGGTCAGACATTCCCCTGGAGTTCGTGGCAGATGGCGGCAACGGCCACCGTTGGTGTGGTCGGTTCGGCGCTGTTCATGTGGCAGGAGAGCCGGGCCGACGAGCCCATCATCCCTCTACGGCTGTTTCGTGACCGCACCATCGTCGTGGTGTTCATCATGGGCTTCATCCTCATGGCCTCGTTGTTGACGGTCATGACGTTCCTGCCCCTGTTCCTCCAGGTGTCCACCGGGGTGTCGGCCACGAGATCGGGCCTGCTGCTCACGCCTCAAAGCTTGGGGATCTCGCTGGTGGCCACCGTCAGCGGCTACCTGGTGAGCCGAACCGGGCGCTACAAGTGGACCATGGTCAGCGGGGCCAGTTTGGCCCTGGTGGCCCTGCTGCTGCTGACCAGGATCACGCCCGACACCGGAGCGGTGCAATTGGCTCCGGTGTTGTTCCTGCTCGGCACTGGCCTGGGCCTGATCTTCCCCAACCTGACCCTGTCGGTTCAGAACGCCGCCCCCGTCGAGGACCTCGGGATCGGCACCTCCACCTCAAACTTCTTCCGCAGCATGGGTGGTGCCTTCGGGGCGGCGGGGGCCGGGGCCCTCATGCGGGTGCATCTCGACGACGGGCTCACCGAGCGCCTCGGCGCCGCCCGCCTGGCGGAGGTGGGAGGAGCCGAGGGCCTGATCCGGACCCCCCGCCTGGTCAACGACCTACCCGAGGACCTGCGCCGGGCCGTTATCGACTCGGTGGCCGATTCGGTGGTCGACGTCGTCTGGTGGGGGGTGCCGATGATGGCCGTTCTGCTGGTGTTGTCTTCCCTGATCCGTGAGAAGCCGCTGCGTACCACCTCCACCATCGGATCCTCGTCCGACGACTGAGTGGGGGTGGGGCGGCACCGGATGGCCGTACCCCGCTAGGGGGAGCACCGTGGTGTTCCTGCTCTCGAACAGCGACAGGGTCCAGGCCCAGATCAGAGCGGCGGCGGGAACGGCGCCGGCCAGCAGGACCGCTGACCACCCGCTGGCGGCGCCGACCATCCCGCCGATGACAAATCCTGAGCCACTGACGACCGCAGCCAGCATGCTCAGGGCATAGGCGGCGGCCCGTAACGCTGGTGAGGCTTGCCTACTCTGTTTCATCTGTCACCTCCACCGGTTCTCCGCAGACGCTGGGTAAGTTTCTTACTTGTTCTACGCCGCCGTTGGCGGGTTTCGCCCGCGGCGCAGAACAGAAGTTCCGCATCAGTGGTCCAGCGACCAGACCTCGGGCTGTTTGGTCGACCCGTCGGCCGTGACCTCCAGGTGATATGCCGCTTCCCGGCGGGTGCCGATGGCGGTGAAGGCGGCCAGTTCAACCACTGACGCCGTCGGCAGACGGGGTGACCACAGATCGACGGCGGCACCGAACAGGTGTTGCGTATTTGGCGCCGCTCCAATCTTGAGGTTGTACCCGACCGAGCGGTACCCGCTGGCAATCCGCACCGGTTCACCGGCCAGTTGCCGATAGCGCTCCAGGGCCAGAACCAGCTCACGGCGTACGGCAATGACCTGATTGTTCAGGCTCAACCGATGACTGCCCCCGGTGCGAAACTCGGCGAAACGAAAATGGGGGGAGGCGTAACCGCCCCCCGCCGCACAGCGGGCCAGGGCACCGGTGGTTGTCGGATCAGGTTCCCCGGTCCGGGGCAGGTCCTCAAACGTGTAGCCGGCTTGAAAGCTGCTCAGGGCCCGTTTGGTGAACGTGCCCAGAATGCCGTCGGCCACAAGAGGCCACCCGATCATTTTCAGGTGACGCTGCAGATGGACCACATCGGGCTCGGGAGGGCCCGATTCCGATTCGTTATGCAGGGCAGCTTCGAAGTCCTTGGCGTACCGGGCCACGAGTACTGCTCGATCCTGCCCATTGACGATCCGGCGCGCTCCTACATAATCGACCTCGCCTTGATTGATGTAGTCGATCAGGCGATGTCCGGTGAACTGGCCTATCTTCATGCCTCGCACGGCGATTGTTGCTGCCACGTCGGGCTCGGCGACCAGCTCGGGTTGGGCGATCAGAGGTAGGCCAAGATGGTGCTGCCATTCGGCGTACTGGCGGCGACCGGTGATTCGGATGTAGCCACGGCCTCGAAACCGGGGTCCGTCACCGGGGTTGATGTTGCCGAGATGGTGTCGGCCTTCATTGGCCCAGCCACTTTCGTGGTCAAGCAGCCAGAGCCCCATCTTGGACTCGTGTTGAACGGTGGCCAGGACATAGGCCGACTGAGCCAGAGACAACTGTTCCTGTCGGCAGAGTGCCAACAGGCGACGAATGTGAGCGTCGGCCGTCGAATGGCTTCGCATTACTGTGTCAATTCCCCTTCTCATGATGATTCTCCGCGTTTGGGTTACACCAGGCTTACGCCACGAAGGACCGGATCTGGACGTGGGAAAACTATCTAGAATTGATTGCGCCACAACGGATCAGCGGCGACGTAGTACATCAAACGGGGGGGACGGTGTCGGTGGTCTGGAAGGTGGGCGAGGGTCCAATATGGAGTTTCATCGCTGGTCAAGGTCCCTGGGGAGGCGTGAGCGTGGGTGTCGACCCACCCCCGGGTCGACAACACCGGTCGACGTCGACCTCTGGGTTGGCATCGCCGAAGGCACGGATGACGGTTCGGCATCACCCCAGGAGGAAGTTGTGGGGAAAGCGGATGTCGAAGCCATGGTCAGGCTCAAGTCCCGCTTGGAGCGGGTGCTCGCCGACAACGATGGGGTGACGATGATCCCGGCCTCCGCTGGCCACATGAGCACTGAATCATGGGAGGCGATGTCCCGCAGAGAACGTGCAGTCTTCGTTGGAATGCAACTGCGGAGACTTGATCCCCGCTTGCTATCGGTGATGGTCATGACAAGGTCACGTGGTCAGTCACATCTCTCCCGGTAGCAGCCGCCCTTCTTTGGGTGAAAGATGTGGGTGAAATGGTGTTATCCATCTCCGGTCATTCCCATAGCTGGCGCTAGGCGGTAGCTTAGTTGTCGTTGAGCGTTCGCCTTTGCGCGCGTCATGGAGATGAGGAGTGTCCCGTATGCCCGGAGCAACCAAAAAGAAAATGAGTGATGACCACAAGGAAGCCTTGGCTGTCGGCCGAGCAGAGGGTCGCTCAGTACGCGCCTACCTGGATGCGCTCGAATCATCACGTCCCCGCCGGGGAAGGAAACGAACCCCAGAGTCGATCGCCTCCCGCTTGGAAGCCATCGCCGACGAGCTTGAGTCGGCCGACCCGTTGCGTCGCCTGCAATTGACCCAGGAAGAGATCAATCTGGCCGAAGAATTGGCCAGCATGGACGAATCGGTCGATATCAGCGAGCTCGAAGCTGGGTTCGTCGAGGTCGCACAGTCCTATGCCGAACGCAAAGGGATCTCCTACGCAGCGTTTCGCCAGGTCGGTGTGCCGGCATCGGTTCTCAAGGATGCAGGGATAACCCGCGCTGGCGGCTGAGAGTCCCCGGTTCGGCCCGGTCCTCCCCTCGGCATTTGTCGATCGGACCCGGGAACTTCTATCCGACGATCACGCTGTCTTCATCGACTCGTTCGACCAACCACCGATTCGTGGTTTGCGGGTAAATATTGCCAAGCTGGCACCAGAAGAGTTGCTGCAACTCATTGAAGGCGTCAACTGGTTGGAGCCGTTGGCTTGGTGCGCCAGCGGATTTATTCTCCCTCCCAGTCTGCGGCTCGGTGGGCACCCGGCCCATCTTGCTGGTCTGTTCTATCTCCAGGAGCCCTCGGCCATGAGCGTGGTCGAGGGCCTGAAGCCGCAACCCGGGCAGCGGATCGTCGATCTGGCTGCCGCCCCGGGAGGTAAGACCACCCATCTGGCCGCGGCCGTCGGTCCCGACGGGGTGGTGCTGGCCAACGAGGTGGCCCCCAAGCGCCTGCGCTCGCTGCACGACAACCTCGACCTGTGGGGCACCGGCAACGTGGTCACCAGTCATCGGCCCCTGGATTCGCTGGCGGCCGAGGCGGTGCCGTTTGATGCCGCCGTGCTCGACGCCCCCTGTAGCGGGGAGGCGTTGTTCCGGCGCGACCCGAAGGCCGTGCGGCATTGGTCACCGGCAGCGGTGGAGGGGGCGGCCAGGCGCCAACGTGAACTGCTGCGCCACGCGGCAGCCGTCGTGCGGCCTGGTGGGGTGCTCATGTACAGCACGTGCAGCTTCGGGCTGGTTGAGAATGAGCAGCAGGTGATCGATTTCCTGGCCTCGACCGACGAGTGGACACTCGAAGACTGTGTGCACGACCTCGGCGTCGACCGTGGCGTCGCCCACGAGTCCATTGCCACCGACCTGACGGCCCGGTTCTGGCCCCACCGCCATCCGGGAGAGGGTCAGTACGTCGCCCGCTTCCGTCGGGAATCCGGCCGGCCTGCTCCGTCGGTTGGCGCCCGGACCGTTCGGACAGCCCATGAGCGGCGATCGAAGCGGTCCCGCCGCCCCACGATGGCCCCCGAAGAGGTACTGGCGGCCTGGCACAAGTTTCGTCGTGACACGCTGTGGGGCCTCGACGATGCCGGCCAGCGCCTGTTGGTTCGAGACGACCGGCTTTATCTTGCCCCCTGGGGCGACCCCGGGATCGAGGATCGACTCCTGGCCCGACCCGGTCTGCTGCTGGGCCAGGCCCGCCCCGGCCGTTTCGTGCCCGACCCGGGCCTGGCCACCACCCTGACGGCCGACGAGGCGATACGGGCCGTGAGCTGGGGCGTGGCCGAGGTGAGATTGGCCGCCCACCTGCGGGGGGAGACGGTGGCCGACCCTGGACCCGACGGTTGGGTTCTGGTGTGCCTGGAGCGGTGGGGGCTCAGTTGGGCCCGCCGGGCCGGGGGCGTGCTCAAGAACCACGTGCCGCCCCATGTCCGCCGCCAAGCCGCCGCCTTCCAACGGCGAGCGGGCTGAGCGGTCGGCTGCGATTCGTCAGGAATCTGATTCCGATGTGACAGCTTTGGTCGTTCGTAGAGCTAAGAGGGTGATGGACGCCTCAAAAACTCCGGCTGCGGCCGATCAGTTCGATGAGTTCGTACGGGCTGAGGGTCGCCGACTACAGGTTTCGCTGGTGGCCGCCCACGGCTGGCGGCCGCGGCTGCGGTCCTCGTCGCCGGGGGGATTCCTCGTCGGGGTATTGACGTATGCCGAAGAGGCAGAGGCCGACGCCGTGGTGGAGGCTGAGCCAACATCATTTGGTGTTGCAGGCGAGCCGGCGGATATCGGCGGTCGACCAGGAGCCTGGCACGAGCAAGAGGGTGCCCCGATCAGCGAGGCGGCTTCGATCGAGGACGGAGGTCGGCCGGCCAAGCCTTGGTATCAGGTGGACGACGGGCAGTGCGAACAGCGACCGAACACGGTGACCTGGGTGGCCCGGGGCATGAAGTGGTGGGAACGTTCCAACCCTTCGACCAGGGGCCTGATCACCCCAGGTTCAGCGTGTTCGATCGCTCCGCAGTCCTCACAGACCAGGTGCACCGTGTCGTGGTGCTGGGTCTCGTCGGACACGAGGGTTTGGCTCAGGCCAGGGCCGCCAGCGCGGCGTCGTAGTCGGGCTCGTCGGCGATCTCGGGTACCAGTTGGCTGTGGACCACCTGGCCGCTCTCGTCGACAACGACCACGGCCCGGGCCAGCAGCCCGGCCAGGGGCCCGTCGACCATGCCAACACCGAAGTCGGCGGCGAACTCGGGGTTCTTGAACGTCGAGGCGGTGGTGACGGACTCGATGCCCTCGGCACCGCAGAAGCGGCCCTGGGCAAAGGGAAGATCGGCGGAAACGCAGAGCACCGTGGTGTTGTCGAGATCGGCCGCCCGCTCATTGAAGGTGCGCACGCTGGTGGCGCACGTTGGGGTATCGATCGAGGGGAAGATGTTGAGCACGACCCGCTTTCCGGCCAGGTCGCCGGAAGCGAGGGGGCTGAGATCGCCCTTGGTCAGGGTGAATGACGGGGCGGACGACCCGGTTGAGGGCAGGTCACCACTCGTGTTCACCGTGTTACCTCGAAGTGCCGTCTGGGCCATGTGATTCTCCGTGCTCTCGCCGATATGAGTCTCGAACCCTACCGAGGCCCGAAGACAAACTGCGGGGGCCGGGTAGCGTCTCGACATGACTGAAGTGGACCTTGGAGTTATCGGCCTGGCCGTAATGGGCCAGAATCTCGTGCTCAACATGGCCGATCATGAACTGCGGGTGGCGGTCTACAACCGAACCGAGGCCACAACCAGGGCCTTCGCCTCAGGCTCGGCGGTGGCCAGGGTGGCTGAGGGTGCGATCGTCCCCACCTTTGAGCTCCCGGCCCTCATTGCCACGCTGTCCCGTCCCCGCAAGGTGTTGTTGATGGTCAAGGCCGGTGCCGTGGTCGACGCCGTCATTGATCAGATCAGCCCGTTGTTGGAGCCCGGTGACATCATCGTCGATGGTGGCAACTCGAACTACGCCGACACTGATCGGCGGGTCACTGTTTTGGCCGAGAAGGGCCTGCTCTTTGTGGGGTCCGGGGTGTCCGGTGGGGAGGAAGGCGCCCGCAACGGACCGTCGATCATGCCCGGTGGGGCGGCCGGGGCCCGGGACCACGTGATGCCGATCATGGAGGCCATTGCGGCCCGGGCCAGTGACGGCGCCCCGACCACGGCCTGGCTCGGCCCCGGGGGCAGCGGCCACTTTGTGAAGATGGTGCACAACGGCATTGAATACGGTGACATGCAGGTCCTGGCCGAGGCCTATGCCCTGTTGGGGGCCATGGGTTATGGCAACGCGGCCATGGCCGACATTTTCAAGGGTTGGGGCGAGGGCGTGCTCGACTCCTACCTCGTTGACATCACGGCCGACATTCTGGCCACGGTCGACGAGGGCGGCACGGCCGTCATCGATCAGATCCTCGACGCCGCCGGTCAGAAGGGCAGCGGTCGCTGGACGGTCACGACGGCGCTCGAAATCGGCCAACCGTTGAGCTTGATCGCCGAGGCCGTCATGGCCCGCCAGATCTCCGCCGCGGTGGATCTACGGGCCGAGGGTGCCGGTGTATTGAGCGGTCCAACCGCTTCGATCGGGGCCGATCAGCTCACCCCGCAGGAGTTGGAGCAGGCCATTTACGGCTCGAAGATCATCTCCTACGCTCAGGGTTTCGCCCTGCTCGATGCCGCCTCGAAGGACTTCGACTGGGGGCTCGACCAGGGCACCGTGGCCGCTATTTGGCGGGCGGGCAGCATCGTCCGGGCCCGCTTCCTGGAGGACATCACCTCGGCCTACCGCGATGGCCCGGCCCCGTCGAACCTGCTTTTTGCGCCGTTCTTCGCCGCCGCCATGACCGAGGCCAACCAGGCCATGCGCAAGGTGGTGGCGGCCGGAACCAGTGCCGGGGTGGCGCTGCCCGCCCACTCATCGGCGTTGGCCTACTACGATGCCATCCGCAGCCGTCGACTGCCCGCCAACCTGATCCAGGCCCAGCGGGACTACTTCGGAGCCCACACCTACGAGCGGGTCGACAAGCCCCGAGGCGAGCACTTCCACACCAACTGGACCGGCACCGGCGGGACCACCACCTCGACCAGTTACAACGCCTGAGCGTCCTCGAGGTGCACCTCGGTGGCATTGGCCGCGCCCGGTGGCACGTTGATGATGTCGATGGCCATACCGGCCGCCGCAAGTTCGTCGGTGATGCGCTTCAGGGCCAGGGCACCGGAGAAGTCGAGGCGTCCGACCCCGCTGAAGTCCAACACGATGGCGGCCACGTCGGGGTGTTCGGCGATCTCGGCCCGAATCAACCGGTCGATCTGGGGCACGGTGGCGAACCACAGCACCCCCTGGGGAGCCACCGTCAGGGTGTCGCCAACCCGGTCACTGGTCCCGGTGACGTTGAGCTCCCGGTAGAGGTGCACGGCCAGGGCCAGGGCGATGCCGACCAGTACTCCGCGCTCGACCCGGGGGGCGAAAGCGAGGGTGGCAGCCAGGGTGCCGACCCCGACCAGGGCCTGGGGCCGTGATTGGTAGAACAGGGCCACCAGTTGGTTGATCTTGACCAACTTGATCACGGCAACGATGACGATGGCCCCGAGCACGGCACCGGGCAGGTTGGCCAGGTGTGGGGTCAGCGGCAGGGCCAGCAGCACCAGGGCCCCACTAATCGCCCCCGACCAGGGGCTGGTGGCCCCGGCCAGACGGTTGAGGGAGCTGCGGGAGAACGAACCGCCGACGGGGAAGGCCCCTGACACCCCGGCCGCCAGGTTGGCCACCCCTTGGCTGATCATCTCCCGGTTGGCGTCCCACGGTTGGCGTTCCTCAGCGGCGAAGGTGCGGGCGATCGAGGATGGTTCGGCGAACCCGACGAGGGCGATGGCCAGGGCCGACAGCAGTAAACCGGGGGCCGAAACCCAGGGAAAGTCGAACCCGAGCGACACGAAACCGCCGGTGAGGGCGCCAACGGTCGAGCCCGAATAGCCGCTGAGCGAACTGACGACCACGCCGAGGACCACGGCAACCAGTACCCCGGGCACCAGCCGGTGCAGGCGCCGCCCGCCGCCGATGATGATCGCGGTGGCCAGGGCAAAGGCGAGCGCGGCCCAACTCCAGTTGCTCACGTCGAACAGGGCCGAGGTGGCCCGGTGCAGCACCGTTGGGCCTTCGGGGGTGAGGTCGAACACCCGCGGCAGCTGCGACGACAGGATCAGGATGGCGGCGCCGGTGGTGAACCCGGTGAGCACCGGTTCCGAGAGCAGGTAGGCCAGGCTGCCCAGGCGGACGACGCCCAGCAGGAAACGCATGGCCCCCACCAGAATGGCCAACAGCCCGGCCAGCGCCACGTATTCGGGCGTTTCGGCGACGGCCAGGCCCGACAGGGCGCCGAAGGTGAGCAGCGAGGTGAGAGCGACCGGCCCCGTCTGCAGATAGCGCGACGAGACGAACGCCGCCGCCAGCAGTGAGGGCAGGGCCGAGGCGTAGAGCCCGATCTGGGCCGGGAGGCCCGCCAGTTCGGCGTAGGCCAGGGATTGGGGGATGGCCACCATCGCCACCGAGGTGCCGGCGACCACGTCACCGGCGCTCGGATGAGTGAGTTTCATGAGTTTGTGGTCTCCGATCCGGGTTCGCTGGTGGCTCTATCGGCATCGGGGTAGTGTCCCGGAGAGTTCGACCAGGATCGGGGACAGAAGATGACCGTTGAGGGTATGTACCACGAGGAATCGATCGAGATTGCGGCTCCGGCTGAGTCGATCTACGACCTGGTGTCGGATCTGGCCCGGATGGGGGAGTGGAGCCCGGAGAACCGGGGTGGGGAATGGCTCGACGGCGGTACCGGCAACATCGGCGACCGCTTTGAGGGCCACAACAAGATCGGGGAGCGGGAATGGTCGGTGGTGGCCCAGGTGACCGCAGCCGAACGGGGCCGCGAGTTCCAGTTCGTGACCGGCGACCCGGCGGAGCCCTTTGTGCGCTGGACCTACCGTTTGGCCGGTTCCAGCCCAACCACGGTCACCGAGGTGTGGGACGTCGAACAATTGCCGCCGACGTTGGCCAAGCTGACCCCCGAGCAGCTGGCGGGTCGGGCCGCCGCCGTTCGCCAAGCCATGGCCGAGACCCTGGCCGGGATCAAGGCCACAGCCGAAGGCTGAGACCTTAGAGCATCGAGACCAGCAGGTCGCGGGTGGCGGCCCGTTGGTCGCTGTTGCCGAATTCGGAGGCGGCAAAGGTGGTGACGCCGGTGTCGGCCAGGGAGCGGATCCGCTCCTCGACTTGGCCTGCACTGCCGATGATGGCGATGTCGGCCGGGCCTTCGTAGCCTTCGCGGTCGAGCATGGCCCGGTAGGATGGCAGCTGGCCGTAGACGGCGAAGGCCTTGGCCGCGTATTCCCGGGCGCCGTTGTTGGCCTCGTCGGATCCGTCGGTGACCGACACCGGGAAGCCTGCGATCACCTCGGGAGCGGGCCGGCCGGCTTCGGCCGCGGCGGCAGTGATAGTGGGGGCTGAGTGTTCGGCGATGGTCTTGGGTCCGGTCATCCACAGGATGGTGCCGTCGGCCAGCCGTCCGGTGACCTTCAGCAACTGTGGCCCGAGGGCGGCCATCATGACCTTGGGGGCGGGACCGTCGAAGGAGATGTCGGCGTTGGTACTCAGCGATTCGCCCTTGAACCGGACCTTTTTGTCGTGCAGCAGCGGCATCAGGACTTCCAGATACTCCCGGAGGTGACGGATCGGCTTGTCGAACGAGATGCCCCACGACCCTTCGACCACCGGCTTGTGGGAGGGGCCGATGCCCAGCACCAGACGGTCACCGATGATGGCGTTCACCGTGAGGGCCTGTTGGGCCAGCATCTGGGGGTGGCGGGGGTAGGTCGGTACCACGGCGGTGGCGAAGGTGATGTCGGGCACCGTGGCTCCGGCCAGGGCGATGGCGGTGAGGGTGTCGATGCCGAACACCTGGGGGATCCAGAGGCTGCCGAAACCCTGCTCGTTGGCGGTGGCCGCCGTCTCGGTCAGGTCGTTTGGTGTGTCGACGAAGGTGAAGAGTCCGATTTTCATTTGTTCATCCTGGCCTGTCGATGGCCTAGTCGACCAAGCCGACGGCGACGGCTTCACTCTTGGTGCGGAGTACGGCTCCACCGGGAGCGTCGCTGGCCACGGCATCGCTCGGTGGGGCGGCGTCGGGTCCGCTCAGGAAGCGCAGTTCATGGAGGGCCAGGCAGGGCCAGAGGTTGAGAGCCTGTTCGGGGGTTGGCCGTGAGGTGGCCCGCTCGTCAGCTTCGGCTCCCAGCTCCAGCAGGGCCCGTTCGTACTCAGCGTAGTCCACCCACCCCGGTACGGTGCGTTCGCCTCGGGCCGAGCGCATCACCAGGGTGGGGAACACGAACCGCATCCGTCCGTCTCGAGCGGGGCGGGCCCGGCCGATCCCGGGCTGGTCGCCGTCGAGGGTCAGCACATAGTCGTTGGGTTGTCGGGTTTCGTCGCGGTCCTGCTCATAGGCGGCTGCGGTCTCGGGGTCGTCGACGGCTGCGGCCAGGGCCTCGTGGCCGATGCCGTCCAGGCCCCGGATGGCGTGGAGGCACCGCTCGACGGTGTCGGGTGGCTCCCCGGCGATGAAGGACGCCTCCCGCAGCCGACGCACGATGGCCTCGGCCGCGGTGTCGCTCTGACGTTGGGCCGCCTTGACCACCAGGCCCGATGCCCGGCTGCCGGCGGTGGAGCGTTTGAGCGGGAGGGGGCGAGGCATCCCGGTCTGGTCGCAGACGACCTTCCAGTACTCCTGCAATTTGGCGGCCTGGGCTTCACGATCCCGCTCGGGCATGAACTCGTCCTCGACCAGGTGGCCCATGACCAGGCGCCAGCTCGTGATCTGGGGCCCGAACCGCCAACGCAGCAGACGCAGCTTGGGTTCGGCCCCCCACGCCCAGGAGCACATGGCGTCGGTGTACTCGGTGACCTCGATCGGCTCGCTCATTACTGGCCTCGTTCGTTGTCGGGCGTGCCCCGACGCTAATCCTGTCGGGCGACCGGCATGTAGTTGTCCGCTGGGAGAAACTGGGCTTATGTCCAACGCCGAGCCCCCGCCCGAGCCGCCCCCGCTCCCGTCGACGCCCGTGCCCGCGCTGCCTGTGCCCGCGCTGACCGAGCACCATCGTCAGGCGGCGGTTGATCGAATCCAGCGGGCCCTGGCCGAGGACCGGGTCAAGTTCGAGGAGCTCGACGAACGCTTCGGTGCGGTGTACCGGGCCACGACGGTGGCCGAGTTGGAAACGGTGGTGGCCGACCTGCCCGCCCCAGCTCAGCCGCCGCCACCGGTGGCCGCCGCCCGCCACCTTGCTCCCCGTCGCAGTTTCGCCCTCATCGGAGAGACCAAGATCGGCGGCTGGTTGGCTCTGGATGGCGACATCGAAGCGACGGCCGGAATCGGTGACATCGTGATCGACCTGTCGTCGGCCGCCATCCCGTCGGAGGGCATCACCGTGACCGTTCGGGCCTTGATCGGCGACGTGAAGGTGATTGTGCCCGACGGCGCCCGATTGCAAGTGTCGATGATGACGCTCATCGGCGATCGGAAAGAACGGCTGGCCCCCGGTGTGGAGGATGGACCGGTCGTCCGGCTCCGGATCATGACCCTGATCGGTGATGCCGCCGTCTACTCGTTGTCGCAGGTACCGGTTGGAGCCCTGCGGAAGCTATGGACGGCGTTGCGACGTTCGCCATGAGCGACGGTCAGCGGCAGTCGTTCCTGATGACGCGATTGGGGGGCCGCCGTTGCCTTGCTGGCGCCCTTCGCCGCCTTCTTCCTGAGTTCGGTGGTGGCCGCTATCGCAGTCGAGTTCAAGTCGCTCTCGTTGGGTGGACTGCTCATCTCGGTGTCGATCTACCTCATGTTCGTGGCGGCACCGTCGTTCCTGGCGATTGTGGCCGGAAGGTTTCTGTGGCTACGGCTCGCTCTTGTTGGGGCGATGACCGCCGTAGCCGGTGTGGCTGGCGTCCTCATCGTCGCCACCGATGACGCCCAAGCTGGACTGGCCGTCCTGTTTGTACCCTATGTCGCCATCCCCCTGGCCATGATCGTGTGGATCGCCGACGCCGTCGTGGTCCGACGATGGGGCCCACTGGGGCCAGCGGCCAAACTGGCTGCGGCCGCCTCGGTTGTGGCCGCCTTGGCGATCGACGTCGTGCTGGTCGGCCTCGTGCTGGTCGTTCCCCTCTCGACCATGAGCGACGCCAAACACGAGGTGCTGGCCAAGCCGTGCTCCGCTTGGCCGTTGTCGACTGGGCATCCGGCGGGCGTCCACCACCTGGCCGTTCTTTGCTGCGAGGCATGGTCGTCGTGTTGGAGGTCGCCGTTGCCATCACGCTGTTCCTTGCCCCTTTGGCCTTGGCCGAGCTGATCGCTGCCGGGGTGACGGGTCGCAGCTTTACCGACCGTCTATTCCGAACGGGAGTCGTCGCCGTCCCCCGTTAGTTCGCGTCGTCATGTCGGGGGAGTCGGTCTCGTTTGGCTTTGTTGTGGGGGTCGCAGAGTATTTGTCCGTTGGTGAGGTTGGTTGGTCCTCCTCGACTCCAAGGGATCAGGTGGTCGGCCTGCAACCACGAGGCCGGTGCGTCGCATCCTGGTTGTTGGCATCGGCCTCGGGCCAGGATCAGAAGCAATTGCTTGAGGTGTGGTGGGAAGGTCCGCACACTGCGTCCGAGGTCGAGGACCTGGGAGTCGGTACTGAGTATGAGCCGTCGGATCTGGGCTGAGAGCAGGGCGGAGAACGCCCATCGTGGGTGGATGGGTGTTCCGTCGATGAGTTCGCATCGTCGTGCCGGGTTGTCGTGATCAATCGGCAACCGCGTCGGGTCGTACGGCGGCAGCGATGCCGGCCCCGGTGGGCGCTCGGGCAGCGATGGTGGCAGTGGTACTGGCTGGGGCAACGGCGGTGGTGGGTACTCGGGTGATGGCGATGGCGATGGCGTTGTGTCGTTGTGGCCGGGCGGCAGGCGCGTCGGGCCGGACACTGGTGCAGGTGTTGCGGGCGACGGTTGGTCCGCCGGGGGCGGCGGTTTGGTCGCGTGGGGCGGTGGTTGGCCCGCTGGGGGCGAAGGTGGTGGGGACCCCGATGGGGGTGGTGGTTCCTGCGCCGCTGTTGGTGTGGGGGGTGATGGTCGGCCTGCCTCGGGCGACGACTCGGGCATCGGTGGTTCTGGTGAGGACTCGGTGACGGGGGTGGTGTGTTCGTCTGGGGGTACTTGTTCGCTGGCGGGCCCTGGCGGGCTGGCGTTGGTGTTGGAAGGTGTTTCGTGCTTGGCCGGAGCCGTGGCGCTGGCCGATGACGTTTCGTGCTGTGGCTCGACGTCATCCTCGCTGTCGCTGTCGGGGTCTGCGGAGGTTGCAGGGGGCGGTTCACCCGGTCCGGCATTTTCGGTGGGGCCTGGGGGCGATCCAGGAGGCGACGCTGTCGGGGGGTCGGTAGCCACGTCGTCCACGTCGTTGGTGTTGATGTCGGCGAGGCGGTTCAACGTGTCGGTGAGGACGTCTTCGCCGAGGATGAGATGGATGAGGGTGGCGGGGATTTTGATGTCGGTGTTGGTGACAAGTTCTACGAGGGCGTCGGCTCGGCGTTGACTGGTGGTGCGCTTGTTCCCGGTTTCGGTGTCGTCGCGGAACAGGCGTTGCACGTGGTGTTCCAGAGCGGTGATGAACGCGTGCCCGGACAACGGGTCGAGGGTGAAGTTCCCGGTGACGGTCCCGTCGGAACGTTTGGTCCAGTTGCACTGACGCTTGGCTTGTTGTTCATCGGGAACCTCGCCGTCAGGGTCGGCTCCATTGTCCCAGTACGCCAACACCGCCGTGAACTCAGCCCACGTGCAACGCTGCGCCGCTTCGACCAGATAGTCCTGGGCGGGCTCCAAATGGCATCGGGTACGACGATTCTCCCGGCCCCGGATTGCGTGCACATGATCAGCGGAGATCAGGCCCTGCTCGAAAGCGGCGGAGAACACGGGGTAGTTGAGCAGCCAATTCCCGAGAATGGCATCGCTGCCGGGACTACGAGGGCCGCGGGGTTTGGCCCTGGTTCGTGCGGCCACGACCCCGCCAACCGAGCGGTGACCCGTCTCCCCGCTGTCGAGCGTGGCGCTGGGGCCGATGGCGGCCAGGCTGGTACAGGTCAGGGCGTCGAGTCGGGAGCGGACGGTATGCAACTCGCACACCCACTCGATGGCTTCGCCCCCGGAGAGACAAGAAACCGGGAGCGACGACGCGGCATCAATGGCATGGTGCAGTTGCTGCAGGATCTCGCCTGGAGTTTGCACGGCCACGGTAGGCCCTCCCACATCTCGGTATCGAAACGGTTAGGCAGCCAGGGGACCGGGGTTCAGGAGAACAGGTCCTACATGATCCGGGCTGCGAGATGGGGAAGCAAGACCCACTGTATCGAACAGTTGTTCGGTAGGCAACTTCAACGTCGGGAAACCAATTGCAGGGAGACAACTCGGGCATGAGGAGACGGGGTGGACTGCGCAGCACGGAGGCCTGAGGCATGGAAGCCTCGCGGTGCCGGAACCAGCCAAGTGACGACAAGCTCGGCCCTGCCTCGGGCGGTGCGCCAGATCGGTGTCTTCCCTGTTATGGGCTTGCTCTCCGGTCGGGAGCTTTGACATTCGCCCAGGCCGGCGCCGAGCTCTCAGCACCGGGCACGGCGCCCACCGGAAACGGTGTCAGAATTGGCCGACGATGAGCGCCAGGCCGCCGAGCAGGGCCACCACCAGCACCGCGGGGCGGAACCAGCGCCGGTCGATCACCGGCCGGACCCAGCGGGCCGAGACCAATCCCAGGGCCACCCCGGGAACGAGCCAGGCCAGCAGTTCCAGTTCGTGGCGGCCGAAGTTGCTGGTGATCAACAGCCCGGCGAAACCGACGGTGCCCACCACCAACACGAACATCGACGTCGTGGCCCGCATGGCCGCTGGTTTCATGTCGTTGAAGGCGACGATCAGGGGCGGGCCGGGTAGCCCGGCGGTCACCGCGGCGAAGGTGCAGGCCACACCCCCGGCGAGCTCGGTCCGGCTGGTCCGTGTCGGGTGGAGGCCCGCCAGCAGCATGACGCTCGACAGTGCTGTCAGCGCCCCGACGAGCAGCGCCAGCGTGGTGTCCGACACCAGTTCCAGCACCACCAACCCCCCGACCAGGCCGAAGGGCAGGCCGACGAGAGCATGGCGCAAGGCCCCACGGTCGGCCATGTCATGCTCGACCACGATGTGGCGGATGCTCACCGCCTGGGCCACCACCAGCAGTGGTCCGGGGATGAAGCCGGGGTCGACGGCGACCAGGGCCGGTCCGGCGATCAGGGTGAAGCCGATCCCGGTTGAACCCTGAATGGTGGCCCCGACCGTGGTGAAGCCAAGGACAATAATGAGCTGCGTCGTGGTCAACGGGCAGTCATGCCTCGAAGGGGGGCGTCATGCCCTGAAACGGCGTCATACCTCGAAGGGCAGGCCGACGTACTGCTCGGCCAGGGCCGCCTGGGCCAGGGCCGACGAGTTCAGGTGGGCCAGTTCGTTCTCCTGGAGTTGCTGCTCGAACGGGGTCTGGTCGGGAAAGCGGTGCAGCAGTGACGTCAACGACCACGAGAACCGCACCGCCCCCCACACCCGGCGCAGGGCCATGTCGGAGTAGCTGTCGAGATAAGTGTCGTCGCCCCCGTAGTGGCCGGCGATGGCCCGCGACAGATAGTGCACGTCGGAAACGGCCAGGTTCAGGCCCTTGGCCCCGGTCGGGGGCACGATGTGGGCAGCGTCGCCCGCCAGGTGGAGCTTGCCGTAACTCATGGGCTCGGCCACAAAACTCCGCACCGGGGCGATCGACTTCTCCACCGATGGACCGGTCTCGATGCGTGATTCGAACTCGGGCGGGACCCGGGCGAACAACTCCGACCAAAAGCGGTCGTCTGGCCAATCCTCCACCGTGTCGGAGATGGGGCACTGCACGTAGTAGCGGCTGAGGTTCGGCTTGCGCATCGAGCACAGGGCGAAGCCTCGCTCGTGGTTGGCGTAGAGCAGGTGGGGCAGGGGAGCGGTCTCCGACAGGATCCCGAGCCAGCCGAAGGGGTAGACCTTCTCGTACTCCCGCAGCACGTCGGCGGGGATGGTGCGGCGACTCACGCCGTGGAAACCGTCGCAGCCGGCAATGAAGTCGGCCTCGATGCGTTGCTCGACCCCATTGTGGCGATAAGTGACCGACGGCTGATCGCCGTCGACATCGTGCAGGGCAACGTCTTCGGCCTCGAACACCAGCCGGGTGCCTGCGGCGTCGGCCGCCTCGTACAGATCGTGCTGGATCTCCGTCTGGCCGTAGGCCATCATCTTTTGGCCGACCCGGTCAACGGTGTCGATGGACAACACGTCGCTCCCCCGCCAGGCGATGTTGATCGTGGTGTGGACAAAACCCTCGGCATCCATGCGGTCCCCGAGGCCGTTCTCCCGCAATAGCTCGACCGTGCCCCACTCCAGCACCCCGGCCCGCACCCGGCCCAGTACGTACGAGCGGGATTGGCGTTCAAGTACGACACTCTCGATGCCCGCCCGTCCGAGCAGGTGCGACAGCAGGGTTCCTGCCGGGCCCGCTCCGATGATGGCAACCTGGGTCTTCACTTGTGGCCTCCGAACTGGTGAGGCTACGGAAACGACGGGTGGTTGCGTCGAGCCCGTGCCGGGGCAAGTATGGCAACGGTGCGCGAGATTGTCGACAGTTCAGCCCAGGACCGAACGTGATCATCGACGGCCATGGCCACTACACCACAACGCCCCCCGGGGTCGGGGCCTGGCGTGAGGCCCAGGTGGCAGCGGTCGAGGCCGATCCCGCCTTCGCCGGGACCAAGGGAACCATGGTGGTCTCCGATGACGAGATCCGCCACAGCCTGGAGGGGGCGCAGCTGAAACTGCAGCGCGAGCGCGGGGCCGACCTCACTATCTTCTCCCCCCGGGCCAGTTGGATGGCCCATCACGTCGGCAACCAACACACCTCCCGGTTCTGGTCCGAACACCAGAACGAGCTGATCCGACGGGTCTGCGACCTCTATCCGTCGAACTTCGCCCCGGCGTGCCAACTGCCCCAGTCACCCGGCGCTTCGATTGACGCTTCGGTGGCCGAACTGCGGCGCTGCGTTGACGAGATGGGCTTCATCGGCTGCAACGTCAACCCCGACCCCTCCGGCGGGCACTGGAACGGCCCACCCCTGTGGGAGCGTTACTGGTGGCCCCTTTGGGAGGCCATGGTCGAACTCGACGTGCCGGCCATGATCCACGTCAGCGCCTCCTGCAACGACAACTTCTACACCACCGGCTCGCACTATCTGGGGGCCGACACCACCGCCTTCATGCAGGCCCTCAGCTCGGGCTTCATGGCCGACTTCCCCAACTTGCGCTTTGTCATCCCCCACGGCGGCGGGGCCGTGCCCTACCACTGGGGCCGATTCAAGGGCATGGCCCAGGACCAGGGCTGGGACTTCGACGGCCTGGCCGACCACATCTTCTATGACACCTGCGTCTACCACCAGCGGGGTATCGACCTGCTGCTCGACGTGGTTGGCATCGACAACATCCTGTTCGCCTCGGAGATGGTGGGGGCGGTGCGCGGCATCGACCCCGACAGCGGTCATCATTACGACGACACCAAACGCTACGTCGACGCCTCGGCCCTCAGCGAGGGCGACAAGGCCAAGGTCTTCGAGCACAACATCCGCCGGGTCTATCCCCGACTCGACGCCATTCTGGAGCAGTCATGAGCAACGTCGTTGTCCGAACCATCGAACGGGCCGATCCGTCGGTGGTCGACGCCCTGGGCGCCATCGGCACCGCCACCGTGCACGAGGCCATCGGCCGACGGGGCTACCTCGGCCCTGACATCACCCCCATCCAGCGCGACACCGCCCTGGCGGGCAACGCCGTGACCGTGCTCAGCCAGCCGGGTGACAACATCATGATCCACACCGCGGTCGAGGTGTGCGCCGAGGGCGACATCCTGGTGGTGGCCAACACGGCCCCGTCGACCCATGGCATGTTCGGCGATCTGTTGGCCACCTCGCTGCAGGCGCGGGGCGTTCGGGGCCTGGTCATCGACGCCGCCGTGCGCGACACCCGGGATCTGCGGGCCATGAACTTCCCGGTGTGGTCCCGCTGGGTGTCGTGCCAGGGCACCGTCAAGGCCTCGCCCGGTTCGGTGAACGTGCCGGTCGTGGTCGGGGGGCAGATCATCAACCCCGGCGACGTGATCTGCGCCGACGATGACGGGGTGGTCGTGGTGGCCAGGGCCGACGCGCCGTGGGCCCTTGACGCCTCGAACGCCCGGTTGGCCAAGGAGGAGGATGTCAGGGCCCGCCTGGCGGCCGGCGAACTCGGGCTTGATGTCTATGGGTTGCGACAAAAGCTGGAAGACATCGGCGTGACCTATGTGGAAACAGCAACAACAAGCGAGGCCATGAATCAGCAATAACATTGAGGTAAGTCTGCCTATAAGCGTGTTGTTCTAACGATTGCCACGCAGCGGTTTTGGCTCCTACAGTTCACTAATTCGGAGCCCGTCAACCGATAATAAGGTGGCAATGAACCGCGCTCATTGTTGCAAGAGCAATGTCGATGACTAACCTGCAGCCGCTCCTGGGTGGAGCCGAGCGCTCCGTGGCCATCGTAGATGCCGACTCCGGGGAGTCGTGGACCTACGCCCAACTGTGGCATCGGGTGGAACAACGCCAGGCCGAACTCGCCAGCTACGACGGTGGCTTGGTGTTCCTCGGCGCCTCGACCACCCCGGCCACCGTGATCGACTACCTCGCCTTGACCGGCCTGGGAGCCTGTGTCGCCCTGCTCGACCCTGCGGTGAAGGCTTCGCGGGGGGCACGCTGGGTGGCGGCATTCCAGCCCGAGGGCGTGTGGGGCTTCGAGCACCTCGCCCCCCGAGTCGAGCCGAGCACGGGCCCGGGCATCGGCGACGAGGCGGTCCTGCTGGCCACCTCGGGATCGACCGGCAACCCCGAGTTCGTGCGCCTCTCCATGGCCAACGTCGTGGCCAACGCCAACCAGATCACCGCCGCTCTACGTCTCGATCGCGACGAACGGGCGCTGGCCTACCTCCCGCTCTTCTACTCCTTCGGGCTGTCGATCCTCAATAGTCACCTCCGGGCCGGAGCCTCGGTCGTGCTGAGCCGGGCGGGGGTGGTCGACCCCCGCTTTGTGTCAACCCTGCAACACCATGAGGTGACCTCGGTATCGGGGGTTCCCTACTCCTTCGAGCTGTTCGCCCGCACCGGTCTGTTCGAGCGGGACCTGCCGTCGCTGCGGCACGTCACCCAGGCCGGCGGCCGGTTTTCGCCCGAGCGGGCCCTGTGTACCCACGAGCAGTTGGCGGCCCGGGGTGCCTCGCTGTGGCTGATGTACGGTCAGACCGAGGCCACCGCCCGCATGACCGTGCTCCCCCCGGAGCAGTTGCCGGACGCCGTCGGCACCGTTGGCTACCCTCTGCCCGGCGCCACCATCACCACCGACGACGACCCCGGCTCACCCACGGGCCAGATCCTCTACACGGGACCGAACGTGATGCTCGGCTACGCCCACCAGCGGAGCGACCTCGACGGCCGCGACCAACTCGGCGGCACTCTGGCCACCGGCGATCTGGGCCGCATCGACGACCAGGGCCGCATCGTCATCACCGGCCGGGCCAAACGCATGGCCAAGGTCTTCGGGGTGCGGTTCAACCTCGACGACATCGAACAGCAACTGGCCGCCTACGGACCCCTCGGGGTGGTCGACGGCGGCGAGGGGCTACGCGTCGTGATCGAGAGCGACGACGAGACCGTCACCCCCCGGGCCCTGGAACGGTGCCTGGGTCTCGCCCCCCGATCGGTCGACCTGGTGAAGGTCGGCGCCCTGCCCCGCACGTCATCAGGCAAAGTCGACTACGCCGCTCTGGGAGCTCTGTGACCGCCGTCAGCACCACCACCACCACCACCACCACACCGCCAACGACCACCATGGACGATCTGCCGATCTTCGGCGCCGCCCAGGCCGAGCGGGAGGCCCGGCTGGTGGCCAGGCTGCGGGAGCTGACGGTCCATCATGTGGATCGCTGTCCGTCGTACGCCAACATCGTCCGGACCGTCTTCCCCCAGTGGGACCGCCCCGATCGTGACCCCACGCTGGCCGATCTGCCGTACGTTCCGGTCGGTTTGTTCAAACGGCGTGATCTGAAGAGCGTGCCCGAGGATGAGGTGTTCAAGGTCGTGACCTCCTCGGGCACCACCGGGCAACCATCACGGGTGTTCCTCGACCGCGACACGGCCCAGATCCAGGCTCGGACGTTGTCGGCCATCATGACCCACGTGCTTGGCAAGCAGCGGCGTCCGATGCTGGTGGTCGACACCGACGCCATCCTGCGCAACCCGGCCGGTCACACCGCCAGGGCGGCGGGGGTGCTTGGCATGATGAACCTGGGCCGCAAGCACGTGTTTCTGCTCGATGCCGACATGGCCGAGCGGGCTGACCGCCTGGCCGAGTTCGTAGCCGATTACGAGGGCGAAGACCTGTTGATCTTCGGCTTCACGTTCATGGTCTGGCAGCACCTCCAGCAGCGCTTTGGGTCTGACGGCATCGACCTCAGCCGGGCCACCCTCGTGCATTCCGGAGGCTGGAAGACGATGGAGGCCGAGCGGGTCGGCAACCCCGAGTTCCGCCAGGCCCTGGGTGAGGCCTTCGGCCTGCGCCACATCGTCAACTTCTACGGCATGGCCGAACAGGTGGGCTCGGTCTTCGTCGAGGGCGACGACGGCTACCTCCACCCCTGCCGGGAGGCCGATGTGTTGATCCGCCACCCGTCAACGCTCAAGGTGGTTCCCGACGGTGAGGTCGGTCTCATCCAGGTGCTGTCCACCCTGCCGACCTCCTATCCTGGTCATTCGATCCTCACCGAGGACATCGGCGTGATCCACGCCACCGACGAGGACCCGCTCGGGGGCAAGGCGTTCCAGGTGCTGGGACGGTCGCGCCGATCCGAACTCCGAGGCTGCTCCGACACCTACGCCCGGGCCACCCAGGGCACGCCGGCATGAGCCCGGTGGCCGTGCGCCCGCTGTGCACCGCTGAGCAGGGGGCCGAGATCATCACCGCCCTGGGGGAGGCGCAGCGCAGCCTGCAGGTGTTCGACCCCGACGTCTGCGCCTTCAGTGCCGAGTTGTCACGCCGCCTGCGGGCCTCCTCCCGCCGCCAGGATTCGCCGGCCATCGCCGCCCTGGCCTACTGGATACGCCCCGCCAACCTGGCCCGGCTGCGAGCCGATTGGGACCGGACGGTGGCCATCGACCGGGCCGAGATCGTGCCCCGGGGCACCGTCTTCCACCTGCCTCCCACCAACGTCGACACTCTGTTTGTGTACTCCTGGCTGTTGTCGGCGCTCATGGGCAACGCCAACGTGATCCGCATTGCCCCCGACGCGGTTGAGGCGTCGGGTCGCCTGCTGGCCATGGTGGCCGACACCCTGTCGGGCTTTCCCCGGGTGGCCGCATCGACCGCCCTGGTCAGCTACGGCCACGACGACGACCTGACCGCCAGCCTGTCACAGGCCGAGGTGCGGGTGATCTGGGGTGGTGACGAGACGGTGCGCTCGATCCGTTCCCTGCCTGTCAACCCTCTGGCCTCCGAGATCGCCTTTCCCAACCGCTTCTCCCTGGCCGTGATCGATGCCCGATCGGTGCTGGCATTGCCCGCGGCCGACGTCGCCGATCTGGCCCAACGCTTCTTCAACGACGCCTACTGGTTCGACCAACTCGGCTGCGCTTCACCCCGGGCCGTTGTCTGGCGGGGCGACGAGCCCACCGTGGCCGAGGCGGCGGAGGTGTTCTTCGACGCCGTCGAGGTTGAGCTGGATTGCCGCCACTACCGGGTGCCCGACGGCGCGGCCATGGCCAAACTGGTGCACCTTGTGGGGCGGGCCGCCGATGGTGAACTGGTCTCGGCCAAGTGGGGCGACGGTCGGCTCTCGGTGGGATGGCTCGAGGGTGATCGCCCGGTACCCCGCGACGGGCCTGGCGCCGGGTTGTTCTACACCGGCCGGATCGACGAGTTGAAGGAACTCATCGAGATCGTGCAACCCGTCGATCAGACTCTGAGCTATTTCGGCTTTGACGAGGATGAACTGCGGGTTCTCGCCCGCTCCCTTGGGGCCCGCGGCATTGACCGGGTCGTCGCCATCGGCAACGCCCTCAACTTCGACCGTTTCTGGGACGGCAACGACCTGTTGCGCAGCTTCACCCGCTTCGTCAGCGTCGAATGATGTCGCCAACCATGGAAGAACCCGTCATAGGACGCTGACATGAAACTCAAACAAGTGCGATCGATCTTTGCCGACATTCTGACGCTGGGCGATCCGGTCGATTGGTCGACGATCCGTTACCAACAGACCACAGGGTGGGATTCGTTGGCCCACATGGCCCTGGTCGGTGAGCTGGAGGACGCCTTCGAGATCATGCTCGACACCGATGACGTCATTGCCATGTCGAGTTTCGATGAAGCCCTGAAGATCCTCGCCCGCTACGGCGTCGACACCGCGGCATGACTCGCCCGCCGGTGAACAGGCGGCCGGTTGCGGTGGTCACGGGCGGGGTCGAGGGCATCGGCTGGGCCACGACCGAAGGACTGGTCTGCGATGGCTTCCATGTGGTGTTGGCCGCCCGTGTGGCCGACGACCGGCTGGCCGAACGCATCGACAAACTGGCGGCCTCGGGAGGATCGGCCGAGCCGTTCGTGGCCGACGTCACCGACCCCGCCGCCACCAACGATCTCTACCGCTCGGTGTTCACCAACCATCGCCGCCTCGACGCTCTGGTGGCCAACGCCGGCGTGCTGGGCGACGCCAGACTCGGCATGATCAGCGAGCAGGCCCTGCACGACACCTTTGACGTCAACACCATGGGGGGCATCCGCCACCTCCAGGCCGCAGCCCGGCTCATGACCAAGGCCGGAAGCGGCTCCATCGTGCTGATCGGCTCGATCATGGGCCTGGCCGGGAACCCGGGTCAGGTGCTCTACAGCGCCTCCAAGGCGGCCCTGGTCGGGGCCATGCGTTCGGGGGCCAAGGAACTGGGCCCCGCCGGGGTGCGGGTCAACGTTGTGGCCCCCGGTTACATCTCGACCCGCATGATCGAGGGGCTGACGGCAGAACTCGATGCTGAGCGGGTCGCCAACATCGCCCTGGGGCGGCCCGGCACGGCATCGGAGGTGGCTTCGGTCGTGCGTTTCCTGTGTTCCGACGCCGCCCGCTACGTCACCGGTCAGGCCATCGGGGTCGACGGCGGCATGGTTGTTTGAGAGAGGGTCGTCTGAGCCAGGGCAGTCTAAAGTAGGTCCTCCCGCACCACATGGAACGTCGAGACGGTGTCGACGGGAACGAAGCCGAGCATGGCCCAGTTGCGAATCACGGTGGTGTTGTCGACCTGGGTCGAGGTGCTGATCGGGAGCCGCTCCCGTTTGATGGCGAGTTCCACGCTGCCGGCGATGAGGTGGGCGTAGAGGCCTTGACCGAGCCTCGACGGGCGGCGCACCGGTGGGCGGCGGGAACCGTCGGGGGCCCGTTTGGGGCGAAACCGCACCGAGGCGAGGGTGAGGTCGGGTTTCTCCCCCGACCAGTCGGTGATGGCGAAACCGAGACCGTCACCGTGTTCGTCCACAACCATCAGGGTCGTCGAGTCTGCGGCCATGAGCGTCGCCACCCATTCGCAGTAACCTTCGAGCGACTTGGCCGTGTCGAACAGGGGATTGGCCGAGTAGTGGTTCTTGTAGCCGGGAAAGGAGTCGCGCACGATCTCGACGATGTCTTCCACCCGCTGCGAGCAGCACAGCTGAAGGCCTTCGGGCATCACCAACTCGGGCATTGCCGACTCGGGCGACGCTTGGACCTGTTGTCCTGGCCATTCCCAGTAGGTGAGGTTGTCGGCGGTGAAGGCCACGTAGCCTTCGATGGCCGCCAGTTCCACCGCCTGGCGTTTCCATGAGGCCGGGGTGCGGACGATGACGATGTCGTAGGCGCCGTCGAGGATCGCCCGCCTGAGGTCGGGTCCGGTCACCGGTGTTTCCGGGCGGGCCCGGCCGATGCGGTAGCCGAAACGGTTCGATTCGACCTCGGAGAGCTCGATGGTGAACGCGGGATCGGTCATCGGTCGATGAAGATAGCGCACCGATCGAGGGTCGCCTGCGACTTGGGTTGCTTGGTTCAGGCGGTGGCCAGAACCTTGGCCACGGTGGCCGACCATGCCTCGTGGATCCGGTCGGGGCTGAGGCGGTGGTCGTTGGCCCTCAAAATCAAGGTCGATCATGGCGTTGGTCACGGCCAAGCGGCCCCGCAGGCGGCGAGCCTGCCGACCATCGAGTGCCGGCTCGGTCGCCAACGCGACCTGGAGCTAGCCAGGCCCCGCGCTGTCACCGTCTTCGCTCGGTGCTGTCTATGTTCGGTGCTGTCTATGCTCGGTGCTGTGGTTGGGCGCGATGATCGTACGGAGACCTCGGCTTTCGGCGTGGGTCGTCGTGAGAGCCATGACTCATCACGGTTCTACGCTCGCTTCACCCCGCCCCTGTTGTCCGACGACGACGAGGTCAACCGGCCTGATGAACTGCTGGCCGAGCTGGGTTCGGGGCGCCTGTTCCACGGCCAGAGCCAGGCCATGACGGCCCTGCCTGACAACAGCGTGGCCCTGGTCGTAACGTCGCCCCCTTACTTTGTCGGTAAGGAGTACGAACTGGCCGTTGCCGACGATGACGAGGGTCGGATCCCGGCCACCTACCTCGAGTTTCTCACCATGCTGCGCGACGTCTTCCGTGAGTGCCGTCGGGTGTTGGAACCGGGCGGTCGGATCGCGGTCAACGTGGCCAACCTCGGCCGTAAGCCGTACCGCAGCCTGAGCGCCGATGTGACCTCGATCCTGCAGGACGACCTCGGCCTGTTGCTGCGGGGCGAGATCATCTGGGAAAAGGCCGGGGCCTCCTCCAGCTCGTGCGCCTGGGGTTCGTTCGCCAAGCCGTCCAACCCGGTGCTGCGCGATGTGACCGAACGGGTGATCGTGGCGTCCAAGGGAAGCTTCTCCCGGGCCAAGCCCCCGGCTGTCCGCCGCCGCCAGGGTCTGCCCCACGAGGCGACGCTGACCAACGACGAGTTTGTCGAGACCACCCGCGATGTGTGGAGGATCGACGCCGAGTCGGCGACCAAGGTCGGCCACCCGGCCCCGTTTCCCGTCGAACTGCCCCGGCGCTTGATCGACCTCCACACCTACGTCGGAGACATCGTCGTCGACCCCTTCGCCGGCGCGGGCACCACCCTGGTTGCCGCCGCCCGAACGGGCCGGATCGGGGTTGGCTACGACATCGACCCCGCCTACCTCGAACTGGCCCAGCGCCGACTCGACGCCGAGCTGCAGCGCCGCGATCGACTCGATGCGGTTGCCGTCGACGCTGAGCCCGGGTTGGTCGGCGACCTGGTCCACGATGAACGCCAGGAGCATTTCCAGGCTCGCGCTCTTGATGAGGCCCGCCGGGTGCAGGACATCGCCCAGCGCTGTCTCGAAGAGGCGGGTTTTGAGGTGTCGGGGGTGAAACCCAAGCACCCTTCCCGAGTCCTGACCTTCGATTTTGCCGTGACCAACCGGGCCCGCACCCATACTTGGTGGGTCGAGGTGGCAGGGGCGTTCACCACCAGTCGTCCTGGTCTGCAACGCATCGACGCCGTGTGGAAGGTGCTGGGCCGACTGCACGTTGCCGCCGCCCAGCCGCTGGGTAGGGCGGATGATGACGGTGACCCCCAACCGACAGGTGTGCTGGTGTTGACCCCCGGTCTGCCTAAGGCCGGTTCCCCCGCCGACAAGGCCTTGCGAGCGGCCGGGCCGGGAGCATTCTTCGACGCCATTGAGCTCTACGACCCGGTCGGCCTGGCCCGCCTCGGGCACTACGCCACCGGCGAGGTCAGCGGCCCCCTCCCCGGATTCTGGCCCTAGCCCCTCTTCAGAGACGAGCGCCGGGGGCGATCGTCGGTGGGGCGGCGTTCAGGGCCTCGACGGCGAACCCGGCGGCGCTTTTGTAGGCAGCCATGAACTCGTGGCGCTCGGCGGCGGGGATCACGTCGTCGATGTCGTCGAAGACCCCACCGCAACGTTCCTCGACCAGGCCGAGAATGGCCACCGGACCGGCTCCCCGGTTGCGTAGCACCAGGGCGGAGACGTCGTCCCGCAAGGCGGCCTCGTAACCCAGCAGGGCGTCGCGGCCAACACCGTGCTCCACGAGGTTGGCCCCCAACACCCGGGCGTCGACGATGGCCTGGCTGGCTCCGTTGGAGCCGACCGGGTACATCACATGCGCCGCGTCGCCGATGAGGGCAGCCCGACCGTCGACCCAGGAGGGTACCGGGTCACGATCGACCATCGGGTACTCGTAGACCCGTTCGGCCCGTCCCACCAGGGCAGGAACATCGAGCCAGTCGAAGTTCCAGTCGGCGAAGCGGTCGAGGAACTTCTCCGTTCCCACCTGCCGGTTCCAATCGCTACTCAACCAGTTGGCGTCGTCGGGATCGAAGCTCAGTTCGGCGATCCAGTTCTGCACCTGGAGGCCGGTTTCGGGGTCGGTGGCCGAGATCGGGTAGTGCACGAACCGCTGTTCCAACGATCCCACCAACGTGAACGACGCCCCACTGCGGATCGGGCGTCCGGGGGCCGTACCCCGCCACATGACCGCCCCGCCCCACACGGGCTCCCCTTCGTCGGGGTACATCTGGGCCCGCACGGCCGAACGCAGCCCATCGGCCCCGATCAGCACCTCGCCGTTGACCCGGTGGCGGGTGCCCGCGGCGTCGAGGTAGGTCACGTCGACCCCCTCGGCGCTTGACTCGTAACCGATGACGGAGGCGCCGGTGATCACAGCGTCGGAGCCGAGGCGATCAAGCACGGTGCGGTACAACAGCATCTGCAACTTGCCCCGGTGCACCGAGAACTGCGGCCAGCGGTACCCGGCGAGCCGACCCCGGGGCTCGGCGTACACATCGTTGCCGTTGCGGCCAACGAGAGCCCACTCCTTGGCCTCAACACCGACCGCAGGCAGCTCCGCCTCCAAGCCGAGATCGAGCAGTTCACGCACGGCGTTGGGTTGCAGGTTGATGCCCACCCCCAGCGGGGCCAGACGGCTCACCGATTCCAGCACCACCACCGGCACCCCGATCTGGTGGCAGGTCAGGGCGGCCGTCAACCCGGCGATGCCGCCCCCGGCCACGACGACGGTCATGCCGGGGGCTCGAATGGGGTGGCCTCGGCGAAGCGGCGCACGACATTGGCCGTCATCTGGGCCACGTCGTTGTCGTACTGGTTGCGGGCCAGCGCTCCGAACCACGAGATGGAGCCGACCGAGAACACGGCTCCTCCACCCGGGGTTTCGTAGAAGACGATGTCGGCTCGGACCATGGGATCGGGGGTCGGGTACTCCACCGAGCCCTCGAACTCCTCCTTGGTCCGCACCATGTCGGGTCCAAAGGTGGTGGCCGAGGCCAGCACCACCGCATGCTCGGGCGAACCGATCAGCGGATCGTAGCGATCGACCTCCTGACCGGCCGCCCCTCCGCCCAGGCCGGAGGTCCCGATGCGGCCGTTGTCATCCTCGACCCCGTCCCAGATCCAGGCGGCGCGCGACGAACGGCTCTCGTCGTTGATCTCAAAGTAGGTGGCGCCGGTGAATCCCTGGGCGGCGAAGCCGACACCGACCAGTTCGTTGGGGGCCCGTCCGAGACGGCGCCACATCCCTCCGTACTCACCACCGAAGGCGTGGTAGCTCTCTCCGTTGCCGGTCGACCAGTTGCGAACCCCGTCCTCGGCCCGGCGTAGTTCCATGGCTCCGGGCCAATGGTCGGAGAAGGCCACCCGCCAGTAGAGGCCGTTGCCGCCGAGATAGAGCAGGCGTCCGCCCTGGCGCTGCCACTGGTCGAGGGCGTCGAGCATGTCCGTCGACCAGTACTCCGGGTGGGAGCAGGTGACCAGTACCCGGTAGGGGGCGAGGGCGGCGAAACCGTCGTGGTGTACGTCCTCGTCGGCGATGATGTCGTGGCCGATGTCGAGTTGGTGGAGGAAGGCGTTGATGTCGGTGTCGGGGGTGAAGTTCCAGCCGTCGGCCCCGGGGCGCAGTTGCAGCACCGGCCGTTTGCGGGAGGAGAACATGACCCCGCTGCCGTCGGGGTGCTTCTCGTACATCGAGCGGCCAACCTCGGGGTGCTGACGGACGTACTCGTGCTCGGGTCGCAGGCGGGCCCGGGTGCCGATGAAGTCGGCGCCCTCGAACAGCATGCGATGGTTGGCATAGGCGAGGTAGGTGGCGCTCGACATCAGTAGGGCCACGTCGGCGGTGGGGGCGTCGACGGCGGGGCGCACGAAGAACGGCACCCGGTCGGTGCCGTGCTCGCTCTCCACCCGGAAGGCGTAGATCCCGCTGGGCAGATCGGGGGGCACAGTGAAGGTGGTGGTGGTCTCCCAGCCGGCGTCGTAGAGATCGTCTTTGTGGAAATGCACCGCATCCCACTGGGAGGGATCGTCGGTCCAGCGCTGTTCGGTACCGTCCCAGGTGGGGCCGGTGATACCCCGGGTCGGGAGCTGGTGCAGGACCCCGTGGCGCTCGTGGCCCGAGGCGTCGACGATTTGCGGGCTGTCCATGGCCTGGCCCAGATCCCACCACAACTCGGTGTCGTCCACGGTGAGGCGCGGCCGGGCCAGACGCCCGTCGAAGTGGCCTGCGAGCACCAGTTGCTGGAGATCGCCGGCGGGGGGTTGGGCCAGGGCGGCCTCGACGGGGTCGTCTGCCGGATCCAGCAGGTCCCGACCGGGCGAGGGGGTGCGGGCCGTGGTCACCGTCGCCGAAACAGAGCCATCGGTTACATCGAGCGTAATCTCGACGTCGTACCAGCGGCGGTTGGCCACTGGGATCGATCGCAGCACGAGGTCATCGACGAAGGCGCCGCTGCTGTTGTCGGTGGCCGTCCGTAGCCGCAGCAGGCCGTCGTCGATCTCGAGCCGCAGGGCTCCCAACGAGGCCACCACCTGATGGTCCTGGGGTCGGGTGGCCAGCACGCTCAACCCGAGGACGATCCGACGAGTGGCTTGCAGCCCGGTCAGGTCGATGGTGCCGTAGGACCCCGGGTTCAATGGCTGGTGCGCAAGCTCCACCCGATCGGGCAGTTCGGAGGCCACCGGTTGCTCGTTGAAGCCGGGCCCGGCCGAAGTCGGGTCGCCGCAGATGATCTGCACCAAAGACAGTTCGGCCGAACAGGCCTGCTCGCAGGAGGCGCGGTAGGTGATGGTCTCCCCGGCCCGCAGCGACCACGGCTCGCAGTAGCCGGTGATGACCTTGGGTTGGCTAGACATGGTTTTGGAAGTTGGGTTCACGCTTCTCCAGGAAGGCGGCGACGGCTTCTTTGTGGTCGGGGCTGGCGTAGGCCTCCTTGAGGGAGTCCAGTTCGCGTTGCTGCACGGTGTCGAGGTCGGCCTCGGTGCCGTTGCGGGTCAGCAGGTCCTTGATCATACGCAACGCCGACGGGGGGTTCTCGGCGTAGCTCAGGGCGTGGGCCATGGCCACGTCCATCAGGCCGTCGTCGTCGGCCACCTTGTCGACCAGCCCAATGGTGAGGGCCTCGGGAGCGGGCACGATTCGACCCGACAGGGCCAGGTCGCTCGCCGCCCCCCAGCCGCAGCGCTGTACCAGGAAGTGGCTTGAGGCCAGTTCCGGTACCAACCCCATCTTCACGAACCGGGCCGACAATCGGGCCGACGCCCCGGCAATGAGATAGTCCATGGGTAGTGCCAGGGTGAGCCCGACCCCGATCGCCGGGCCGTTGATGGCGGCCACCATTGGCTTGGACTCCCGGATCAGGCCGACCCAGTCCTGCCTGGGCTCGGGTTCGGCATCAGCCTTGGGCTCTGAGCCGGCCTCGGTCTGGGAAGCGGGCCGCCTGGCGAACTCGGCGCCGATGTCGGCCCCGGCGCAGAAGGCCCGCCCCTGGCCGGTGAACACGAAGGCCCCGATGTCGTCGGAGGCGTTTCCCCTGTCGATGGCGTCAACCATCTCCCGACTCATATGACGGGTCCAGGCGTTTAGCTTCTCCGGGCGGGACAGGGTGATGACCCGCACCGCCCCCCGGTCCTCGACGTTGATCTGTTCATACTCCATGTGCATCCCCTGGCTGTCGTTGCGCCCTCAACTCTGCCCCATCACGAAGGCGTCAGCCATCTGGGGAATGCAGGTTGGATGCCCGGGCGAAACTAGCGTCGAAGAGGTGAGCGCCAGTGTTGCCCCTTCCCCGGCCAAGAGCCCTGGTATCAGCGGTGCCTTCAGCGTTCCCGGGTTCGGGGCGGTGTGGTTCAGCGGGTTACTATGGCACCTGTGTCGCTGGGGGGTGGCCTTTCTCGGGACCTTCCTCCTGAACGAATTGACCGGCTCGCCCCGGTTGGTCCAGCTGGCGGGCACGATGCTGTACGCCCCCCTGCTGCTGGGTGGGGTGATCGGTGGCGTGGTCTCCGACCGCTTCGACCGCCTGGCCACGGTGCGGGTGCAGCTGGCCATCGTCGTCCCCCTCACGATCGCCTTGGGGTTGGCGGTGCGGGCCGAGCGGGTCGAGGTGTGGATGGTGTACGGCTACATGTTCATCGTCGGGATCGGCTGGATCACCGACATGACGAGTCGGCGGGCCCTTATCTTCGATCTCGTCGGCAGTGAACGGCTCGACAACGCCATGGCGCTGGAATCACTGAGCCTGTCCTCGGGCATGGTCATCGGCGCCCTCGTCGGCGGGACCGCGGTGCAGGCGGTTGGGGTCGGGCCGGCCTACCTTTTTGTCGCTGGCTTCATGGCCCTGGCCTTCATGGCTCTGGTGCGGGTGACGAGCCCGCCCCGTTCGCAGCCACCATCGGGCCGGTCACCCTTGCGCGATCTGATCGACGGCTGCCGCCTGCTGCGAACCCACCGCGGCGTTGTCAGCATCCTGGGGGTCACGGCGTTGGCCAACTTCTTCCTGTTCGCCTACTTCCCCATCGTCCCGGTGGTGGCCAAAGGCCTCGGGGCCGGCCCGTTCCGCGTCGGGCTGTTGCTGGCCGGCACCGGTATCGGGATGATGACGGGCTCACTGCTGATGGCCCGCCTGCGTCCGTTTCGGCGGGGCCTCGCCTACATCATCGGCGTCTACGGCGCACTGGCCTTCCTCGCCGTGTTCGCCCTCGGCACCACCTATTGGGTGGTGTTCGCCGCCATCGTCGCTTCGGGGATCGGGGGTGGCCTGTTCGGCTCCACCCAGAGCGCACTGGTCATGGCCGAGGCGCCCGATGAGTTCCGGGGCCGGGCTCTCGGGTTGCTGTCGATGGCCATTGGCGCCCTGCCGGTTGGCATGTACGTGCTGGGTGAATCAGCCGAGCGTTTCGGTGTGGCCAACGCCCTGGTGGCCAACGTGGTGGTGGGCACGGTGGCGTTGACGGTGTGGATCGTGCGCCGCCCCGAGGTCCGGGCCATGACCACCGACGGGAATCTGTAGCGAAAGAGCCATCGACTCGCGCCGACGGCCGTGGTACATAGAACACACCGTTAGGTGATCACAGCGATTCGCTAGATCTTCTAACTACCACGAGCCCAGAGGGGGAGATCATGAACGAGAGCACAACGCTGTCGGCCGACACCGCATCCCAGCCGTCCGCCGCCAAACCGGCCGAGGCCGCCATCGACCATCAGCATTTGGCGGAGCAGCATCTGATCCCCCATTTCACCAAGGGCGCCGCCTGGCGTAGCGGCCACCTGGGCATCATCGAACGCGGCATCGGCTGCTACGTGTACGACACCGAGGGCACCGAATACCTCGACGGGTTGGCCGGGTTGTTCTGCACCAACCTCGGCCACGGCCGCCAGGATCTGGCCGCCGCGGCAGCCAAGCAGATGGAACAGCTCGGCTTCTACCCCAGTTGGGGTTGGGCCAACCCGCCGGCGGCGGAGGCCGCGTCCATGATCGCCGGGTTCGCTCCCGGCGACCTGAGCGAAGTGTTCTTTGTCAGCTCGGGGTCCGAAGCGGTGGAGTCGGCGCTGAAGTTCGCCCGGACCTACCACCTGAGCCGGGGCGAAGAGGCCCGCTACAAGGTGATCTCCCGGGATTGGTCCTACCACGGCACCACGCTCGGCGGCCTGGCCGTGACCGGAGTCCCCAAGTTCCGGGCCCCCTATGAACCCATGTTGTGGGACGGGGTCCGTCACGTGGCCAACACCTACGGCGACTCCAGCGATGCGCTGGCCTCGGCTGCGGCGGTGGAGGCCATGATCGTGGCCGAGGGTCCCGAGACGGTGTCGATGGTGATCGCCGAGCCGGTCCAGAACGGACGGGGCGGCCTCGTGCCCCCGCCCGGCTACTGGCAGGAACTGCGTCGCATCTGCGACAAGTACGGAGTGCTGTTGGCCGCCGATGAGGTGATTTGCGGGTTCGGTCGGTTCGGTCACTGGTTCGCTAGTGAACGGTTCGATGTGGTGCCCGATCTGATCACCTTCGCCAAGGGGGTCACCAGCGCCTACCAGCCGCTGGGGGGACTGATTGCCCGCCGTCCGTTGGTTGAGTCCGTGTGGGAGTCGCCCATGGGCGCCTTCTTGCACGGCTCGACCTTCGGCGGACACCCGGTCGCCACCGCGGTCGCCGTGGCCAATATGACGGCCATGCGTGACGAGAACATCATGAGCCATGTGTTGGGTCATGAGGCCGGGTTCCGTACCCGGATGGACGGGCTGCTGGAGGGCCACAACAGCGTTAAAGAGGTGCGTGGTCTCGGTTATTTCTACGCTCTGGAACTGATCGCTGACCGGGTAGGCGGGCGAGAGCTGGCTGATGGTCAGCGGGCGGCGCTGGAAGGTGGAGTCCTGGCCGGTTTTGTGCGAGACGCCGGCATCCTCATCCGTCCCGACGACCGTGGAGCGACGATGCTCGTCGTGTCACCCCCTCTGATCGCCGACGATAAGGTCCTCGACGACCTGACCCAGCGTCTCGACCAGGTGCTGGACATGACCGACGAATGGCTCGCCGCCAATGCCGGCTAGTCACTTGATTGGTTTTTGTTCGAATGGACCTGTTCCGTGCCGGCGGGTAAGGTAGGAATCTGATGCTCTCACTGGGGGTAAAGGTGAGAGCATCAATTCCGCCAAAGATGCCACCGGTGCAACCTCGCCCGTGGTGATCGAACGCTGGCGTGATTTGGCTCGACGCCGATCACCAAGAATTCTGCTGGCCGACGCCGGTGACGAGCGGGCTCACCATGCGGCGGCTTCGCTGAACGAGGCCGGTATCGCCCGGGCCGAAGTGGTCGACAACCCTGGACTTCTCTTGACCTCGGCGGTGCGGGCCGCAGCTGAGGGTTTGGTGAAGGCGGTCGACCTCGACGACCCCTTGGCCGTTGCCGTGCTGGCGGTGGCCGTTGGCGAGGCCGACGGTTGTGTTGCGGGGGCCACCCGTCCGACGGCCGACGTCATCCGGGCCGGTATCCGCATCCTTGGGGTGCGGGCCGATGCCGACGCCGTCAGCAGTTCATTCCTTTTTGTGCTGCCCGACGGCCGACCCCTGGTCTACGGCGATTGTGGTGTGCTGCCCGATCCCGACGCCGCCCAATTGGCGTCGGTGGCCATTGCCAGCGCCGCCACGTTCGCCCAATTGGCCGAAACCGAGCCTCGGGTGGCCATGTGTTCGTTCTCAACCAAGGGCAGCGCCGAACACCCGCGGGTCGACAAGGTCCGCAAAGCCACGGTGTTGGCTCAGCAGCGGGCGCCTGAGTTGGCCATCGACGGCGAGCTCCAGTTCGACGCCGCTTTTGTCCCTGCCGTCGCCGCCGTCAAAGCCCCCGATTCGGCCGTGGCGGGTCGGGCCAACGTCTTTGTTTTCCCCGACCTGGACAGCGGCAACATCGCCTACAAGATCACCGAACGCCTGGGAGGAGCGCAGGCTTTCGGCCCGTTGCTGCAAGGCTTGAACGGCGTATTGCACGATCTGTCACGCGGCTGTTCGGCCGATGACATCGTCAACGTCGCCACCATCGCCGCCGTCCAGGCCTCCTCAACCGAGGAGGCGATCCCGGATGACCTCGGCTGCTGAGTGGTGAGCCACCAATAGACCCTCGGCATCGGGTTGGAGCGAGAACGGGCGACCGTCGGGCCGTAGCGCCGAACATCCAGCTTCCTGGGCCAGGAGCACACCGGGGGCGTGATCCCAGGGCAGCGTCCGCCAGTAGAACAAGAAGGTGTGGCGGCCTGCCACCAACGCCGGGTATTCGATCCCCGCGCAGTTCGAGCCCTGGTGTCGGGCGCCGAAACCGGTGAGATTCGCCTCAACGGCCGCTCGCAGTTCCGGTGGCAGGAAACGATCCTTCACTACGCCGCGCCAGCTCATCGGGTCGGGTTCGGGAACCGGGGTGGTGACGGTCGTTCCGTTGATCGTGGCTCCCGCTCCGAGTGAGGCGATGGCCATGCGGTCGACCTGCGGTTGCCAGATCCAGCTTGCGGTGGTGCGGCCATGCTCGACGTAGGCCACCATCACCGCGTACTCGGGGGACCCGTCGGCGAAGTTGGCGGTGCCGTCGATGGGGTCGACGAGCCACACGGCGTCGGAGGTCGAGATGAGTCCAACCAACGACGGATCGGCCGCCGTACCCTCCTCGCCGACGACCGGTACATCGGCAACGTCCCGCAGCAGGGGGCCGAGGAACTCCTCGCATTCGCGGTCGGCAATGGTGACGACTTCGCCCGGAGACTTGTGCTCAATCTCACCCTCGACCAAGGTCCTGAACCGGGGGGCGATTGTCTCCCGGTGGGCATGACGCATGGCGTCAGCAACGGCCTCAAAATGCATGTCGATGACGCTAGACGTGGCGACGGCGCGACGCACGGTGACTCAGGAGCGCCTCACCTGGCCAGTCTTTCGGCTCTGTGGCGTCGGGCTCACCTGGCGTTCTTCGGTAGATCGGTGGGAGGTGCCAGCTCGAAGAGGCCGACTGACGGGTCGACTGGTCGGACAGGTGTAAGATTGGTGTATGACAACGAGCGTGACGGTGAGGTTGACCGACGACCATCTCCAGTGGCTGAGGTCCGGCGGGCGGACCACGACCGTGGGCATCAGGGACGCCATCGAACGGGCCATTCGCGACGACGAATACCGGCAAGCTCGGGAGATTCTTCGTCGGGTCCCGCTCGATGGCGAGGATGACTGGGGCAACCTTGAAGACTTCATGCTCCGGGCCCGACCCGATGAGGGGTGAGCTCTACTGGGCCGAGGTCACCCACGACGACGGTGTGGTCAAACGCCGCCCGGTACTTGAGATCTCCGCCCTGGAACTGACGAGTCCCCTTGTCGTCCCCACCACCACCACGGTACGGGGTCTTCCCTCTGAGGTGTCCCTTGACCGCTACGGACTGAACGGGGTGCTGAACACGCTGGCGGTGGGACCGATCCGTCGTGAGAACCTGGCCGAAAGCATCGGCTTCATCGGATCCGATGATCTTCCTCTACTTCATCCGTGACCGGGGCTCGAATGCCATCTTGTTCCTCGGCCATGTGGTCGACCCATCGCAGTAGGTCGGAGGCGAGGCGTCACGCCGAACGGGGTTGGTTGCGGTAGTGCCAGTAGATCTCGGCGATGGCGGCAACGTGACCATGTTCGTCGCGGTCCCGGTCGAGGGCGAGCCAGTCGGTGGCGCATCCGTCGAGGTGTTCGGGTAGCTGGTCCATGCGGAGATGCCAGCCTGCCAGCACCGAGTTCTGGGCCCGGCTACCCACCGGTCGGGTGTCGCTGAACACCAAGGTGGTGCCCGAGTTCGCAGGCTGGAGTTCGAAGCGCAGCACGGCCCACACCCGGTCGATGGGGTGACGCAGGGATCGTTCAAACCGGATC
>Ga0316190_10000083_pt1 | contig 54235 bp, 49 predicted proteins | sample Eddworburrow2_MG_FD_204929 | JGI IMG/M metagenome (GOLD analysis project Ga0316190, IMG submission 204929) | Coastal sediment microbial communities from Maine, United States - Eddy worm burrow 2 | ecosystem: Environmental > Aquatic > Marine > Coastal > Sediment | place: USA: Maine | collected...
GCATCAGGGACTTGAACGAAAAACGCCTGATTCAGTATTTTTTGCTGGCCTGAAATGGAAAAAGCTTGCATAATCAACAACAAATGATTTCACTTAAGAACCTGTCCGGTTTTTGGGGTCCATTTCTACGTAAACGCCAATGGAAGGCGCCTGTCTTCCATTGGCGTCCTTGCCCTCCCAGGTTATTGAATGCGAACCAGCTTGCATAAAAGTATTCGCCAGCGTTCGAACCTGCTCGCCGCCAACATTGTAAATTGCCAGCTGTATTTTCGCCGCCTCCGGCAAATCAAAGCGAATTTGGGTTTCCGGGTTGAAAGGATTGGGATAGTTTTGTTGCAGCACAAACTCTTTTGGTAATGGAGCGGCGCTATCTTCAACGCTCATTGGCTCTTCCTGGTTAAAGAAAAAACTCAGCCAACTGCTGCTGGAATCGAATGGCACTATCAAATCGATGTCGCCGTCGCCATCCAGATCGCCGCCGTCCGGGCGATGTCCGTAGCCGCGGTTCAGGCCAGACATTTTCAGGATATCTGCATCAGAGCGTGAAAATTGCCCATCTCCGGGATTATTGTACAGTCGAACCACAGACAGAACCTCATCTGGCACACTAGGGGTGGCTATTTCAAGCAAATCAATATTCATGTCACCATCAAAGTCTGCACCCCAAACTTGAAAGACTGAATCCCATTCGCCTAAATCAACAGAGTCGGGAAAGGCGCCGTAACCATCGTTTAGATAAATTTTCAAGCCGACCGGATTTCTGGCTATTGCAATGTCAATATCGCCGTCACCGTCAAAGTCATTGGAGTATAGTGACTCAGTCCGTAGAAAATAGGTATGATAGTGAGGTTCAGAAAAAGAACCATCGCCGTTGTTCAGCAAAACTCCCATTCCATTCCAGAACTCTGGTTGCCCTACAGTAATTTTCATACCAACAACAATATCTAATCAGCCATCGTTATTGAAATCAGCTATTACTGATTGCCTAGGTGTGTTGCGGAGCCTAACATGGTTTGTCTCAGTAAAGTTAGCGCTGCCATCATTTTCCATAAATCCGACTAACCCGAATGCCGAATCACGATGCACTGAAACATATATCAAATCAACGTAGCCATCGTTGTTGGTATCGCCGTCACGCACATTAACCGTGCCAAACAAATCATTCGATGATTGAGTCAACCTGATAACATCGCTAAAAAAACCGTTACCATCATTAAAAAGCACAGCTATAGCTCCCACTGTAAGAGCTGTTGTTACGACCAAGTCAACATCGCCATCATTATCAAAATCATTGCCAAAGATTGATCTGGCGTGAAATGGCAGTAGATACGTTTCAAATTGAGAGAAATTTCCGTTGCCAATATTTCTTATCACGGAAACAGGTTCATTGGTAATGTGCTGTCCAATAATTATATCTAAATTTGAGTCTTTATCCACATCAACGGTATAAAGAGTTGTATGCCGATAAGGTAGCGGCAAATTTTTTCCTTCTGCAAAAAACGGTGGTGTCGCCTGAAATGCTGCAACGGTGAACTGCCAGGTAAAGCCTTTAAAAGGATCTTGCTGAATAGACTGAATTTTATTCGTTAGCGTCACGGTCACGACCTCACCGGCAAAAAAAGACCTTTCGGGTCTAAATGAAGCGGTGTTTCTGTTTAAATCATAGGAAACTGTACCAGAAAGCGGCCCGCTGTCTTCACCACGCACGATAAATGTCCGGTCATTTATTGTTGTCGTGTCCATGGCGCTGCTAAATATAGCATTCAGGGTTACTGTTGTCGAAACATGCAGGGCATTTTGCCTTGGAAAAACTGAATCGATTTTGACTGATTCTTGACCAAAGGATAGACCAACGCTTACCAGTATAAATATGATAGTTGACAAGTAGAACATATCAATATTCCTTTCGATTTATCTATTCTATAATTTCACATAATCGGGATAGAACAGTATTTGCGCTCACATCCAAATCCAGTGGCTGCTCAGTTTGATTTGAACCTGCCTTGTCCGGCTGACCATTTGTGTGTTTTCGGTGAAAAATCCAGGAGCTATTTCAAAACTACTAAAACGGAATAAAGACCGGCTGGCCGCTTTTTATTCCGCGCTGCAATAAATCTGTCGCTGCTCGGGCAGGGAAGTTATTTTCAAAAGGTTGTAATCCTACGTCGGGAGAGTAAATCGCAATCGGGACAGCCCACATTCAGAAATCGGACGACGTTGGGATTAAGGGAACCAAGTTCCAAGAAACTAATTCTGTTTCAAAAGAGCAACTGTTTGTCCGCCGATTTTAAAAAAACCGATGTTTTTTCTCAGGCAACCTGTCTTCTTTTGTTGTCCGGCGCCTGTTTACAGAATCATGCTTTAAAAAGCGGTTTCCTTGCTTCTGAGAAGAGCCTTCGAACGGGCGTTTTAAGAGCATCTTTTTTGGGAGTGCATAGACTGTGTCAATGCAACGCCGTCACAGACGGCGCACTCCATATAATTGCCGGTCTCCGGTGAAATGATGCTTCTGGCTGCTGCTTCCGCTGCAGATTTCTCCCGCGCGGGGAGCGGGAAGATGCGCGGTTCAAAATGAGAATGTCACCCGCGTAAGTTGGCGAATTAATTTCGATCAAACCATTAGTTAACTGTTTTTATTTATTTTATTTTATTTTTCAGTATGTCCCAATTAGAATAAAACTTCATATTAGGTTAGACATGCCTTCAAAACGCTTGCTAAAGGTTTAATATTTCCTTATATCCACGTCTTAATTTCAAAAATATAGCCATTTAAAGGAAAGTATGCTGTCTTGAGCGCACAAAGAAAACTCCACCTGGTATCCGGCGGCGCTGGTTTTGTCGGCCGCAATGTTGTAAAAAGAATCCTGCAAACAACAGAAGATCAAGTCGTTGTTGTGGATGATTTATCCACCGGAATTCACCCGCGTGAATGGCTGCCCGATCTTCCTTCTCACACCCAAAACGACACAGAAATCTTCGGGGAAAATGACCGTATACTTTTTTGTCAGCAAGACTTTCGCGTTTTTCTCAAAAACCTGCTGCGCGACCCAAACTACCTGCAACAATACGGACTGGAGGCGAAAACCTTTAATGACGTTTTTCACTTTGCAGCCATTGTTGGCGGTCGCGCAACCATAGAAGGAAATCCCATGGCCGTGGCGCTTGATCTGGCCATTGACGCTGAATTCTTTTACTGGGTTTGCCAACACAAACCGGAGCGCGTTTTATATCCCTCATCCAGCGCAGCCTATCCGGTAGACTTGCAATCGGAAACCGGGGCGGTTGCATTATCAGAAGATACCATTGACATTGCCGCCGGTCGCCTTGGAAAGCCGGACATGACTTATGGCTGGTCAAAGTTGACCGGCGAGTATCTGGCGCAGATCGCCGCTCAACACTATGGCATTTCCATCGCCTGCATCCGACCATTTTCAGGCTATGGAGAAGATCAGGATCTCACCTACCCTATTCCAGCCATCGCCGCCCGCGCCGCAAACCAGGAAGATCCGTTTGAAGTTTGGGGCAATGGCAAACAAGGCCGAGATTTTGTACATATTGATGATTGCCTCGACTGTATGTTTCTGGCGTTGGACAAAATCAGCGATGGCACGGCAATCAATATCGGCTCGGAAAAGCTGACTTCCTTCTTGCAAATCATTGAACTCTTTTGCGAATTCGCCGGCTACAAACCAACCATCAAAACCCTGCTTGACAAACCAGTGGGCGTGCATTCACGATATGCTGACATGAATTATGTCGCCAAACGCCTGGGATGGACTCCAAAAATTTCTTTAAGAGAAGGCTTGGAAAGGGTTTATGAGGAAGCAAAAAGGCGCATCAAAAAATAATTGGGCAATTTCATTGACCTTGAATCACTATGACAAAAAAAACCGTTGTCATCTTCGGGCTTGGGCCACACTTTAAAGGTGGAATCGCTAATTACACCACATCGTTAGCCAAAACCTTCGACAAAATCCCGAGCATTGAAACGCATCTCATTTCCTGGACACAGCAATATCCGGCGGTCATTCCCAGAGATTTTGTTGACCGCAGCAGCAAAACTGACTTATTAGAAGGCTCCGGGATAAAAATCCGCTACATCACCAATTATAACAACCCGCTAAGTTGGAAAAAAACGGTGAGCGCCATCGCGGGTTTAAGCCCCGATATTGTTATTTTTCAATGGTCTATCGCCCTGCAGGGAATTCCCCTTGGATATATTGCCCGCAAATTACGCAACTATCCAAACATTGAAATTCTTTTTGATTTACACTTTGTGCTGCAAAAAGAAGGCAGTTTCATGGACAGCGCCCTGACCCGGTTTGGCGTCTCCAGCGCGCACGGCTATATTGTTCATTCGTACAAAACGGCTGAGGAGTTAAAGCAAACCTTCCCGACAACCTCTTTTACGCTCACCGAAACGGGTAAACGCGCCGGGGCCGAAAGAAAAACCGTGATCAAACTTTTCCATCCGGTTTACGACATGTTTACACCTGATCCGGATTTGGATATCGAGGCGCAAAAACAAAAATTGGACTTGAAGAAGCACGTCTTTCTTGCTTTTGGCTTTATTCGGAAATACAAAGGCGTTCATAACACTATCCAGGCCTTTGCAAAGGTTGCTAAAAAAAGAGACGACGTTTCTCTCTTAATCGTGGGCGAATCACTTTGGGATACTTTGGATCCGAATAAATTTTCAACCCGATTAAAAGTTGGGCTGTTTACAATATTAAGCAAAATTTTCACCAAAAAAGGGGAAGATGGCTTAAATTACCGGCCGCTTGACTTGATTGACCAGTTGAACATTCGCCAACATGTAAAGGTGGTGAACCAATATGTGGCAAATGAGGATGTCCACAAATATTTGCAAGTCAGCGACGCCATGATGCTCTATTATCTGACCGCCACACCTTCCGGCGTAGAATCGATGGCCTACAACTTTCACTTGCCCATCTTGGCCACAAAAGTCGGGCATTTCCCCGAAACAATAAAAGAAGGACATAACGGCTACCTGGCCGAACCTGACAATATCGACTCAATGGCCAACGCGATGCTAAAGCTCATTGAAAAGCCCGTTTCAAAAGCCCACATTGCAAAACGAGCAAAAGAGTTTAGTTGGAAAAAATACGCACTAGCAATTTTAGCAACGGAGAAGTAATTTTCAGCCAATTTTTGATAGAAAACTGGCAAACTTTTTTAATGCAGAGGCTGCGGGAGGCTTTCCCAAAACGCTATTACGGAAAAATTTAAACCGGTCGTTTTCTCCTACCGCAAAAGCTGATCCGGCAACGTTTTTATAATTGACTTCAATTCCGGCTCTTGCACAAGTCCCCACGCTTTTTCCAGTGAACACCACTTTCGCTTGCGAAAAGCTGCCTCCGGCCAATCCTCCAGAACATGCGTCACTTCAAGGAAGTAGAGCTGAACAAGATGCTTCATGTTATATTTTTCATAAAAATATTCGCCTGCGCTGTGTTTAAAAATTGCGCCTGTCACCCCGGCTTCCTCAAAGGCCTCTTTTTCCGCGGACTCAGCGGCCGTAAAACCCGGCTCAATATTTCCTTTTGGCACAATCCAACGTTTGCGCCGACGCGAGGTGATCAGAAGCACTTGCAATTCCCCCTTTTTGCGCAAGAAAGGAATGACGCCGGACTGCTTGTTGATTGGACTCATAAACCAGCGAACTTTATGGTTTGCCAAAAACAGCGAGATTTTTGTTTTTAAAACGTTCATCTTCTGTAACCTCATCCCCAAACCACTTTGGCGGCGTAAAAGCCTGACTTTCTGCAACACTGGTAAATTCAATTTCAGCGGTCATCAGCCCTGTGAGCGCGCCATGAAAAACATCGACAACCATTTCATATCCATCTTCATTTAAGATATAACGTTCCTTCTCAACAACGCGACCTTCGGTTAATGGATATAGCGCCGTGAACTGCTTTTCAGTCAATTCGATTTCAACCTCATCGCGCTGCAAGCCGCCGCCGCGCTTGATTGTTTGCGAATACATTCCGCCATTTGACCGCAAACGAAGCTCTATATCTTTCGCAACGATGGCATATCCCTGTCGCACCCGTCGTGGCGTCAAGCTTTGGAACTGCGGCGGCAGCGTTTCTATGAGGAATTTACGCTCTATTTCCTTGTTGATAGACATTTTTCAATTTCCTTATGGAAGGAGTCCTTTTAAAATTAATTATTCTGAGCAGAAGACGTAGTTTACGCTTGCAGGGCGTGGCAACCTGAAAAAAAAAGAGTCGCCAGGCATTTCAAGGCTGGTTGACCAAATTCGCTATGATTTCATCTTATTTTTCAACTCGTCCCACAGATCCTCATAATTTTGCGAAACCTTCTTTCCAGGCTCAAAACACGGTAGTGGTTCACGATTGAAAGCCATTTTTTCAACGATAGAACGATAGGGAATCGCGCTGCTCAGAAGGCGCTTTTCTCCAGCTTCAGCCATTTCCATCATCGCTTGTTTATGCAGGGATTTTCTACTTTCAACCATTGAAAAGAAAGTATAGATCGAGGATGTTTTGAAGCCTTTTTTATCGAAAAACGCCAGCAATTTATCATAAGTTACAAGCGGCAGGCTTGACGGCTTCAACGGAACCAATATGGCGTCTGCGGCCATAAAAACATTTTCCGCCATCAGGTTTATGCTCGGAGGACAATCGAGAAAAATATATTCATAGTCATCGCATACTTTATTCAAAATAGTTTTCAGGCGCTTTTGCGACCCTTTTAACCCATGCAAAACAATATCCAGACTGCGATAACCCATTTTTGCCGGCAACAGATCGAGGTTCTCATAATCTGTGCCTTTTATATTCCTGATAAAATCATCGCCGCCTTGCAACAGTTTTTTTGCCCCAAACTTTTTCTCTCCACGCACTCGAAAAAAGTAGGAGGCCGAGCCTTGCGGATCTAAATCACAGACAAGGGTTCGGGCGCCGCCAGCGGCGGCAAAATAAGCAAGATTAACGCAGGCGGTGGTTTTGCCAACGCCTCCCTTCAGACTATAAAGCGCAATAATTTTCATCGCAAACCCCAAAATTTAAGCTGCGAATAACTTTTCAAACATGCTCACACTCTTTTTCCGGCCAAAACGGGCGAAGACTTTGGAAAAATTCAGACGAACTTGTAGTTGGCGTTGATATAGTATGCCGATAAGCCCGCCAATGGCCGCTGCGGAGACTTTTATGTCACTGGGATTTTCAGGCGCTTTTGCAAGAAGTCGAGCCAAATCTTGTTGTTGAACATAAAGATCATTAAAGTCGCCAAGGTTTTCTTGCAGCAATTTCAATTGCTGGATCATTTGCGAAATTTCCTTTTCAGGATATAATGATTTAAAAAATTCCAGCAAGTAGCGCAATTTCTTACACTCTATTCTCAAATCGTGCAGCTCCTGATCAGGCGACCGGGCGTCTAGTCTTTTGCCATTGCGCAGAATTTTCAAATACTTTTTGTAAATAAATTGGCTTGCGGTCTTTTGAACCACTTTTGCGGCGCGGGCGCCTTGTGTAAAAGAGTCATCCTTGTCAAGAAACGCTTCCCATTCCCGCATAACGGCTCTATATTTTTCAGAATTGAGCCATTCGGCTATCTTGCGATGTTCCTTCTTGCGGTCGCTTGCCAAACTGCGAAAAACCGGTTTCAAACCTGCGACCAGCGACTCTGGCGCCAGCGCCAGATAATCCTCTTCCTTAAGCAGATAAACATCTAAATCCCGCAATCGGTTGGTCATGCCTCCCACTTCGGAAAACTGCTTTTTCCAGTACGCGGCGTCTTCATCCGATAAAACGCCTTTTATCTGTGACAACGCGGATCGGGTTCTGCGAATCGCAACCCGGAAATCATGCAGAAACTCCGTGTCAATGTCATCCCTTACGCCATTTTCATTCTGTCTGATAACGGACAAAAGGTCTCGAAAAATAATTTGCAATGTTTCTCCGACACTATTCTCTTTACTTAACTGAAGATTAAATTTTGAGGAATATTCTCCTGGCGGCCGCAGGGAAAACTGGCTTGCTATTACATTAAAATTGGAAGCAATCTGTCGGAGTCCGGCCTTCTCTAACCAAAACGTTAATTTAGCCAATTCATCGTCATAACCCCGAACAGGATTAATGTGCAGAAAGCAAAGTTTTTGGTCGTCGCCGCTCGCAACGGGTGAGGCGTTATATTCCAATTGCAGGCGTAAAACGGTTTTCTCGTCCTTATTTAATAAAGCGTACTTTTTACAGATCCGCTGTAAGACGAAAATTGGTTGCGCCGCTCTTATATCGAGCACTGGCCGCAATATCTGTTGTAGTTCCGGAGAAGGGAATTCGCGCCAGAAACCAAGTTGAACAATTGTTTCGGAGTTGAACGCGGCAACGATCTTTTGATCCGCTATCGTCCGTAATTCATAGCGCTTGCCGTTGTGCAGCAAGACAAAATTATTTCGATATAAGCGCCAGTCAAAAGTGTCAAAATAGGTCAAAGCGACATTTTCGGTTTCCAGCAGTTTGCATGGAAACGCCTGTTGCAATTCATCCTCAAAAAAATCAAGAGTCATATCATCGGCAAAGCGAAAGACGGTTGGTTTAGCAAGCCTAATTTGCATTTTTCAAGTACTCGTAAATCTCAATTTGTGAACGCCCCTCCTTCTGTGAAGCGTCATTGATTTTGAATTGGTTATCTTGAGCCTCATTGATGATGCGCGCTTTTTTTGTATCATTAAATTGCAGATTCATAAACTCTCTCAATTCTTTTCGCACGTGATGATCATAAATTGGGACGGCCACTTCAACCCTGTGATCAAGGTTGCGCACCATCCAGTCTGCCGAGGAAAGATAAAAGAGTTCATTGCCGTCGTTGCAAAAAATAAAAACTCGTGAATGTTCAAGATATTTATCCACAATGCTGGTTGCTTCAATGTTGTCGCTCATACCGGGAATCGCCGGAACCAAAGAACAGATTCCCCTTATAATCATCCTTATCTTAACACCCGCCTGGCTCGCTTCATATAAACGGTATATCATATGATGATCGACCAAACTATTCAGCTTAATGTAGATAAAAGCTTCCTTGCCCGCCTTGGCGTTTTTAATTTCGTTTTTAATCATCTTCATAAAACGTTTACGCATTTGAAAAGGAGAAACAATCAGATGTCTATAGGTAAATGTCTTATAATTATTTTTTAAAAAAGAAAAAACTTTGTCCACTTCATCGGTTATTTGCCGGTTGGCGGTAAAAAGCGCATGATCGCTATAAATACTGGCAGTTTCCTCATTGAAATTGCCAGTGCCAATCATTGCGTAGCGAACCAGGCGCCTTCCTTCTCTCCTTGTAATTAAACAGAGCTTGGCGTGAACCTTCAAGCCCGGCACGCCCTCAATAAGACGCGCTCCCTCCTTTTCAAGCGTTTGAGTCCAGTAAATATTGGCTTCTTCATCAAAACGAGCCTTTAATTCAAGCAGCACATTTACCTTTTTGCCATTTCGAATGGCGTTGACAAGCGTATTGACAACATTGGAGTTTCTGGCAACACGATACAGGGTCATTGAAATTGAAACGACCTTCGGGTCAATTGCAGCTTCCCGCAACAAATCAACCGTATAGTGAAACGAATTATACGGAAAGTGCAACAGGATATCACGGCGCCGAATGGCTTCAAACATGCTTTTATATTTTTCAATATGAGCATTCTTTAAGGGTTGCGGTCGCACATATTTCAACTCACTGTCCGCAATATTAGGGAATTTCATAAAGTCCCGCGCATTGTGATAACGGCCTCCGGCAATCAGATTGTCAAACTCCAGCAGCCTGTTTTTTTCCAAAATATAATTGAGTAAGTGCACCGGAATTTCACGGTCATAAACAAAGCGCACCGGCTCTCCCCTCACTCTCTTTCGAACGGATTCAGATACTTTTTCCAATAAACTTAGCGTAACATCATCTTCAATGTCCAACTCTGCGTCGCGAGTCAGTTTAACCGTATAAGCGTCAATGGATTCAAAATCAAAAACCGCAAAAATCTTGGTGAGACCAAGTCGAATGACATCATCCAGCATCATGACATAGCGTGCGCCTTTATCGCTCGGAAGAACCACGAAGCGGGTCAACAAATTTGCCGGAACTTCAATGAGAGCATATTGATGTCCACAACCCTTTTTTTGTTTCAAATCAATGGCAAGGTAGATTACCTGATTTTCGAGGTAAGGAAACTGCGGCACAGTATTTAGCATGATGGGAACAAGCTTTGGTCGAACCTGTTGCTGAAAATAATTTTCGATAAATTCATGCTGAGGTTCGTTCAACTGCTTTTCATTGACGACGTAAATTTTTTCCCGTTCAAGGGCGGCGTACAACTCGGCAAAAATACGATCAAATTCAACGCGTTGCTTTACGACTGTTTGATGGATTTCGTTAAGAATTTTTTTCGGCGTGGCGCCCAGTTCTGATTTGGCCTTTATTTTGGCCTTGAGCATGCGCTGCAATGTGCCAACCCGAACTCGAAAAAACTCGTCCTGATTCGAGGAAAAGATGCCAATAAATTTTAATCTTTCAATAAGCGGCACTTCCGGGTTTGCCGCTTCCTGAAGAACCCTTTCATTAAAAGAAAGCCAACTAATTTCGCGGTTCACTAATGTTTTTTTTAAATTTGCCATTTTCTGTTTCATCTAAATTGTATAGTGAGCGTCATATAATCTCTTTATATGGCAAGAAGCCGTTTCTAACGAAGAATATGCACATTTTTGTTGAATAGACCAACATCTGATGTCCACGTTTCTCATATCGAACAGGCGCCAGACCAACTTATATCTCCAACTGGCTGCACCCATTGCGGCGACCTCAACCGTTGGCAGGTATAAACCAGCAACTGCTCTTATAAAAATTGGCGGCATTGGTCAACGAAATACTTCACCCTTTGGAAGATTCAACAAACTTACGTCGTTTCTTAATCTTTTTGGTAAAATTGGCGACAATAATACTGCTCATCTTTTTAATGGATGGCTCCAATTCTCCCGCGGCTTCGGTGTCATATTCACTTAATTTCTTTAGCGCCGCAGTCCGAATCGAATTTCTCAAGTCAGTTTGAAATGCAGAAAGTTTGTCCAGCTGCGCAGTGGAATATCTCGGAAAGTCAAAATAAGTCGCCTTCCCTAAACCGGCGCCCAAACCTTTCCATGACTTCACTTTAAATGTCGCGCTAACCAGCGCGGAGGTCTGCAATACGCTTGCAAAGCCACGAATCAAGTTTTGCGCCAGATCTTCCATCACCGGATTATGCCCGACGATTAATACATGCCCGACATCATCAGGCAACGCCTTTAATAATTGTATGATTTCCGGGACATCTTGCTCATAGAGTTCCTGACGGAAATCAATTTTATTTTTCTTAACACCTACTCCCTTGCCAAAAAGGATAGCGGTTTCTTTCGCCCGCGCGGCCGCGCTTGAAATAATTAAGCCTGGCTTTTTCTGATTTTTGGAAAAACGTTGAGCCATTTTTGTAATATCCGCTTTCCCACGCTTGCTCAGGCTCCGTTCAAAATCCTGATCCGCTTGCTCACAATTCACCGCTTTCGCATGGCGACAGAACGTAATCTGTTTCATAAAGCTCCTAAATTTTATTTTTGAAAATACAGATTGAAAAGATATTCATTTTTTGCACAAGGTCAATTTTTAAAAAGCAATTTTAACTAAAAAGCTATCAAGCCTCATTGCGCAAACTGGCCAGGGCTTAAACGTGTCTTTGTAATCTATCGGCGCCTCCCAACTTTCTCCTCCGGTTGAATGCAACGTTTTTTAAACCTTTTTCTTCCCTTGCTTTTTTCAGCATCCTCCAATATATTTTTAAGTTTTTTAACAGGTTATTCCAATATTTAACCGGAATTATTTATCATCGGAACTTTGCATTCCCATTTCTGTAAAATAGTCCATGCAAAATATCGTCAAGTGGGGTTTTGAATGACTTTTTCCTTTAGTTTACTATTGATTCAATCAACTGAACAACCTCAGTTTTTCTCTCAAAACATCACCGATCTTGTTCTACATGCCAGTTTGATTTCTCAAGTGGTTTTGGGAATATTGGCTATCTTCTCCATTACTTCATGGGGCATTATTTTCGACAAGTACCGGGTCTTTTCCAAATTTCGCAGACAGGCAAACCAGTTTCTGCAAAATGTTGAACACGGGAAAAGTTCACGAGAAATCATGCGAGCCAGCAAAACCTTTCCCGACAACCCCTTTTCTGTTGTTTATCAGGAAGCATATCTGATTTTCAGTCGGGCTGGCAGAGAAAATCTCGCTCATCGCCAAGCTGCCGCGTCGACTGCAGACTCGGAAAAAGCTGGCCAGCGCTACTCTTCCGATGATCTGGTGCGGGTCTTTGATTCCGCTGCAACCAGAGAAATTCTCGTTCTTGAAAAAAATCTCTCATTTCTGGCCACGACAGGCAGTGTAAGTCCGTTTTTTGGGCTATTCGGCACAGTTTGGGGTGTAATGAGCTCCTTTTTGTCGATTGGCGCCACGGGTTCCGCAGATCTTAGCGTGGTCGCTCCCGGCATTGCCGAAGCGTTGATTACAACGCTGGCCGGTCTCGCCGCAGCGATTCCGGCGGTGATTGCATATAATTATTTTGTCAATCAGCTCAAGCGTCTAAGCGCGGAGCTTGAAGTTTTCTATGCAAACCTGATCGAAGCTTTCGCCCGAAAGGAACAACATGAAATCAGGTAAAAGCCGCTATACCAATTTATCTGAAATTAATGTGACATCATTGGTGGATGTCACTTTGGTTTTACTTATCGTGTTTATGATTACCGCGCCATTGTTGCGTTCAGGAATAGCGATTGACTTGCCGCAGACCATGGCCAAAGAAATTGATCCCGGTGAGGCGATTGTTCTGACAATTGAAAAAAACGGCGCTTTATTCTGGAACAAAGAAAAAATCGATCTTCCTGTCTTGCGCGACCGCTTAAGCAAAAGGCAGGCGGCAAACCGCTTGCAGCCGGTTTTGCTGCAGGGCGACAAAGAGGTTAATTACGGGCATGTGATTGCCGTTATGGACATTATAAAAGAACTTGGCGTTGGCAAATTAGGGTTAATTTTAAAGCCGAGGCAGCGTTAAAAAAAACAAGCCTTTTTTAATGAAGCTTGCCGTCAGATAGTCAAACAATAGAAACAAGCATGAAATTAACTACATTTATAAGCACCGCGCTGCATGTTGCATTTTTTGCAGTTCTGGTTTTTGCCCGTTCGCAACCAAACAGTTTTGAAGGCTACCCTACTATTATTCCTGTGGAAATTGTTGAATTAAAACCTGTTGCATTTACGGCTCCTGAAGTTGAAAAGGTAGCCCCGGAGCCTAAAAAAACAAAAGCGCCTGCGCCCAAAACGGAAGGCGTAACTTTAGAAAAATCAAAAATTACCGAGAAAAAAGAAGAGCCTCCTGAGCAAAAACCTGAAAAAATTAATCAGGAGCCCAAAGAGAAAAAGGGCAAATCAGCCGCTGAAAGCGAGAAAGTTCGCCTGGATGTTAAAGAGTTTCCATTTTCATATTATCTGGCTTTGCTGCAGGCTCGGTTAATTCAAAATTGGGAGCCGCCTTATAATGCGGTTGGAAAAGTCGTCATATATTTTAAGATTCAACGGAATGGCCACATTTTACAAACTCGGACAGAGTTGTCTTCCGGGGATTTTCTGCTTGACCGAGCTGCCTTGCGCGCGGTTACGCTGGCAAATCCGCTGCCGCCATTGCCTCAGGACTTTACAGATCCGCATCTCGGCGTACATTTTGAATTTACACAGGGACGAAATTAAGGAAAGACATACTCCGTGAAAAAAAACCAACTCCTTTTGTTTTTAATATTGCTTATCGCCACCGCTTTTCCGCATACCGCGTTGCCTCAAACAGATGTCTACCTGAAGGTATACAAGAGGACATTTCAAAGAATGAATTTGGCGCTGCACCCTTTTACATCTAAAAATAATGGCGGCGAAGCGGATATGATACGCGGCCTTATTGGCGCGGTTCTGAAAAATGATCTTTGGATGTCAGGGTATTTCAATGTGGAGTTGCAGTTGGTTGCATCGCCAGTAAACGGAGCCTCAAGTTCAGGCACCGATAACTTTTTTGCCGCCATTCACGGCTCTTTTGCTATTGCAGAAAATTTAGTCAGCATCGAACCGCAGGTGATTGACAAGGCGTCTGGCAGCGTTATCCATCGTTCAAATTACAAGCAGCCCGTTGGCAACGAACGCAGCGCAATTCACAAAATAGCAGATGATATTGTTTACACGCTGACCGGTGAGTCCGGCTTTGCTAATTCGAAAGTTGCTTATGTGCAAGAAACAAAGAATGGCTGGAAAGAGATTGCTGTCATGGATTACGACGGCTCAAATATCAACGTCGTTACGCAAGACAAAAGCATTAACTTGTCGCCGGTCTGGTCGCCTGACGGACGCAAGCTCTGCTATACATCTTACAAGAATGACAATCCGGATCTTTACATTCTGAATTTGACAACCGGACAGGAAGTTAAAATTTCTGATGTAAATGGCCTGAATACAGCGCCGGCATGGTCTCCTGATGGCAGTCGAATCGCCATGACTTTAACCAAAGATGGCAACGCAGAAATTTATACAGTTCACGTTGATCGAAAATTCACACAACGCCTGACTTACAGTCGGGCTATCAATTCATCGCCTACATGGTCGCCTTCCAACCGTGAAATCGCTTTTACCTCAGACCGTTCCGGCATGCCACAGGTTTATATTATGGACTCCGATGGTTTGAACATCAGACGGTTGACCTTTGAGGGAAGTTATAATGATTCGCCGGCATGGTCGCCTCGCGGTGACAAAATTGCTTTTGTATCGCGCACAGACTCAGGCTTTGATATCTATACAATTGATGTAAATGGAGAAAATATGATGCGCCTGACCGATAGCTCCAGGAGCAACGAAGATCCGACTTGGTCGCCAAATGGATTCTCCCTGATCTTCAGCTCTAACCGTAATGGAAAAAAACAGCTCTACTCCATGTTTTGGGATGGAGCCGCTCAAAAAAAACTCACCGAAATAAATATTAACTACCTGCCTTCATGGTCAGTTCGTTAAGTTAAAAAATGAAAGGAAAGCAATGATGAAAAAGATTTTTTGCTTGAAGACAACAATGATTTTGTTATTTTCTTTGATGTTGGTTACGGGATGCGGCGGTTCAAAAGAAGTTGTTGACTATGAGCCGCGACCTGATCCATTTCCACAACCAGAGGAAGAGCCGTTCGATGGTCGACCTGACGTGGTTGAAAAAGCCGACATTATCAAAGAGGACGTTACCGAGAAAGAAGACTATTTTGAACTTAAACCACCTGCTCTGCGCACAATCTATTTCGAATTTGATGAGTCGCGCTTGACCGAGAATGGACGCGCTGTGCTCGCCGAAAATGCCAGATGGCTGATGGAGAACAAATCTGATATTGTTCGCATTGAGGGTCATTGCGATGAAAGAGGCACAGTAGAATATAACCTTGCGCTTGGCCAGAGACGCGCAGTTGCCGTCCGGGATTATCTGGTCAATCTCGGCGTATCGCGAAACAGAATGCTTGTTCTTAGTTTTGGCAAAGAGAGACCGGTTTCATTTGGCAATAATGAAAAAGCCTGGGGTCAAAACAGACGCGCCGAGTTTGTCAAGCTATAAACTTTGATTACTATTAACTATTTGGATATTGAGAATGAACCGAATGACGTTCGCGCTTCTTACAGGGCTGCTTTGTAGTACTGGATGCACACCGCCTCCCGGCCAGATAAACGGCTCTCCGCAGGTAGAAATGGACAATCTGCGTCGGGAAATCCGTTTTTTAAAGCAACAGAATTCGCAACTTTTGCGTGAACTCGCAGATCTGCGCAAGCAAATTACCAACATCGACCAAAACAGCCGCCAAATCAAGGCAGACTTACTTGCCGAAATTGACGCCGCAACCCAACAAATCGAAGAAGTGAAAAGCAATTTAAAAGATACAAACTACCGAATCACCTCCTATCGCGACCGCCCGAAAACCAAAGAAGCGTCGATTTTCGATCCGGTCAACGCTGCGGATCCTGACACCTTGAAAACAATGACCGATCCTAAAACGCTGGTAATCGACCAGTCCCGAACATTGTATAATACAGCCTACCGTGACTTAAGCCGCGGGAATTATAAGCTTGCTTTACAAGGGTTTCGTCAGTTTGTGAACGACTATGCCAATTCTGATTTAACCGACAATGCGCAGTACTGGATTGGTGAAGTTTATTATGCCCAGGGTCGTTTTGAAAGCGCCATCGCCGAATTCGAAAAAGTGCTGACCTGGTACCGCTCAGGCGACAAAACGGCTGCGGCTATGCTAAAAATTGGTTATTCCTACCTTAGCTTAAATGAAAACCAACAAGGTAAACTCTATCTCGAAGACCTGGTCAAAGATTTTCCAAATTCAGATGAAGCCAGCAGGGCCAAAGGCCGCCTTGCCTCACTTAACTAAAGAAAGATTATGAAAACAAACTTGCTTATAAACTCGCTTTTTATTCTGCTCACCGTTGTCGCAGTCTCGTTTGCTGACGAGGAAATCGACAAAAGATTGACCGCAGAGCAGCTAACGCTTCAGGCAGATATAGAACACAGCTTGGTCTCTCCCTGCTGTTGGAACATGACCGTTGATCTGCATGAGTCGGGAGCCTCGCGCAAAGTGCGATTAAAAATTGCCGACTTGATACAAGCCGGTAAAAGCAAGGCTGATATTCTGGCGCATTTTGTCGCGCAACCACAATATGGCGAACGTATTTTGGCAACGCCGGCTCAAGACACTTTGCTGGGCAAATCGGCTTACTGGCTTATCCCAATTGCAATCTTGTTTGGCGTGCTGCTTCTGATAAAAACCGTTAAACGACTGTTAAAACCGCAAGTTGCTTCCAAAAACAAACAGCATCGCAACAATAATCAGAAAACCAGCGCGTCGACGGACAATGATCCAAATTATTCCGGTCGCATTGAAGAAGATCTAAACGAGTTGGAAGCCTGATGTCGTCAAAACTTTCTCGAATGCACACAGCCGAACATCTCCTTTCGGCTGTTATGCGCAAGCATTTCAATGCGTCGCGAAACATTGAGTTTCATCATGGCGAAAAGAAAACCAAATGCGACTATATGCCCGAAAATTCCATAACTGATGCAGATGTCGCCCGAATTGAAAATATTGTCAATGAACAAATTGCCGCTAACCACCCTATTTCAGATGAAGTCATCCCCCTTGAAAAAGCCAGGGCTGCGGGCTATGACCTTTGGAAAGTTCCCGTAGATGTTGCAGAAATACGTATCGTCAAAATTGGCGACTATGACGCGCAGCCCTGCCGTGGCGAACATGTGCAATTCACCACGGAAATTGGCGCATTTAAGATCAATAGTTATCAATTGCGCCACAATGGCAATACGCGCATTCGCTTTCGGCTTGATGAATAAGACAGCTTGCTTGACAACGCCTCTCTCACTGCAACTGCCTCCTCAAAAAGGCTTCTTCCTAAATTTATATGAATTTTATGGAGATGCATTTTCGGCAGACTTTCCTTACAAATAAAAATGCCTTTTCCATTATCTTTGAACAAACTAATTGACCATCAAAAGTAGCTATCCCTTCCCACCTTGTCCTTGTAAACTCTAAAATATTTTGCTTCATTGCTGCTGGGAGTCGACTTACTTTACTCCTCTTTAATTTGGCGAATGACATGCATCACGACATTCATGTCGTGGCAGTTTGCGTGAATCCTTTGCTCGGAATAGCAAGGTGAATCTCACGGTACAAACAAACCCCGGTCGCAGCATTATCGTTCATGTCGTCGTTGAAAACCAATTAGCGTCGAATGTTGAACCAGTCCCAGAAACGATAGCAAAATTAACAAGACAGGGATTAGATCGGCATGAAGCAATTCATGCAATTGGGGCAGCGCTTTCAGAAGATGTATTTGATCTACTGAGAGATAATAGTCAAGAATTTTCCCTTCAAAAATATAGTCGCAAGCTTAAAAAACTATCGGCTAAAAGATGGAGTAAGGTCAATACTAGAGTCCGACGGGTGCCCTTGACATAAAAAGAAAGATCTGTGTGACCCATGACTTCAGCCAATGGCTTTTGCCGCCTTGCCCAGCTTGCGCATTCAGTCAGATTGAAACCGACGTTTTTTTAAAATTTGCTCTGAATATGTAATGCGGTTCACGTTCAATTTTAATCTAATACGAGTTCAACCGCTAATGCAGGCGTTAGCTTAGATAATGGAAAAAATAACTTGACCGAACCATATCCTTTGCATATACTTGAGTCGTCAAGTACATGTAGAGGATATCGGCATGAGCAAACTTACACAGCACACTATATTTTGTCTTAATCACGCACTGGTTTACACACGCATCTCAAAAAAATTGGATAATCAATTAAGTATTCATGGAATCAATTTTTCAGAATTTATGATCCTTTTGCATTTAGACCAGGCAATAGATAACAAATTGAAACGAATTGATTTGGCAGAAAAAATTGGCCTCTCAGCATCTGGCGTCACTCGATTAGTTACACCAATGGAGAAAATCGGCTTACTTCATAAAGAAGCTAACAAACGTGATGCAAGAGTGAGCCTGGTCAAATTATCCTCGTCCGGGCAAAGAATTCTTCAAGAAGCAACCGTCAACTTGAATGCAGCTTCACAGGAGATTCTTTCCAAATTAGAAGAAAGCAGTATCAGTGAAATGTTAAAGACACTCAGCATTCTTGGCGGAAATATTAGACGTCATTAATGGTTGTTGCATCAGTGATGACTTATTCATATTAGAATAAGAAGTTAATCGAGTAGGCGACTCCGGCTGAAACAACCGGAGCGCGACGGGTGGCCCTTGGCATAAAAAAAAGATCTGTGCGATACGCACGGCTACCTTTGACCAGCACAAGCCCAAAACCGTGTAACGAAAAGACATAGATTAGTTGTGCTAATATGAGTGGCAAGAGCGCCTGCGCGCAACGCGAGAAAAATATCGAGAAGATATTAATCAATTTGTGTATACGCTCGTCTGGGGATTAGCGCCACTCATAAATCCCGACAGGTAATCCCTGACGCACCAGTAAAACAGGGACTGCGTCCCCACCAAATAAAAGGCGGGCTAAAAATGAATAATAGACAACAAGGTTTTGTCGAAAAACCGGAAGACTGGCTTCATAGCAGTGTCACGCAACTATGCACACCGAGACCATTCGATTCTCGATGTTGAATTGCTGCCGATGCTGCGGAGGTGACAAATCCCCCACGAACGTGGTAATCCTGTATTAGGAGTCGGTCTTCTTCAATATCCTTGCGTATATGAAAAAATTAGTTATTAACGTTTTTTTATCGGTATTTTCTGTCGTAGTCACGTTCTTTATTATTGAGGTCGGCGCAAGAGTCTATAAGAATGAATTTAGCGTTCACAATTTCCTTGAGATAAATCGAGATCTACTTCGATCTGCGTATCCATCAGAATTTGATAAGGAGTTAGGATGGATTCCCAAGGAGGGAAATCACCCTGAAAATTTGTGGGCTACGAGGGTCGCTATCTTAAATTATGGTATTCGTTCAAACGGAAGTATAGAGCACATCGAAGCCGCCGAGACTATTTGGGCGGTAGGTGATTCTTTTACGTTTGGCGATCAAGTATCTGATAATGAGACCTGGCCAGCCCTGTTAGAGGCTCTAAGTAAGAAAAGAGTCATTAATGGCGGCGTATTCGGTTATGGAATCGATCAATCATATTTGAGAATGCAAGCTCTGGCATCCAAGTATCAGCCTGATTATATAATTTTTAGCTTTATTCCCGATGATATTTATCGTTGCGAGTTGTCAGAAAGAACATCGGTTCCAAAACCTTATTTTGATCTCTCAGAAAATGGTGACCTTGTCCTTAGGAAGGAGCACATTCCATCACGCATTCCTTCGGAAAGCTCATTAGATATATTTAGAAAAGTACTGGGGTACAGTTTTTTTGCTCACAAATTGGCGTCGAGAGCTGTGCCTGAATACTGGCTGCAAGGATCATGGAGAAGCACAAAGGTTCACTCAAAAGGAGATCAAGTTACATGTCGTATATTTGAACAACTAAATCATTATGCACGAGAAACGGCAGTGAAAATATATATCCTGATTCAGGATACAGAAAACGGATTTGAGAAAGATTCAAGTGTTGTTGATGAAGTAATTACTTGTATTGATAAAGATGTAATCAGCTTGGTTGACCTACGTACATCGTTAGCCAGGTTAAAGAAACATGACCTCAAAAAATATGAGAGATTATTTCAAGACCATATGACGAGAGAAGGAAACGAATTTGTCGCATCAAAGTTGTTGGAAGTAATAAGCAAACGATAAAACACCTAATCGTTCACGCATGAACCTTAATGGTAGATGCAGCTTTCGGCTTCGCGACGGGTGGCTCGAAATGGTCTTGGAATGCCCTATTGCCACGTGACTTCGGCCAATGGCTTTTTCACGCCTTGCCTAACGTGCGCATTCAGTCTGTTTGAAATTTTGCTGTGAATATATGACTCTGTTTTCAACCGCTGATGCCGTCGTTGAACGTCAGGATAGTCAAAGAAAAATGAGTCGAATGGATATTCGTATTGATGATTTGTGTGGGCTTGAGATAGCCAGATTCTTGGATCAACACATTCAAGACATGAAGTCAGTCTCGCCGCCAGAAAGTAAGCATGCACTGGATATAGAAAGTTTAAAGGCTGCGGATGTGATCTTCTGGACAGTGTGGGATAATTATAAATTAGTCGGTTGTGGCGCACTAAAGCGACTAACTTCTGAGTGGGCAGAACTGAAGTCCATGCGAACCTCAACGGAATGCAGAGGTAGAGGAGTTGCGTCATTCTTGCTCAAACACATACTCGCTTTTGCGGCAAATGCGGGATGTGTCCGCATATACCTGGAAACTGGCTCCATGGATTTCTTTGTACCCGCGCGGAAATTTTATGAGAAGTTTGGTTTCCATTATAGCCTTCCATTCGGTACTTACCAAGAGGACGAAAACAGTATATTCATGTGCCTTGAACTTGAACGCGATGCCCAACAAGTCGGTGCGGTGGAACCGCTTCTCGGCGGTGCTGACCTCTGATGTTTGAATGAACAGGAGAATAGAAGACAAATGCTAAACATTATCAATCGATTATTTCGATTCAACTGGTTCCCGTTAGGATTGCAAGTCGTCACGCTCGGTGTGTTCATCATGCTGATCGCCGGAGGCTTGGCTGCCAACACTGATGACATGGCCTTCGCCAAGGTGTTGCGCAATACAAATGTGGCGAACCTGATTGTCTGGTCTTATTGGTGGCCGCTCATAGTCCTTTCATCTATTTTCATCGGTCGCATCTGGTGTACAGTGTGCCCGATTGAGCTGATGACTTCGCTGGCTTCCAAAGTTGGACTGAAACGGAAACCGCCAGTTTTCCTGCGTTCCGGGTGGGTGACAACGGCCTTTTATATCCTCATTCTGTTTGTCGGCATCCATACGCTGGCCATTCACCGCGTTCCGTTTCGCATGGCGCTTTACATGCTTGCTCTATTTTCCGTAGCGATAGCGAGTGGTCTATTGTTTTCTCGCAACACCTTTTGTGCGCACATCTGCCCGGTGGGTCATCTTCTTGGAATTTATGCAAGGCTCGCTCCCATGGGTTGGGGCGTAAAGGACAAATCTGTCTGTTCGGAGTGCAAGGATAAATCCTGTGTTTCAAACAGATCCGCCTATGAATTCCAGGGACGAAGCTGCGGCGTTAGTCTCTACCCGGCAAATATCGACGACAACACCGATTGCATCCTTTGCGGCCAATGTCTTAAAGCCTGTGACCGCAACAATCCCGGCCCGGACGAACGTTGCAATCCGGGCTGGTTCCGGCGACCCTGGTTCAAAGATATGCTGAACTCAAACCCTTCACCGCAGCGCAAGTCGCTTTCGTTCTTGTCGTATCCGGTTTTGTGATTTATGAGGTCTTCTCCGAGTGGGGCGTGACCAAACAATTGCTACTGTGGCTGCCGACGAGATTAGAGCAAGCGTTGGGCATAAGCGGGGCATGGAGTCATGGATTGATTAAGTCAATGACGCTGTTCGTCGGCTTGCCCGCGGTGCTCTGGCTTTTACCCTACGGCGCGTTCCGTTTGGTTGGCGGACGCCTCGCCTTGAGCGACTACTTGCTCCGGTTTGGCGTCGCTTTCATCCCGATCATGGCAGCCGCCCACGCCATTAAGGCGCTGCTCAAGACGACTTCTCGCATTCCCTATTGGAAGTATACGCTGTCTGATCCGATCGGCGCCGACACCGCGCGCGGCATTATTGATAAGACCCTACAGCTTGCGCCACTGCCGATCTGGCGCGATTCGGTGATCACGGTCTTTTCCCTAGCGCTCATGAGCGTCGCTGTAATGCTGAGTCTGTTCATTTTGCGTAAGCTGATTAAGAAGCACATTTCTGATTCAGGTTGGCGCAGCATACCGCTCTATCTAATCCCAGGCATATTTGGCGGAGCATTTTTCGTGCAGCTAATTGTGTGGAGAGTTTTGTGAAATATTCCTACAGGCTCCTCTTAGGCATGGTCGGTGAATCTCGCCGGACGGGGCAATTGATAATTATACCCAGAACTCATCAGAACCATTTAATACTTGTCGAGACAAATGATTCTTGATAAGATTAAAAGTTATCTACCGACAATATTTGCTCTATTAGCAACAGTAATTGTTGTTCGTCACGAAATTGTCAACTTATAAAAGGAAACTATACGCTCGCGGAAGATACCATTTACCTTGATAAAGCAAAGCCACTTGGTGACGATAATAATTTTATGACAAATAAGCTGATTGTAAGCGATGATGACGTGCTTTTTAAACTTGATCGAAATGGCAATTATGAAAGAGGCTTTTTTACAATGAGAATAATCAAAAATAATTTTAAAAATGCTCCACCCCCTTTGCGAGACAGCACCCCATAAAACAATGAGCGGTGCAAACCAACGTTCGGCGGAAAGTCTGCATTTCATTTGGGGGTATTTATTGCCGGGCGTCCGGTGTTTTTTTTAGCAACAGACTTAACTCGTTTTTGCACTCGGACTGCCATTATCGAGCGCAAATTTGGCACATTACTAAAATCAAACCATTTCACCGAATATTGATTGATGGCAGCCGGGAGGCAAGTGTTCGGTTTTAGAAGTTTAATCACAACAGGGAGAGTCCAAAATGGAATATTTTATCGGCGCTTTAAAAAAGTATGCAGATTTCACTGGTCGAGCCAGAAGAAAAGAATATTGGATGTTTTATCTTATAAATTGGCTTCTCTTTATTGCTTTATCTATAATCGACGAAGTAACAGGAATAGGCATACTTTTTATTTTTTATTCTCTCGGCATATTTATTCCAAGTATTAGTATTGCAGCGAGAAGACTTCATGACACAGGTCGCAGTGGTTGGTGGCAACTAATAGCAGTAATTCCACTTATCGGTATTATTATACTCATCGTATTTCTTACTCAAGATAGTCATGATGCAAATGACTACGGGAGCAACCCTAAAGCAGGATTTGCAGCATAAAACCTAATCGAGTAGGCGGCTCCGGTTGAACCAACCGGAGCCGCCCCTTTCACACCACCCGTATCCTTCGGCGTTTCTCAGGGTAAACTTTCCAGCTCTCGTATACGGCCGGTTCACGAACACGAGTTTGTTTAAGATAATAGCATTATAACGTAGGCTCCGTCTTCCCAATCTTTCGAGGGTGATGGTTGCGCCAAAATCGGACTGCAAGCCACAGCCCGGCAGCCCATTCGGGCACGGTTGATAATTGGCCTGCAAAATGCTCCCATTGCTTTTTTAAAATGTAGTATTCGTAAATTCTCATCACCAAAACATGCAATATCTTTGTAACCTTTTCAAAGTCCTGACACCTTTAAATATCCGGGCTTTCTTCCAACTCCTTGCTTTGGTCAGCGACCTGAGCAAACGTCTTGACGCTGAATTGGAAATTTGGCGTAACCTGGAACTGAGCGAGCCTTACCTCTATCTGACAATCGACGCCGACTATGAGAAAGTTCGCATTTGACCATTAGCGAATGGAAACAGTAAACTTGAGTTAAAAATTGTATTGCTCCCTTGATGAGAGTTGCCTATTTTGAATTCCTAAATTAAAACCTTTCAGATAATCATATACCTTGGTTTAAATGCCTTCCCTCTGCGAATAAAATGGTCTGCTCGAAAACGACGCACGGTGTTGTCAAGCGTTGACCAGGATGTCTGGCTCTCCAAATAAAAGAAAATTGGCATTTCTTTCTATATATACTATCTGAACTTGTAATGTTTTTCACCATAACCTTAAAAAGAATCTCCTGTGAGCGCACCAAAAAAATTGAGTCATTACGATGAAAACGGCAATGTTTCTATGGTTGAGGTCAGCGAGAAGAGCGACACCTTGCGAACGGCTTCCGCGCAAGCGTTCATTGAATTATCTGACAAAATTATCCGATTGATAAAAGAAAATGGTTTAAAGAAAGGAAATCCATTAGAAATTGCTCGTATCGCCGGAATTATGGCCGCCAAAAAGACGCAGGATTTGATTCCGCTATGTCATCAATTAATGTTGACAAAGGTGGATGTTCAGACGGAATTAAAAGATAACGGTGTGCAACTGATTAGCGTTGTAAGTTGTATTGGTAAAACCGGCGTTGAGATGGAAGCCTTGACCGCTGTTTCTGTGGCGGCTCTGACCATATATGATATGTGCAAAGCTGTCGACAAACGAATGACAATTGGCAATATTGGCCTTTTAACCAAATCTGGCGGTAAAAGCGGAGACTTTGTAAGATGATTTCCGAGCCTTACCGAAATGGCGATTCGATATAACGACACTGAAGAGCCCGCCTAAACGCCTTCCTCCTTTATAAAAACCACCTGAGGCGCTGCGCTCCGCCTTAACCTAAGACAACCAAATGCTTGCTGAAGTAAATATTAACATTTACTTCATGAAAATGAAATATCATCCGAAAAGGGAATTGACACCTTAGCAAAAAAATGTAAAATTTAAAAAGCTACGGAGCCGGAAGATAAGTTTCAAATTAATCAGCGGACAACTTTTTGCCGAAAATCGATTAAGCGCCAAACAAAATGAAAAATTCGTGAAAAAAACGATTTATTCTTGAAAGTTATAAGAAAATTCCTAACAATGAGAAATAGCAAATAAATGATGTCAAAACCAAACTGTTTTCATTTTTAATAACTTAAGAATAACAATAGTTTGGCTTGCTAAATGAGCCGCGATTTTTGCAATATGTCTGCGGCATGATTTTTTCTACCAGCGCCCTGTTTATAGAACTGCTGTTATTACTTTTATATACGAAATAGTTTACCAAACCGATTGTTCACTTTAAAAAGGAGTTAATATGAAAATCAATTCCCAGCCTCGAACCGAACATAAAGCTTTGCGGAAATGGGTTGAAAAAATGGTGGCAATGTGCAAACCTGACACAATTCATTGGTGTGACGGTTCGCAACAGGAGGCCGACGACCTTTTCAGCATGATGATTGAAAAAGGCATGTGCATTAAATTAAATGAAGAAAAAAGGTCAAACAGCTATCTTTTTCGTTCAGACCCGCGTGATGTTGCTCGAGTTGAATCGCGCACCTTTATCTGTTCTGTCAATAAAAATGACGCCGGGCCAACCAACAATTGGGAAGAACCCAAGATCATGCGACATAAAATGAAGGCTCTGTTCGAGGGTTCTATGCAGGGCCGAACGATGTACATCATTCCATTCAGCATGGGTCCGGTTGGCGGGTCGATTTCACAAATTGGCGTCGAAATTACAGACTCCCCCTACGTTGTCGTAAACATGAGAATTATGGCAAGAATTGGCGACACCGTTCTCAAAGCGCTTGGGGAAAAGGGATTTTTTGTACCATGCCTGCATTCGGTCGGGTTCCCTCTCGAATCTGGTAAGAAAGACGTAGTATGGCCATGCAATCCGGAAAACACCCATATCGTTCATTTCCCGGAGGAACGCGCCATTGTTTCTTATGGTTCAGGCTATGGCGGCAACGCGCTGCTGGGAAAAAAGTGCTTTGCCCTCCGTATCGCCTCAACCATGGCGCGAGACGAAGGCTGGCTGGCCGAGCACATGTTGATTCTTGGTGTTGAGAATCCTGACGGGGAAAAAACATATGTAACTGCCGCTTTCCCAAGCGCCTGTGGCAAGACCAACTTCGCGATGTTAATTCCCCCGAAAGAGATGGATGGCTGGAAAGTGACTTGCGTCGGCGATGATATTGCCTGGATTAAGCCGGGCGATGATGGGCGACTTTACGCCATTAACCCCGAAGCAGGATTCTTTGGTGTCGCCCCGGGAACCTCCTATGCCACCAATCCAAATGCAATGGAATCTTGTAGAAAGGACTCCATATTTACAAATGTTGCATTAACGGATGACGGCGATATCTGGTGGGAAGGAATGAACAAAGAAGTTCCGGCTCATTTGATAGATTGGCATGGCAATGACTGGACGCCCGATAGCGACAAGTTAGCCGCGCATCCAAACAGCCGTTTTACTGCACCTGCCGCCAATTGTCCATGTATTGACCCTGATTGGGAAAAGCCGGGCGGCGTGCCGATTCAGGCCTTTATATATGGCGGAAGGCGCATGAATGATATTCCACTCGTTTTTCAAGGGTTCACCTGGAGTCATGGCGTTTATTTGGGCGCAACAATGGGTTCAGAGATGACTGCTGCGGCCGAAGGACAGGTCGGAAAAATGCGCAGGGATCCGATGGCAATGTTGCCGTTTTGCGGCTATCACATGGGCGACTACTTTCGCCACTATTTAAATATTGCCAAGGAACTGGATGAAACACCACGTGTTTTTCATGTAAACTGGTTCCGTAAAGATGAAGAAGGCAATTTTGCCTGGCCTGGTTTTGGCCAAAACATGCGGGCGCTGCGCTGGATTGTAGAGCGGGCGCAGGGCAAAGCTTTTGCCAAAGAAACGCCAATCGGCTGGATGCCGCGTTATCAGGATATTGATTGGCGCGGTCTTGACTTCACAAAAGAACAGTGGGATAAGCTTATGGCTTATGACAGAGAGCGTCTAAAAATGCAGACATTGCAGCATGAGGAATTGTTTCTTCAGCTATTTGATCATTTGCCAAAAGAGATGATTTTTGAGCGTGAACTTTTAATCTCCCGCTTGTAATCATATTGGGCGACACAATTGCCCGGCAAACTCTCATTACGAGGCCTTTTTTGCAAAGCAATCTTGAAATACACTTCAGGTTGCTTTGCCGGAAGGCCTTTTTTATGACATATTTTTATCGCAAGGGAAAGGCTTTATTGCCTGTCTGAACAGCCCGCCGGCTTTTAACCTTCCTTTCTTTAACTCGATTATTCATTTTAACGGGTTCCGATGATCATGGCAGATTGATTTACCCGACCCGCCATTTTGAAATGAACCGAATTTACCCTTTCAGCAGGTTCCCGGACGAAACAAGATGCAATTCACGCTGCGGAAAAGGAATCGAGATATTTTTTTCCTTAAATTTGTAAACAATCGAGCAATTGATGTCGGAAATAATAACCGGCTGTCGCCTGGGGTCGGAGATCCAACAGCGCAGCCTCATATTCCACGCTGAATCACCGAAACTCATTAAAAGCACTTCAGGCGCCGGTTTGTTTAAAACTTCTTCATTCTCCAATGCAACTTCCATTAGCGCGGCGCAAACTGTTTCTAAAGACGAATTGTAGGAAACCCCCACATCAATCTCCAACCGTATTTTTGAATCACTGTGCGACCAGTTTACAACCGTGTTCGAAACGAATTCTGAATTCGGAACAATGATGGCTATATTATTCAGTGAACGAACAGTTGTTGAACGAATATTGATCTCCTCCACATCGCCATCCACACCGCCTACTGTAACGCGGTCTCCGACCCTGATGGGGCGTTCAAACAGCAAAATAATGCCTGAAATGAAATTCGATGTAAGATTCTGCAAACCAAAACCAATGCCCACCGACAAGAAACCGAAAATAACAAACAAACCGCTCAGATCGATTCCGACAAATTGCGTCGCCACAATAACGCCGATGACCAGAACAACATAATGGCTAATTTGGATAAATGCATATCGCAAACCTGTGTCAAAACTGGTATTATCCAGCACTTTTGACAAGATTTTTTTGATTACAACCCGGCTTATAAATTGGAAGGTAAGCATAACGCTGATCAGCATCACCAGAGAGATGATGGTTACCGGCGTTTCATTGATCATAAAAAGTTGAAATCGCAATAAGCCTGCGATATAATTCATTATTTCAGAAAAAGACATCGACTTTTATTTCCTTCCATTTCAGTAATAAACGGGTATAGCTTACAATTTCTGGCCGCAACGTTTACAATATAGCGCATCGGCGTCATGTCCCTCACTGCCGCAAGCAGGACACGCTTGTGTTGTTACAGCCTTTGCTTGGACGCGTCCAAGCTCAACTGTCACAATGCCGGTTGGAACAGCAATGATTCCATAACCCAAAACCATGATAATAGAAGCAATTATTTGTCCGAAGTTAGTTTGCGGCGCAATATCGCCGTAGCCGACAGTTGTTAGCGTGACAATTGCCCAATAAATGCTGCGAGGGATGCTGCTGAAGCCATTCTCCGCGCCCTCTACAAGATACATAAAAGAGCCGAAAATAGTCGCCAACGTAATCACGACAAACAAAAATATAGTGATTTTGCGACGACTGGCTCGAAGCGCGCTCGTCAGCGTTTTGGCTTCACTTAGATACTGCGCTAATTTCAACACCCTGAATATCCTCAAAACTCTCAACATCCGAATAATCAGTAGATATTGAACGCCCGGTAAAATCAAACTGAGATAAGTTGGCAGAATGGCGGTGAAGTCTACAATACCCAAAAAGCTGGCGGCATATTTGAGCGGCTTGCAGACCGAGATCAAACGCAAGCAATATTCAATGGTAAAGAGAATTGTAAAAAACCACTCCAGCCATTCGAACATTTCTCCATGTTGTATATGAATCGGTTCAACACTGTCCAGCATAATAACCCCGACGCTCAGCAGAATACTTACGATTAAAAATATATCAAAATATTTTCCAGCTGTAGTGTCCGCTTCAAAAATTATTTCATGGAGTTTTCCGCGCCAAACTTTATTAGCACTGCCTTGATTTTTATCCATTAACATGCCTTACTCTTTGGGAGATCTTCCTGGTAAGTCTCAATCATTACCTTGAATTCAGAAGTAGAAAACTTAGACTTTAATTTAATAAAATCAAGTGCAAACAAATACTGCGAGCAATGTAAAAGAATCCCATCTGACCATTCTTGGTCAACTGCCTGTCGTGGCAGGATAAACTGAAAAATTGTTTGGCAGAAATTCGCACCGAATTTTTGCCTTTGTTTTTAAAGGCTTAATTAATACTATTCCGCGACATTACAGACAATGAATCAATTTTTGTGGTGGCGTTTTTGGAATTACGCCCTGAAATAAGGATTATTTGACCACAGTTCTTCACTTTAAGGGGAGGATGCATGGATTTTTATATTTTCGTCGTTGGGTTGTTATTCATACTCGCAATTTCTGACTTAATGGTAGGCGTCGCAAATGACGCGGTCAATTTCACCAATTCTGCAATTGGCTCGAAGGCCGCTTCGCGCACAGTCATCATGATAATCGCCAGTCTGGGGATTATTGTGGGAACAACCTTTTCAGGCGGCATGATGGAAGTGGCGCGGAAAGGCATATTCAACCCGGAAGCATTTTTGTTCCCGGAGATCATGGTTATTTTCCTCGCCGTCATGTTTACCGATGTATTACTGCTAGACCTTTTTAACACCTTTGGCTTGCCCACTTCAACCACTGTCTCAATGGTTTTCGAACTATTGGGCGCTGCAATTGCTATCGCCTCAGTCAAACTATTTTCGCTGGGGCTGGACTTTAGCAGCATTGGCATTTACATTAACAGCGACAAAGTCGTGGCGATTATTACGGCTATTCCAATGTCGGTGATCATTGCATTTACGGCCGGAGTTATTGCGCAATTTATTACCCGGATAATTTTCACTTTTAAATACAAAAATACCTTTAAAAAGGTCGGCGCTTTGTGGGGCGCAACCGGCATCACGCTTATTTTGTACTTTATTTTATTAAAGGGTTTGAAGGGCTCCACCCTGTTGAGTCCGGAATCAATTGACTGGATAGGTAAAAATACTTTTTCCATTGTAGGCTGTTCATTTGCGGCGCTTACGGTCATCTTGTTCTTTGTCATTCGTTTTACACGAATTAATATGCTGCGAATTATTGTCTTAATCGGAACATTTGCGCTGGCCTTAGGTTTTGCTTCGAATGACCTTGTGAATTTTGTGGGCGTGCCAATGGCTGGTTTTCACGCTTATCTGACCGCACTAAGCAATGCAAACCCAATGACGCTTATGATGACCGCCTTAAGCAAACCGATACAACCACAGTCCTTTATTTTAATCAGCGCCGGCCTTGTCATGATTACCACATTGTGGTTTAGCCGCAAAGCGCGCACTGTAACCGACACAGAAGTTGAATTGGCTCGCCAGGGCAAGGCAAAAGAAAAGTTTGGCAAATCACGGGTGGCGGCCTCAATTGTCGAATTTGCGATGTTTGGCATAAATTTGGGGCGAAAACCGTTCCCGGCGGCTATGCAGACGTGGGTTGGCAAACGATTCAAGACCAAATCTTTTTTCAAAAAAGCGGACAAGAAAAATACGCCTGCCTTTGACTTACTGCGCGCTTCTGTCAATCTGGTGGTTGCCAGCACATTGATTGCCATTGGCACCTCGTATAAATTGCCGCTTTCCACCACCTATGTGACGTTTATGGTGGCCATGGGCACGTCGCTTTCTGATCGCGCTTGGGGATCGGAGTCAGCGGTTGCAAGGGTTAACGGTATTTTGACCGTAATCGGCGGTTGGTTTTTTACCGCTCTGATAGCCTCCGCCCTTGCCGCAATACAAGCCCTCATTATCTATTTTGGCGGCCTCACCGCAATTATCATTTTGGTAATCCTCTCTGTTTTCTTTGTTTATAGAACCCATTTGCTCCATAAGCAACGAACCAAGAATGACGATCCGTCAAAAGCAGTTGGTTGAGATGGTCGGCTATTATAGCCAATAGATTAATACGGCGGGCATTCCTTTGCCCGCCTGTTTTTTCCGGAAAACCTTTCATTTCATCTCAATCGAAATTACGCCATCCGCAAAACCTTCTACTTTGGCTTCGACTCATCACAAAACGATTTCCCCCAAAAGAAAACCGGTTGGCATTTTGAATTATTCTACAGAAAAGCGGGAGGGGGAAAAGATGCGGTATAAAAAGAAAAAGCCGTCACCGGCTATAAATGCCTGCAAAGCAATCATGCCAAAAACGTTTCATCATATTTTGTCTTGTTTGCGGGAGATTGCCCAACGGCCAAAGCCGATATAGGGCAAATCTCCCACAAGCAAGGCATGTTCACTCTAAAACGCAAAACCAAATTTCAAAAATTCAAAATCGTATATGAATTCTCCGTCATCATCCAAGTTTAGGGAATCGTTCCTGAATTTGTCGTTCTCTCCGATGACATACCTGCCAAAACTCAAACTAGTACCCCAATAAAGACCCTTATAGGAAAAAATACGATAGCCCAGTCCCACGCCAAAGCCAATTTTTTGCTCGCTGCTTTTGGTCGTTGGTATATCATTATCTCCAAACCAATAGTCATCCTCGCCCAGATATCCATTTAGGAAAGCTAACCTGGTAAAAGCGCTCACATAAAAACCATTCTGTGTATTGCCTAAAAAATACCTGAAATGGCAATCAACTGTCAACACATTCAAATCCCTTTGATCTTCCGGTCTGCCATAATGCACCGGAAAAACAATTTCCGCCTGCCGGTTCACATTAAATAAAGAAAAACTGCCGGTTAAACTAATATCTTTGTCGATCAGCAAAATCCTAAACAGGTTTAATTCTATACCAAAGTTTTTATCTTTGAGCGGCTCATTCCTGGTTTCCGTATACATTTTCTTTTGCAGCGTATAAATATTATCAATTTTTGACGAATCAGACAGCGTGTCCTTTTTTGCTTCCTGGGCAACGAGGGAGGCTGAAAAAATGCCCATGAAAACGAGTAGCAGCCAGTTGTGCTTCATCATAACTTCACTCCTTTTATTGTATTCAATTTTTCCCAGCCCTGTTGACGACTGGGAATAAAATCCCCGATTCAATTATTCCCACACCAATACCACTGTTGGTTTAGCGCGAATAAATAATAAATTGTCTGCGCGCATTCAAATTACACCACTTTTATCAAATTGCAATAGCGAAATGACTAATCATTTTACACGCGCCTTTTAAAATCCCCTCATACAAACCGCCATGCCTCGCCCATTGACAAGATGATCGATAACAGTCGGAGGCGATTGACTTTACGAGCGCTATTGCTTGACATTGATTGTCACGTTTTGTATGATTGACGTTTCACTCAGGCAAAACAGATCAAATCTTCCGAAGGGGAACCATGATTAAAGCGGCGCTCACAGAGCAACTGGAAAAACTGAAAGCCGAAATAACAAACTGCAACAAAGAAAATGACCTGCAAATGTTGCATTCCAAAACCATTGGCCGCAATGGCATATTCCGCGAATTGATGGACGGCATAAAAGAACTGCAGGCAGAAGATCGCAAAAGTTATGGCCAGAAAGTCAACAGTCTCAAAACCGAATTCCAGCAACTGATTGAAAAACAACAAAAAGCATTGTTTGAAAAAGGTTTGCAAAAAACCGGCGCAGCGGACGGCCTGGACTTGCTGGTTCCTGCTTTGACCGGCTCCGGCGGCTCAACACATCCGATAACTGCCATTGAAAAGGAAATTGTTGAAATCTTTACCGGGCTTGGTTTCAGCGTTGCTTCCGGCCCGGAAATGGAAACCGATTTTTATAATTTCCAGGCGCTGAATATCCCGGAGGAACACCCGGCTCGCGACATGCAGGATACATATTGGCTCGACAACAAAATGCTGCTTCGCACACACACATCACCCTGTCAGATCCGCGCTTTGGCGCAATATGGCGTGCCGGTGCGAGTAATTGCTCCCGGTCGTTGTTTTCGAAATGAGGAAGTCGACGCCTCGCATGAAAATACATTTCATCAGGTAGAAGGCCTGATGGTTGATAAAAATATCAGCATTGCCAACCTGGTTTATGTTTTGAAACTCATGCTCGGCAAAATTTTCAACAAAGATGTAACTGTGCGCTTGCGTCCGGGATTTTTTCCGTTTGTTGAGCCTGGCTTTGAATTAGACATCAAGTGCTTAATCTGCAACGGAGCGCGCTGTCGCACATGCAGCCACACCGGTTGGATAGAATTGGTGCCCTGCGGCATGGTGCATCGCAATGTTCTGAGCATGAGCGGCGTTGATCCTGATCAATATACAGGATTTGCTTTTGGCCTTGGACTCAGTCGTTTGGTGATGATGCGCTATAATATTGCCGATGTGAGAATGCTTAACCGCGGCGATCTACGCGAACTCAGTCAATTTTATTCATACACATAGTCTGGCAAAGCCGGAACCAAAATAAACGGCTAACGAACACCGCTGTCCGGTTTAAATTTTGAGATTAAAAAGCTCGACAAGAGCCTATTTCATTTCAACATAAACAATAATAAAACATAATGTTATCGAGCATAACTTATACGAACACATTTTTTTGTCAAATATTACAAAATGATTCGCAACATGAAGGGAAGCAGCGCAAAACAACGCACTTGAGAATTAGCTGTTCATAATATTGCACTTTTATATGGGATTGTAGTCTCTGATGAAACTATCACTGAATTGGTTAAATAAATTTGTAGACATCTCCGACATTGCCGCTGAAGATGTGATGGATAAATTAACGCTCCACACAGCAGAAATTGAGGAGCTTCAGCCAGTCGGGGTCGAATTCGACAAGGTTGCGGTCGGCTTGATCACAGAACGCAAAAGCATCGAGCCTGGCTATGCGCTACTTTCTCTCGATATTGGCAAAGCCAGTCAGGTTGTTTGCACCGACGAAACGCTGCAAGTGGGTGATTTTGTAGCGGTTGGCCTGTCAGGCGCCACCATTGAAGGCAATCTCATTGAAGACAAGGAGATAAAAGGGCAAAAAAGTTCAGGCATGCTATTGTGCGAACGCGAATTGCTAATTTCAGCTTACGACGAAACCGTGTTGCGTTTAAATAAGGACAACGTCGACGCCGAGCGCCTGAAGCCCGGAACACCCATCTTGCAGGCAATGCCTTTTCTGCGTGACACACTGCTCATTCTCGACAATAAATCCGTTACGCATCGACCGGATTTGTGGGGAATCTATGGTTTTGCGCGCGAGTTATCGGCAATTTACCAGCGCCCGTTAAAAGAGTTGGCAATTGTTTCACAAAGCGCTTTGAAAGCTTCTGCGGCAAAAGCGCCAAAAGTAACCGTTCACAATCAAGACGCCTGCAAGCGATACGCCGCTGTTTTCATCGAAAACGTTGACAATCGCAAGGCGCCGCTGGAAATGCAAACATTGTTGTATCGCAGCGAAGTTAATCCGTACAATCTTACCACAGACCTGACCAACTATGTAATGTTAGAACTTGGTCAGCCAATGCATGCCTTTGACAATGACACGCTCAAGGGCGAGATTATTGTGGATAAAAACAAAGGCGCGCTGAACTATGAATTTCTTGATGGCGAAACCAGAACCCTGCTGGATGGTTCGCTCTTTATCTATGATGGCGCCAAAAATCCGGTGGCCGTCGCAGGCATTATGGGCGGAGAGGCTTCGAAAATTGCCAATTCAACGCAAACAGTTCTGCTTGAATCTGCAAACTTTGACGCAAAGACCATTCGCATGACTTCCGGCGCAATTAAACTGCGCACCGACGCTTCTGTGCGTTTTGAAAAATCGTTGGCGGCGGCAACTGCTGTTTTGGCGGTTCAACGTTACCTCTATTTACTTTCTGCAAACAATTCCAACATCAAATTCAGTCAACTCGCTGACATCAATAGCGTTGAGGAGATGGATCGACGCATTGAGTTGCCGCATTCGTTTGTCGACAGTTTGATGGGAAAATCGCTTTCCGCTGAAAAAATTTCAGGCATTTTGTCTGCACTCGGCTTTGAAAATTCTTATGCCGATGCAATTTTTCAGGTGAAAACGCCCTGGTTCCGCACCAGCAAAGACATTGCAAATAAAGCTGATTTAGTCGAGGAAATCGCGCGGATTTTCGGCTACAATAATATAGAACCGAAACCGCCGATGGTTCAAATTGAACCGACGCACAAAAATGCGCCTTTTGAAACCGAACGAACCTTGAAGCAGATTCTAAGCTTTCAATTTGGCTTCAATGAAGTCAAAACCTATCCATGGGAAGATGAACGCTGGATCAAAAAACTGGACTTCAAACCTGACAACATCGTTTCGCTGGTCAGCCCGGGTTCAATTTTCAGCAAAACGCTGAAAACCACGCTCATGCCCGCTTTGTTGCAGTTGGCCGAAAAAAACATGTTGGCTCGCGAACGGTTTCAAATATATGAATACGCCAGTGTTTACAACAAAACAGGCGTGAAAGAGAAAAAATTACTTTCCGGACTAATATTTGAGAAGAAAGGCGACCAAGACGCTTTGTTCCGTTCCGCAAAACAATATGTTGAATACATATTCAAACGCTTGCTAAACAGGCAACCTTTTTTTGAAATGTGCGAAGATGCTGCAAAACCCTGGATGGGACAGGCAATTCGAATTCTATATGCCGAACAGGAATTTGGCTACATCGCCTTGCTGAGTCCACGTTTAAAGAAAGCCCTCTTCAACAACAATGCTGTTGTGGTCTTCGAGTTTCATGCAGACGCCTTTGCCGGATTGCGCGCCGCGCCGCTAACTTTTAACGAGCCCCTGCCCTTTCCAACGGCTTCATTGGACTTTAACATCCTTGCCGACCAGGCCAAAACTTATAATGAAATTGACCAAACGCTTCGATCATTTCAGCATAAACACCTGATTGATTTAACCTTCATCGAAATTTTTCAAGATGAAAAAGCGCTGCCCGGAAAAAAGAGCTTTCTCTATGCCATGACTATTGGCTCATCAGAAGGCACTTTGGAAGGCAAGCAAATTTCAGCCTTTCAGGAAACCTTTATCAAACATCTGCATGCCAATAAGCTGGAATTGCGCTAAAAAAATCGGCGGGAGAATAAGACAAAAATAGCTGCTGAAAAAAGTAGAAGTCCTCACTCCCGTTAAATTGCTCAAAACCTGTTTTCGAGTAAACCTTCCATCCCGCCTTCGACCTGTTATCCTGTTCCAACAATGTCATTTCGAAGCGCGCGTTTTCCAGCGCGGGAGAAATCTGAGGAGAAAACAACTGTCTGCTATTCTGGTGGATGTTTCGCGTCCCGAAGACTTCTTTTAAAAACGCTTTTTTCGGATAGATTCTATAAACCAATAATCTGCCGGCGTCAGATTCCTCACAGTCCGATAAAAAGCAATCGGGCGTTCGGAATGACAGGCTTTTTGATGTTGAATGGTGTGTGTGTGTTTAAACGACTCATCGCCAATTTGCGCCATACTCCCAACCCTGTCTCAATCCAGTATTAGCCCTGGCAATGTTTCTGACCCTCCCGAGAACGAACGCAGTAAAAACAATAACTTACAAACATAGTTTCGATTCTGACCGATTTTCGACCACCCATTTTTGAGATTTTTGGCACTTTTTTGAAAAAAACATCGATTTTCCTTCTGGAAAATCATACGTAAGTTCAATAAAAATATTTTCTTTGCAAGCGTTGCTTTACAAGCCTTAAACGCGTCCGGTTCTTTTTATGCCGGTTTTGTCCGTCCTTTTACGGTTGCTTACTTCTTTGGCAAAGTTACCGGCATTAAAACCTGACACAAGAAATATCTTGCATGTCGGTGTTTTTTTTGATTTTTGGTCATGGTTCGGCTGCACAGCGGGGCGCAGACAAAAAAATAAGGCCCGGATGTAAAGTCCGGGCCTCTGGCTCAATTAGAAGGTGGGATTATTGGAGGCTCTATATAAACTACTTCATAAGGATCATTTTTTTGGTCTGGTTGAGTTTGCCCGCCCGCAGCTGATAGAAATAAATTCCGCTCGCGCTCTGCCGTCCGCTTTGGTCGCGACCATCCCAAGTTACGACGTGCTCGCCTGCGGTCATGTTCGCATCAACCAGAGTGCGAACCGTTTGGCCAAGCGTGTTGAAAACCCGCAACGAAACATGCTGGCCATGGTCAGGCGCGACAAAGGTAATATTGGTGGTCGGGTTAAACGGATTCGGATAGTTTTGTGAGAGCGAATAAGAGTCAGGCGTGACTTCGTTTGAGTCAGTTGTCAGTGGGGCATCAGCCGGATTATAATCGGCTTGTCGAATCCACAATTGCGAGACGCTGGCGTTGTCGCCATCTTTTTTAATAATCCGAACATCAATTGCGCCATCGTCAAGATAAGCGCTTTCCGGAATGCTCAACCAGTCAATGGTGGAAAGGCCAACCGAAATTTCCAAATCATCTGTCAGGCTCATTTCATCAACGGCAATCGATTGTTTTAAATTGTTCCCTTGATGATTAAATTCTACCATAACTTCATAATTAACAGTTTTTTTCAGATTTGTGAAGCGGTAGATTACTTCCGATGGATGCGTTGCAATGCTTTGTGACGGCTGGCTCCCCAGAATATAGTCTGGAACACCTTGCACAAGATGCGGATCAGAAGCGCGGTCGGCGCCGCTGTCTTCATGGTAATAAAGCGGCAGGTAAAAGGGCTCAGATGTTTTTAAAACCGGAGACTTTGCATAGGCGGACTTTGCGGAAATCTGAATCCGGTAATTGCCCGGCTCAATCTGTTCGCCATTGTCTGCGCGGCGGTTCCATAAAATTTCTTTGTCCCCGGCAATCGACCATCCGACCGGAAGTTGACGAACAACGCTGCCGTCGCTCTCCCGAATCACCTGAAGATCAACATCGGCGTTGTCAGTCAGCATTGCGCTTACCACCATGTCGTTGAGCTTTCGGTTCAAAGCCAGCGAGAAGTTTTTGATGTCAAGGTCGAGCTGAAAACGCGCCATGCCTGAATTCTCAGACCATTTTTCAATGGTGAAAGCCTGGTCATAACCCGCCCAGTAGCTTTTGTTTTCAGATTGAATATTGACGCGGCCGAACACCACCTGAAAATTCACCGGATCAATCAGTTGATTCTGGTCTCCGGAGGCGATTGCAAGGAGCTGCAAGGTCGGGCTTAGCTTGAGCGCTTCGCGGTAGCTGCGATCCGTCGCGTAGACATTGCCCCAATGATCAACGCTGACCGAAGTGAACAGCGATTCCTGTTTATGGCTGTAGCTGTCAACCCAACGCACTTGTTCATCTAGAGTAGAGAGCTTTACAATGCGACGATTGCCGGTGTCTGCAATGTAAAGAAAGCCGTCCGCCGCGCCGTTAAAACGGCTTACGGCAATAGATTTTGGCGATAAAAACATATCGTCGCCGTTGCCTTGCGCGCCGAAAATATAGCGAACTTCCGCCTTGCCAGCGCCAGTCGCAAAGCCTATAACTCGATGATTATCCGTATCTAACGCCCACAAAATATCGTCGGCGCCATGCAGCGGCGTGCCTGCGTCATCCCAGGCAACGTCATAAGGCAAGGCCAGCAACTCTGAACCAAACGCATATTGAAATGTCAGTTGCGGCGCTTCTCCGGCTCCTTCTAACTTCAAAACAACTATGCGATTGTTGCCGGCGTCTGCAATGTAAATATTGCCGTCTGCGTCGCGATCAATGCCGCGCGGACTTTTCAAGGCGCTGGCGCCATTTCCGTGAAACGATTTCAGCCATCCGTTATAATTTCCGTAGACCACACGATTCCAAGCTGGATCTGTGATGAGCTGCACATAGCTCGATTGAAAGAAAGGCGCTTCGTCTAACTGCGTGACCGATGAAAACAAGACGCCTGCATAAGGTTTCTGAAACAATGCCCGATCAAGCTTTTCTTCGGTAACGGATCGGGTCAGCTTGTCAATGCCATGTTGGGCGCTAACCGGTTTGCGGGCGATTGAACTTTGTGCTTTTGCGGCCTCTGTATATAAATGGTGATAGTCTTCGCTTGTTGATTGTTTTGGTAAATTGCTTAAACGATTTTGCTTAACCTGATCGAACAATCCTTTTGATGCGATAAGTTTCCACTGTTGCTGTTGTTTTTCGAATGTTAATTGCACATTCGAACCCGTATCACGTAAAATTCCGGAAAGAAAGGCTTTATTGTCGTCAATGGAACGTTGCAAATCGTCGATTTCCAGCTTTGGCAGATTGCCTATTTTCGTCAAATCAAAACTGTCGTTTTTATTTTCAGCGGTTAATGACTCAGCGTCGCCTTTTACTGCGGAGTTCACTTGTTGACCGAAATTCGCAGCCAGAACGCGATTTATCAGATCAACGCGTCCGAGGCGAAACCCTTCTTTCAATTGATCGACAGCGAGTTCTAACAGGGCTTCGTCATCGACCCTGGCCTGATGAAATCCGAGAGCTTGCGGGGATTGCTCCTTGTGCGCCACAAATCCAAAAGCGGCGCCTGACAGGCATAGTGTTATACATATTTTCAGAATAGAATTGATTTTCATGTTGCTCGTTTCCTCAGACACTATCGTTTACTTTTTTCATTAATAGTTTAAAACCAGGCCAAATTGAAAAATGTCGGCGGTGAAATCATTGGATGAAAAGTAACGTTCATATTTTGCATCAATGGTTGAACCGGCAAGGAATGAAAAAAAGCCGTCGTCCAAAAGTTTCTTCAATTTATATTCAACCTTCAAACCAAATAAATGGGCGGAAAAAGCTTCCATTTTATAATCGCCGGTCATGAAGGCTTGCTGTCCGGTATAGATGTCCTGATAAAAATTAGATGCGCTTTGCGTGTAGTAGCGATAACGATAGCGAATGAGGACATTTTCCTTCATATATTGATAGTAGTACATATTCATTGTGTTTGACAGAATTGCCCAGTCGTCAGCGTAAAAGCGATATTCAAAATTAAGAGCTGTTTTCGACTCAAAGTAATGGTTCAATTTGGCAAAAAATGCGCCGCGCAAACGTTGCAACGGATGATTTTCAATCGGAATGATGTTCACATTTTGCATGCGCACAATTCTGTAAGGATTGCTCTGAAAGCCACTTAAGTAAGCAAAATCCACCCCAAAGCGACCGATGGTTTTCGGCCCAATCGCCTGCGTAAGCGTCGCATTGATATTGTGGGCGATTTTCGTAAGAGCGGTGTCGATTCCGGTTGGCTTTATGTTATCCCAACCAAAGCTATAGGAGCCGGCTATATTGGTATTCTTGCGATTGAAGTCGGCATTTGTGGCAATTGTCGCCATTCTGCCGACATAATCAAGTTCATTGCTGTAATAGTAACTGGCGCTATAGGAGTCCTTTGATAAAGTTGCGATGATTTCACTTCTATTTTTCGCATAAGTTTTATCGGCGTTTCCAGCAGGACGCGACGCGCCGGTTGTTCCATCTGTCGGCCTTACCTGAATGCTGTTAATCGGCGGAATCAGAACACGATCCAGGCTGTAGCGCAGGCCAAACTCAAAACCGCCAAATAAATCTTTTACAAATTCAGCCGCCGGCGACTTAACCACTGTTCCTGTATTATCGCTAAAATAGTTAGCGCGCATACTTACTTTTTCATCCGCTAAAATGAGGGGACTCAAACTAAAAAGAAGAGCCGCAGCGGTAATTTGAATAACTTTCCTGTTCATACGATTTCTTTTTTGCGCGCCAATTAGTTACAGGCGCAACCGCCGCCTGAACCGCCATGTCCGCCAACACTTCCTTCGCGGGTTTCCAAAAAGTGACGCTCCATTACGCGTTCTTCATCAATTGAATCAAAATCCATTACCCTGTCAGCCAAAAGTTCACGTTCATAAGGTTTAATAGCTACGCAGCCGTTAAACGTGATTCCAAAAATTATTAACAAAATCCCTGTAAAGCTGAGCAAAAATATTTCACGCATTTGTACTCTCCCCTTTTTCATATAAAACAATCACCTTTTTTCCGAATATGCCTGGCGGCGACTGGGACGCCGTTTTTTGGTTTTCATCCGTTTCTTTTTGCCCAGTATGTTTTCAATCTCTTGTTTGTAACGGGAATAATCTTCCGCCTTAAACCCGGAATGCACATAGCGGATTTTACCGTTCCCGTCAAGAATAAAACTGGTCGGCATTGTTTCTACATCATAACTCGCAACCACTTGTTTTTCTTTGTCCCAAACAGAACGAACCCGGATATTATGTTTTTCTATAAACCGGAGCGCATTCTCCTTATTGTTATCGACATTGACCGAAATCACTGCAAATTTTTCTTTCATGTATACTTTTTGTAGCATGTCAAGCATGGGTATCTCTTCACCGCAAGGCTTGCACCAACTTGCCCAAAAATTAAGAAAAACAACTTTTCCACTAAAATCGTGCAAAGAAACCTTTTCGCCGTCGAAAGACTCCAGAGTAAAGTCCCATGCTTGTGAACCAACCCCTGGTTGTCCCGGAGCCAGAGCCAATGCCCAAAGACCGAAAATAAGCCAAAACATGATGATTGTTTTTTTCAGCATACGAATCCCCTTACCAATACAGGCCGCCTAAATCGACCCACTTTACAAAATTATCAATTTCAGCCTTCGTTAGCGCATATTGACTAGTTGACGCCGGATGCGCTTCCACTCGTGAACCATTGCTGACACCAAACAACATATCAATCAACTTGCTGCGTCGTGAAAAACCATTATTGATAAACGCAGCAAGGTTATCATAAGCTTCGGTGAATACGGCTTGTTGTTGTTGTTGAGGAGTAGCGCGGTTGGTCAACTCCAGGCCGGCTGCAGGGTTTGTTTCACCATGGCATGGACTGCACTTTGCATCGATAATCGGTTGAACCACAACACTGAAACTGACATCGCGCCTTGCGCTTTCCGCAACGTTCAAATCAGTCGGCGGTCGGTTGGCCGCAAGTGGATTGGGATTGCCGGAATTCTTGCCGCGCGGCCCATGACATCCAACACATTTCAAGAACTTTTCACCGGGACGAACGGAAACCCAGTTTCGCTTGGTTACAATGGATCTGCCCAGTGAGTCCTGAACATTAAAACGCAACGGTATATCAGGAGGAACAGAAATCGAAAAGGAGCCGTCGGCTTCAATGGGCGCCTCGCCAATAATGCGCTGACGCTCAAATTGAGTATGACCAAAATCAAACCTTTTGGTTGCCTGCACGGTTGGAATACCCTCAACGACCAACACCGTTTTTGCCTCTAGAATATCACGGTCGGGTATTTCCTGTCCATCACGTGTCTGACGAAAATAGACGTCTTGCACAGTAAAAACACCAGGCTCCTTTGTTTGTATATCTTCCGTTTTCAGTATGGAAGTAAGACTTGGAGGAATCGGTCTTTCGCTGATAACAACAGCTTCAAATTCATGTGTGTTTGGATCATTGTAAAGTTGTGTTAAATTTCTTCCATCCAGATCCATTACATAGAGGCCATAATCGGGTTCCCTGATTTCAATGTCATCCCCGTTTTCATCCTTGCCAATTTTTGTCGGGGTTGAATAAGACGCGACAATTCGACCATCTGGCAAAGGATGCGGATACCGAAAAACGCCGTCTGGATAAGGGCCTCCAGTCAGTGGGACGTCTGGCGTAACAAATTCCAACATACCGTCTTCCAACGGTTCAGCCGCAGTGGAAAAGTCTTTGATAATAGCAATTCGGCCGCGATCACCCAACACCTGATTAGACAAAATGGCAATAACCGAACCATCCGGCATTTCGCGGGCGTCGAAAACCCTTCTGCCATTTCTGTTGGCGTGCGGACTAAAAAACGTAAAAGTTCCCGAGCCGTCCGGGTTGGTAAAGAAGAGCGGGAATTCATTGCGCCCGCCAACATGATCCCAGCGTGTGTAAATTATGCGCCCGTCCGACTTTACGAAAGGATCCATGTCATCACTCATATTTGAGGAAATCCGCTTAATTTCTCCCGTTGACCGATCAAGCACATGCAATACTTCCGCATTAAAGCGCTCATACTCGTCAAATGCGCCATGACTGCTTGAAGAAAAAAGGATGTTGCCATCTGGCAGATAAATCGGATCAAGGTTATGGCCAACATCAGAAAAAGTAAGTTGGGTCATTAATCCGCCATTCACGCTCATTTCGTAAATATGCCAGGGCTTATTGTTTGACCGGCGCATGGAGAATAAGACCTTGGTTCCGTCAAATGATATTTCGGGAGCCATTACATCTCCATTTTCCAAATTGGTCAAATTGGTCAGCTTGCCGCTCGGCGCCGCAGGCACGAGTGAAAAAAGATTGCCGCCGGCTTTAAATTTATTACGTGTTCTGAATGTACTTTTGGCCTTCACAAAAATAATGCCCGAGGCCGCATCTTGCTGCGCCAGATCATCCGGCAAATTACCTTGACAGCCAATCAGCATTGCAAGCGTAAGCATCATCAAACCAATGCCTTTACATCGGCTCATATTTGTATTTTTTTTCCGCGCTAAATCTGTTGAAACCGTCATCATTACAGTTAAACTCTTGTTTATAGTTGAGGAGTATTCCATAAAATTAAAAACCTGCCCACTCAATATGCTTCTTAGCTTTTCCAAAAATCACCAACCATAAAACCAGCCGTCACCCCTTTCCAATGCCGCACACCCTTACCGACAAAAACAGAACTGAAAGAAGCGTTGATTATAAGGGACGTCCGACGTCCTAATTTCTTTCTGACGCCAATTCCGGAATTGACTACCATATTTGACAAATTTCCCTGCACAATATCATTTGCTGTTGTGGTATTGACAACCCCAAAACCAGTGGTTAAAAACGGAAGCCATTCACCCTTTGTTTTTAATAAGTAGTCCCAATTTACAGTAATAAAATAACTGTCAGCAGCCTCGCCTAACGCATGCCGAAAAGAACCAACCATCGCAAGTCTACGCGTGGTTTGATGAATAAAACGCAAATCATACACAAATCCTGATCCAACAAACCCCATGCCGAAGGAATAACCCAAATCCCCAAGTTTAGGAAGGGCGCCATACCCGAAGGAAGCCTCCCCGCCGCCAGCAAGAGCATTTTCCGGAGACTGCTCTGCGCTTAAAACAGAATTTTTAAGAGTGCCAGAGGCCAGCGACTTTTTCCCAGCGCCGGTCTGCATATTTTTTTTCTCAACTCTGGCAGGAGACGCCTTCTTTTGTCCAGACTTCACCTGAACCCAGCCTTTTTTACCGCTATTAAATTCAACCTTAACCCAATCGCCCCGCCTGCCAATTAAACGAACCTTGTCGCCTCTTTTTAATTGCGCAACGGGCGAACCACCTGCGGTTGGCAACGAATAGACCTCAACCCTGGGAATTTTAATAACCACCTCTCTGGCATGCAATTGCATTGGCATAGCTGTCAATGCGGTCATTAAAATTATCAGAACTGCTATATTTTTGTTGTTAGACATATCTATTCTGTTGAGTCTTATCTAAAGTTTAGAACAATAGCTCTAAACCGGTTAAGAGAGCAGAATTGCCAAACCAACGCCCGGCTTGACCTGAAGTGGCGCGTAGTTGATTATGATTTATTTCAATTTTTCCCCTGAGAATGCGGGATAGCCTGAAAACACTTCCTGCTTGCAGGCCGCCTCCGATATAATGAGACAGCGGCGATTCTGTGCGGACAGAACCCAACGCGCCAATTGTTAGCGCAACCGGCAATGAGTCGATCAGCATACCTTGCAAATGCAAGCCTATATAAAATTGAAGCGGTCCAAGTAAAAGTTTTTTCGGGCTGAAGTTTGCCTGCAAAGCATATTTGTACACCCTGTACTTTGCTGCAATGGCTGAGTCGGCTTGTTCAACTAACTGTTTTGAGGGGCAATAAAAAAAAGACAGACCAAGACTGAAATCATTGGCGATTTCAATTCCTGTTCCTAAACCAAAAGTGGGGCTGGCTTCCAGTTGCAATGCCTTGTCATAAAAGGCAAAACCAACGGAACTTTTCAAATAAAAACCGGATTGCGCGCTTCGACCGTAAACCAATTCCTGAGGCGAAAAAAACAGCCCAAAAATCAAAAATGCGAATAAAAAATTATACCAAATTTTCATAAAAGAAGGTTACCAGAAGCTGTCAATCATGTTAGAAAATCAAATGGCTACTCTCCGTTTAGCAACTAATATGCCATAAATCACTTCAACCGCCTTTCCAGGAACAAATCTATATAAGAAGCACACACCCAAGATTATGCACCTTCAAAATACAATTAAAAACAACTGGAAATAATACCGCATCTTCATCTTTTAAACCAAAACACGAAAAAAATGCCCGAAAATATCACAAGATTACTAACAAAAATGTAAGCCAATCACGAAAAGTGTCATTGCAGAACATATCATAGCGCCTAGCTTGAAAACAACAATTACGAATAACCACCCAGCCCGCCGGACTCAGACTATGCTTCTTTATCGCAGACATTCAGTGGCGTTTTCTGCCGAAGAGCAAGAATAGCTGCGGTTGGAACAATCCACGTCCAAGCCGATAGATAGTTTAGCTGCAATAAAAACTATACGTTAAATTTGGTATTTGCTGTTGGACAATATTCTATCTATATTTTGCCATGTTCACAAAAAAACCCGCCTCATAATTCAGGCCGTCATCACTATTGACAAATTGTGCGCCAAAAACACAAAAACACCCGATGGCTTCAAAACCGAGCCATATACTTATAAAAATTTAAAATTGAGAACGAATTGGAAGCTTACCTGAAGAAAATCCAGGGTTTGTTGGCGACACACCCGCAAAGGATATTTAAACCAAAGGAAATGGCTCGCAAACTTGGCGTGCCCAAACTACAATACCAGGCTTTTCGCGAACTATTGAAGCAGGCTGCGCGCGAAGGGAAAATTGCAAAACATCGTGGAAATAATTTCAGCAATCTCAAAACTACAAAATCAATTCAGGGAGAATTGCATACCAAGACGCAGGGTTATGGATTTCTGATAACCGAAGAGGGTCAAGAAGATGTTTTTATCAGCCGCAAAAACATGGGTGTCGCCCTGAACAAAGATATTGTTGAAGTGCAACTTTATGCGCAGACAACCGGCAAGAGCCTTGAGGGTCGCGTAACCAAAGTGATAAAAAGAGGCAGAAGCCAAATCGTTGGCACATATCAAAAAAAGCACAAATTTGGGTTTGTCGTGCCGGATGACATAAAAACGCAACGAGATATTTTCATTCCAGATGACCCGAATAACAAGGCGAAATCAGGCCAAAAGGTGGTTGTTAAAATTGTTTTCTGGGAAGACGAACGCGCGAACCCGGAAGGAAAAATTATTGAAGTGTTGGGCTGGGCGAACGATCCCGGCGTAGATGTTATATCACTGGTGAAATCATTCGATCTGCCGATGAGTTTTCCGTCGGCGGTTGAGGCGGAAGCAGATGGCATTGCGGAGACTATTCCAGCGCATGTCATAAAAAACAGGCTCGACTTGCGCGCTGAAAATTGCTTTACAATCGATCCGATCGATGCAAAAGACTTTGATGACGCAGTGTCGCTTTCTGAAATGGAAAATGGCAATTTTCGCCTTGCCGTGCATATAGCCGATGTCAGCCACTATGTGCGCCCTGCAACAAAAATTGACAAAGAAGCGCTTAAACGGGGAACTTCTATTTATCTTGTTGATCGCGTTGTTCCAATGCTGCCCGAAAAACTCAGCAACAAAATTTGTAGTTTACGACCCCATGAAGATCGGCTTACTTTTAGCTGTATCATGGAAGTGACGCCAAAGGGTAAAGTTGTAAAATACCAAATTGCCGAAACTGTCATTAACAGCAAGCGCCGTTTTACCTATGAAGAGGTTCAGAGTATTATTAACAGCCGCAAAAGCGCTGAACCATTTGCCGAAAACATTAAAGAAATGCATAAACTATCCAAAACCTTAACCGCTGATCGCGCCAAACTCGGCAGCCTTGACTTTGATCTGCCAGAGGTGAAAGTTCAACTGGACGCGAACGGCGCGCCAATTGAGTTAAAGAAGGTCGAGCGGCTTGACAGTCATCGCCTGGTTGAAGAATTTATGCTGTTGGCCAATCGAACTGTGACTGAACATGTTACGATTATGCTAGCTAAAAAAGGCCCTGTTCCGCCATTTGTATTTCGCATCCATGAAGAGCCGCTGCAAGAAAAGATGGATGACTTCCGAAAATTTGTTAAAGAACTTGGCATTCCCATCGATGCGAATAAAAAAATAACCGGCAAGCTGCTCGGCAGTTTTATGAAAAGTTTGAAAGGTCGACCAGAGGAAAAAATTGTGCGCGTTTTAATGCTGCGCTCAATGATGAAAGCAAAGTATGATACAGAGAATAAAGGACACTTTGGGCTCGCGTTCAAAAACTACACACACTTTACCTCGCCAATTAGACGCTATCCTGACCTTGAAATTCATCGCTTGTTAAAGGAATACCAACACCCTTTGGACGCCGCATCATTCAAGCAAAAAGAATCACATTTGAGCAAGATGGCTCAGATTGCCTCCGAAAGCGAAATCAAAGCGCTTGAAGCCGAACGAGAGTCGATCAAAATGAAAAAAGTTGAATATATGCAGCGCCATCTGGGCGATGAATTTCAGGGAACCGTTTCGGGAGTCGTTCCTTTTGGCGTTTTTGTCGAGTTAAATGATCTGCTGGTTGAAGGTCTTGTTCATATTTCTGATCTGGCCGACGACTATTATATTCACGACCCTGTGAACCATCGACTGGTTGGCGAAACAAATCAAAACAGCTATTGTCTCGGCGACCAAATTCACGTGCGTGTTGTCAGAGTTGCCGTCAATGAACGGGTTATTGATTTCGTTCTGGCAAAGGACAAAAATTAACCGAGCCAACAGATTACAATTTTTTCCGTAATGCTCAGCAACGCGCCATTAGAAAACAACGACAACGCCATCAGCCCGGCGAGCAGAAATGTTTCCAAACCAAAAACATCTAAATAGTTGAGAAACAGATGATTGAAGCCTTGCCTTTTATCATGTTTGCAACGCTGTTTGTCTTATTGCTGCTCGGCTTTCCAGTAGCGTTTACACTAGGAGGCGTTTCCGTCATTTTCGGACTGGCAACTTTCGGCATGATTTTTTCCACTTCCTGCCGCTGCGAATCTGGGGAATTATGACCAACTATGTCTTGATCGCAGTTCCACTTTTCATCTTTATGGGCGCCATGCTGGAAAAGTCTGGCTTGGCGCAAGACCTGTTGGAAACAATGGCGCTTCTGTTTGGCAAACTACATGGCGGGCTGGCCGTTTCTGTGGTTTTAGTCGGGGCAATGCTCGGCGCCTCAACGGGAATTGTAGGGGCGACTGTTGTTACGATGGGTCTTTTGAGTCTGCCAACAATGCTTAAACGTGGCTATAATGTAGAGTTTGCCTGCGGCACAATTTCTGCATCCGGAACTTTAGGTCAAATCATTCCTCCGAGCATTGTATTGGTTTTGCTTGGCAGCATTCTGAATGTCTCTGTCGGCGACATGTTTATTGGGGCAATCATTCCGGGCGTCATGTTGGTTGCTCTCTATTTACTTTGGATCAGCATTTTTTCGTTTTTTCGGCCTCAACATGCGCCGCCAATGCCTGATGACGAATTGGCAAAATTCACGGGCATAAAAAAAAACTTCAGATTTTAAAGGCATTCGCGCTGCCGGTTTTCCTTATTGTCACTGTTCTCGACGCAATTTTTGTCGGTTTTGCCTCTCCCACAGAAGCCGCAGCATTGGGCGCGCTCGGCGCAACGCTACTCACGACAGCTTACGGCAAATTCAACTTGCCAACCCTGCGCAATGTAATGAAAGAAACGATACAGTTAACCAGTATGGTTTTTATCATATTGGTTGGCGCAACAGCTTTTGGGCTTGTGTTCAGAGGAATGCATGGCGACAGAATTCTAACGGAATGGATCGTTTCGGCCAACCTTGGGGCAAATACATTTATCGCCCTGGTAATGGTTGTCATTTTTATCGCAGGCTTCTTTATCGACTTTATTGAAATTATATTTATTATTGTGCCTGTGGTCGCGCCTGTATTTCAAAATCTGGAGATCGACCTGCTTTGGCTGGGTGTCTTGATTGCAATGAACCTGCAAACATCATTTCTTACCCCTCCGTTCGGTTTCGCCCTGTTTTACCTCAAAGGAGTGGCTCCGGCAAGGGTAAAAACGACGCAAATATACTGGGGCATCATTCCATTTGTGATAATTCAATTAATCGGTTTGGCAATATTATTGCTATTCCCTGAAACGGTGACATGGCTGCCAAGGTTAGCCGCAAACTAAAACGCATAAAAAATGGATGAAAAATTGCAATATGAATGTTGTGTGGTATGTATAAGTTAATTATATTACCCGACTACATGATGGTGTTCATGCCTCGCAGGCATTTTTTCAAACTCTCACTTCTCAGGTACAAACGAAAGCCCGAATGGCATTTTCCGTACAGTCTTTCGGGAAAAACTGAAGTAAGTCGTCTATTTATCAATAAATCACTCATTATCCTTAAATAACTTCATAGGATTACTATGTCAATTAAAGCAAACGGTATACTGCAATCGCTTCCAAAGGGAGGAGGCTTTTTGCGCAATCCGAACCTATCATTTCAACGCGGCTCTGACGATGTATGGGTCTCATCCCAGTTGATGAAAAAACTGGACCTAATCGACGGCGCTGAAATTACGGGCATTGCCACCAAAAACAAAAAAGGGATTCAACTGGACGAAGTTGAATTAGTTTGTGGATTGCCTATTGAAGACTTTCACAAAAGAACCCGTTTTGATCGATTACTGGCGATCAGCCCGGAAGAAAGATTTCGGTTGGGAGATATTGGCAGCACTTCGATGCGAATTGTTGAGTTGATCGCTCCGGTCGGCAAAGGCACGCGCGGTTTGATTGTCGCCCAACCCAAATCAGGCAAGACTCAAATATTAGAAGACATTGCCAACGCAATTTATTTTAGCAAACCCGAAACCCGGGTTATTCTGCTGCTTATTGATGAACGGCCTGAAGAGGTGACCCACTTCCGCAGAAACACCAAAGCCGAAGTGCTCGCCAGCTCAAACGACCAAAGCGTTGATTCGCATACAAACCTTGCAGAAATGACCTTGTCGCACGTTCGCTGTGAATTGGAATGCGGCAGGGATGTCGTTATTTTGGTCGACAGCATCACCCGACTCGGGCGCGCGTTCAATGCCTCCGAGGCTGGTCGCGGACGCACACTTTCAGGCGGTCTTGGCGCAAAGGCGCTTGAAATTCCCCGTCGTTTTTTCGGCTTGGCTCGCAATGTTGAAGGCGGCGGCTCTGTAACCGTTCTCGCCACAGCGCTGATTGACACAGGTTCGCGAATGGACAATTTTATTTTTGAGGAATTTAAAGGCACGGGCAATAGTGAAGTGGTTTTGGAGCGATCGCTTGCTGACACACGAATTTTCCCTGCGATTAATATTTCGGCAAGCGGCACGAGACGGGAAGAACTACTCTATGATGATCACGAAATCCAGGGGCTCTACCAATTACGACGGGCGCTGGTTGGCCTTGAACCCAAAACAGCAATGGTAAATCTGCTTAAGTTAATTCGCAGAACCAAAAATAATCAGGAATTGCTCATGCAATTAGCCAATAGGTAACTTTGTCAAACTGAGCGGAAACGGCTGAATTCTTCTTTCAGCCCCGAAATTTTTATTTTAGCAAATGCCTCTTGGAGAGTAGCTACTTTTTACAGCAATATCTGGCTGTAAAATCTTCCTTTTCACATTTACTGTTTTATTTTTTCTTCTCGTTTTCTAACAGAGAGAACAGGCTGTCCTTGCATTTTGAGCCAATCTGAATTTCAAATACGGTTTAGCGTTCCTTCAAAAAACAGAAACAACTCAGTTATTGTTAAAGGCAAAAACATCAACAGTTTATCGCTTGCAGAGAGACCAACTGATGCCTAAACCAAAGATTACTTTTTGGAAAATATTAGCAGGGTAAAATTCAGCGCAAAAATTTCACGCTGCTATCGAGAGACATTTTACGTCCAATTTCGTCGCGCTTCGCATGATGCGCACTTTGGCCTCAATTGGGATTACTTCGGGGCAAGATATTATGATGCAGAGATTGGGAGGTGGTTTTCACCTGATCCATTAGCAAATCGATATCCGTCACTCTCACCTTACGTTTATGTTGCAAATAATCCTGTCGCTTTTTTCGATCCGAACGGAATGGAAATTAGCGGCGATAGTAGTAGTGTTGCCCAGGCCGCTGAACAAGTTAACCAGGCTTTGGCGGATAAAGGTATAGAAGGCGCAAGCGCTTCGGTCGCCAAAAAAGAGGTTGCCAAGACTGGCCTATCCGGTCTCTTTGCCAAAGTGGCCAACCTTTTGGGAGGAAACGTAAGCACCACAAAAACAGTATTTTCTTTGTCGTTAGAAGGGTTTGATAATATTTCGGCAAAAGATCCATTGCTATCAGCTAGTGACAACGCTTTGGCTACCGGAGCGTTTGGCATGTTGAATGATATCGTTAATTCCACTGAGACTTTTACGGTTAGTTTTACGGATGCGTACAATGGGGCTTCATTGTCTGGAAAGTATGGTGGAGGATTCAATGATGGAAATGGAAATACATTTATTTCCCCATTAGGAAATTTACAATCACGCTCAAAAAACTATGGAGAGTCTGCCAAAGGAATATTTTTTCATGAAATGGTTGGTCATACGCACCCTAACTCAACCAACGCTTCGGTTATGAATCGAATTTTTAATAATCGATTTGGCTCTGTTCAAAAAGACCACAACGGACAATATTCAAGCTACCGGTACTGGAAAGTTAAACCATGAAAAAGTCAAAAATAGTTTCTGCACTGATTATAATTGGTTTGGTATTCATTTTTGGATCTTTGATATCAAGAAGATCACTCATTATTACCAATATTCATCATCTGCCTGTTTCAGAATGGACAAAAAAACACATTATTTCAGCCTATTTTCATTTTGATGAAGACGTTAAAATTACATTAGATGAAGTTCATCGTCAATTTATGTATACCGACTCCTTGACAATGCTGAATTCAAAAGAGGTGATACAAGAGAAAGAGAACCTTTCTGGAGTAACTGGTTACGACAGTCCATTGTTTGAGTCTGATATAAACCAATACTTTTTTTATGCAATTATTAAGAATTCATCTTTGGCAGGGGAAGAATCCTTGCTAAGTGAGGCGCATTATATATGGTTACCGTGGGGTTGGTACAACATCAAAAGTCAAATTACTGGAGGCGCTTAAGTAACGTAGGGGTGGGTTACATTTTAACCAAAACAACCACCCAAGCCCGACCGCTTACAACGCCGGGCTTGCTGTTTTTAAAGGGCTGGTTGGTCGTTGCGGCAAATGCTGTTGGCTGGCGCTTTTTTCGGCTGTCCGGGAGCTGCCAAACCGAGCCGGCTAAAAACAAAAAACGCCCAACCTCTTTTGCGGAGTGCGGGCGTGTTTGTTTTTTTTAAGCGGCTTTTTTGAGGTCAGCTTGCAAGTCGCTTCACTGAGTATTTTAAAAGCGCAAAATCCATAACGCTTTCAATCACCTTTCTGTCTTCTTCATCCATTTGATCGACTTTTTCAATTTTCCTGAGCAATTCAACATGCTGTAAATTTGCCACCCTGCTTGCGGCGCCGTTTCCACAGAGCAATGTGTCAACGGTCACTTCAAACACTTCCGCCATTCGTTTTACAAGCAATGCCGATGGCACGCTAATTCCCTGTTCATATTTTCCAATGTTTTGAGGATAGACCCCAATTTTGTGAGCGAATTGATTTTGTGAGAGATTTTTTTCTTCGCGTAGCTTTTTAATCTGTTTTCCGAGAAGAGCTTTTTCCTGGTCACTGTTTTTCATAATGACAAACTTTAGCAAGAAAAAGCAATAAAATCAAGAGTCTGTTTTTTTTGTGCGCAATAGACGTTGACCAAATTGTGATAAATATGTATAATTAGCCCAGAATTAACACAATCCATTTTTACAAAAAAAAGGCCGCCAACGTCCTGCAAGACAAATCTGGCGGCCAGAATATCAACAAAACAGGGCGAAGCCCTTTTTGCAAGCTCCAATTTAAGCCGCTCCCGCGCAAAAAGCAAGCCTCGTCCTCCAAAGCCACGGAGAAAAATTCATGTCGCAAATTCCAGAGGAAACCATTGACCAAATCAAACACAGCGTCAATCTGCGCGAATATATCGAAAGTCGCGGCGTCAAACTGACGAAAGCCGGACAGAAAAATGAGTATCGCGGCCGCTGCCCGTTTCATGACGATAAAAAGCCAAGTTTCTTCGTCAATCCGGTGACGGGCGTCTGGCAATACTTTGCCTGCGACATCGGCGGCGACGTCATCGCATTTGTCCGGGAGATTGACAGGCTCAGCTTTCCGGAAGCGGTCAGGTTGCTTGACAACAGCGCGGCGGCGTCGGAAGCAAAACGGCAATCATCGCAAAAAGCAGGCGAGCCAAATCTGTCGCGAGAAGCGCTGCTCGCCCAGGTTTTTGACTTTTACCATAAAACATTTAACAGCGATTTGCGCGGTGCCAATTATCTGCAAAGACGCGGCATTGCCTCGGCGCAACTGTTCAAGTCCGTCAAAGTCGGTTTTGCCGCCGGCAATTTGATCGCAACCCTGACTCCGGAGCTGCGCCGTTCGCTCATCGAATCAGGCGTTCTCTCCGGCAACGGCCGCGAGCATTTCCTCGATTGCGTCATCTTTCCGCTGCTTGATGAAGCCGGCCAAATCGTTAATCTCTACGGGCGTTCAGTCACGAGTAATGGTCACTATTTTCTGCCCGGAGCCAGGCGCGGCCTGTTTTGTCCACCGCTGACAACCGGCGAACTCATCCTCACCGAAGGGGTTGTTGATGCGCTGACTTTGCTCAACGCCGGTTATGTTAATGTCCTGGCCCTCTACGGAGTCAATGGTTTGGCCATTTTTTATTATCGTTTTGCTGTTAATTTTCAATCGTCAGGCTACTGAAATATATGATGTTTTGCTAAGCGGCGCACAATCTGGAAGGAGCGTCGAAATAGTCGG
>Ga0316190_10000084_pt1 | contig 54051 bp, 49 predicted proteins | sample Eddworburrow2_MG_FD_204929 | JGI IMG/M metagenome (GOLD analysis project Ga0316190, IMG submission 204929) | Coastal sediment microbial communities from Maine, United States - Eddy worm burrow 2 | ecosystem: Environmental > Aquatic > Marine > Coastal > Sediment | place: USA: Maine | collected...
GGCCGCCGCCCCCATGGCGGCCATGGAAAAGGCCGTGCCCATCGAAGGCGGCACGCTAACGGTGCAGGCCAAGGTGCGCGTCACTTGGGAGCTGCGCTGAGGCGCTGGTCTTGAAGCAGAGGGTTCGGAAGAAAAGGGTCCGGTCGCCGCCGGTCACGAAGCGCTACGTCGTAGAGAAACGCCACGTTTTTGGGATCGGCTAGTTCTTGGAGACGATTTCGTTGTCCTCGCCGAGCACCACCACATTGGGGTGATAGTTCCGCGCCTCTTCGGTCGGAATCTGGCAATAGGCCACGATAATGACCTTGTCGCCTTCCTGCACGAGCCGGGCCGCCGCGCCATTGACAGCGATGTCGGCGGAGCCGCGCGGCGCTTCGATGGCATAGGTGGTGAAGCGTCCGCCGGTATTGATGTTCAGCACGTCGACCTGCTCATGAGGCAGGATGCCGGATGCATCGAGCAGGTCCCGATCGATCCCGATCGAGCCTTCGTAATGCATATCCGCGCCCGTGACCGTGGCCCGGTGCAGCTTGGCCTTCAGCATTGTTAGGAACACGTGATCGCCCTTAAATCCCATGCCGCCCCCAAAAGAGGGCCCCTCTCTTGCTTTTGGATATAATCCAAGCGCCGCGGTGTTGCAACGCAACAACGACTGAAATCCGGGATTTGCCACCCGCCGGGGAATCCCGCATTTCTTGGAGACCCTATGTCCGCAAGGCCCAGAGGCGCCGCGCCGTCGGAAGGCCCCGCAAGTCGTGCAGACCCATGTCGTTCAGCCTGAAGCGCGCGTCCATGCCCGCGCGCGACACCACGGCGTCCGTGGCAACGATGGGCTGACCGAGCAGCTTCGACATGTCTTGGGTGCGCGCGACCTCATTCACCGTGCGGCCGATCACACCGAATTTCAGGCGCTCGCGCGTGCCCGCATTGCCGAACACCACATCGCCAAAATGCACGCCGACGCCAAAGGTGATCTCCGCCGCGCAAGGACAGGACCTCGCCTTGGCCGCGGCCAGACGTTCATGTGCCTTTACCGCTGCGCGGAGCGCCGCTGTGGAGGCGGCCTCTGCGCTCGCCGTATCGGCGGGAAAGAAGGCTAGGATCGCGTCGCCCACAATATCGAGAACCTGGCCGCCTTCCTCGATGACGGCGCCGGCGGCGCAATCGAAATAGACATTCAGCAGCTCAAGAAAGCCTTCCACGGAGAGCGCGTCGGCAAGACCCGTCGAGTTACGCAAATCGCTGTACCACAACGCTGCGGACAGCCGCTCGCCATCACCGCGCTTGATGGTCCCCGACAGGATGCGCTCGCCCACGAGCGGACCGTGAAACGCGTTCAGCGCATTCTTGGTGATCTGATCCTTGATGACCACGCGCAGCGCCAACGCCAGCGGCGCCAAAATCTGCCGCATGATGGCGAGATGCTGCTCTGAGAAGCCGCTAATAGCTTTCGTCGACCAGGAAATGGCGAGCCCGTCCGTGCTGCCAATGCGAACCGGTGCGTCGCCAAAGGTGACGACGCGGGCGAGATAGTCGACGAACCCCTCCCCAGCCAAGCGCTGCAGAAGCGGGAAGGTGTCGACTTGCGGATCGCGATCGAGCCGCAGGCGTAGCTCCGCTTGCCCCTGCGAAATCATCCAATAGAACGGGCTCAGCGTGAAATCCGGATTGTCCTCGGAGAGCGCCTGGAAATATTCCACATCCACACCGCCCTCATCGGTCCACGAGATGGTCATGCCATCGAACAGCGGGTGCAGTATACGAAAGCCCACCTGCATGCGGTGGATCGGCACATTCGCCTCCACCAGCTGCATCATGACCGTCTCGACCAGATCGGACACCGGCATGTCCGCAAGGCCAGAGGCGATGATCGCCTCGGCGATCTGGCCGGAGAGGCCTGCGCTGGTCTCGTGGACATTTTGCGTTGGGGCCGGATCGTGAACCATGGTGCTCGTCATGACTGGCACTGTATCACCGATCCTCGGGCCACATCGGGGCACTTTTCTGATGCCCTGCTGCTTCGCTGCTTGAGGGCGGGTGGGCAAACAAACAAGCCCTCAAGTAGGCCCGAGGCCGGTAGGGCAAACCCAAGAGCCCTCAAGGTGGTGCAGAGGCCAATGGGCAAATAAAGATGCCCAGCGGTCAAAACGCCGCAAGCCTGACCGCAAAACCGACACGGGACGGACAAAAAGTCTCCCCACCTTCGGAGTTGGTAGCCGTGCCGGAGAACCGATTCGGTGTCATGCGTGGCCCTTTGAAAGCGCGATGAGTGGACGGCAGATGCGGCGGAGAATAGCAATGGGCCAATCAATGCGCCAAACAGCGAAGGCATACCCCTTACGGGAGCAGCTGAGGCGCGGCGCGATCGCGATCGCGGGCAAGGACGGCGAGTCCCATCTCGCACGCCCGATCAATGCCTGGGACGCGGGCTCGCTCATACGCTGCTACGATGCCATGACAGAACGGAGCAAATGGTTCCGGGTCCTGCACAGGCTGCCCCATCTCTCCGAGGCCATGGCGCTCGATTTCTGCACGCCGGACCCCGCGCGCGATCTGTGCATCGTGCTAGAGGGCTGCGGGCCGCTTGTTGGCGAGATCCTCGGCGGGGCCCGCATCACAGGGGCGCCCGACGGTATCTCGGCCGAATATTCGGTGACGCTGCGCCCGGAAGCCGAAGGCCTTGGCCTTGCCCATCAAGCGCTCGAGATCGTCTTCGCCGCCGCCAAGGAGATGGGCTACACTCATATCTGGGGCGCGATCCACGGGGAGAACGGCCCCATGCTGCATCTGGCCGAAACCCTGCATCTTCATATGCGCCGCGACCCCAACGACGCCGCGCTGATGCTCTCTGAACGGGTGCTTTAAAACTGCCCTACCGCGCTTCGCGCTACTTGAGGGCGGCTTTCTCTTGCCCAACCGGCCTTTTTGGCCACCTTGAGGGCTTTTTGGTTTGCCCTACCGGCCGCTGGCCTGCTTGAGCGCAAGCTCGGCCATGACGATGTTCGTGGGGAACGCTTCCTTGATGCGCGCTCTTGGCGCGCGCCTCAGAATAACGAGCACGAAGCGCCCCTAATTATCCAAGAAGCTGCGCAGCTTGCGGGACCGGCTCGGGTGCTTCAGCTTGCGCAGGGCTTTCGCCTCGATCTGGCGGATGCGCTCGCGGGTCACGCTAAATTGCTGGCCGACCTCTTCGAGCGTGTGGTCGGTGTTCATGCCGATGCCAAAGCGCATGCGCAGCACACGCTCTTCGCGCGGGGTGAGCGAGGCGAGGACGCGCGTGGTGGTCTCGCGCAAATTCGACTGGATCGCCGCATCGATGGGCAGAACCGCGTTCTTGTCCTCGATAAAATCGCCGAGATATGAATCTTCCTCATCGCCAATGGGGGTCTCAAGGCTGATAGGCTCCTTGGCGATCTTCAAGACCTTGCGCACTTTCTCAAGCGGCATTGCGAGCTTTTCAGCCAGCTCTTCTGGCGTCGGCTCGCGGCCGATCTCGTGGAGCATCTGGCGGCTTGTGCGCACGATCTTGTTGATCGTCTCGATCATGTGCACCGGGATGCGGATGGTGCGCGCCTGGTCTGCGATAGAGCGGGTGATCGCCTGGCGGATCCACCACGTGGCATAGGTCGAGAATTTGTAGCCGCGCCTGTATTCGAACTTATCGACCGCCTTCATCAGGCCGATATTGCCTTCCTGGATGAGGTCGAGGAATTGCAGGCCGCGGTTAGTGTATTTCTTGGCGATGGAGATCACGAGGCGCAAATTGGCCTCGACCATTTCCTTCTTGGCCTGGCGCGCTTCGCGCTCGCCCTTCTGGACGATATGGACGATGCGGCGGAACTCGGCGATCTGCAGGCCGGTCTCGGCGGCGAGCTGGTGGATCTCGGAGCGGAGCTCCTTGACGATGCCACGCTCGTCGCGAATGAAGTCGGCCCAGCCTTTTTTCTTCAGCCGGCCCACGCGGCGCAGCCAGTTGGGGTCGAGCTCGTTGCCCTGATATTCGCCGAGGAAGTCCTCGCGCTTCACGCCATAGCCCTCGGCCAGGCGCAGCAGGCGGCCTTCATAGCCAAGCAGCTTCCGGTTGATGAGGTAGAGCGTCTCGACCAGGGTCTCGATGCGGTTGTTGTTGAGCTGAAGCGATTTGACCTCGGTGACGATCTCGTCTTTCAGCTGCTTGTAGCGCCGCTCCTGGCTAGAGGAGAGGCTGTCGTTCTTCATCGCCTTCTCTACCTGCTGGTCCTGCAGACGGCGGAGCTTCTTGTAGTTGTTGGCGACGAGGTCGAACGTCTCGAGCACTTGCGGCTTCAGCTCGGCCTCCATGGCGGCAAGCGAAAGCGAGTTCTCCATATCGTCGTCGTCGTCTTCCTCGGGCTGGTCTTCGTCCTCGGAGTCCTCGGCGTCGTCGTCCTTGTCCTTGTCCTTGTCCTTGTCGTCGGCTTTCGCCTCGCCATCGGCCTCGCCTTCGGCGTCCTTGTTCTCCTCTTCCTCGCCCGGGAGGGGCTGCGAGGGAACCTGCTTGGCATCGGGGCCTTGATAGGTGGCTTCGAGATCGATGATGTCGCGGAGCAGAATCTTGCCTTCGTTCAGCTCGTCGCGCCAAATGATGATGGCCTGGAAGGTCAGCGGGCTTTCGCAGAGACCAGCAATCATGGCCTCGCGCCCGGCCTCGATGCGCTTGGCGATCGCTATTTCGCCCTCACGCGACAGAAGCTCGACAGAGCCCATCTCGCGCAAATACATGCGAACCGGGTCGTCCGTACGTTCGGCGGGCTCGCGGGTCGTAGTCTCGGTCTTGGCGACAGCGGCTTGCGGGACGACGGCCTTGCTCCCGCCCTCGGCGTTCTCGCCCTCTTCGGCTTCCTCGCTATCGATCACGTTGATGCCCATGTCGGAGAGCATCGACATGGTGTCCTCGATCTGCTCCGACGAGACTTCCTCGGACGGCAGCACCTCGTTCAGCTCGTCATAGGTAACGAAGCCACGCTGCTTCGCCGTCTTGATCAGCTTCTTTACGGCGGCGTCGGACATGTCGAGCACCGGTCGGTCCTGGGACGGGGTCTCTGTCTCTTGCTCTTCGGCTTCAGCAGTCTTGGTGGCCATTCGTGTCACTCCGGGGCGCGCATGGATAGGCGCCGGTCTCTCGGTGGGAGGCGCGGAAGGCGCCTCGCTCATGAGGCATAAGCCTCTCTCATCATGTCTAGTTCCGTCCCGAGCGGGCGGCGTACCAGAAGCGATTAACGGGCACATCCTTAATCGTCAATTAAGCACGCTAACTGAAACGCGGCGATTTCCCGGGATTTCAAGCACACAAGCACTTTGGCAAAACACGCGCGGACAGACATCAGATAAATATTTGTTAGCGATGACTTGGAGAGCGGCGCCGCCCGTGTCAAGGGAGCAAGCCGCGTGCCAGTTTGGATTTTTCCGAATTTCGTCGCCTGGGGCGCGATGCCCTGGCGGGTCCGGCTCTCCAGTTGCTTCCCCAGCCCCCCTTTAAACGCGTTGACGGACGCTCCTTTGTTTCATAACTAATTGGTTATGCAAATAGACACAGAGTCCGAGACGCTGAATGCGGTTTTTGCGGCCCTTGCCGATCCAACGCGCCGCGCGATCCTGACGCGCCTTGCCCACAGCGATGCCTCGGTGGGCGAGCTCGGCGCGCCGTTTGCGATGAGCCAGCCTGCGATCTCCAAGCACCTCAAAGTTTTGGAGCGGGCGGGGCTCATCGAGCGGGCCATCGATCAACAACGGCGGCCAGCCCACCTCAAAGCCGAACCCATGGCGAAGGCCGTGCGCTGGCTTGAAGACTTCAGAGAGTTCTAGGCCTCGAACTTCGACCGGCTCGATGTGCTCTTGGACGAATTGAAGACTGCCGAAACCGGGAGGAACAAGGATGAGTGATGTGCCGACCTATGTCCTGGAACGCCTATTTGATGCGCCACGTGACCTCGTCTGGAAAACCTGGACTGACCCGGACCTGGTCGCGCGCTGGTATGGCCCCAATGTTGAGACCATCATTCATCGCCTCGATGCAAAACCAGGCGGGCTCTGGCTCGTCGAAATGAAGTGGGGCGAGACCTCAAAATTCGAGCGCATTGAATATACCGAAGTTGTGCCCCCAGCGCGCCTCGTCTGGCTGCAGTCCAATGCCGATGCGGACTTCAACGCCGCCGCGAACCCGATGATGAAAGATTGGCCGCGCGTTTTGCACACCGTCGTCACGTTCAAAGACCGGGGCGGACAAACGAAGCTCCGTCTGACATGGACCCCGCATGAGGCCTCGGACGCCGAGCTTGCCTGTTTCTCAGGCGCTTTCGCCAATTTAGACAAGGGCTGGGGCTCGGGCATGACGGTTCTGGAAGAGCTGCTTGCGGAACTCCAGGCCTAGGCCGGCCAGGCCTACTCGATCAGCGCCTCTCCCGCCGGCGCCCGCGGGAGAGAGGCTCCTTCTTGAGACGAGCCAGAACGTCCTGAAAACGCTGATTAGCATCGCGCATCGCCGCATCGTCTGTCTCGTGCTTCAGACCGACGCTCGCCACCTCTTGCTGGAGGGTCGCGAAACGCTCGAATTCGGCCTCCGTCATTTCAGCGAGGTCTTCTGCATTCTCGGCGATCTCCCGGGTGAGCGTGGGCAGCGCCCGCCAGCGATAAATCAAATCGGTGAATTGCGCCTCGACGTCTTCCCTCGGCGTCTCAGACCGCAGAAAAGCGAGACGTGCAAACGGACTCTCCGAGAACAGCCGGTCCAGCAGTGCTGCCTGCTCGCCGTCACGCAAAGCCGCGATCAGCTCTTCGCGGGAGATCGCGGGATTGTCGAAGATCGCTCGCGTGACCGCCGGCAAGAGGTTTGCGAGCCTTTTGTCTTGCACATCCACCGAGGCGATGTCCTCGGCAAATTGGTCCAGCAGCCAGGGATGGTTCACCAGCGCCAGGGTGACGATCGTTGCAAATCCGTATGCCGTCGGTGGCGGCAAGGCCTCGTGGCGCTCGGGCTTGCGGTACGTATTCTTACCGCCCTTCCCCGGCCGCACCGCATGCGGCCGCCACAGTTCGAACAGCCTGTTCTTGATGTCACGGCGATAATGTTCGCGCACGCGGGTGTTCTCGATGTCGCTCAGAAGCGTATCGAGCCGCGCCTCGAATGCGGCTCGCCGTTCAGGCGTATCGAGCGATCCAACGGCTGTTTCCCGCCGCCAGAGCATCTCAATCAGCGGCATCGCATTCGTTAGATAGGCGGAAAATGCGGACGGACCGGAGCCGCGCACGAAATCGTCCGGGTCCTGGCCTTGCGGCAGAAACGCAAATCGGAAGGAATGGCCCTCGCGCAAGACTGGCAGCATTCGGTCCACGGCCCGCGCGGCAGCGGCCTCGCCCGCCCGATCGCCGTCAAAACAAATGATCGGCTCTGGCGCAAGCTGCCAAAGCTGATCCATCTGCCGGGCGGTGAAGGCCGTACCGAGCGTCGCCACTACATTCTTGAAGCCAGCCTGATAGAGCGCGATGACGTCTAAATAACCTTCGACCACAACCAGTTCGCCCTTCTCGAATGCGGCGCTGCGCGCGCGGGCCAAGTTGTAGACCATGGAGCCCTTGTCGAAGAGCCGCGTTTCCGGCGAGTTCAGATATTTGGGCTGCGCGTCGGAGCTGAGCGCACGTGCGCCAAAAGCGATCACCCGCGACTTGATATCGAGGATCGGGATTGTCAGCCGTTTGCGGAAGCGGTCATAGGTCGGCCGCCCATCGTCCGGCTTGATGATCAGGCCGGCATCAAGGAGCTGTACTTCAGTGAAGCCCTTCTTCAGCAGCGCGGTCTTCAGCGTGTCGCGCCCGCCCGGCGCATAGCCGATGCGGAACTCCTTGATCGTCTCACGCGACAGACCCCGGCCTTCCGCATAAGAGAGTGCCTCGCGCCCAGCGCCTGAGTGTAGGGCCCGCTCAAACAGGCCGGCCGCGCTCTCAAGCGCCTCCATGAGCCCAAGCCGCTCCTTGACCGTGCGCTCATATTGCGGGTCGGGCGCGGGCATCGGCACACCCGCGTCCCCCGCCAGGCGCTCCACGGCCTCAGGGAAGCTCAAGCCTTCCGTTTCCATGACGAAGCGGAAGATGTCGCCGTGCCTGCCGGAGGAAAAGCAGTGATAGAAGCCCTTCTGATCGTTCACGGTGAAGGACGGTGTCTTCTCCTTGTTGAAGGGAGACAAGCCCTTCCACTCGCGCCCGGCCCGCTTGAGCGGCACGCGGCGCGAGACGACCTGGCTGACGGGCAACCGGGCACGGACCTCATCCAAAAACGAATCTGAGAACTTCATTTCTATGACAGTGGCTCTTCGGAAGCGCGCTGGCGCGTCTCGCGTGGCACTCATCACCACTATTCACTGTTTAGAACGAATAGCGAACTAGATAATTCGCCCGGACATCAATTGCGATTGACTATTTGTTCCGTGCCAAAGCCTCTCGTCGCACCAACAGATGCAGTCACCTGTCGGCATGAGATCACCCCCAACAAATATGGCGGTGTCCGTTCAGAACTTTCCAAAGCACCACAAGACGAAGCCGTGGTAAACTTTTCTGAAACACGAAGGGGGAGGAAATCTTGGAAACCTCAAAAACCTCAGAGGCCCCAAAGACCTCGGGAGGACTGCCCGCCGTTGCCAGGGTCGATATGAAGGCGCCCTTTCGATGGCTTCGCGAGGGCTGGAGCGATTTGTGCAAGGCGCCCATTCCCTGCCTCACGTATGGCCTCCTGCTGGCACTGGTAAGCTTCGGGCTATGCTATGTGCTCATTGTCTCCGATGCCGCATTTTGGGCGCTGGTGCTTACCATTGGTTTCGTCTTCATCGCCCCCATGGCCGCCATGGGTCTGTATGAGGCGGGACGATTGATCGAACTTGGACAGAAGCCCAAGCTTTCGCAAATGCTCTTCGTTCGTTCGGCTCTGCGACAGGACCTCGCCTATCTCGGGCTCTTCTTGGTCTTGATCTATCTGTTTTGGGGCCGCATCGCGCAGATCGTCTATGGTCTGTCGACCTATCAACTTCACCGTACCGTCACGGACTTCGTCAACTACGCGATCGGGACACAGGATGGGCACAACATGCTGATCACCGGCACGCTGATTGGTGGCGTGATCGCCTATTTGACCTACTGCACGGTGGTGATTTCGGCGCCGATGCTGCTCGACCAGAGGGCAAACGTGTTTGCCGCTATTGCCACGAGCATCAAGGCAATGAACGAAAATTTCTGGCCCATGACACTTTGGGCCGCAATTTTGGGGATCCTCACCTTACTCACTGCCGCAACGGGATTTCTCGCCCTCATCGTTGTCTTTCCTTGGCTCGGCCTTGCGAGCTGGCGCGCCTATCGCGAGCTTATCCCTGCACCCTTACCGGCCTAAGCCGGGTCCCAAAAATGGCGTGTTCGACGAGATGAGCCTCATAGATATCTTCGCGTTTGCTTGGTTCTGCCTGTGCTATTTCGGCTATGTCTGGGCAGTGCATTACGGTCCACTCAAGACTAAGCGCGGGCTTGTGGCTGCGGCTAACGAACGACGGGTCCAGTGGATGATGACCGCGCTCAAACGTGACGTGCGGATCATGGACGCGCAATTGCTGACCTCCCTGTCTAGCGGGAATGCGTTCTTTGCATCGACGACAGTGCTCGTGCTGGGCGGGCTCACCGCCATGCTCGGAGCGGCGGATGACGTCAAAGATCGTCTCGAACACCTGCCGTTCGTCGCGCATGCGCCGATCGTGCTTTGGGAATTCAAAATCATCTTTCTGATGACGCTCATGATCGTGGCGTTTTTCGCATTCGCCTGGGCATTCCGGCTCACGCATTATGTGGGCACCATGTTCGGCGCTCTGCCCCTGCAAGACGAGGCCGAGACCGAACAAGCCAGGCGGCACGCGCGCAAGACCGCCCAACTAGTGAGCCTCTCGGGACGGCACTTGAACACAGGGCTACGAACGATCTATTTCGCTATCGCCGGGCTCGGCTGGTTCGTCAGCCCACTGCTCTTTATGGCCGCGTGCGCCCTGGTGACGATCATCGTCTATCGGCGCGAATATGTCTCGGAGGCTTTCACTGCTCTCGACACCTAGGAAACCAAGGCCGGGCGCGACTGCCTGCGAGACATCGCATGGCTAAGCACATGCAATTTGCACCGGTCTTGGCTAGCATTGGGTTTGTGAACTGTGGACTGGCCTAAAGAAAGCCGCGCGAACCCTGGCGCGGACATTGCTCTCGCCATTTCAGACCCTCGGCGTGTACAAGGGACCCCCATGATGTATCGACTACTCATCGCTGCCCTGCTCTTTCTGCCCGCGCCGGTCTTGACTGTGCCCGCCTTGACCGCGCTCGTCATATCCAGCGCGGTCTTCTCCACCGATGCCGTGGCCGCGCCAGCAAAGAAAATTAAGTCGCTCGCTCCTTCGGGGCTCGTCTATGTAATCGATGCGAAGGGCAACGTGCTGGTAGCCCAGAATGCCGACAAGCCTTTTGTTCCGGCCTCCGTCACCAAGATCGTGACCGCTTGGCTTGCCATGCAGACCCTTGGCGGCGACTACCGCTTCAAGACGCGCTTCTATCTGGACGACAATCGCGTGCTCTATGTGCGCGGAGGCGGAAATCCCTTCCTCGTGTCAGAGGAGCTTGCACTGCTGGGCCCTCAGCTTGTCGCAGAGATAGGCACCGAGCCGTTGACCGGCATCGTGCTCGATGCGAGCTACTACCCATCCGAATTACGCATCCCAGGCGTTGAAGACACCGACGAGGCCTACGATGCCTTGAACTCAGCCCTTGCGGTGAATTTCAATACGATCAGTGCTGTCCGCAAGGGCAGCAAGGTCTACTCCGCCGAAAAGCAAACCCCGATCACGCCGCTGGCCATCAGCCAGTTCAAGGCGCGTGGCCCCAAGGGACGCGGGCGCATCAGTCTGACCCAGGACCCGGCCGTGAGCCTGCAATACGCCGGCGAACTGCTGGCCGCGTTCCTCAAGAAGGCCGGGGGCACTGTCAGCGGCGAGATCACTGTCGGGCCGGTCCCCGAGGGGCTTGAGCCCATCTACGTACATCAGCAATCGCGCGCTCTCTCCGATATCCTCACGCAGTTGCTCCGCTACTCGAACAACTATATCGCCAATCAGGTTTTTCTGGAGATCGGCGGGCAGCGCCTCGGCGGGCCCGTCAGCCTCAAAAAATCGATCCAAGTCGCCAACGAAATACTTGCCGCGCAGGGGCTTGCCGATGCCATCCAGCTCGAAGAGGGCTCAGGCATTAGCCGCGGCAACCACTTCACAGCCCGCGGCCTTGCCAAACTGCTCAGCCTTTTTGAGCCCTACGCTATTCTGCTGCGTGGCAAGGACGGCGGCCTCAACAAGACCGGCACACTCAATGGCGTCCGCACGCTCGCGGGCTATGCGGACACGACCCGCCATGGGCGGGTGAGCTTCGTGATCGCGCTCAAGGGCAACAATGGCGCCATGCGCTACCGGCTACTCCGCGCCATCGAGTCCGGGCTGTAGCGATATCAGCTAGGCGTCAGGAGCTGACATCTTAAGTTGAGACGAAATAGCTTCGATAACGCGCACAAGCTCTTCCGATTTCCGCAGATCAAGCGCATCGGGATGCGGCGCGGCAAACGCTCCTTGGTCGTTGTCGAAATACTTACCCGACGCGGCACCGAACTCATCCGACAACGCCGCTCGCGTCAGGACTTCCGCGCCGACGCGGAGATCGCCGCCGGGCACGCCAAAAGCCTCCTTCACCATCTTGCTGCCCAGCATCGATCCGGGATTGATCGCGATGATGGCCGGGCCTTCGTCTTTGATGCCACACAGCGCGATTTTCGCGCCACGTTCGGCAAAGGCGTACGCTAGAACGCGGCCGAAACCCTGTGCAGCTCCAGTGATCAGTATGACTTTGTCTTTGAAATCACGCATCCCACAATTTCTCTAACCACGCCAAAGGGATGTCGCTGTCGGGCGTCTCCGTCCGTCTACTCAAAAGATGGCGGCTTTTTCTTCCATGCACGGGACCGACCCAGCCTAAAGCCTTCATTATACAGTGCAGTCATATACGTCGGATCGAACCCTCCCGCGCTCGTGACGTTAAAACTCTCTGGTATGTAAGCTAAGTTGTAGTCAATGCCGTTGACCCGTGCGAACTCGTAAAGTTCATAAAGGTCGCCAATGCTTTGTTCCTTCATCAAGGTTGAAATGGATCGCGGGCCGATAGACAGTGTACTGATCTTTACTGCTTCCTTCTCTGGCGTAACGCGTCCATTGCGGATGATATAGGCGCGCCGAACCGGTTTAACGCCGATATGCGAATCCACTCGTTTCGCGTTGAAATGCGGGGGAAGCAAGAAAACCTGACGAGCCGTGCCACCATCGACGTGCATTTCGTCATACACACTGCCGTTTGCAGCAACCTTGATCATGCCTGGCGGGAAAACCCCTGGGATTGCAGCGGAGGAGAGCAGGATCTTGCGGAACAAGTCGAGCGCGTGCGGGCTACCGCTCGAGGCGATTTCACCCATGTTCCAAACAACCGCACGCTGCGCATCGAGATTCGTCGTCCCGATCCAGAGCCGTCGCCCCTTCCGATGTTCGGCGGCGATCTCTCTTAGAAACTCTTCAGTCACATAATGCGCAATGAGCTTGGCCAAGGGCGCATTGCTTGCTAACGAAGCCCCCCCAAGCAGGCCTCTCACCGGTTGTACTATTGCGATATCGTTGGTGTGGGATGTCGTAAAGACATGCTTCAGCGCGGGGTCATATTTTGGTCCCAAGAACGCAAAGGGGGCAGTTAGGGCGCCGGTGCTGACCCCTGTAACCAAGTCGAATTTGGGCCGGTCGCCACGTGCTGTCCAACCATTCAGCAGGCCTGCTCCGAAGGCGCCGTCACTGCCACCGGCCGAAATGGCGAGATAAGTCACCCGCTGGCGCTGGGAGCCTCGCACTTGGGCCCATCTTTTTCGGACAAGTGTGTCGGCGTTGGGCGGGATTTCATCCCCCCAATAACGGATTGTGGATCCTCTGATCCCCGCAACGACGACCTCATCCTCAAGCGAAGTTGGGACAATGTTGCGGGACACTCCCGCACAAGCGGTAAGTCCCAAGACAAGCGCAAGACACAACGCAACTCTTTGCATGCTTATCCATTCCAATGGGGCGGCATCACATGCGCTTTTTCGGCGCCCCGGCTCCGACCCTCTAACTCAGTTTGTCCAGTCTTTCTTAGCGAGCTGCCCTTTGCGGCTGACCCTCAGTACGTCGTCCGTACCCTCAAGCTGAACGCGGATGACTGATCGATCGATGGAGCAAAGGCAGGGTCGAATATCGACTGGTAGCTCAAAGTCGTATCCACGGCTGGAAAGAGTGCGAAGCGATAAAAAGCTTCAAAGTTGTACTCCTCACGCGACCCCTCAACCACAGACTCTACCCAGTTCAAGGCAACGCCTACCATATCATTCTTGATGCGGATAGGATCGGGCGGGTCATTCAACACAACGGACAGCCCGGCTTGTTGCTTATAGATTGCGGAATCTTCGTAGCTACGGCCGTACCGGAAGATGCCAACAGCGCGGCCGTCGCCGGTCAGTTCTTGCTCGACCTTCATGGCGAATCCCCAGCCCTCTTGGCCTGTCATGGCGTTGATCCCCTGCCCGTTTTTGGTTCCGTCAGTCTGCCAAAGAAGGAACTTCGAATAGCCGGCCTTAGGCGTTACAGGAAATATTTTGACCCCGAGTTGCACCGCTTTGTAGGTGTCGCCCGCACCTATGTCGCCGAAGTTAAGGCGGTTGGCATTGGAGTCGGAAATTAGTCCCACCACGGAAATCCGGTCACTTGGATACACACCGCCTACAATGCCGAGCCCGGAATCTGGATATCCCGCGGCAAATACTCCCGTGCCCACGTTCGGCAAAAACGTGGTGACCGGGCTGATATATTGAGAGGTCAACAACGTGGCATCAGGCGTGATCTTGCCGATGCGGTAAGCCCAGCCTGCTTCGTTGCTGCCGTGCTGCCAATAGAAATTCCTGGTCAGAAAAGTCGGCTGATATCGGGACCACGAATTGGCCGTGCCGCCCGCGCTAGCCAAGCTCGCAAAGCCAAGATCTTGTGGACCCGTCGTTCCATAATCCCAGCGACCTTGGAGCTGGTAATACACCCCTCCGTGATTCGGCTTTCCGTTGTTGATCAGCTCCCGTTTCACAACGAAGTCCAGATCCGCAGCCGTTCCTATGTCAGCATTCCCCGGGAGCACTTCCGAAATTCCCTGGCCCACCTGCTGGAGGACCAGACCCATCTTGAAGCCTGTGGCTTCATATAAGGTCTTCTTCGCTCGGTCTGTGCGATTACGAAGCCCACCCAGAGGAGACATCGGAAAAAGAGCTTCCCTTTCCGCTTCCATCCGCTCGACTTCTCTCAGGATGTTTCCCGGATCGGTGGGGTCGGAGCTAAGGGGGTCGCCTTGACTGACATTTGAACCAGTGCGCGGGCTCTGCGCGATAGTCGACGTTGGCCAGCCAATCAAGACGGCCAAAACCGCGGAAACCGCAATCGCAGATTTCATGGTCGCCCCCCAATATCCTTAAATTAAGGACATCAACCGACTTCTACCGTTCCGTCTTCCATGATGGAAATCGGATCACCCGTTTTGACGGCGTCGAGGAACTCATCTCCGAGCATGTCGATCGTGATAACGCGGCGGTCGTTCCAGACATCATCTATGATCAGTCCGGCAACCGAGACGGAGTCGACGTGCTCGGCGTACAACATCGCCTTGGGTCCCTGACCCAGGTAACCCACACCCACCAACGTGGCCCCACCCATCGTAGAGCCTACAGCCGTAGGAAAACAGAGGATCGCGCCGGCCAGGTTTTTCTGGTACCAACCCTCGTTGACCACGTCCGTGCAGGGGGCACTTGTTGTATTGCCACCGAAAAGGTTCTCCAGGTAGGAAGCGCTCACGTTGAACGGCTGTTTTGAAGCCATCGCCTTTCCCTTGAGATTGCCGGGGATCAGGGGACGCCCTTTGAAGGATTTTTTGGGCATTTTTTATCTCCAGTTTGTTTGCTTTGTGATTGTTGAGTTTGTTTTTTCGTGAGCCGTGACGCGTATGCGGCTAGGCCTCCTGCGCTGCCTGTGGACTTACGGCCATCGGTTCACTTTTCAATCACTTACGCATCCTTCGGAACTTTACCCGTCAAGATGGTCTCGATGAGGGCATCGTCCTTGAGGTAATGCACGAAGGGATAGTAATTGCGTGTCTTGGGGGAATTCGTGACAGCGAACATCTCTTCGGAGAATCCTTTCATACCCGTGTAACTCAGTGAGCACATATTGGTGAACCTCATATTGGCCTCAGTCATCTTGCCGACCAACAGCGGATGTTCTTTAACCAGGCGGTCCCGCACGACATTCGCGCAAAGTAGCTTGGTCGGGATGGCGGGCGTTTTCAGGCCTTGTTTCTCCATTGCCTTCGTCACATTCGTTCCCCAATCAAGGATTTCCTTGTAGGTGTTGTGGGGACAACCAATAATAGCGATCGTTGGATCTTTCGGACGGTCTTTGAATTCTGTCGGGAAGTTTGCGAGGACCCGGGCCTGTTCGGCATCATCGAACACGTAGGTCTGGTAGCCTTCCATCATCAAATCGCGCCCCTTCTGCTTGGCGTCAGGAGTGAGGTTCTCCACGTGGTAAAGACCAACGGCACCGGCGGCCGCTGTGGCACTTCCCATCTTTTTCAGCAGGTGCATGTTGTCGTTGGTGATTTCTTTACCAATGTATTTATCGATGCCCGTGATGAAGGGGTTGGCGTCGACCACCTTGAGGCCGATGGCCGTGCCGAGCACGCCCCAATCCGGCTCTTCAGTAGTCTTCACGTCGACGAGCCAGCTGGACATGCGGCCCTCGTCGGTCATTAGTCCGAACAGCGGCGCCTTGCCGAGCAGTGCACAGAGCAATTCCATGCCTGAGGCGTTGCGATTGGTCCTCAGTCCGAGGGCAGAATTCCCGTAGTTGACCGCGGACGATTCGGCCCACGCTACGTAGGTTCCCGGAGGCGGCTTATTCCCGACCTCGTCCACATAGCAGGCGCAGCTGCGATAGTTCAGGTCCGGAGCACCAAGCTGAGCGTGCACCCAGTCGAGGTCCCGCTGCACTCCGTAAAGCTCGTAGATGACCTTCATGTCCTTCGCGTTGTTTTCGACGTTGTAGAGGTCGTAGCACCGCGGATTGACGGTGTACGGAGCATAGGACTTGAGGCCCACGTCGGCGCATTCCTGGAAAAGTTTGATGATCGGTACCAGGTAGTCCTGCCCGGTGAACAGGGAGCTGTGCGGCGCGCCGCCCAGATCGACGAGCTTTTCGGCGTTGAAGGCATTGCCATGGGCGACGACGATCTTCATCACCTTGGCTAGTTCCGGCCCCTTCTTGCCATCCATGATGTCCTGCTCTTCCTTCGTCAGCGGCATCTGGTAAAGCGCTTTCGGATCAGCCTTATCTGGCCTATTGCTGCGGTCGGCGAATCCCGGCTGGGGCTTCCCGTTCGCGTCCGTGGCGGTCATGTCAGAATAACCAATCTTACCCGCATAGTCGGGCAAGGTTTTCGATCGCGCTGCCGTTGGCTTCGCTGATCCGCTTTCCATGCTGTAGTCCTCCATTCGATCATTCGATCGGTTTTCAGAAATAGCTTAAACCGTTCTCGAGACACGCATAGGTCAGGATGGAACCTTCGTCCGTTAAAGAGGCTCCAACCGGCGGCCGCTGCTTGCCGTTCACGATGACCAAGGCATTAGCTCAAACTTCGAACTATAATGCTCGATCGCGTATAGTAGGGTTATGCTGTTTCGGCAGAAACAGAGATGAGCAGCCGCATCTGATGCAGTCCCGGCAATTTCGAGATTTTGACGCCTTCTCCGCCTCAGTTCGTGACGTAGACGCCACGATGATGCTCCAAAACCCTGCGCGTCGGCTTTGGACGATCAACCAGGTCAATATTGGGGGGATCGACGTCCAGCTAGGGCAGGTAGGTAGCGGCAACCTCGTCGAGGGTCAGTCGTGGCAGAATGGCACTTTGATATACTTGCCGCTGTCGCCGCGCGTAGCGTACAGGGCAAACGGAATTGCTTTCGGCAAAAATGAACTCATGGTTCTGGAACCGGGGTGTGAGTTCTGTCTAAGCACCCAGTCACCACATGATTGGTGTACGATTTTCATTCCGAAAGAGAAACGTCCCCTCGATAGTGCTCCGCCAACTCCCACGTCTGCATATACGATTTCCGAAGGAGCCCGGTGTCGCGTGGCGCGCACAAATGGTCAGGTTGCGAGCAGGTTCTATTCTATTGTTAGAGGGGTCCTGATGGCCTCTGCACATTCCGCACTGTTCGAACATTCGCCCGCAGCTGAATCTGCCGCAGACGAACTAACCGGCATCGCCTCTTTGATCCTAGGAAAGAAGCAAGCGGCTGAGCCCAACCGCTTAGGGCGTCCAAAGATGAATCGATCCGCAATTATGCAGTCGTGCAGGGAGCTGTTCGAGGCGCGAGCCGGCCAACAAATCAGCGTACAGGCACTGGCCGCGAAGGCTGGCGCTTCCGAACGCACGCTGCGGCAGGCCTTTTACGACTATTTCGGCATAGGACCAGTTCGTTATCTCCAGCTCAGGCAGCTCCATCAAATTCATCGGGCGCTGCGGATAGCGGGTCCCGATGCTGCACATGTCGGTGACGTGTTGGCTCAGCACGGGATTTGGGAGTTCGGCCGTTTCGCGTCGCGTTACCGGCTATTATTCGGCGAGCTTCCGTCTCAGACGCTTCGCGCCGGGTTGAGTTGATTTGCGCGATAGCTTCCGGGATCACCATGATCGCTGCAGGTCAGAGGGCACCGAAACCGCGTAGATCTGCGCGGACGGCTTACTGCATCAGTAGACACGCCGGAGACCGATAGTCAGAGCCAAGGGATGATGTAGTTCATGAAGGACTCCATCCGAATCATGACCCTTCGGAGGATGTGGGTCATACCGGCGCTCTTCGTGTAAATGGCGGCGGTACCAGCGGCACCGGCCGGGAGTTGATTGGCGCCCTCAGAGTCGCCAAGCTGCACTCGTACGAAGAAGGGCTCTGCTCGAATCGGTTGTGCGGCAGGAACCGTGCCGCTGATCACGGCCTGGCTGTCATGGGTGACACGAAGGATCGCTTGGACCTTGCCAGTGAAGATTTTTCCCGGACGCGCCTTGAACGCGATTTCGACGTCTTGGCCCCGCTCTAGGTGGCGCTCATAGATCTGTTGGATCTGAACGCCCACAATCTTGCGCGACGTATCGACGAACGTCATTGCCGGCTGAAACGGAAAGGTCACGACACGCTGCCCCGGGCGCAGAGCCAAATAGGTCACGTATCCCTCGGCTGGCGCACGTACTGTCGTTTCTTTCAAATTCCACGCCGCTGCCTCGACCTCCGCAGTCAGCTTCTTGACGAGCGCCTCTGTCTCCTCGACCTGAAACTTGGTTCCCGCCGACGTGCTGGCGAGTTTCTCGTACTGCGCCAGCCGCAGCGTCTGAAAGTTCAGCTGCGCTTGCGCGCCATCAAGCGCGGCCTCGTAGGTTGTTGGATCGATCGTAAACAGAATATCGCCCTTGTTGATGGGCTCATTGGCCTCGACAGGAACCTCGAGCACAGGCCCTGCAACGTTCGGAATAATCTGTACCGTATACGTCAAAATTCGAGCTGATCCGGCTGGCGCACCCCACTGCATCGGAATGAACAGCACGACGAATAGCAGTACGACCCAGACGAGGATCGAAAGCCAGGTCCAAAGCTTATTGGGCAGAACCTTCAGCCAGACGAGTAAGGCAAGAAGGCCGACATAAATTAACGTCAGAAAGGCTATCATTTTGCGGAGACGTCCTGGTGGGCCTCGAGGAATGCGACGCGCTCACGCAGCTCGTTGAGTTCCGCGGTGGCAGCAGTTGGTTTTATGAACGCCCAGACGAAAAAGATTGGCCAGAGGACGCCACCCAAGATAGCTCCAACCCAGCCGCCGACATTGATCGCTTCTGCCTGTGGGTGATTGCGCTCCGCAGCTATCTTGCCCGGCAGCATCGCCAAAACGACCCAAATCGCGACCACGGCAATCAACAAAATCAATAAAACAATAAGCGCGAAAATATCCAAACTAGTCATGAATCGCCCTCCTGGGGAAGACCAGAGCGGATTATCGCGAGGACGCTCGGCCAAGGCAAATCTTGGCACAAAGAATGCGCCAGCGATCGTGGCCGAATCGTCGTTTGGCCAGAAGAGGCACTGTTGATACTTGATGGGGCCGGCTCCGACAAGAACGCGAGCGGCGAGGCGAGATGCGCGGTTAGAAACAAGGCGCGAAGTGAAGCGCCTTTGACGGCCTCGGTGACGACAGAACAAGGACGACATCCGCGAACGCCGTCAGGGACAGAATCGGCCGCTCGAATACCTCAGGGGTATAGGCGGTGTCGAAGCGCATCTTAGTCACTGGATAGCCTTGAACCACAATCAACTCCGCGACCGCCACCAGACTTGTGACTGCCTAGAATCTGTCGAGATGAACGGGTCCGGATCGGGACGGAGGGGTCAGCATCAGCGCCGCGCTTCGGCAAGACCTCACCCGCTCAAATCCAAAGCACGGCTCGCCTCGAAGAGGCGGCGCTTTTTCCTATCAATCTTGCTGGTATCGCGCCGCCAATTCCGATTGCAAATCCGCGTCGGCGCCGGACTTGGTCGTATAGACTCTGAGAATACATGACGCGGCAGGAACTGCGCATGGGAAATGCGCAAGGGAGGAGGCGGAATGCTTAGACTGCGCGAGGCTTGGTTATGCCTTGGATTCGTGGCCTTTGCCTACGCCGGTGCGGCAGCGGCCGAAGAAACCGTCAAGCAGCAAATTCTATTCACCAATGTCGATGTCTTCGACGGCTTCAGCGAAGACCTGATTAGAGATGCGAACGTCCTTGTCGAGGGGAACGTCATCACCAAAGTTTCCACCGATCCGATCGATGCGCCAGACGCATTCGTCGTTGATGCCACGGGCAAGACGATGACGCCCGGCCTGATCGACATGCACACGCACATCGTCTTCATGACCCCGGAGGGAACGAACTCCTACCAAGATGAGTGGGACGCCCCCGGTGGCGGCGCCATGGCGGCACAGGCTATTCGCGACGACTTCCTGATGAAGGGCATCACGACTATCCGTGACATCGCCGGGAATTCGCGCGGCATCGCCCGAGCTTCTCAACGCGGCATACTCGTCGCTCCGCGCATTTATACGTCGGGGGCTGTACTCAGCCACACGGGCGGCCACGGCGACTGGGGCGATCGCAACGACCTGGAGGTGTCGGACTACGGCGCACAGGTGCAGCACTCCATCATCGTCAACAATCGGGACGACGTCATCGAGGGGTCGCGCCGCAACTATCGCAACGGAGCCCACTTCACCAAGATCATGGCCGGAGGCGGCGTCGCCAGCCGTTTCGACCCGTTGGAGATCTTGGGCGCGACGCAAGAGGAGATGGAGGCGGCGGTCGAGATTGCCAAAGACTACGGTACGTATGTCGCGATCCACGGCTATCATGATGGCTCCTACCAGCGTGCGCTCGATGCCGGTGTCCGTAGCTTTGAGCACGGCTTTCTGGTCTCAGAGGACATCGTCAAACAGATGGCCGCCAAGGGCGAGGACATCGCCTGGTCCTTCCAATGCTATATGAGCATCAAATCCTTTGGTGACTATGACTCGATGCCCGACTTCTTTACGCACGAGCAAAAGCTCAAGGGCGTGACTGTCGGAGAAGGCGCGCGGAACGCTGCCAAGATGATGCGGGAGAACGGCGTGTTCATTACCGGCGGAGCTGACATGTTCGGCCCAGGCCTTCAGGAGAAGGTCAAGGAGGATATCACCTGCTATGTCCATGAAGCAGGCTTCACGCCCGCGGAGGCGCTGAAGTTCCGCACGGGCAATGCGGGCAAGGTTCTCAAGTGGTCCGGCCCGCTCGATCCTTACCCGACCTACGCACTTGGGACGATCGCACCTGACAGTTATGCTGACATCCTGTTGTGGGACGGCAACCCGCTGGAAGACATCGACTTGATCCTAGACGAGGACAAGCTCGTGCTCGTGATGAAGGACGGGCTCGCACACAAAAACACGCTCGTTGACGAGGACAGCATCATGTACCGCCCTGCGGAGCGGCCTCTGACTCGAGCGCAAGTCCCCTATTAGCGCCAGGCACTTTGGGAGAGGCTTGGGAGGCTCCCCCAACCTGGTAGCACAACGGATGTAGAGGAAGATTTCCAGCAGTGAAGCAACGCGCAACGCGCTTCCTTCTCCTGATCGCCTTTGCGGGCGTCGCCTGCGTTGGAGCCACGCTGCCAGGGACCGCGTGGGCGCAAGGCGCTACCGGGACGGATGCAGACCAGACCAGCAGCGGTGCCGAAGCTCTCCGCGGCGCCGCGAAAGCCGGGCTCGGCGGCCCGCAATCGGTCGGGCCGCAGCTTGAGGAGGATGCCGCGCAGCGCCAGAGCACGTCGCGCCGGCCCGTTGTGGACGCCTACTTCCGGCCGTTCGAAAGCAGCTTGGAGCGTCTCAGACAGATTTCCGGCCTGCGGGTCGGGCCTCGACTACCAAGCGCTTTACCAAACCGCCACGGACAGCCTGACGGTTGAGGACTATGCCTCGAGCGGCAGCGCGCGCATGTTCGGCAAATGGCAGTTGCTCGGACGCGAGACGGGCAATCCTGGCTCGCTGGTGTTCCTCGTCGAGCAGCGACACGAACTCTGGACAGAGCTTACGCCCGCACAACTTGGCGGCGACATCGGTTATCTCGGGATTACCGGCACGACATTCTCTGATAGCGGCGCATCGCTAACGACACTCTATTGGGAGCAAGCCCTCGCGCAACGTCGAGCCGGCTATGTCGCCGGACGCATCGACCCGACCGACTACATAGACATTCTTGGCTACGCCAATCAGCGCACGACCTTTTTGAACCTGTCGTCTCTTGTCAATCCCACGATCGCGCTCCCCGACCCCGGCTTCGGCTTTGCGGCCGGCGCGATGCTGACAGACCAAGTCTTCGCCAAGGGCCTCATCACGGACGCCAACGGCTCATTGACTGATGTGGCGTTCTTCCGTGACGGCAGCGAGGTCTTCACCTATGGTGAGATCGGCTGGACGCCCGCGCGCGACGAACGGTTTCTTACCAATGTCCATGTCGGCGCGTGGCATGTGGATGAGCGCGTGAATGCCGGCGTTCCGGAAAGTCAGGGCGTCGTCGTCTCGGCCAACGTGACGATCGACGATGTGCTCATGCCCTTTATCAGGCCCGGCTGGTCGGACGGAGAGGCGCCTTTTTACAGTAAAGCCCTTAGCGGTGGGTTCCTGTACTACTTCCCGCGCTATCGGGATCTGGTGGGGTTCGCGGCAGCGTGGAATGAGCCGGCCATCGCTGGGCTCTCTGATCAGACCACGCTGGAAGCGTTCTACCGCTATCAGTTCTCCAACAACATTGCGATCACGGCGGACGCTCAGCTTCTGCTGAATCCGGCCCTCAACCCAAACGAAGACAAAATTGCTGTCTTCGGATTGCGCGCACGGGTCGACTTGTAGGCGGACCTTGAGCGAGGTTGCTCGAGAGCTCTAGCCCAAAAAGCCCAACGCCTCGAACATCCGGTATTTGTCCCAATCCACCCAACTCTCAACGATCTTGCCGTCCGAGATGCGATCGATCTGCACGCCGGTCCATACCGCGCGCCTACCCGATGGCGGGCGCCCCAAATACGCCCCTGTCTGCGTACCCTCGAACTGCCATCTGGTGGCGACGAGAACACCCTCGGCGATCTGATTTCGGATCGTGACCTCCAAATCGGGGAAGGCTGTGCGGCACCCCTCGACGATCGCCTTCCACCCTTGGAGATCGACGCCCTTGACCCCGCCGGCCGCGGCCGGTTCCTGGTGGTTGACGTATTTGGACGAGAAGACATCCTCAGCCTTGCCCGAACGTGAGTTCGACCACAATTCGAGCGACTGACGCGCCATGCGCTTCATGTCATCGATTGTAATATCCACCTCCCTATTGCGCCTACTTATGCGAGGTCGTCGGTCATTCTACGCCATTCTCGCCACTTCAGCGGGACAGGCCGTGCCGCTGCGTGAGATAATCGGGCCAGCGGTGGCATGAGAATCGGAGGCACTATGATCAATCTCGTCTTGATCGTTTTGTTGGCGCTCTTTGCGTTGCTCGCCGTTTTCGTGTGGTGGCGGTTTGACGTCGACCTGTCCGATTTGGTGGCATCCAGCGTCACGCCGGCGGTCGGCTTGGGGCTCATCTATTATTACGGCACGCCGCTCGCTTGGGCCGGAGGGCTTTTCCTGCTGGCAATCGGCGGTTTTGCTTTGGCATATTTAGTCAAACGCCGAGGGCGGCCTCTTTCACCGCATCGCCAACAAAAACAGACCCCGAAACAAAAATGACCGGGAAGGCGCATGCCCCCGGCCATTTGTTTGCTTTTGCGAAGAGGCTCAGCAACTACTTTGTGGGCGTGCAATGTCCGAACTGTGCGAAGGTCCGCCCGGCTTGCGAGATCGAGCCCGACATAGCGCCAGTCGGCTTCTCGACGACGGCCGTCCAAGTCTGCAAGCCTCTGCGCCCGCGCAGGATCAGCACCTTCTCATCCTGATAGACATCGCCCCTTTGAAGAAGTCCCGCACCGCCGAAGAGACCGGAGAACAGGTTCTTCTCCTTGACGTTCAGCGTCACAATGGGCGGGAGCTCGGCTGCCGCGTGCTTCACACGCTTGCAGCCTGAAACGGACGTGCACTCGAAGACCTCCTGGACCGCACATGCGTACGCAGGAGTTGCATGTGCATTCACAGGCATAAGGAAAAGAGCAGCAAATGGAGCCAACGCCAAGACTTTCGAAAATCGCATCCCATCACACCTTTGTTTGAGACTTGAATAAAAACCGGAACGCATGCTGCGCTGACTGCCGCAAAGCCTCAAGGAAAACTGCAATAGAGAATATAAAAAAAACCGGGCGGCACATGCATGCCGCCCGGCCAACCCTCTTACCTCGTCAAGAAGGATCGTCTTAGTACTGCGCGCTGCTCGCGGACTTCGTCAGAATCTCACCGCGGTTGAGCACTGTCAGGACCTTGGCATTCGGACCGCACGTCATCACAACGCGCTCGTTCTTCATGCCGCCGAAGTGGAAAAGCTCGCCCGGGTGCAGCGTCACGTCAACACTCTTGGACTTGTATCCGCCCGAATTGGCCGACGTCGAAAACATGACTGCGCTCACCGCGCAATTCCCGTCCCGGGGCCTGAACCGCGCGATTAGGCGCGAATCCCCGACCGTGGCCAGAATCGGCTCATTCGGTCCGACCGGCCCAAGATTGGCTTTCGCTGGCTCGCCAGCCGATGCGACGGACATGACCGCCAACACCGAGAGCAGGCTCGCCACTGCAATAGACATGATGTTCCTAAACATCCGTAGGCCTCCAATTCTAAATGCAGGCACGGACTGATTCCGTGCCAAACTGAAAACATACGTAATGCTGCATTGCGGCATGTCTATGTTGCAGTGCAACGACATTGTGACGCGTGCCCAGTTGCCGCAGGAATTGTCCAAAGATGCGATTCGGATTTGAGATCGAAAAAATGCCTCAAAACAGCCATTTGCGCGCCATCTGCAGCTAAGGAGCCGCCCGCGAACGAACCGAAACAGGCCTTATTATGCGTCCGAAAGGCACAGGACGCACGGTAAGGTTGTCTTGCTTTGGGGTGCCCTCTTAGGAGAGCTTCGCTTTCACAGCACCGCTTGCCTTGCCAAAATCCATTTGCCCAGCATAGCGGCTTTTGAGGTCGCCCATGACCTTGCCCATATCACGCATGCCGCTCGCGCCCATTTCAGCAATCGCCTCATCAATGGCTTTGGCCATGTCTTCGTCAGAAAGCTGCATGGGCAAAAACTCGCGGATGATCGCTGCCTCTTCGCCTTCTTGCTCCGCTAGGTCGGCACGCCCAGCGTCGGCATAGATTTTTTGGGATTCTTCGCGCTGCTTGATCATCTTCGAGAGCAGTTCGAGCAATTCGGGATCAGTGGCTCGATCAGCGTTGGCCGTGCGGGCAGCAATGTCACGGTCTTTGATCGCCGCGCTGACCAAACGAAGCGTCGAGACGCGGCGCGATTCGCGAGCCTTGGTCGCAGCTATCAAGGCGGCGTTGATGGTCTCGCGCATGGATGGTTGATCGGGTGCTTTTTGAAAGAAGCCCCCAACCTAATCGACAGCGCGAATACGTGCAAGCAAATTTGCACGCTTAACGCATTGTTTTAACAGGAAAATATTTGCCGGAGGCGATTGACCGCGTCACAAAGCTGACGTAGATAACGCTCCTTAAGGATGCGCGCTCCTTAAAGATGTGGTCCAGCAACTTGGCCGAGCAGAGCGCAACGCCCCATCGTTTGCAGCTTTCGTTTTTGGCGACCACCCGCATTTATCCTACTAAGATTCGACCATGACCGACGAACACGACACAAGGTCCAACGCGGGCGTACCGACGCGCGCGACACCGCCATGGGCGGACGAAGCGCCGACAGCGCTGCTTGTTCTTGCCGATGGTACGGTGATCGAGGGGCGTGGCGCTGGCGCGGCCGGCGCGGCAGTCGGCGAAGTCTGTTTCAACACGGCGATGAGCGGCTATCAGGAAATTCTCACCGATCCTTCCTATGCCGGGCAGATCATCACCTTCACCTTCCCGCATATCGGCAATGTGGGTGTGAATACCGAAGATATCGAAACTTCGAATCTCGCCGCTGTATCCGGTGTGAAGGGCTGCGTCCTGCGCGCCGATATCACCTCCCCGTCCAATTGGCGCTCGGACCAGGACTTCAATGCCTGGCTTAAGGCGCGTGGCCTGATCGCTATCACGGGTGTCGACACGCGCGCGCTCACGTCGCTGATCAGAGAGAACGGCATGCCAAATGCTGTGATCGCGCATGCGCCCGATGGGGTCTTCGATCTCGACGCCTTGAAGCGAGAGGCGGCTGCGTGGTCCGGCATGGTGGGTCTTGACCTTGCCAAGGAAGTCAGTTGCACACAGAGCTACAGCTGGGATGAGACGTCCTGGGAATGGGGCAAGGGCTATGGGCATCAAGCCGCCCCGCGTTTTCACGTGATCGCAATCGATTTCGGCCTGAAGCGCAATATCCTGCGCGAGCTCGCCAGCGCCGGTTGCAAGATCACAGTGGTCCCGGCTACGACGAGCGCCGAGGCAATTCTGGAGCGCGCGCCGGACGGCGTGTTTATCTCAAACGGCCCCGGCGATCCGGCAGCGACGGGCACTTACGCGGTTCCCGAAATCAAGAAACTTGTTGAGAGCGGCATCCCGACCTTCGGAATTTGTCTTGGCCATCAGATGCTCGGTCTGGCGCTCGGCGCCACAACGGAGAAGATGCATCAGGGCCATCACGGCGCGAACCATCCTGTGAAGGATTATGTGACGCGCAAGGTCGAGATCACCTCCATGAATCACGGCTTTGCGGTGGCCGGCGAGAGCCTTCCCGTCCCGGTTGAGGAAACGCATCGCTCGCTCTTCGATGGCTCCAATGCCGGCCTGAAGGTCAAAGACAAGCCGGTCTTTTCCGTGCAGCACCACCCGGAGGCCTCGCCCGGCCCGCAAGATAGCCATTATCTGTTCACGCGCTTCGTCGAGCTGATGGAAGAGCACAAGAAGAAGGCTTAGCGTCGCTCACTATGCATGCGCTCTTAACCCGACCGTGCGGCATCGACCGAAAGAAGTTGATCGCGGTCGCGCAAGACGAAGAGCGCTATGATTGCCCCGAGCGTTGGCACCGCGGCCCAGAACAACAAGCCGCGCGGCCCTGCAGCCCAGGGGTCGATAAGCTTATCGAATGTCGAGAGAGTCGAGACCGCATGCATGACGAGCATCGCACCGTAGGTCCAGAACCGCATGAAGCCGACAGCGAAAGCTCCGATGACGACGATCTGCACAATGCCAAGAACCATAAACAGCTCGGGCGGCAGGTCAGTGAAGTAGTAGTTCGAAAACACCTTCTTTGCGTGACCGGGGGCAATGACCTTGTCCACCGCCCACACCAGGATGAAGGCTGCGAAGGTCAAGCGCATGATTAGAAGACAGACCTCTAATTTTGTATCGCGTTGCACGTCTTCCCTCTCTTTCACGTCCGCTGCTTCAACGTGCCTCCCCTACCGGCTCGCTAGGCCATTGGGAAGCCAATCTCACCGGCTTGTGAACCCGCTTGCAGGCCGGTCGACTTCCTCCATCAGTGCAGCCGAGAGCACCTCCTAAATGCCGAAACGCGAAGATATAAAGTCCATCCTGATCATCGGGGCCGGGCCGATTGTGATCGGCCAGGCCTGCGAGTTCGACTATTCGGGCACGCAGGCTTGCAAGGCGCTGAAGGATGAGGGTTACCGGATCATCCTGGTGAACTCGAACCCAGCGACAATCATGACGGATCCGGATCTTGCCGATGCGACTTATATCGAGCCGATCACGCCGGAGGTCGTTGCCAAGATCATCGAGCGCGAGCGGCCGGATGCCCTGCTGCCGACCATGGGTGGGCAGACCGCGCTGAACACGGCACTCAGCCTCCAGCGCTCGGGTGTGCTGGACGAATTCGGTGTCGAGATGATCGGGGCCAAGGCCGAAGTGATCGACAAGGCCGAAGACCGCGAACTCTTCCGCAAGGCAATGGACAAGATTGGGCTCGAATCCCCTAAGTCTCGCTTGGCCGATGCCGGCTCGCTGAAACGTGCGGACCGTGAAACCTACAAGTCCGAGACCGCGCGCATCGAGGCTGAGAATCCGGACCCGGACGCTCTAGCCAAAGCCATGCTCGATTTCGAGGCGGATTGGGCCCGGCAGGAATCCACGCGGCGGCGGCGCTACGTCGAGAAAGGCCTGATCGAAGGGCTTGAGGCGCTGCAGGATATTGGGCTGCCAGCAATCATCCGCCCGTCTTTCACGCTTGGCGGTACGGGCGGCGGCATCGCGTATAATCGCGAGGAGTTTATGGAGATCGTCGAACGCGGCCTCGATGCCTCGCCCACATGCGAAGTGCTGATCGAAGAATCCGTGCTCGGCTGGAAGGAATATGAGATGGAGGTCGTCCGGGACACGGACGACAACTGCATCATCATTTGCTCCATCGAGAATATCGACCCGATGGGCGTGCATACAGGCGACTCGATCACCGTGGCGCCGGCGCTGACGCTCACGGACAAGGAATACCAGATCATGCGCAATGCCTCGATCGCGGTGCTGCGCGAGATCGGCGTAGAGACCGGCGGGTCCAATGTGCAGTTCGCCGTCAATCCCGACGATGGGCGGCTGATCGTGATCGAGATGAACCCGCGCGTGTCGCGCTCATCGGCGCTTGCCTCAAAGGCCACTGGGTTTCCCATCGCCAAAGTCGCCGCGAGGCTTGCCGTCGGCTACACGCTAGATGAGCTCGACAACGACATCACGGGCGGTGCAACGCCGGCCTCGTTCGAGCCAAGCATCGACTATGTGGTGACGAAGATCCCGCGCTTTGCATTTGAGAAGTTCCCGGGCGCGACACCGACCCTCACCACGTCGATGAAGTCCGTCGGCGAGGCCATGGCCATCGGCCGTACCTTCCCGGAGTCCCTCCAAAAGGCTTTGCGCTCGCTGGAAACGGGGCTCACGGGGCTTGACGAATTTCCATTCGAGGGCCTTGGCCAAGGCGACGACAAGAACGTGATCCGCGAAGCGCTAGGATCACCCACCCCCGACCGGCTGCTGAAAGTGGCGCAAGCCCTGCGGCTCGGCGTCGATCACGAACAGATTTACGATAGCTGCCGAATCGATCCGTGGTTCATCCATCAGCTCCAAGAGATTATCGACACCGAGGCCCGCGTCCGCGAGCACGGGCTACCCACAACCGCAGCGCCGTTCCGGTCGCTCAAAGCCATGGGCTTTGCCGATGAGCGGCTTGCCACGCTCGCGGGGCTTGAGTCCAAGGACGTGATGAGCGCCCGGCACGCACTCGGCGTCCACCCGATCTACAAACGCATCGACACGTGCGCGGCCGAGTTCGCATCGCCGACGGCGTATATGTACTCAACATACGAGACAGAGTTTCCGAGTAGCGGGTCGTGTGAGGCGAGGCCGAGCGATGCGAACAAGATCGTTATTCTCGGCGGCGGTCCGAACCGGATCGGCCAGGGGATCGAATTCGACTATTGCTGTTGTCACGCCGCGTTCTCGCTGTCCGCGAGCGGGTTTGAGACCATCATGATAAATTGCAATCCCGAAACCGTCTCCACGGACTACGACACGTCCGACCGTCTCTATTTCGAACCGCTTACGGAAGAGGACGTGCTCGAGATCGTGCGGAAAGAGCAAACAAACGGCACGGTGAAAGGCGTCATCGTGCAGTTTGGCGGACAGACTCCGCTGAAGCTCGCTGCGGCACTGGAGGAGGCCGATGTCCCCATTCTGGGGACCTCGCCCGATGCCATCGACCTTGCCGAGGACCGCGACCGCTTCAAGGCTCTGATTGAGCGTCTTGGCCTGAGACAGCCGAATAACGGCATTGCCCGCTCGGCGGACGAGGCCCTCGCGATCGCCAAGGAGATCGGCTTTCCTGTCGTGATCCGCCCCTCCTATGTCTTGGGCGGCCGCGCCATGGAGATCGTCCACGACGAGGCTCAGCTCGACCGCTACATCACCGAGGCTGTGGTTGTCTCTGGCAAGAGTCCCGTCTTGCTCGACTCCTATTTGCGCGATGCCATCGAGGTCGATGTCGATGCGCTGGCGGATGGCACGGATGTCTTCGTGTGTGGCGTCATGGAACATATCGAGGAAGCGGGCGTGCATTCCGGCGACAGCGCCTGTTCGCTGCCTCCTCATTCCTTGACGCCTCAGACCATCGCCGAGCTCGAGCGGCAGGCAGCCGCCCTTGCGCGCGCGCTGAACGTCGTCGGGCTCATGAACATTCAGTTCGCCATTCAGAACGAGGACATCTACATCCTTGAGGTGAACCCGCGCGCATCGCGGACCGTCCCCTTCGTTGCCAAGGTTATTGGCCAGCCGGTTGCCGGCATCGCCTCGGAGGTCATGGCGGGCAAGCCGCTTGAAGCCTTCGGCCTGAAGCGGCCTATCCTCAACCATATCGCCGTGAAGGAAGCGGTCTTCCCGTTTGCGCGCTTCCCTGGCGTTGACCCGATACTCGGCCCCGAAATGCGGTCCACGGGCGAGGTCATGGGCATCGACCGCGACTACGCCGTTGCCTTTGCGAAGAGCCAGCTCGGCGGCGGCGCAAAATTGCCGCTTTCAGGCACAGTCTTTGTCTCGGTGAAGGATCTGGACAAGGGCAAGCTCCTCGCCCCTGTGCGCACCATGGTGGAGATGGGATTCCGCATTGTGGCCACGCGCGGCACCCAGCGGCGTCTGGATGCCCATGGCATCGCGTGCGAGCGGGTCAACAAGGTGCTGGAAGGCAGGCCCCATATCGTCGATGCGATCACCAACGGGGAGATCGACATCGTCTTCAACACGACGGAGGGTGCCAAGGCACTGGCGGACTCGATGTCCATCCGACGGTCAGCCTTGCTCAACCACATCCCATATTATACAACCCTGGCCGGCGCGTTGGCCGCCACCGAGGCTATCAAGGCCTTGCGGGAAGGCAGCCTAACTGTCGCCCCCCTACAAAGCTATGTCGGCAAAGGCCCCATTTAGCCTGTCGGAGCGCTTTAGAAAACGGTCAAAATCAACGGATTCTTGACTTCGCTGGGTGAATTCCTCGACAGTATTGTCAAGGGCGCCCCCCCTTAAGGAGTTTGAACTGCCATGGAAAAGGTGCCGATGACCGCGGAGGGCTATGACACCCTTGAGGCAGAGATCAAGAATCTCAAGACCGTCGAGCGCCCGCGTATCATCAAGTTGATCGCCGAAGCCCGATCCCACGGCGATCTGTCCGAAAACGCGGAATATCACGCCGCGAAAGAGCTTCAGGGTATGACCGAGGCGCGCTTGGCCGATCTCGAAGACAAGCTGTCGCGTGCGGATATCATCGATGTGTCCAAGCTCAAGGGCGATCAGGTCATGTTCGGCGCGACTGTCACGCTGATCGACGAGGACACCGAGGATAAGGTCAAGTACCGCATCGTCGGCGAGACAGAGGCGAATGTGAAGGAAGGTAAGATTTCCATCACGTCTCCCATCGCGCGCGCCCTCCTGGGCAAGCGCAAGAAGAGTGTGGTGGAGGTTTCGACGCCGGGCGGTGGTAAGTCCTACGAGGTCATAAAGGTCGAGTTCAAATAGGCGCTGTGCGACCAGATGCATCGCGCCATGGGCTCGGCAAAAAACCGCCCGCCGGGGGCCGTCCCATTTCCGCCCTCGCCCCGTTATAGGCTCGCGCAATGATCACACGTCGCCATCTCATCGCGCGCGTTGGTGCCGGGGCTTTGGCATGCGCATTCCTGCCGCTTACGCGCGCCTATGCGGGAGGGCAAGCCGCTGATCTGGAGAAGGCCTTCGCCGGGATCGAAAAAGGGATTGGCGGCCAACTTGGCATAGCCATGTATGACACGGGGACCGGTCTCCGAGCCGCGCGGAACGGCGATGAGCGTTTTCCGATGTGCAGCACATTCAAGCTGCTCGCGGTCGCTGCCGTCCTGAAACGCGTGGACGATGGCGAAGAGACGCTATCGCGCAAGGTCCCTGTGCCTGCCAGCGCGATCCTGAAATATGCGCCTGTGACCGAGAAGCATGCGGGCGGTAGCATGACGCTTTCCGATTTATGCGCCGCGGCAATGGTCTGGAGCGACAACACCGCAGCCAATCTGATCCTTGAAAACCTTGGCGGACCGGAAGCGGCAACAGCATTCGTCCGCACGCTTGGCGACACCGTCACGCGAATCGATCGCATGGAGCCGCAAGCCAATTCTTTCGAGCCCGGCGAGATCAAAGACACAACGACACCCAATGCCATGCTGGGCGCTCTCGACCGGCTTTTTGTAGGCGATGCGCTCACGCCACTTTCGAAAGACCGGCTGACGGAGTGGTTCGTTGCAAGCGAGACTGGCAAGGACCGGCTTAGGGCTGGCTTTCCCCTAACGTGGCGTGTTGGCGACAGAACGGGCACCGGCCCGATGGGCACAAGCAACGACGTCGCCATTGCCTGGCCGGCAGGCGGCGATCCCATTCTGATTGCGGCCTATCTGACAGGCTCAAAGGCGGATGGCGATGCGCGGGATGCGGCTCTAGCCAAAGTGGGCAGCGCGATCGCCGACGCGACCAGCTAAACGGCGCAAACCCTAGCCAGCAGTTCCAAGCTTTGTCCGAAGGCCGGCGGCTGCGCCTTTGAGACCCGGATACTCGGCGATGATCACATTGATCGGGATCGGTGCCACGAAGGCGGTCATACGCCCCTTACGCTTGAACGCATCCCGGAAGTCCTCCTGCTCAAGGCGCGGCAGCATTCTTGGGGCGATCCCGCCGCCAAGATAGACCCCGCCGCGCGCGCCGAAGACGAGCGCCACATCGCCGGCGAAGCGCCCGAGCCAGCGCACAAACAGATCGAGCGCTTCGGATGCCATATCGTCCTCGCCGCCTATGGCCCGGCGCTCGACATCGGCGGGTGAAAGAGGATCCCCGCTGAACCCGTAGGAGGCCGCGATCGCCTGGTAGAGTTCGGCAAGGCCTGGCCCTGACAACGCCCGCTCGACAGAGAGGCGCTCCAGACCCTTGCGCATGCGCTCGACCAGAGCCAGTTCTCGCTCGTTCTCGGCGGGAAGTGTCAGATGTCCGCCCTCGCCCGGCACCGGCACCCAGCCGGATGGCGACCAGACCAGGCCGGCGACGCCTAACCCGGTGCCTGGCCCGAGCACGATTTTGGGTGCCATCTCGACCGGCACCCCCCCGCCGATTTGATGAAGCTCGTCATCGGAGAGAACCGGCAGCGCATAGGCCTGCGCCTCGAAATCATTGAAAACATAGGCGGATTCAAGCCCCGCATCTCGCGCGAGCGTACTGCGCTTGAAGGTCCATGCGGCATTGGTGAACTTGACCGTATCCTCAAGCATGGGCGCCGCCACCGCGAGGCCAGCATGAGCGACAGTTTCCGGCGCGTCCTTAAGATAGGCGCGCATAGCATCAGCCAGCGTTGCATGCTCCGCCGTTGGAAACGTGCGGATATCGGCGAGGGAAAGCGTGCCAAGGTCGGCGATGGCGAAGCGGGCATTCGTGCCACCAATGTCAGCGACAAGTGCGTGTGCTGGAAGCTTTTTGGTCATAACAGCGGGCCTCGTGACATCGGAAACCGTGGCAAATGGTGTTAGACGATTTGGCGCAGGGCCGCGACCGCTTCCTGGGCGGTTCTGCCTTTTCCTCACTTTAGAGGACTGTTAAAAATCAGCTATGGGAAATGGGGGTTTCCGTAGGATTCGCGCGTTAGCAAGCGCTTTAGCGCTTTTGGGCCTGCTGTGTTATTCGGCGCTTGTGCCAGGTCACGTAGTCTCGCAAGCGACTACTCTTTTAGGCGACAATGAGCCGAGAGCGGCGGCGGAGATTGCGTGCCACGGCAACATGGCCGCGATGCCGGATGACTCTCGCGATCCAGTTACACCTGCCCCTCCAGAGAAAAAATGCCCGTTTTGCGAGGGCTATGCCTCCTTCCTTACCGCGTTAACGGGCGCGAGCGATGCCAGCATGATCGATGCCGAGCGCATCGGCACCGCATCAAATTCCCTCGACGACGCTCCTGTCGAACAGTTCACAGGACGCCCGCAAAATCGCGGACCACCCATCACCCTCTGATGAAGTGACGCTTGGCCTTCGTGGATGCGCTCGTCAGATGCGCGTCCCTTGGCTCTATTCATTCAATCAGGGGATTTGATAACAATGTTTGGACACTCGTATGCGCGAAGGCGGCATATCCCGCTAGCGCTTGCGACAGCCGCTCTTGTGCAAGGCTTTGCCTTCGGCGCTGCTGCAGACTCCACCATGCCCGTGGGCAGTTCTTACGACTTGATGTACGAGAATGGGGCGTTCAAACACGCTCCACGGGCCGATGCCCACGCGCCAATCGGTGTGATGGGCGACCACATTCACGGTCAAGGCGAGCTGATGCTCTCCTACCGCTTCATGAACATGTGGATGCAAGGCAACCAGATCGGGGAAGACAATGTCTCTCCCGATACGATCGTCACCACAGTGCCGAACCGCTTCTTCGGTGCGCCCATGCAGCCGCCGACGCTGCGTGTTGTGCCTACCGAAATGAACATGAGCATGAGCATGTTCGGCGCCATGTACGGGCTCACGGACCGCATCACCCTAACGGCGATGCTGCCTTATCTCCACAAGGACATGACTCACATCACCTATAAGGGCGCCATAGGCACCAAACGTCTCGGCCGGTTCAGCACGAATAGCGATGGCGTAGGCGATCTGTCCTTCGGCGGCATCGTGGGACTCTATGAGGCCTCGACGGAGGAAAGCGATGAGCACCTGAATCTGGGCATGATGCTGAGCGCACCGACTGGCTCCATCAGCGAAAAGGATCGCATCCTGATGCCCATGGGCAGGACGCCGATCGTGACCTTGCCTTATGCCATGCAGCTCGGCTCCGGCACCTGGGACCTTATCCCGAGCCTCACCTATACGCACCGCATGGGCAATCTGTCCTTTGGTGGTCAGTATCGCGGTATTTACCGCCTTGAGAACGAGAATGACCATGGCTATCGGCTGGGCAATTTGAACCAAGTCACGGGCTGGACAGCATACGAATGGGCACCATGGATCAGTAACTCGCTCCGGGTCGCCTATCAGAACTTGGACGATATCAGCGGTATCGATCCGAATATTACCGGGCCAGTCCAAACTGCCAATCCGGCTTTTTACGGCGGCGACCGGGCGGATCTTCTCTTCGGTGTCAATCTGATCGGCCAAAAGGGCGTTGTCTGCGGCCACCGGCTCGCGGGTGAATTTGGCATGCCCTTCTATCAGAACCTCAACGGTCCGCAGCTGGAAACCGACTACAGGTTCACGCTCGGCTGGCAGAAGGCGCTCGGCGACTGCAAATAGCTAAACACGGACGAGACCGCATCGGGACCAACCCAGATCTCGACGCGGTCTTTTTTTGTCGATATCTGAGATGCGGTGAATAACGGGCGCAGGAGAACTGTCATGACGATAACGGCCAATACGGCAAAGCCTATGCGCAAGCGTGCCCTGATTCTGACCCTGTCCCTTCTCGCAGCGGCAGGCTTGGCGCAACATGCGCTCGCTCATTCCGACGGATCGAAGAAGGAAGCGACCGGCGTCGTCAAAGAACGCATGGACCTCATGGAGACCCAAAAGGATGCCATGAAGGTCATCGGCGCGATGGCGAAGGGGGCGGTGCCTTTTGATGCTGCTAAGGCCGGCGCGGCCGCAAAAGAGATCCAGAACACCGCGACGGAAATCCCCGATCTCTGTCCGGAGGGCACTATCGGCGACCCCAGCGAGGCCAAGCCGGAAATTTGGACCCAATGGGACAAATTCACCAAAGACGCGGACACGCTTGAGGCCTCGGCTAAGGACCTCGTAGCAGCGCTTGCAGCGGACGCTCCAGACTGGAAAGTGAAGTTCAAGGGCGTGATCGACGCCTGCAAGGGGTGCCACAAGACCTTCCGGGCTGAAGAGGAAAAGTAATTGCCCCCCACAACGCCGTTCGGCGGTTGTTGTGCGGACCTGCCGGCCTCACAATCCCCTACGTCCTTTGCGAATAGGGATTGGGTTGCAGGCACGGCATGATCGACAAGCTTGAATTCCTTATTGCGCTCTCTCGCGAACGCCATTTCGGTCACGCGGCGGAGGCTTGTGGCGTGAGCCAGCCAACTTTTTCGGCCGGGATCAAGCAGCTTGAGGCCAATTTGGACGTGCTCCTCGTGGAGCGAGGTTCGCGCTTTCGCGGGTTCACCCCCGAGGGCGAGCGGGTTCTGGACTGGGCCCGGCGGATCGTGTCCGACAGCCGCTCCATGCGCCAGGAGATCGATGCTCTGAAATACGGCCTGACCGGGCATTTGCGCATCGCCGCGATTCCCACCGCTCTATCGGTCGTTGCCATGCTCACGACCCCCTACCAGGCCCGGCATCCAGACGTGAACTTTACAATTCTGTCGCGCAACTCGATCGAAGTCCTGAGCATGTTGGAAAATCTGGAGGTCGATGCCGGTCTGACCTATCTCGACAACGAGCCTCTGGGGCGCGTGCAGGCTGTTCCGCTCTACGCAGAAGAATACAGGCTCCTCGCCTCCTCTAAGGGGCCCTTTGCAGATCGAAAGAGCGTCACATGGGCCGAAGTTGGCAAAATACCCTTGTGCCTTCTCACTCCGGATATGCAAAACCGGCGGATCATCGACGCACAATTGCGCCAGGCTGGGGTCGAGGTGGCGCCGACGCTGGAATCAGACTCCGTTATTGCCCTGATCGCCCATGTACGCACGGGGGACCGGGCCAGCATCATGCCCGCAAGGCTCGCTGAATTGATGAACTTGACGAAAAAGGTGCGCGCCATCCCGATCGTCGAACCTGCGGTGACGCATTCCATCGGACTGGTGGTCCCTCAGCGCAACCCATTGACGCCGGCGATCAATGCGCTCGTCGTGGAAGCGAAACGACTTGCTCCGGCATTGCGAAAGTCAGCTCCCGCCGGCTCCATACCGGATCCCTTAGGGACCTAGAGGCCCTTTTGTTGTATGATGGCGCGCTCTTTCCGCCGCTCAGCCTGCACCCCCAAATCATGAATCCAGGCCTCTGAACGAGTCCCAAAATGGGCCTCGCCCACCGACCCGTTCGATCAGGAATCTCGATCTACCGACGGAGTTGCTTTATTGATTTCACGCCAATAATTTCCCATCTTTAAAATGGTTCAAAAACGCGGTTGGGCAATGCCAAAATACGAATCCTGGACGCCTGAGCGCGCGAGCGAAATCATCGCGCAGCATCAGAATCAAAAGGGTGCGACGCTCCCAATTCTCCATGCCTTGCAGGAGTCCTTTGGATGCGTTCCGCTGGATGTAGAACCAATGATCGCCGACGCCCTGAACATCACAAGGGCCGAAGTACATGGCTGCGTGACATTTTACCATGATTACAGGCGCGAACCGCCGGGCCGCCGGACGCTGAAGCTCTGCCTTGCAGAGTCATGCCAAGCCTCTGGCGTGCGTGCGCTGGAGAAGCGCGCCAAGGAGAAGCTCGGTGTAGAGATGGGCGGCACGACAGCCGATGCCCGCGTGACCTTGGAAGCGGTCTACTGCTTGGGGCTGTGCCACTCGTCTCCGGCAGCGATGCTCGACAAGGACGTGTATGCGGCACTCGATGAGGAGCGTCTCGATGAGCTGCTCAAGGAGGCGCAGTCGTGACCCGCATCTATATTTCACGCGATTCCGGCGCGCTCGCCTTAGGCGCCGATTCTGTCGCGAAGCGGTTCGAGCAGGAAGCCAAGGAGCGCGGCATCGAACTTGAGATCGTTCGGAATGGTTCCCGCGGCATGTATTGGCTGGAGCCGCTGGTCGAGATCGAGACGGATCAGGGCCGCGTCGGTTACGGACCGGTCAAGCCGTCCAAGGTCGACGATTTTATCGAAGCTGGCATTCTCGAGGGCAAGCCTCACGACAAGTGCATTGGCCTGGTGGACGAATATCCCTGGTTCAAGAACCAGACCCGCCTCACCTTCGCTCGCATTGGGATTACCGACCCGCGGTCCTTGCAAGATTACCAAAGCCATGGCGGCTATGCTGGCCTGAAAAACGCGATCGAAGCTGGCCCAGACGGGATTATCGAAGAGGTTCTGACCTCCGGCTTGCGCGGCCGTGGCGGCGCCGGCTTCCCCACCGGCATCAAATGGCGCACGGTCGCTGATACGCCGCCACAGCAGAAATACATCGTCTGTAACGCCGATGAAGGCGATAGCGGCACCTTTGCCGACCGCATGGTCATGGAGGGAGACCCCTTCGTGCTGATTGAGGGCATGACGATTGCGGGCATCGCGGTCGGTGCCACATATGGCTACATCTATGTTCGCTCCGAATATCCTCACTCGATCGAGGCCCTGAGAGAGGCGATCGATACGGCCCGCGAGGCCGGGTTTCTCGGCACCAACGTGGCGGGTTCAGGCTTTGCTTACGACATGGAGGTCCGCGAGGGCGCGGGCGCTTATGTCTGCGGCGAGGAGACCTCGCTGCTTGACAGTCTTGAGGGCAAGCGGGGCGAAGTGCGTGCGAAACCGCCGCTTCCCGCCCATATCGGCCTGTTCGGCCAGCCCACCATCATCAACAACGTGCTGTCGCTCGCGACTGTGCCGATCATCATGGACCGCGGCGGCGCATTCTATCGCGATTTCGGTATGGGAAGATCACGCGGCACGATGCCGATCCAACTCGCCGGAAATATCAAGCATGGCGGTCTTTACGAGACAGCCTTCGGCATCACGCTCGGCGAACTTGTAGATGAGATTGGCGGCGGCACCTATTCGGGCCGCCCGGTTCGCGCGGTTCAGGTTGGCGGACCGCTTGGCGCCTACTTCCCACGTGAGATGTTCGATACGCCATTCGACTACGAAGCGTTTGCCGCACGTGACGGCCTGATTGGCCACGGTGGCGTTGTTGTCTTCGACGATACCGTCGACATGGCACAGCAAGCGCATTTCGCCATGGAATTTTGCGCGATCGAATCGTGCGGCAAGTGCACGCCCTGCCGGATCGGCGCCGCCCGCGGTATGGAGGTGATCGACAGGATCATGGCTGACGAGGAGCGCCAGGCCAATATTGAGATTCTAGAAGACCTTTGCCACACGATGAAACTTGGGTCCCTCTGTGCGCTCGGAGGGTTTGCTCCCTATCCCGTCATGAGCGCCTTGACCCACTTCCCTGAGGACTTTGGCGCCGAAAAGAAGCGCCTTGACGCTGCTGAGTGAGGAAACCTCAATGCCTTTGAACCCGGAAACCGACTACGGAACGCCACAAGCGAAGTCCGAAAAAACCGTGACGCTGACCATTGACGGTGCTGAGGTTACGGTACCTGAGGGGACGTCAGTCATGCGCGCGGCGATGGAGCTGGGCACGCAAATCCCCAAGCTCTGCGCAACGGACATGCTGGATTCTTACGGCTCGTGCCGCCTTTGTCTGATCGAGATTGAAGGCCGCAACGGCACGCCCGCCTCATGCACGACGCCTGCTGGCGATGGCATGGTGGTCAAAACACAGACCGATCGCCTGAAGCGACTCCGCAAGGGCGTGATGGAACTCTATATCTCCGAGCACCCGCTGGACTGCCTGACATGTTCGGCCAATGGCGATTGTGAGCTGCAGGACATGGCCGGGGCCGTTGGCCTGCGCGATGTGCGCTATGGTTACGACGGCGCGAAGCATCCAAACCCGGGCATCGACAACTCCAACCCCTATTTCACGTACGAGCCTTCCAAGTGCATCGTTTGCTCGCGCTGCGTACGCGCCTGCGAGGAAGTGCAAGGCACGTTTGCTCTGACGATCGCTAATCGCGGCTTCGACTCGGTGGTGTCGCCCTCCATGGAAGAGAGCTTCATGGATTCTGAGTGCGTGTCTTGCGGCGCTTGCGTTCAGGCCTGTCCGACGGCGACGCTGAACGAGAAGTCGGTGATCGACATCGGCACGCCTGATAACTCCGTCATCACAACGTGTGCCTATTGCGGCGTGGGCTGCACGTTCCGGGCAGAGATGCGCGGCGACGAGCTGGTCCGGATGATCCCTTACAAGGAAGGTAAGGCCAATCGCGGCCATTCCTGCGTGAAGGGCCGGTTTGCATATGGTTATGCGCATCACAAAGATCGCATCCTCAACCCGATGATCCGCGAAAAGATCACCGATCCTTGGCGGGAGGTCTCCTGGGAAGAGGCAATCCAGTACACAGCATCGGAGTTCAAGCGTATCCAGGCCAAATACGGCAAGGGCTCTGTGGGCGGTATCACTTCGTCGCGCTGCACCAATGAAGAAACCTATCTGGTGCAAAAGCTCATCCGCGCCGGCTTCGGCAATAACAATGTCGATACGTGCGCCCGCGTCTGCCATTCGCCGACTGGCTATGGCCTCAAGACAACCTACGGCACAAGCGCTGGCACGCAGGACTTTGACTCGGTCGAAGACTCCGACGTGATCCTCGTGATCGGCGCGAACCCCACCGATGGACACCCGGTCTTCGGCTCACGCATGAAAAAGCGCTTGCGTGAGGGTGCCAAGCTGATCGTCCTCGATCCGCGCAAGATCGACCTCGTGCGCACACCGCATGTGAAAGCCGACTATCACCTTCCCTTGCGGCCTGGAACCAACGTGGCCGTCGTCACCTCGCTGGCGCATGTGATCGTCACCGAGGGTCTGATGGACGAGGCGTTCATCCGCGAGCGCTGCGATTGGGACGACTTCCAGGAATGGGCTGCCTTCGTGGCCGATCCCCGCCACGCCCCTGAGGCTATCGAAGACGTGTCTGGCGTTCCCGCCGAACTGATCCGCGGTGCGGCCCGCCTCTATGCGACCGGCGGCAACAGCGCCATCTACTATGGTCTTGGCGTCACCGAGCACAGCCAAGGCTCGACAACGGTGATGGCCATCGCCAACCTTGCCATGGCAACCGGCAATATCGGCCGGCGGGGTGTGGGCGTGAACCCGCTGCGCGGTCAGAACAACGTGCAAGGCTCTTGCGATATGGGGTCCTTCCCGCACGAGTTCCCGGGCTACCGCCACATCTCCGACTCACCGACACTCGAACTGTTCGAATCCCTTTGGGGCCGCCCGCTGGACAACGAGCCAGGGCTGCGCATTCCCAACATGATCGACGCCGCACTCGATGGCTCGTTCAAGGGCATCTACATCCAGGGTGAGGACATTCTTCAGTCCGACCCCAACACCCAGCACATGGCAGCCGGTCTTGCCGCCATGGAATGCGTGGTGGTTCAGGATCTCTTCCTGATCGAGACTGCGAATTATGCTCACGTGTTCCTGCCCGGCTCGACCTTCCTCGAGAAGAACGGCACGTTCACCAATGCCGAGCGCCGCATTCAGCGCGTGCGCAAGGTGATGGCCCCGGTCAATGGGTATGAGGACTGGGAGATCACTCAGATGCTGTCGAACGCTCTGGGTTATCCGATGCACTACGATCATCCGTCGCAGATCATGGACGAAATCGCGCACCTGACACCGACCTTCGCCGGCGTTTCCTACGAGAAGCTGGACGAGCTGGACTCGGTGCAGTGGCCTTGCAACGAGGCCGCACCGGAAGGCACGCCGATCATGCATATTGACGGTTTCGTGCGCGGCAAGGGCAAATTCGTCGTTACCGAATATGTGGCAACGGACGAGAAAACTGGTCCGCGCTTCCCGCTACTGCTCACCACGGGCCGCATCCTGTCCCAATACAATGTGGGTGCGCAGACGCGGCGGACGGAAAACGTTGTCTGGCATGAGGAGGATCGTCTCGAGATTCATCCCTTCGATGCCGAGAACCGCGGTGTTCGCGATGGCGACTGGGTGAAGATTGCCAGCCGCACCGGCGAGACGACCTTGCGGGCGCTGATCACCGAGCGTGTGGCGCCAGGCGTTGTCTACACAACGTTCCACCACCCGACGACGCAAGTGAACGTGGTGACAACAGAGTTCTCCGATTGGGCTACGAACTGCCCCGAGTACAAGGTGACGGCCGTTCAAATCGCACCGTCCAACGGGCCGTCCGAGTGGCAAGAGGAGTATGAGGAGCTGTCGAAGGCGGCACGGCGCATCGCCGAGCCTTTGGTGGCGGCGGAGTAGTACCTCGCACCTCGCACCTCGCACAACGGAGAGCCGTTAGCTTATGAAGCCCGACAATCTCGTCTACATGGCAAACCAGATCGGCAAGTTCTTCCAGTACCAGCGGAAGGATGAAGTCGTTCCAGGGATTGCCAGCCATATCAAGAAGTTCTGGGACCCGCGTATGCGGAATGCGATCTTCGCCTATATCGACCAGGGCGGCGACGGGCTCGATCCTCACGTGAAGGAGGCGCTTCTTCACTTGAAGAATGACGTAGAACTCGCTGAGACGAGCTTTCAAGGCACCTAAGCCGACCGAAGGGACGCCCCCCCAGTGTTCGTCCTGACGCAAGAAGAAGTCACCGCGATCAAGCTGTCCTTACGCATCGCGCTCGTCGCGACCGTGGTCAGCCTCCCCTTTGGCATTGTGGTCGCGATGCTGATCGGGCGCTTCCGCTTCTGGGGGCGTCCGCTCGTCAACGCACTGGTCCTCTTGCCCCTCGTGCTCCCGCCTGTGGTTACGGGCTATGTGCTGCTGTTGCTCTTTGGCAAACAGGGACCAATTGGCGGTTGGCTCGCGGAGACATTCGGAATTGTCTTTGCGTTCCGCTGGACGGGAGCGGCTCTAGCCTGCGCCATCATGGGCTTTCCGCTCATGGTCCGCGCAATACAGCTCTCTGTAGAAGCCGTCGATCAGCGCCTTGAACAGGCTGCGAGCACGCTCGGTGCGAGCCGCCCTTACGTTTTTCTGACGGTTACGCTGCCGTTGATCGCACCGGGCATCATCGCGGGCGCGATTCTCGCCTTCGCCCGTTCAATGGGCGAGTTCGGTGCAACCATTACCTTCGTGTCGAATATTCCTGGTGAAACGCAGACCCTATCCTCGTTGATCTACACGTTCACGCAAGTGCCGGGCGGCGATGCAGGCGCTCTTCGTCTGGCCCTCGTTTCGGTTGCGATCTCTCTGGGCGCGATTATCGCCGCGGAAGCTTTCGCCCACGCGATGGGACGGCGCGTCCGCGGCGATTGATCCGACAGGTCGCTTACGCGCCTGGCTTACCTGGCATGACTGCCACGCCCCAGGGAAGGCGACCGACCGGCACTGACTTCACTGCTTTTAGCGAATCCACGTCGATGATGGTCATGTCGTTCGTGAGGCCGTTGGCGACGTAGTATTTCTTGCCGTCTGCACTGGGCTCGCCATGCCAAGGACGCTGACCAACGAGAATGTAGTCGACGACCTCTTTCTTATCCGTGTCGATGACAGCGACGCGATTGGCCGGGCCCAGCGGGACCAACATCAGCTTGCCGTCGTTGACAAAATCCATACCAACCGGCTGCAGCTGTTCTGGACGCAAACCAGGGACTTCGAAGCCGATCTTCTTGGTGATCTTCCAGGTTTTCGGATCGATCACGGAGATCGTGCCGCCTATTTCTGAAGACACCCATAGCTCGCTGCCGTCTTTGGTCCACTTCGCTTCGCGAGGCCGGGAATCTACCAACACATTGGCGATCAGCTTGCGGGTCTTGTTGTCGATGATATGGGCCATGCTCGTGCTTTCGGAGGTGGCCGCAGTGTACTTATCGCCCGGGCTGACAGCCATTCCTTCCGGCTCCACGCCGACCGGCACTTGAGCCAGCACTTCGCCGTTGGCGACCTCCATGATGGTGACTATGCTGTCGTCTTCATTGGCGATGTAAATAATCTTGCCATCCGGATCGACATCCATGAGTTCCGGATCGGGACCGCTTTCGAGCTGGCGCGTGATCTCCAGCGTATTCGTGTCGATGACATCGATGATGTTGCCGTCGCCGGCAGCCACGAACAACTCTTTGAAGTCGGGGCTAAGAATGATGCCGCGTGGCCGGCGGGCAGTCTTGACCGTCTTAATGAGTTCCATCGTGTCACCATCGAGAATGGTGATTGTGTTGTCTTTTTCGTTGGAGACAAAAATCGTCTCTGCATGCGACATGGGCGCGGCGGCCAGGAAGAGCGCGGCCGCGCAAGTCGTGGCAAGACTGATGCGTGTCATGGGGTACCCTTTGCAGATGCTCATTAGAATTTGCACTTGGTCTCAGGTTTGTCGAAACCCAGCGTGTCGGTGAGATTGGTAGGATGCAGGAACCCTTCCTGAGGAGACGTGGTGACAGGCACACGCGTGCCGCCACCAAGGATGATCGGCTGCCGCATCTGGTGATCCCAGCCCCGGAAACTGAGCGCCTGTCCCTTGAACGCCTCAAGCTTGAACTCGTCCGAGAGCATGTAGCTCTTCACGCCCTTCGGATCGACTTTGCCGGATTTCATCGCCGCGTCAGAGAGAGAGCGAAAACCCAGCCAGGCTGTGTAATCGCGCTCGACGGGTTTCCGTTTGGCGAGTTTGGGAATGGCGTTCTGAAAATGCATGCCGCCCGATTCCGTATAAGACTTGTCCCAGGCCGTGGCTTGTAGGCCTTGCGTGCCGACCACTGGACGGGCGCGCGTCGTCCGATACATGAGATAGTCGCCGAAATCGTCGTCGCTATTGATCGCCCAAACCACATCATGGTCCGGCGAGCGCTCTGTCTCCTGGGCCATCTGCTGCTGAATTTGCTGGTGACCGGAATCCAGATTCCGTGCACCTGGCGGTAGATCGTAGAGGTGATCTTCGACCACCTTGCCACCGAAACGGGCCGCGGAGCGTTTCACTTGCGCGGCATAGTCTTGATCCTCCGCCGTGTCGCGGCGAACCATGTACCAGCGCGGCCATTTCTTCCAGATCAGGTATTGGGCGATGGCGTCAGCGCGCATGGCGTAATCGGGAATGATGTGGAAGACGTTCTGTCGGCATTCCTCCTGGCGCAGTTTTGTCGCGCTGGAGCGGATATTCATGATCAGGGCGTCTTTGGCCTCGGGCAGATCCGAGACCGCCAGAAGATCGTCCGGCTCCAGATCGGCGAGGAAGAAGCGATTTCCGGCCGCCAATTGCTCCTTGGCCTTGGCCACGACGTCCCCGTCCTCGGGCACGATGGCCTCTTCGAGCTCAAAGGCATGGCCCACGAAGTTACCGGCCTGGTTCGCCTCTTTGAGCATCAGGCGCGCGCCCTGGATGCCCTTGTCGGTGATGATCTCCTCTGAATAGGAGAGCGGGAGCGGTTCCTCGTATTCTTTGCCGAGATAAACGACGCGCAACAGCTTCTTGTCATCAGCAGGCGGTGCAGCGCTGGCCGTGCTGGCGTCATCTGAGGTCGCGGCGTCTTCCGCACCGGCGGGCACGGATCCACTAGCTAAGGACACAAAGAAGAAAGCCGCGATGGCCATCCCAAACCAGGGAACACGCGGCAGATGGGGGAGTCTCTCACGTAATGGCAGCATCTTTTTTGAACGTTTCCGAACCTGAATTTTATGTCTAAGGTTTAGCGCCCTTCTGTCTCAGACCTTCTCACGATTGGCAATGTGCGCCGCACAATACGCACATGGCCCGACCCGCATGAAGATTCTTACTCCCTAAATGATATGGGGACTTCGCCTTTGCATTACCAAGTGACGGCAAAGTTTATTGCCAATGTTTCTGGGCATAGAAAGGCCGCCGCTCCCGTGGGTGGGACACGACGGCCTTCAAATGCATCGTCAAAGGACGTGTAGAGCGCTTATTGGCCTGGCGTCTGCGCCGGCTTGTCCACCTTCTTCATCGAGCTTGGGTTCTTAACGCGGATGAAGGATATCACTTTCCACAAATCGTCAGAAGTCTTGATGATTTCGCCAAAGGGCGGCATCGGACCCACGACAACTTCCTTCCTGACACGCTTGTAGCCCTGTTTCTTGAGCTCATCGGTGCCCTGCGCGATGAGGCGAAACACCGTATCATCGTCAGCGCCATAAACCCATGCATCGTTGGTCACTGGCGGGCACATGCCCCCACCGCCGCCGCCGCCATGGCAGCCATTGCAGCTGTAGGAGAGGTATTTCTTATGACCCTCTTCCTCCCAGGCCGCGACATCGTCGTTGTAGGGGTTATGCAGACCACCGATCGGGGTCTTCTTGATGAGTTCAAGTGGCGGGGTCTGATCGTCCTTGGGGCAGCAATCTTCAGCCTTGGCATTCAACGCGAACACACTTAAGGCGCCCACGAAGGCAACCGCCAGTACTCCAGTGATAATGTTGCGCACGGTCCGTTTTCCTTACCCTAGTTGCAGTTCTGGTTGAGCCTATCGAAATCAAAAGCCTATTCCGATCTTCCTCAGGCGCCTCCAGCGCACGTTCCCAATTGGGAACATACCTCCGACAATACTAGCGCCTTCCGAGTGGATTGAGTCAGAAAAAAGTTAGGAGCTGAGACAAACGTCACCGGCTCAAGTCCTTGCGGGCTGGAACTTTTGCAATCCAAGCGCCTGGGTAAAGGCCTGTTGGCCTTCCCACGACACACTGGATACAGCCAGCCAAATTATCTCTCACAGCCGTGATCGTTTCATCTCCTGCGAGAGCCATTTGCGCCCTGTCTGGGACTTCAGGGCGTTCTCCTAGGGTAAGTTACCCTTTCTGCAACCGTCATAATTCAATTCTGGGAGGGTGCAAGTGAAGGGTCGGCGTCATTGTGCCGTTCGCCCTCGCTCATTCTAGCGCAGCTCCTGGGACATAACCTCGCAAGGAGGCCCGAGCGAAACTCAGTTGGTGATTTCGAAGTCCATGCCCTCAAAAGTGTAGCGCGGCTCCTGGATCCAGATGCCGTCCTCGTTGATCGGGACTTTGTGGATTTTCACGTCGGACACTTTTAGCCGCCCGGTCTTCTCATCCACCCAAAAGTCGATGTCGTAGTACTCGTCCTTGCTCCCTGCCCGCCTGAAATCGGTACAGGCAAAATAGTGCCCATCCTTTTTAAGGTAGCGGATCGGCTGGTGCATTTCGACGAATTCCAACGGGATGGTTTCGCCAGTTTTCTCGTCCTTCAGTTCGAGCGCGCCATCTTGGTTCTTGTTAGAGGTGATGTAGTTGTGGATCGCACTCATGACGTGCCAGTGCCGGACTACTTCCATATCGCCAGGGTGTTCCTGGACGGGCAACCACCACCAGGCCACGGGAAGCCGCGTGATCATGATGTAACCGTCGCCCTCGCGCTTGGGGCCCTTCTGAACGCGGATATCGATCAGATCGAGGCTGTCCCCGTCGCGCTGCGGCTTGAACCAGAAGTCCAGCGCATATTGCTTTTTGGGCTCCGCCTTGTCGTGGAAGATCGCGTTGGCGAACCAGCCATAGCCTTTCATGCCGCGCACGACCCGCATCTTCTCGTAGACCAGGTTCAAATCCTGGTCGAGCTTCGGATCGTGGAAGACAAAAACGCCATCCTTCGAGCGTTCCTTGATGACCTCTTCCGTTCGCTTGGTCACCGAGGCGTCGTCGAAATCAGGATAGTCCGCCGCTAGCGCCGGCACCGAAACGCCCAAATAGAAGGCCGTGGCAATGGCCAGGGCCACCCATTGTTTCAAGCTCCAGGTGAAGATGGCCATCACTGCTTTGCCGTTTCGCCGCGATCATCAACCGCTTGAGGGGGGACGTTGGCCCGCGACAGAGACAACACTCGGATGGCCTGGGAGGCCTCCTTATTGTTGTTAAGATTGGCAACGTCCTCAGCAGTCTTGCCCTGGCTATTTTTCACCGACGGATCGGCACCAGCCGCCATCAGTAGGCCGATCATCGGCGCGCTGTTGTTGGCAGCGGCGATCATGAGCGCGGTCATGCCATTCTTGGCCTGGGCGTCGATATTCGCACCTGCATCGATCAACGCCTGGGCAATATCGGTGGGACGCTTGCTTCCTGGCAAAAAGATCGACCCTTCTGCAGGTCCCGTCTGCGCAGCCACGATCATCAGTGGCGTCAAATCCTGCGCGCCCGAAGCGACACTGACATTTGCGCCGCCATCCATCAGCGCCTTGCCGGCCTCGTATTTCTGCTCGGCAAGAGCAAGTGCGAGGGGGCGGAAGTCGTCTTGGCCTGGCTCCTCCAACGAGGCGTCATGTTTGATCAGAGCCTTGATCGTCGGCACATGATCCCGGTACAGCGCGGCGGCGAGCGGTGTCATACCGTTGCCGTCGTGCTTATTTGGGTCCGCGCCGAGTTCGACAAGGAGATCGACCGTCTTGTCATGGCGTTGCCGGGCAGCGTTGGTGAGTGGTGTCCAACCTTGAAGGTCAGGCTTGTTCACATCCGCACCCTTGGAGACCAAAAACTTGATGCGTTCCGGGTCATTTGCGATCAGCGCATTGCTCAGTTCTTGATTGGGGTCTGCCCCCTCCTTCAACCAACCTTCGAGCTTCTCCTTTGTTACAATCTGATCGGGAGATGCGAGATCGGGGCGGGCCTCGAATTTCTGGTCGGCGAGCTTGATGTAGCTTCCATGGGCCGGCAAATCTCCAGGCACATAGCACTTGCTGCATTGAACAAGCGGAACGCCATACTCCTTCATGATCGCTTCGACTTTGTCAGCATTGTCGTCGAGCGCCCATTCGAGCAGATATTTGAGAAAGACATCCGTCTGGCGCACACCGAGCGCCATCTCGAATTCCATCGGCACCGTATCGTCGTCGAGATTGATGGGCACGATATCGATCGGCTCGCCCTTCATCGTCTTCACCCAACCGGCGAACGGGCCATAGACGGAGGCAACGTCGAGTTTGCCATCCAACATATTTTGGATCACGTACCAGGGCTGGTTTTCGGGAACGATATCGCCGTCATGGGTCTGGAGCTGGAGCTTCACATTGTCGATGATACCGCGTTTTGCGAGCGCCCGTCTCACTCCCGATGTCTGAAACACGCCGACCGTGAGATCCTTCAGTTTGGGATCGTCGAGACCGGAAAGCTTCAGCCCCTTGTCGTTGCGGTAGACGATGACATAGGGCGTCTTGTAGATCGGCTCGGTCGTCAAAAGGCGCTCATAGCCCGTTGGGATGTCAAACATCACGTCGCATAGGCGCTCATCGAAGGTCGACCGTGTGAGGCCACGTTCAATGAAGGGCTGCCAGTGGTATTTGATCTTTGCGCCCGTTGCATCGGCGAGCAGCTCGGCGAGCTTGTTCTGAAAGCCCTCTCTTTGGATATTGGAGAGCGGCATGTTGCCCGGGTCGGCGCAAACATTGAGCGTAGTGAGCTTCTTGGCCTTGTAGGCCGCTCTGGCCGCCGCGCGAATGGCGATGTGCTCACTGGGCGTGAGTTCCTCGTATGTCTTGTTCATGCTTCGCTGAATCGGCTGATTGTCCGCCGCCTGTGCGGATGTCACGCCGAGACCGAGAATGGAAACGGCCAAGGCCGCAGTAATGGAGTTATATGAAAATGACACGGGGCTATCGCCTTACCTGGTAGGGCGGGCCGAGCGCCGGTGCGGGAGTTTCACCAGACCAGCCCGCTGTGGGGGTCAATCCTTCCCGCGATATATAAGAAAGAGGCGCCCGATGCCGCAAGGGCATCGGGCGCCAATAATCTACACGTTTCCGCTATCGACTATTCGTAGATGCGGAAGACGTTCAGCTCACCGCCTTGCGGGATGTGCTGCAGGCCAGCGGCCACGGTCATGGCAGTGGCACCGATGGCGCCGAACTTGTCGCTCAAATCCAGACCAGCGGTGACCGGAAGACCGATCCAGCCGCCAATACCGGAGTAAACGCCAACGTACTGCTTACCACCGATTTTCCAAGTTGCCGGGTTACCGATGATGCCGGAACCAAGCTTGCGGCTCCACAGGACCTTACCGGAATTCCGGTCGACCGCGCGGAAGTCGCCACCAAGCGAGCCATAGAACATCAGACCACCGTCGGTGACCATCGTACCACCCCAGTTCGGATAAGGATCCGGGATTTCCCAGATGGTCTTACCAGAAAGGACGTCGTACTTCTTGATCTTGCCGGTAGTGCCGGGCTTCTCAGGATACATGTACACGTTCGCGAACACATAGACAGTGCCCTGGTTCGTGTGCGTGCGCTCCTGAGGTTCAAGCTCCATGCACCAGTTGTTGGTCGGCATGTAGAAGATGTTCGGCTCTTTCGGGTCAACAGCACCAGGCTGCTGGTCCTTACCACCCATCGCAGACGGGCAGGCAGAGACGTTACGACCAACTTCAAGCGGCGAATGGTCACGAACCTTAACCGGGCGGCCAGTCTTCATGTCGACCTTCTCGGCCCAGTCTGTCGTCACGTACTTCGTGGCGCGCAGAAGGGAGCCGTCAACACGGTCCATCACGTAGGCAAAGCCATTACGGTCAAAGTGAGTGAGAGCCTTAACCTTCTTACCGTCAATTTCCATGTCGGTAAGAATGTTCTCGTTGATGCCGTCATAGTCCCACTGGTCGAACGGAGTCATCTGGTAAGCCCAGACAGCTTCGCCATTTTCGATCTTACGAGCGAAGATTGTCATGGACCATTTGTTGTCGAACGCACCAGTGTTGCACTCTTCGTGGGTCTTATCGGGACAACGATAGGACGGGCTCCACAGGCCGGGGTTACCGGTCGAGTAGTAGACCAGCTTCAGCTCGGGATCATAAGAGAACCAACCCCAAGCAGCACCACCACCAATCTTGTAGTCCTCACCGGGGAAGGTCTTGATACCAAGATCCTCACCAGCCTGACCGAAATGGGGGTTGGCCTTGTTCGTCTCAGCCGTCAGGCACACATCCTTATCGGAACCCGTGCTGTGGCACACCCAAGCCTCGGAACCGTCCGACAGATTGAAGGCGGCAACGCGGCCACGAGCGGCGAATTCATCACCACCAAAACCCGCGAACACCTTGTTATCGGCGATCAACGGAGCCGGCGTGATGGTCTCACCCTTCTCGGGATAGGCGTACTTGACGACCCAGGCTTCCTTACCGGTCTGGCCATCTAGGGCAATGATGAAACCATCAAGAGTGCCATAAACGAATTTGCCATCGGCATAGGAGCCGCCACGGTTGACGGTGTCGCAGCAAGCGCGCGGCACAGCCGACTCGTCACGGTCGGTCTTCTTAACGTATGACCAAACCTGCTTCGGATTGTCAGGATCCGTAAGATCCAGAGCCTGAACAACGTTACAGTTGGACATGGACGGGCAACCAGAAACCATGAACAACATGGTCTTGCCGCCAACGTCTTTGATCACAAGCGGCTGACCTTCATGACCACGAAGGGCATTCGTGCCCTGCAGCCAAGCCATCTGCAGCTTGTTCACGTTCTTGGTGTTGATGTCAGAGAGCGTGCTGTGACGCGTCAACTCAAAATCACGACCAGGGGCAGGCCACTGGTCGGGATCAGCCATACGCTTGAGCTGCTCCTCATCGGTATTCATCGCCGACGCCTGACCAGCAAGCCCCATCGTCACAGCGACGATAGTACTAGTCAGAACACCATACTTTACATTCATATCTTTACTCCTCTCCCTAGCTACTCAGTTCACCGAAACGAAGTCTGAGCAATCATGTGCGCTTTAGCCCTCGATTACCTTTGAGCAATGCTCAAAGTCACCGAGCCCTTAGCAAGTTTCCAAGTTGTCACTGTGTTTGTGGAAATAGGAGGCTGCCATAAAACGCAGAAGCAACAAATTCCGCCTCGCGCCCACTAATAGCAGCAAGTTCTCCGATGAGCACAATACGCGGTGACACCTCACGAGGAAATTGAGCCCGACGCCTTGTAAGACACGCTGCACCCGTTGATTCGGAGGAACTTCGCTTCTTACTCGTTGCCGCGCAACACGCTCATAATTGCCAAATGTAATGCCAATGCAAGTGAAATTTGGTGCAGGCAACGAATTCTGCCAAAGCAAGTTTTCATTTGTTGCGCTGCACCAAAATACATGAGCCCCGCAGGCTAAGCGCTGCTTGCACATCCAAGACGGCCTGTGTGCGGCGCATCGATCATTAATCTTAGTGCGGATTGGCGGATCTGACCGCACCTTGGCGGCGCGCCGCCGCGAAGTGCGCTGGCTCGAGACGGCAACTATGGAAGCGATCTTCCGTTCGCCGCTGGAAGATGCTGAATGGCAATTCTCATGAGTTCAGGCAGCGTGCGCACGCCGAGTTTTGCTTTCAGTTGGGTGCATGTGTTTGCGACCGTTTTGTAACTGACATGCAGATGCTCGGCGATGACGCCATAGGGCTTGCCTTCCGCCACAAGGGCCAACGTCTGAAGCTCACGCACTGTCATCCGGCGAAGGGGATTCGTGGTGCCGCGCGCCTCCATGAAGGCGACCTCCGATGCAAGGTCATGACTGAGATAGGGCTGGTTCTCGCTCACTCTTTGAAATGCGGTCTGCACTTCTTCGGGTGGCGTGTCCTTCAGTACGTATCCGGTCGCGCCAACCTCGAGCGCACGCGAGACAATGACTGGGTCGGAGTGCATGGTGAACACAAGGATCGGCGTTTCCTGATCGTGCAATCGCAAACGCCGAATGAAGGACAGACCGCCGAGCGATCCGCTCTGCATCGCGAGATCGACGATCAGCACGTCGGGCTTGTGCGTGCGATAGAGTCGAAAACCATCGGCCAGACTCTGCGCCTGATAGATCTCCTCCACGCCGACATCCTCCAGAAGCTGACGGCAGCCTTGCAAAACGATCGGATGATCGTCGATGACGAGAACACGAGTCATGATAGCTCCCTAACCAATTCTGGCGTCCTGGCGCACTCATTGGTTTCCTTATCAATTGGAATTTGCACTCTGATAATCGTGCCCTTGGATCGCGTGCTCTCGACAACGCAGTCACCGCCAACCGAACGCACCCGTTCCGTCATCGTCGTCAGGCCAAAGCCCTTCGGCGCGGTCGCTTCCATTCCTTTGCCATCATCGGACACGGTCAGCCGAATATCCGCCCCAGCACCGTTGATGCCATCTAGTGGACGCAGCCCCTTCTCGCCGAGATCGACCGTGACGTTTCCCGCATGCCCATGCCGAATGGCATTGGTGATTGCTTCCTGAATACAGCGATAGATCGTGAGGTCGACGGGCTCACCATAGGACTTCGCGAGCGTTCCGATGTCGGTCTGGATTTGTGTATCGGGATGCCGCCCCTGGAGACCCGCGGTGAGTTCATCGATGAGATCGGCAAGCTTGACTTGGCCCAGCGGTCCCGGGCGCAGCTTCTTGAGCAATGCGCGATTCATGGCCTTGAGCCGCTCGGCAATAGAAAGAATCTCGCCCGCGCGACTGGAGATCTTCGACGCCTTGTCTTCGGACAATTGACCTGCCGTCGTCTGGATCGACGATGCGTTCGCAGCGATTCCAAACAGACACGGGCCCGCCTCGTCGTGAAGTTCGTTGGCGATTTCACGGCGCTCTGCGTCCTGGACGTTTATGAGCTGCCGGTAGAGACCCTCGTTTTCCGCGCGAGCCACATGGAGTGCGCTTGCTAGAGTATTGAACCGATTGGTGATGACGGCGAATTCTTTCACCTTCGATGGGTTGAGCCGTGCGCCGTACTCGCCGTCCTCAAGCTGATGCATACCCTTGGAAAGACTGGCAAGCGGATCGAGCACGCGGCCAAGAACAATATAGAGGACGATGAGGACAATCACGTTGATCGCCAGCCATATGAGAGCGAGCGAGGAAAAGTCCTGCCAAGCTTCCGCAATCTCGTCGGCCGGCTCTCCCAATATGATGACGGGATGCGCGCCGTCCGGGATCAGGCGCACTTTTCGCTGGACCACCTCGGGATGGACGAGCGCAACGTACCAATCGGGCGCGTATGGCTTATCCACGCCGCTCGCCTCACCCTTCGGCGAAATAATCGCAAGGTGGCCCGAATCGCCCATGAACATGATCCGCACGTGACGCAAATGCTTCAACTGCGGGGGTAACTCTTCGTCGAGCTGGTCGAGTTTCCCTTGGGCACCGAGGTCCTTGAGGGTGACGTCAACAAAGCGCTGCGCCACTTCCAGCGAAGCGTCCATCTCGACTTTCGTCGCCGTGCGGGTGTTAAGGATCGAAATTGCACCGGCGATCAGGGCCGCAACGAGGTTGATCGCCGCAACCACGATAATCAGTTGCGTTCGAACTGGCCGGTCGTACCAAAGCTTCTGCAGCACGCCTCGAATATCTCCACAGCGACGAGAACCATTCACCCCAGAGAGCGGCTAGGATCTCTCGGCTTCGGCCATGTTGGGCCGTCCCTATTGATCGGCCCGCACTCCTGCTTGCCTGTTGCGGCAAATCGCCTAAGGTATTGGGATCGCAGGGCGAGAGGTACCGCACTCCACGCCCGATGACGCCAAATGGCAAT
>Ga0316190_10000085_pt1 | contig 53952 bp, 59 predicted proteins | sample Eddworburrow2_MG_FD_204929 | JGI IMG/M metagenome (GOLD analysis project Ga0316190, IMG submission 204929) | Coastal sediment microbial communities from Maine, United States - Eddy worm burrow 2 | ecosystem: Environmental > Aquatic > Marine > Coastal > Sediment | place: USA: Maine | collected...
GTGATCTTTTTTCTGCCCTCTTCACCTTCCTTTTGTAACTTTTGGAAGTGTGGAACGACAGCGCCTAGTAGTTGAATAATAATCGAAGCCGATATATAAGGCATTATGCCTAAGGCAAAAACGGTTGCTCGCTTAAACGCGCCACCAGCGAAAAGATCATATAAACTTAACAAGCCGCGCCCCTGCCCGGAGTCATCAAAAAATGAGAGCAAAGCCTCACCATTAATACCCGGTATTGGTATGTGTCCACCGATCCGACAGACAACTAAAATTGCCAAAGTAAACAATATACGCTGCTTTAATTCCGGAATTCGAAACAGACTTCGAAAATTCTGCATCATAATACAGTAACTTTCCCCCCAGCCTTTTCAATTTTTTCTTTGGCAGAAGCACTAAAGGCATGGACTGAAATCTCAACAGCCTTTTTCAACTCGCCATTACCCAAAATTTTAATTGGTTGATTTTTTTTACTTACAAAGCCTTCACTGTACAAAACATCGGGTGAAACACCCTTTATAGTAGAAAGTCTTTCCAACTGACCAACATTCACCACCTGAAAAACTTTGCGGAAAATATTGGTAAAGCCTCGTTTCGGAACTCTGCGCTGTAAAGGCATTTGACCGCCTTCAAACCAAGGCCTAATTTTTGAGCCGGAACGTGAGCGTTGCCCCTTATGTCCCTTACCTGATGTCTTGCCAGTGCCGGAACCAGGTCCACGTCCAAGTCTTTTTCTATTCTTCTTACCGCCAGATACGCTTTTTAAACTATTTAAGTCCATAATTTCTAAATCTCTCCCGAGCCTTCAGCTTCTTCAATCTCAACAAGGTGAGAAACTTTATTTAACATACCCCTGATCTGAACAGTGTCCGTGTGAACGACCACATGATTAATGCGTCTTAACCCTAACGCTACCATAGTCCGTTTTTGCTTAAACGTTCGCCCAATCACACTTCGTTTTTGTGTAATCTTAATTTTATTAACCGTAGCCATGCTTATACAACCATCGTTTTATTGTATACTTCGGAAATGGACAACCCTCTTGCTCTGGCAACTTTAGAAACTTCCATTAACCCGGCAAGCGCAGTCATTGTTGCTTTTACAACATTGTGCGGATTGGCTGAACCCATCGATTTTGTTAAAACATCTTGAATGCCTGCAGCTTCAATTATAGCCCTTACTGCGCCTCCAGCAATCACGCCGGTGCCCGCAGAAGCAGGCTTCAAAAACACCTTGCCCGCCCCGAATTTACCCTTGATAGCATGTGGAATTGTTCCCTTCCAAACAGGAACCCGAATCAGGCTCTTTTTAGCATTTTCAGATCCCTTGGCAATAGCACTGGTTACCTCGTTGGCTTTGCCCAAGCCTGTTCCAACATATCCGTTGCCATCTCCCACAACAACAATAGCATTGAAACTAAAACGCCTGCCGCCTTTAACAACCTTGGCAACACGGTTAATGTGAACAACACTCTCTTTAAGATCTAATTCACTGTGATTAATTCGATTTACTTTCTTCAACTAAATCTCCAATACACTAATAAGTATTTGCTAAAAGATTAATCCACCCTTACGGGCGCCATCAGCCAACGCTTTTACGCGGCCATGATAAAGAAATCCACCTCTATCGAAAACAACAGACTCAACTTTGATTTTTTTGGCGGTTTCTGCTATTGCCTTTCCAACTGCCTCTGCTCCGGCTATCTTACCCGTCACATCCTTAGGAAGACTACTTTTAACCTCAGGCGACAACGTTGACATACCACCCAAAGTCGCACAGTTTGAGTCATCGATGAGTTGGGCATAAATATTTCTTGCGCTTCTGAAAACAGCTAGTCTTGGCCGACTGGCAGTTCCAAAAACTTTTTTTCTAATTCTACTCTTTTTGCTCCTACGCCTGTCAGCGCGAGTCAAATCTTTATTAGCCATTTTTATTATACCTTAATCAAATCGCTAACCAGCGGTTTTACCAGCTTTTCTGCGAATCTGTTCATTGTCATACTTAATGCCTTTGCCCTTATAAGGCTCAGGAGGCCTAAATGATCTAATCTTAGCTGCAACCTGGCCGACAATTTCCTTACTAATTCCTGAAACAGTCAAAATAGTGGGGCTTTCAGCTTTAATATCAATACCATCAGGCGCCAAAAGGACAATTTGGTGAGAAAATCCCAACTGCAAAATCAATCGATTCCCTTTTGTTTCCGCACGATATCCAACACCTACTATAATTAATTTCTTAGTAAAACCACTTGTCACACCCTCAACCATATTCGCAATCAAACTACGATACAAACCATGCAAAGATTTAAAAAACTTACTATCATTAGGCCGTGAAATTACTATCTCCTTCTCATCAAGCGACACCGTCATGTCACCATGGACAGCTTGAGATAGTTCACCCTTCGAACCTTTAACTGACACAGTATTATTCTCAAATCTAATTTCAACACCTTTCGGAATCCCTATGGGATTGTTTCCAACTCTAGACACGGGCTATAAGGCTCCTGTATTTCACCAGACATAACAGACGACTTCACCACCAACATTTAAAGCGCGTGCATCTCTATCAGATATTACGCCTTTAGGGGTAGACAAAATCGCAAGTCCTAAGTTATTATAAACACGAGGTATATCAACACTTTTAACATACCTTCTCAATCCTGGCGAACTAATTCTTTTTAGGCCAGATATAACACTGGAGCCATCACTGTCGTATTTCAAATACAACCGAATTATGCCATTCATATGATCATCTATAATAATGTAATCTTTTATATAACCATACTCTTTCAATATTCTGGTTAGGCTCTTTTTCATTTTAGACGCAGGAATATCTACTTTGGAATGTCGCGCATGCAGCGCATTCCGAACCCTGGTCAAATAATCAGCAACAGTATCAGTCATGCTCATATTTTATATTCCTTACCAACTAGCCTTAGTTATACCTGGAATTTTTCCATCCAGAGATAAATCCCGAAAACATATTCTACACACCCCAAACTTCCTAAGATAAGCTCGTGGACGACCACATTTTGAACAACGATTATATGCCCTCACCTTAAATTTAGGCACTCGTTTTTGCTTTGCAATCAAAGACTTTTTTGCCAAAATAACCCTCGTTACTTTTTAGTTTTCGGTAACATTTTTCTTGAAAGGCATCCCAAATGCCAACAACAACTCATATCCTTCTTGATCTGTTTTCGCGGTTGTAACAATTGAAATATCAAGCCCTCTAATTTTATCGATTTTATCATAATCAATTTCCGGAAAAATTAGCTGCTCTTTAACCCCAAGCGAATAATTCCCCCGGCCATCAAAAGACTTGTCTGATAGTCCTCTAAAATCACGAATACGGGGAACATCAATATTAATTAACCGATCTAAGAATTCATACATCCTATCGCGTCGCAAAGTAACTTTGCAGCCGATATTATTTCCAATTCTAAGTTTAAAATTGGAAATAGCTTTCTTGGCCTTGGTCACTATGGCCTTCTGTCCAGCGATTGCTTCAAGATCTTCAACAGCTTTATCCAGTAATTTGGAGTCTTGATTGGCCTCGCCAACACCCATATTTAAAACAACTTTTTCAATTTTTGGCGCCTGCATGACACTATCATACCCAAATTTTTCTACCAATTTAGGAATAATTTTTTCGCGGTATACGCCCATAAGACGTGGTTGATAATCAGCCATAGTATTAAATTTTACTTAATCAGGAATCAGTTCGCCGGACTTCTTAGAGTAGCGCACCTTTTGCCTTGATTTCTTTCCCTCTTTTTGTAAAAAATCATAACGAACCCTGGTTGGCTCGTTGGTTTTAGGATCAATTAACATAACATTTGAAACGTGAAGCGGAGCTTCCTTCTTGACAATCCCACCCTGCGGCAAACTCTGAGAAGGTCGACTGTGTTTTTTAATGAAATTTATCCCTTCAACAATAACACGCTGCCGCTCAGGAAAAACTTTTAACACTTTTCCCTTCATACCCTTATCATTTCCAGCAAGAACTATAACCTGATCATTCTTTTTAATTTTCATATTATTCTCTCACTCATAGCACTTCAGGGGCAAGGGATACAATTTTCATAAATTGTTTGTCCCTTAGTTCCCTAGCAACTGGTCCAAAAATCCTAGTCCCCTTCGGCTCGCTCTGATCGTTGATAAGCACAGCGGCATTTTCATCAAACCTGATATAAGAGCCATCTTTTCTTCTTACTTCCTTTTTGGTGCGAACGACAACAGCGTGGCTGACCTCACCTTTACGCACGGCACTTCCCGGTATGGCAGATTTAACCGATACTACAATTTTATCGCCGACGTATGCATATTTACGCTTAGTTCCTCCAGGAACCAAAATACACATCACTTTCTTGGCTCCAGTATTGTCAGCAACATTGAGTCGTGTATATTGTTGAATCATCTCTATTAACCTTTATCGATTTTCTTCTACTTAACCTTCTCAACAATTTCGACCAACCGCCAACGTTTCCTACGGCTAAGCGGCCTCGTTTCCATAATCTGAACACGATCACCAATTTCACACTCATTTTTCTCGTCATGCGCCATAAATTTGGATGTTTTCTTAGAAAATTTTCCGTACAGAGGATGCCGCTCCATTCGCTCGACCGAGATTACAATACTTTTATCCATCTTATTGGAAACAACCAAGCCCAATTTGACCTTTCTCCTACCCCGTGTTTCCTGATCTTTTAAATTATTCATTGTTAAACCCGTCTTTCACAGATACTTGGTCTTTTAAATCAAACTCGCGCAATATTGTATTTAACCGTGCAATATCTTTTTTAACGCTTCTCAATCTTAAAGGATTTTCCAATTGGTGCATCGCATGTTGAAACCTCAGATTATAAAGTTCCTCGCGAGTATCTTCTAATTTCAGTAATACTTCCTCTTTAGGCAACTCTACAATTTCTTGCATTTTCATTTATTCACCAAAATCGCTTTGTTTTACAAATTTAGTTTTTACAGGCAATTTATGCGAGGCTAAACGCATTGCCTCTTTTGCCAATTCCTCTGAAACTCCACTCAGTTCAAACAAAACTCTTCCGGGCTTGACAACAGCAACCCAAAATTCAGGAGAACCCTTGCCCTTTCCCATTCTGGTTTCAGCTGGCTTTTGGGTAATAGGCTTACTTGGGAAAATTCGAATCCAGACTTTCCCCCCCCTTTTAATATGTCTTGTCAAGGCGACACGAGCCGCTTCAATCTGCCTGGATGTCATCCAACAGGGCTCCAAAGCCTTTAAACCGTACTGACCAAAAGCAACAGTAGAACCGCGGCTGGCAATCCCACGCATACGCCCCTTCTGTTGTTTTCTGAATTTTACCCGCTTCGGCATTAACATATAAAAAGTCTCCTAAGATCCTATTATTTCGCCTTTACAAATCCAAACCTTGACACCGATAGCGCCATAAGGAGTTTGAGCGGTTACGCTAGCGTAATCAATATCTGCGCGTAAAGTGTGCAATGGAATTCGTCCATCCTTATACGATTCCCTCCTAGCCATCTCAGCGCCGCCAAGTCGTCCACCGCAAGCAATCTTAACACCCTCAGCTCCCATCCTCATTGTACTCATCACTGCTTTTTTCATCGCCCGTCGGAAAGGAATCTTGGCGATAAGCTGATTTGCAATATTTTCAGCAACGAGATAAGAGTCAAGTTCAGGCTTTTTAATTTCATTTATATTCAATTGAACGTCTGCGTTCGAAAGCCTTTGCAATTCTTCCTTCAATTTGTCCACCTCAGCACCCTTACGTCCGATAACAATTCCCGGACGAGCAGTATTGATCGACAAAATTATACGTTGTGACGTGCGATCAATTTTAATGGACGAGACTGCCGCACTTTGAAGTCTTTGTCGAATATAACGCCTCAGCATTAAATCCTCCTTGAGCTTGCTTGCAAAATTACGCTCATCGTACCAGTTTGAATCCCAGTCTCTAATAATACCAAGACGAAATCCAATGGGGTTGGTTTTCTGTCCCAACTTACCTCCAAAAAATTTATGAAAAACTGTATAGAATATCTTACTTGTCGGATACGACAATTGTAATATGACAGGTTCTTCTCTTAATTTTCATCGCTCGCCCCATTGAGGCTGCGCGAAACCGCTTAAAACTAAACCCCATATCAACAAAAGCTTCCTTCACAATCAATTCATCAGCATCTAAACTCGCGCCTTGGTCGCTGTTCATCAAGTTAGCAATAGCAGACCGCAACGTTTTCTCAATCGGTAGCGCAGCCGATTTAGGAGTAAAGTGTAACGTTTTCAGAGCCCGTCCAACCGGAACTCCTCTCACGAGATCTATCACTTGTCTCGCCTTCTTAGGTGAAACTCTTACATACTTGGCTATTGCCCTTGCTTCCATATCAAATATCTTTTTATCTACGTGATGATTTTTCAGCAGCCTTACCGCCATGGCCGCGAAATGTTCTGGTTGGGGAAAATTCTCCCAACTTATGACCAACCATATTCTCTGAAACAAACACAGGAATAAACTTATTTCCATTGTGAATTGCCAGGGTATGCCCTACAAAATCAGGAGTAATTGTACACCTACGAGCCCAGGTCTTAATAACCTTTTTTTGACTTCCCTTATTCATACCCTGAATGCGCCCTAAAAGTCGCTCATCAATAAAGGGCCCTTTTTTTATAGATCTTGGCATCTTAAGAACCTACCGTTTCTTACGCTTTGTAATGATATAATCATCTGACTTTTTCTTTTTACGTGTCTTACCGCCTTTGGCCGGCTTACCCCAAGGAGAACACGGATGCCTTCCTCCCGATGTCCTTCCCTCACCACCACCCATTGGATGATCCACTGGATTCATTACTACACCACGAACATGCGGGCGACGACCCAACCAACGCCGTCTACCAGCCTTTCCAATAGAAACGTTCTCATGGTGAACATTCCCAACCTGACCTATAGTCGCTTTGCATTTAACGTGAACCATCCGAACTTCACCAGAAGGCAACTTTAGTTGGGCGTAATCCCCAGACTTAGCCACTACCTGAGCATAAGCGCCAGCTCCCCTAGCCATTTGTCCACCTTTTTCCGGCTTCAATTCAACATTATGAACAAGCGTTCCCAAAGGAACATCCATCAGTTGTAGAGCATTGCCTGCTTTCAGTTCGGCACCCTTTCCAGAAGAAATCCTGTCGCCCACTTTCAATCCAAGTGGCGCTATGATATATCTTTTTTCTCCATCAATATAATGCAATAAAGCAATATTGGATGTTCGGTTAGGGTCATATTCTATGGACGCAACTTTTGCCAAAATTCCGTCTTTATTTCTTTTGAAGTCAATGACACGATACATACGCTTGTGACCACCGCCACGAAACCTGCTCGTAATGTGTCCATCATTATTACGCCCGCCTGACTTCTTTAACGGCCTTGTTAGCGATTTTTCAGGACTTTGTCGGGTAATCTCCTCAAAAGTGAGAACCGATGTATGCCTTAATGAAGGCGTCCTGGGTCTAAACGTTTTAACACTCATCAGTCAGGCCTATTGTTTAGGTGCAAAAATATCAATTGAATGTCCTTCAACAAGGGTAACAATTGCCTTCTTCCAATCTGAACGCTTACCCTTTGTAACACCTTTTTGGGAATTCATGCGTTTTTGCTTACCCTTAACATTTATGGTGCTAACAGATTTAACTTCCACTTCAAACTTGTGCTCGACAGCCCTCTTAATTTCTATCTTATTTGCGTCCAAGGAAACCTGAAAACCATATTTCCCATCACTTTCCTTGAAGGCCATTATTTTCTCTGTCATCAACGGTCTAATTAGAATCATATCTGTGGTTTTCATTTTTGATATACCCCAGACAGCACATTAACTGCGCCTTCTTGCAAAATTAGAGATTTGCATCCTAATAAATCATACGATGACTCTGTTGCAGCCACCCTAACCTCAAAACTTGGTATATTCCGGCTGGCTAAAACAATATTTGGATCCTCTTTTGCGAGCAGTAGTAAAATTCGTTCTCCCTGAACATTTAGCGAATTGAGCAAACTCTGCATATCTCTTGTCTTTCTTGAAGGCAAATCAAAATCTTCAACCAACTTAATCTGATTTCCTCTTACTTTGTCGGAATAGACAGAAAGCTTGGCCAAACGGCGAACCCTTTTTGACAGGCTCATTGAGTAATCTCTCGGCTGCGGACCAAAAACCCTTCCTCCTCCCACCCAGACAGGAGATCTCGTTGAACCAGCCCTCGCAGCTCCTCTACCTTTTTGCTTCCAAGGTTTCCTTCCACCACCAGAAACTTGGCTACGCCCTTTGGTCGCAACCGTACCTTGTCTCATATTAGCTCGTAATACCTTTATTGCCAGATAAACAGCATGCTCATTAGGCTCAATACCGAATACGTGATCAGGCATCTTGATTTTCCTGCCAGACAAACTACCATCAACTTTTAAAACATCTATTTCCATAATACTCTATTTTTTTATTAAAATAAGTCCGGAATTAGAACCAGGAATAGTTCCCCTGATAAATAAAATATTTTTCTCAGCAATAATTCGAACAATATAACGGTTTCTCAAGGTAACTTTTTTTCCGCCGGTTCTACCTGCCATCTTAACACCCTTAAAAACACGAGCGGGGGATGAAGCTTGTCCAATAGAACCTGGAGCGCGTAAACGATCACTTTGCCCATGACTTTTCGGGCCTCCACGGAATCCATGACGCTTAACGACACCCTGAAAGCCTTTACCTTTTGACCAACCCGTAACAGTAACTGCCTCACCCACCTCAAACAGGTCAACGCCTACCGAATCACCGAGATTTACATCATCAATACCATTAATCCACTCAAATTCACGAAGCAAACGCTTCGGTGTCATTCCGGCTTTTGTAAAGTGACCCGTGGCTGGACGGTTAACATTCTTCTCGGCCTTATCTTCGAAAGCCAATTGAACAGCCTCATAACCGTCACGATCAAGTGTCTTGATCTGGGCAACCAAACACGGCCCAACCTGCACAACAGTTACAGGCACTGCCTGTCCATCGTCGGCAAAAACCCTGGTCATTCCGACCTTTCTTCCAAGTAGTCCAGCCATTAACTTAATCTCTCAAACTTTAATTTCAACATCAACACCAGCAGGCAACTCCAATTTCATCAAAGCATCGACAGTCTTCGGGGTTGAATTCAAAATATCGATCAATCTTTTATGAATTCGAGTTTCAAATTGTTCACGCGACTTTTTGTCAACATGAGGCGAACGAAGAACCGTATACAACGACCGTTTGGTTGGTAAAGGAATAGGACCTGAAATTGCCGCCCCTGTAGCCTTCGCCGTCCTGATAATTTTATCAGTAGACTTGTCGATCAAACGATGATCATATGCCTTAAGTTTTATTCTAATATTTTGGTGTGCAGCCACTTTAAACTTATCTCCAATACTACGCTACTATCAACAAAATTCAAACCTACTCTAGGATTTGAGTTACAACACCAGCGCCTACGGTACGTCCACCCTCGCGTATAGCAAATCTCAAACCTTCTTCCATCGCAATTGGCGAGATCAATTCAACTTCCATATTAACATTATCACCCGGCATCACCATTTCGACACCAGCGGCCAAATTCAATATACCCGTAACATCAGTCGTCCGGAAATAAAACTGCGGTCTATAGCCATTAAAGAAAGGAGTATGTCTTCCACCCTCTTCTTTCTTCAAAACATACACCTCACCCTTAAACTTAGTATGGGGGGTAATTGATCCGGGTTTAGCGACAACCATACCTCTATCTAGTAACTCTTTATCAACGCCACGCAAAAGAAGTCCAACATTATCACCAGCTTCACCGCGATCTAACAGCTTTCTAAACATCTCAACGCCCGTAACAACGGATTTCTTTTTGATACCCAACCCAATAATTTCAACCTCTTCACCGGTTTTAACAACGCCTCGCTCGATCCTGCCAGTTCCAACTGTTCCACGCCCAGTAATACTAAAAACATCCTCAACAGGCATTAAAAACGGTTTATCTATATCGCGCGTCGGAGTAGGAATATAATCATCAACGGCCTTCATCAACTCAAGCACAGCACCAGCTTTCTCATCGTCATCAGGATTATTTAAAGCTTCGAGAGCGCTTCCCTTCACAATAGGAATATCATCTCCCGGGAAATCATATTGACTCAACAGTTCCCGCAACTCCAGCTCAACCAACTCAAGGAGCTCAGGATCATCAACCATATCTACTTTATTTAAAAAGACGACAATAAAAGGAACACCAACTTGCCTAGCCAGCAGAATATGCTCTCGGGTTTGAGGCATAGGCCCATCAGCAGCACTTACAACGAGAATAGCACCATCCATTTGCGCCGCGCCAGTAATCATGTTTTTGACATAATCGGCATGTCCGGGGCAATCAACATGGGCGTAATGGCGAGCGTCTGTCTCATATTCCACATGAGCCGTTGCAATAGTTATCCCTCTGGCCTTTTCTTCAGGAGCATTATCAATTTGATCAAAGCTCATATAATCGGCCAGCCCAGACTTATTCAGGACAACTGTTATAGCAGAGGTTAACGTTGTTTTGCCATGATCAACATGACCAATTGTGCCAATATTAACATGCGGTTTATTTCTCTCAAACTTCTGCTTCGCCATTTTCAGCGCCTCCAGATATTAAACAAAGACTCTTCTAAAAACATTTATATTAAATTAAACACACCGCTTATGCAGCGTTGACCTTTTCTAAAATCTTCTCTGCGACTGCCTTTGGGGCAACTTCATACTTATCAAATTGCAGGGTAAAAATCGCACGTCCTTGCGTCAAGGAACGCAATCGAGTCGCATAACCAAACATCTCACTCAGCGGCGCCGCCGCAGAAACAACTTGAGCGTCTTTTCTCGGATTAATACCCCTAATCCGCCCCCTTCGACTATTCAAATCACCCATAACCTCACCCAAATATTCTTCTGGAACAACTACCTCAACATCCATTATCGGTTCCATCAGAACCGGATCGGCTTTCTTAATAGCATTTTTAATAGCCATTGACCCAGCAATCTTGAAGGCCATTTCATTTGAATCAACATCGTGATATGAACCATCTATCAAAGCAACCTTCACGTCAATCAGTGGATATCCGGCAAGAATCCCACCTAAAAGAGCCTCTCTCATGCCCTCGGCGCAAGGATTAATATATTCCCTCGGAATGGTGCCGCCAACTATTTTATTTTCAAATACAAACCCCTTGCCAGATTCAGCCGGCTCGACCTTAATTACGCAGTGTCCATACTGACCACGTCCACCGCTCTGACGGATAAACTTACCTTCAGCCTCAGATTTACCGCGAATAGCCTCTTTATATGCTACCTGTGGACGCCCAACGTTCGCCCCCACCTTGAATTCGCGAAGCAACCTATCCACAAGCACTTCAAGATGAAGCTCACCCATCCCATAAATAATGGTCTGCCCTGTTTCCTCGTCACCCTTAACCCTGAAAGTTGGATCTTCCTCAGCTAACTTACTCAGAGAAATCCCCAATTTTTCCTGATCAATTTTCGTTTTAGGCTCAATCGCAACTGCAATAACCGGCTCAGGAAAGTTCATAGACTCAAGAAGAATCTGACCGCCTTCCTTACACAACGTGTCGCCTGTCTTTGTATGTTTAAATCCGACCGCAGCGACGATATCTCCTGTTCCAACCACATCGACATCTTCACGCTTATTCGCGCTCATCAACAAAATTCGTCCCAAACGTTCTTTTTTGCCAGCGTTCACATTATACAAATAACTTCCCGCCTCCGCCTTACCAGAATAGACCCTGAAATAAGTTAGACGCCCAACATACGGATCGCTCATAATCTTAAAGGCCAAAGCAGCGAAAGGCTCACTATCATTTGGCCTACGAATCAACGGCTCCTCTGTACGCGGATGAACACCCTCCACGTTACCAACATCTACAGGTGCGGGCAAGTAACTTATCACCGAATCAAGCAGTCGTTGCACCCCCTTATTCTTAAAGGCTGAGCCCAACATTACAGGAGTAATTTTAGCGCTAATAGTAGCTTTGCGAATAGCCGCAATCACTTCCTTCTCATCTATAACTTCACCTTCAAGATATTTCTCTAACAAGGAGTCGTCAAATTCAGAAATAGACTCCAAAAGCATCGTGCGATATTCAGCAGCCTTTTCTTCAAGATCGTGAGGTATATCAATCTCATCCCAAGTAGAACCCAAACTATCCTCATGATAGACAATAGCCTTCATCCGCACAAGGTCAACCAGCCCGGTAAACATATCGCCTTCGCCAATCGGGATCTGTACAGGAACGATATTAGCCCCTAATCGCTGACGTATCATCTCTAAAACATTATAAAAATCAGCGCCAATTCGATCCATCTTATTTATAAATGCAATACGAGGAACCTTATACTTGTCAGCTTGACGCCACACAGTTTCGGATTGTGGCTCAACACCGCCAACCGCACAAAACAAAGCAACTGCTCCATCCAAAACGCGCAAAGACCGCTCAACCTCAACTGTAAAATCCACATGTCCCGGCGTATCAATAATATTAATACGATGATCACGCCAACTACAACTTATCGCAGCAGAGGTTATGGTAATACCACGCTCCCGCTCTTGATCCATCCAATCCATTGTCGCAGCGCCATCATGCACCTCACCCATCCGATGTATAATACCAGTATAGTATAGGATACGCTCAGTCGTCGTTGTTTTACCAGCATCAATGTGCGCCATAATGCCTATATTGCGAATATTTTCCAAGCTAAGTTTAGAAGCCATTACACCAATCCTACACTCCGGAATCTTAAAAAACTACTACCACCTGAAATGAGCAAACGCCTTATTAGCCTCAGCCATTCGATGAGTATCTTCCCTTTTCTTTATCGAGCCACCCTCTTTAGCGGCAGCCGCAACCAGCTCAGCAGCCAACTTCTCAGCCATCGACTTACCCGGCCGCGCCTTAGCGTACCCAATAATCCAACGGAGAGCCAAAGCCTGCTTCCTATTCACCCGCACTTCTATAGGAACCTGATAGGTCGCACCGCCAACACGGCGCGAACGAACCTCTAACACAGGCTTAACATTCTCAATAGCCTTCTCAAAAACCTCCAACCCATCACCCTGCGTCTTCTGCTCAATCATAGACAGAGAGCTATAAAATATTCGCTCAGCGACACTTTTTTTTCCGCTACCCATCAAACCATTGATAAATTTAGTAACCAGAACGCTTTTGTATTTCGGGTCGGGTAAAACGACTCGCTGCTCCGCAGATCTTCTTCTAGACATTTAAAATAACCTTAGGCCGATTTTTTCTTTGTACCGTACTTTGAACGACTTTGATTTCTATCCTGAACACCACTCGTATCGAAAACACCCCTAACAATATGATACCTGACACCCGGCAAATCCTTTACACGTCCACCACGAATCAATACAATCGAGTGCTCCTGAAGGTTATGACCCTCACCTGGAATATAAGCCGTAACCTCAAAACCATTGGTCAGACGAACCCTCGCCACCTTCCTTAAGGCAGAGTTAGGCTTTTTAGGCGTAGTAGTATAAACCCTAGTGCAAACCCCTCTGCGTTGAGGAGAACCTGTCAAGGCGGGAGCGGTTCCCTTTTTTACGATTTTCTTTCGCCCGAATCTAACGAGCTGATTTATAGTCGGCACTTCAATACCCTCAAGTTTACAGAATAATAAAATACTGCATTATTCTTTAAAATGCAAACGTTTTCGCAACGTTCTGTACAATTATCCCACAGCATGATACTGATCCTCGATCAGTGGCTCTGGAGTCACCTCATCTGAATTAGAAGGAGAAAAAACTCGCAAGCTCTTGTACTTTGCCAGTCCAGTTCCTGCAGGAATCAGATGACCCATGATAACATTTTCTTTTAAACCAAGCAGAGTATCAACCTTACCTTCAATAGAAGCATCAGTCAAAACTCTTGTCGTTTCCTGAAAGGAGGCCGCTGAAATAAAACTTTCAGTGGTGAGAGACGCCTTTGTAATGCCTAATAATAACGGTTGAAATGTGGCTGGCTGAGTAGAACGACCAACAGCAATCTCGCCACCCGACTCCTTTATTTTGTTATTGGCCGAGTCAAATTCGTCCTTCCCTAAAATTTCCTCAGCAACAAACTTGGAATCGCCAACCTCAGTCACCACAACCTTATCCTTGATCTTTTCATTCTCCTCAAGAAAACGAATCTTATCTACCTGATCACCTTCTAAGTAAATCGTATCGCCTGGATCTTCAACCCGAACTTTCTGCAGCATTTGTCGAACGATAACTTCGATATGTTTATCGTTTATCCGGACACCTTGCAATCTGTAAACTTCCTGGATTTCATTGACCAAATATTCCTGCACTTTATTTGGCCCCATAATATTTAAAATATCCTCAGGCGCAATACTACCCTCACACAACTTTTCTCCCGCCTGAACATAGTCCCCTTCGTGCACCAAAACATGTTTACCGTAAGGAATCAGATAAACTTTCTCTTCCTGCGCATCATGAGAAATAACAGAAATCCTTCTTGTGCCACGGCGAATCTCACCGAATTTCACTTCACCATCAATCTCAGAAACAACTGCAGGTTCTTTGGGTTTTCGCGCCTCAAACAATTCAGCAACACGCGGCAAACCACCGGTAATGTCACGAGTTTTGGCAATCTCACGCGGCATCTTCACTATAACTTCACCAGCAAGAACTTTTTGCTTGTCACTAACCTGAAGATGAGCTCTCGTCGGAACAATATAGCTGCTTAATCTGTTGCCTTCCTTATCCAAAATATGAATTTGAGGACTCAGGCTTCGATTTCTGGTTTCAATAATAATTCGTTGTTTTAGCCCTGTAGTTTCATCCAAAGACTCACTAAATGTCACTTTTTCTATTAGATCCACATAAGAGATATATCCATCATGATTGGCTAAAATACTTGCTGTGTACGGATCCCAATGGAAAACAATATCGCCCTTGGCAATAGTGTCTCCCTCTTTGACAACAATCTGTGCGCCATAGGGCACAATATATTGAGCAACTACTCGATTATTGTCATCAACCACTTCTATTTTACCATTCCGCCCAACTACGACTACGGTGCCATCCGCCTGCACAATGGAATTAATGTTGTAAAACTGCAGCGTACCTTTTTGCTTAGAGGCCACCTGCGATTGCGCAGCAATGCGAGAGGCGGTTCCACCAATGTGGAATGTTCTAAGTGTAAGCTGCGTACCCGGCTCTCCAATAGATTGCGCCGCCATAACACCGACAGCTTCACCCATTGTGACCATATTTCCAGTTGCAAGATTACGACCATAGCAAAACCCACAAACACCGCGCTTAGCTTCGCAAGTAAGAACAGAACGAATCCTAACTGTTTCCAACCCGCTTTCGGAAATTTTATCAGCGACAGCTTCATCAATCAGTGTATTTGCTTCAACAATTACGTCTTGAGTTTCAAGATCAAACACATCTTCAGCAGCGACTCTGCCCAAAATTCGATCTCGCAATGGTTCGATTATTTCCTCTCCCTCCTTCAAATCACTAATCCGAAGACCGAGGATCGTATTGCAATCAACATCCGTAATAATAATATCTTGAGCGACATCAACAAGGCGACGTGTTAGGTAACCCGCATCTGCTGTTTTCAGCGCTGTATCAGCAAGCCCTTTACGAGCACCATGAGTAGAAATAAAATACTCGAGCACAGACAGCCCTTCTCGAAAGTTCGCCGTGATTGGATTCTCAATAATTTCGCCCATTTGACCGGTCATTTTCTTTTGCGGCTTAGCCATCAAACCGCGCATTCCGGCCAGTTGTCGAATCTGCTCTTTGGAACCACGCGCGCCAGAATCGGCCATCATATAAATCGGGTTAAACCCTTCTCGCTCTTTTTCCAAACGCGAGAACAAACGATCTGACACATCACTGGTTGTGTGTGTCCAGATATCAATAATTTTATTGTACCTTTCACCGTCCGTAATAACGCCCTTCTCGTACTGTTTTTGAATTATACCCACTTTGGTATACGCTGCTGCGAGGAGTTCTTCTTTTTCCTCGGGGATGCGGGCATCCTCAACGCCAACTGTTACTCCGGATTTCATTGCGTAATGAAAACCCAATTGCTTTAAATCATCCAAAAACTCTGCAGTTCGTTGATTTCCAAGGCTCTTGTACACATCAGCGATTATATCCTCCAGACGCCTTTTGGATAGTAACTCGTTGACGAAAGTAATACCCTCAGGAATAACGGCATTAAAAAGAACACGCCCCATTGTGGTCTCGACGATTTCCCCTTTTATGCGAACCTTAATTTTGGCATGAATCGCAACTTTTCCATTATCATAAGCAAGCAATGCTTCCGTTGAGTCAGAAAAGCGCATGTTTTCACCGCGCGAGTCTGACTTAGCTTTGGTCATATAATAAACACCCAGAACAATATCCTGGCTGGGAATAGCCAATGGCCTTCCACTGGCCGGGGACAAAATGTTATGACTTGAAAGCATTAACATTCTTGTTTCAATTTGCGCATAAAAAGACAATGGCACATGAACGGCCATTTGATCCCCGTCAAAGTCGGCATTAAAGGCGGCGCAAACCAATGGGTGAACCTGAATAGCCTTGCCCTCAATCAACAATGGTTGAAACGCCTGAATGCCAAGTCTATGCAAAGTTGGAGCCCTGTTCAACAATACTGGATGCTCATCAATTATCTCCTCCAGAATATCCCAAACCTCAGGGCCTCGCTTGTCCACGAGTTTTTTTGCGCTTTTTACAGTTTTAACCAAACCGCGTTCAACCAGCTTTCGGATAACAAAGGGCTTAAATAATTCCAAAGCCATATCTTTTGGCAAACCGCATTGATGTAATTTCAATTCAGGACCGACAACAATAACCGAACGACCTGAATAATCAATTCTCTTTCCCAGCAAATTCTGCCGGAAGCGGCCTTGCTTGCCGCGCAACATGTCGGAAAGCGATTTCAGGGGACGATTACCGTCACCACGAACCGCCGCAGTTTTCCTGCCGTTATCAAAAAGCGCATCAACAGCCTCCTGCAACATACGTTTTTCATTGCGCAGAATAACTTCAGGAGCCTTTATTTCCATCAACTTTTTCAGTCGATTATTTCTTATAATTACACGTCGGTACAAATCATTTAGATCACTAGTCGCAAACCGTCCGCCTTCCAATGGAACCAAAGGTCGCAGTTCAGGTGGAATAACCGGCACTACAGAAAGCACCATCCACTCAGCTCGATTCGTACTCTTTTTAAAAGACTCAACAACACGCAGACGTTTCAATGCTTCAGTTTTTCTCTGAAAAGATTTCTCTTCGCGAATCCTTCGCCGCAAATCTACTGACAGAGCCTGCATATCAACTCTCTTCAACAACTCATGAACAGCCTCACCACCAATTTTCGCCTCGAACCCCTTGACTGGCTCCGAAGCTTCTTCACCATCCGCCTCATCTGAAAACTCGGAGGTAATGCGAAAATACTCGTCTTCACTAATTAGTTCTTTGGCTTCCAGGTCAGTATTTCCCGGATCAATAACCACGTAGGACTCGTAATAAATGACTCTCTCTAATTCCTTGCCGCTCATACCCAGAATATAACCTATTTTGGAAGGGAGAGACTTCCAAAACCAAATATGCACTACAGGAACAGCGAGCGAAATATGTCCCATCCTCTCACGTCTAACGCTCTTCGTCGTGACCTCAACACCGCAGCGATCGCAGATAATACCTTTATAGCGAATGCGCTTGTACTTCCCGCAATGACACTCCCAGTCTCGGACAGGCCCGAAGATCTTCTCACAAAACAACCCGTCCTTTTCAGGCTTAAATGAACGGTAATTTATTGTTTCAGGTTTGGTAACCTCGCCATAAGATCTTTCCAAGATTTTATCAGAAGAGGCCAAACTAATCGAAATGGCGTTAAAAGTTTTTTTCGGGGCAATTTCTTGTCTACTAAAATAAGCCAAAGTCACACCTCCAAGTTAGGGAATCGTGACTGATTCAATGAGTCAAATAAGTACATATTAAAAAGATTTTCCATTAGTGTTTTCTAACAATTCAATATCCAAACCCAGACCTTGCAGCTCGCGAATCAAAACATTAAATGATTCAGGCAAGCCCGGTTCAGGAAGATTATCACCTTTAACAATTGCTTCATAGACCCTTGACCTGCCACGAACATCGTCAGACTTAACCGTCAGGATTTCCTGCAGGGTATGGGCGGCTCCGTATGCTTCCAAGGCCCAAACCTCCATTTCTCCAAAGCGCTGACCGCCGAATTGCGCTTTACCGCCCAACGGCTGTTGTGTAATTAATGAATAAGGTCCAATAGAACGGGCATGAATTTTATCTTCAACAAGGTGAGACAACTTCAAGATATAAGTATATCCGACTGTAACCGGGTTCTCAATTTGCTCACCGGTTCGTCCATCAAACAAGACTGACTTACCCGACAAAGGCAAACCGGCTTTTTCCATCTCAGCCAAGACTTCATCATAACTGGCTCCGTCAAAAACAGGTGTTGCATACTTCTTTCCTAAAACACTTGCAGCCCAACCCAAGTTTGTTTCAAAGATTTGTCCCAAGTTCATCCGTGATGGCACGCCAAGCGGGTTCAAAACGATATCAACAGGTGTGCCGTCTGGCATATATGGCATATCTTCAATGGGTACAATTTTAGAAACAACACCCTTATTCCCATGTCGCCCAGCCATTTTATCGCCAACCATAAGTTTACGCTTTTTGGCGACGTATACTTTGGCTAACTGAACAATGCCTGGAGGCAATTCATCGCCAACTTCCACCTTGAATCTTCTATTTTCAACTTCTTCTTCCAGCTCACTGAGCTTAAGTTGGTAACCTGACCAAACAGTAGCTACCATTTCGTTGACACTTGAATCAGGGGTAAGCCCTTCACTATAGTCCAATTTGTCGAAGTCAAGAGATTTCAGCGTTTCATCATTTAAAACTGTTTCTGACTGAACAATCGTATCTCCGGACTCTTTGTCGCGTAAAATCGAACTGTTTTTACCCTTTAATGCAGCAAAAAGTTTTTTATTGCGCAGCGCCTCGACACGTTGCAACTCATTATTATACCAAATCTCGATCTCATCCAACTTCTTTTTGTCTTGCTTCTTGGTTTTGGGATCTTTCTTTTTGCGTGTAAAAAGCTTGGTGTTAATTACAACACCTTTAAGTCCTGGAGGCGCTTTCAGTGATGCATCTTTAACATCGCCTGCTTTTTCGCCAAAAATGGCTTTTAATAGTTTTTCTTCCGGAGTTGGATCTGTTTCGCCTTTCGGCGTTACCTTTCCAACTAAAATATCGCCGGCCTTAACCTCGGCTCCCTCACGAATTATTCCATTTTCATCTAGATCTTTTGTGGTTTCTTCGCTAACATTGGGTATTTCCCGAGTCAATTCTTCTTCACCGCGCTTCGTATCACGAACCTGAAGCTCAAACTCCTCAATATGAATTGAAGTATAGACATCCTTCTGGACGACATTTTCCGACATTACAATTGCATCTTCAAAGTTATAGCCGCGCCACGGCATGTAAGCCACCAGGACATTTCGGCCAAGTGCAAGTTCGCCATTCTCAGTTGCGCAGCCATCCGCCAAAACACTGCCTTTTTTAACTTCCTCGCCTGCGGCAACAATTGGCTTTTGGTTAATACATGTATCTTGATTCGTCCGGGAAAATTTAGTTAAGCGATAACTCACAGACTCTGAATTCCCAAAATCCATCAAACTAGCGGCTGCGTCCTTATCTCTTGACTTTTTTGTTTTGCGAACGACGATTTTTCTTGCTGTAACACTTTCAACCTTCCCGTCAACCTCAGACAGAATCATTGCTCGTGAGTCTCTGGCAACTTTTGCTTCCATACCGGTGCCAACGACAGGAGAGTCCGTCCTGAGGAGAGGCACACCTTGACGCTGCATATTAGATCCCATAAGTGCGCGGTTTGCATCATCATGCTCTAAAAATGGTATCAAAGCTGCCGCAGCTGATACAATCTGATTTGGAGACACATCCATATAGTGAACTTCAGAAGGTTGAACGACAGGAAAGTCACCTCTAAACCGTGATTTAACCCGATCCTTTTCATAGCGACCCTTACTATCTATAGGCGCATTGGCCTGGGCAATAACATATTGATCTTCATCATCCGCGCTGAGATAATCAATCTCTTCAGTTACACGACTCTTTGTAACCCTTCTATATGGTGTCTCAATAAATCCAAAATCATTAATCCTAGCAAATGTGGTCAATGATGAAATCAAACCAATGTTAGGTCCCTCAGGCGTTTCAATCGGACACAGCCGACCATAATGCGTATAATGCACATCCCTCACCTCAAACCCAGCACGTTCACGGGTCAGGCCTCCAGGTCCCAAAGCCGACAGTCTCCGTTTGTGCGTCATTTCAGACAATGGGTTGGTTTGATCCATAAATTGAGATAGTTGACTGGTGCCGAAGAATGTGTTTATTACCGAAAAAATCGTGCGTGCGTTCACCAAATCTTGCGGAGTCAAATTTTCGCTATCCCGCAAATTCATACGTTCTTTAATTGTACGAGCCATCCGTGAAAGCCCAAGCGTCATTTGAGCTGAGAGCTGTTCCCCTACCGTTTTTATGCGACGATTGCCCAAATGATCAATATCATCTGAGCCGCGTTTTCCGGCGCGCAATTCCAGCAAGTACCTTATAATTGCAACGATATCATCTTTGGTCAAAACAGTGGTTTCAAGCGGAATATCAAGAGAAAGTTTTTTATTTACGCGATAGCGACCCACCTGCCCAAGATCATAACGCTTTGGATTAAAAAACATCCTCTCAATCAAGCCTCGGGCGGTATCTAAATCAGGCGCGTCGCCGGAACGAAGGTGACGATATATTGCCTCAAGCGCATCAGCCTCGGAACGAGTTGCATCTTTTTTCAGAGTATTGCCAATGACCTCGGGACCGAGAACGCCATCAGACTTCAGAAACCTAACTGTATCAATTCCGCCATCCCGAAGCATTTGCAGACTCTCAGCGGTTAACTCAACCCCTTTCTCAAGAATAAGTTCACCTGTTTCAGCATTAATTACATCCTCTGCCGGAATTCTGCCTATAGCTTTGTTAAGTTTGGTGGAAGCAACATCGAACTCTTCTATCAGGTCAAACAATTCGAGTAGATCCCGATCAGTTGAATAACCTAAAGCTCGCAGTAGCATTGTTACAGGAAATTTCTTTCTGCGATCAATATAAACATGAAGCACATCGTTTATATCTGTCGTAAACTCAACCCATGAACCCCGCAAAGGAATAATCCTCGCAGAGAAAATCTTTGTCCCGTTGGGGTGTAACAATTCATCAAAAAACACACCTGGCGAACGATGCAACTGACTGACAACAATTCGCTCAGCTCCGTTAATAATAAATGTTCCGCGATTGGTCATGTAGGGAATATTACCGAGATAAACCACTTGCTCGATGGTGTCTACAAAATCCTTGCTTTCACCATATTCATCCTTAACCGACAACTTCAATTTAGCTTTTAACGGCGCAGAATATGTAACACCTCTTTCCTGACATTCCAACAGATCATATTTTGGTTTTTCGATATAGTACTCAGAAAACTCAAGGCAGAAATTCTCTCGACTGTCCAATATCGGGAAAATACTCTGAAATACTGACTCTAAACCTTTATCCTCACGCTCATAAGGACGTTTGTCGTCCTGAAGGAATTCTTGAAATGACTTCAACTGAATATCAAGCAGATCGGGCAAGTCAATAATTTCAGTCAGCTTTGAAAAAGATTCCCTGGCAACTTTTTGCATATGATTAAGACACCTAAAAGTTATATAAAAAGCGACTACTTAACTTCAACAGTTGCTCCAACCTCTTCCAACTGTTTCTTAATGTCCTCAGCTTCGTCTTTGCTAACAGCTTCTTTTACAGCTTTTGGCGCGCCATCAACCAGCTCTTTTGCTTCCTTAAGTCCCAAACTCGTAATACTGCGCACAACCTTGATCACTTGAATTTTTTTATCACCAAATCCGGTAAGAATAGCATCAAATTCAGTCTGTTCCTCAACTTCTTCCACCGCGGCGACTGTAGAGCCGACGGACATAGCAACCGGAGCCGCCGCAGTCACACCAAACCTATCTTCAATTGCCTTGACAAGTTCAGAAAGTTCAAGAACCGTCATCTTTTCAATTTTTTCCAGAATATCACTACTAGTTTTGCTTACACTGGCATCACTTGCTTCAGCCATCTTAACCTCCGATGCATTATGGTTAAATTTCGTTATTAACTGTTTTTTTCTTTTTCTTCTTTTACTGCGTTAATCGCATAAACCAAATTCGACATAATTCCATTCAATGAAAAAGCCAGGTTTCTTATCGGAGCTTGCAATACACCAACCAATTGCCCCAATATTTGCTCTCTTGTTGGCAACTCAGCCAAATCACCGACTCGTTCTTTTCCAATCATGGCGCCTTCGAACAGGCAAGCCATCACTTCAAGTTTATCATTTTTCTTTGTGAATTCTTTTAGAACTTTTGCCGGCGCAACCGGATCATCCATACCAAAAACCAAACCAACAGGACCAACAAAATACTCAGACAACTCTTCGCAACCAGCTTCCTTGGAAGATAGTTTGGCCAAGGTGTTCTTCACCACGCGGTACTTGACATCCACATTTGAAAAAGCCGAACGCAACTCATTCATTTCTTGAACATTAAGACCCTTATAGTCAGTCAAAAAAATACTTTTTGCGAGCTTCATTTGCTCGGCCACTTCTGCAACTACAGCCTTTTTTTCCAAAGTTGGCATTTATATTTCTCGCTAAGTCGTAAACTCAAACAAACAATTTATTATCGCATTTGGGCAAGCAACAAAGCCTTGTCAAGCATCACCCCAGGCCCCATTGTGCTAGACAAAACTATTTTTTTAATATATTGACCTTTTGCCGCCGAAGGCTTAAGACGTGAAACCGTTTCCATGAAAGTCATAAAGTTTTCTCTCAGAGCTTTTGCATCAAAAGACACTTTGCCAATAGACACATGGAGAATGCCATATTTATCAACGCGAAACTCAATTTTACCAGCCTTCAGGTCTTTAACAGCCGTCCCTACATCCATTGTAACGGTGCCGCTTTTGGGGTTTGGCATCAACCCGCGCGGCCCAAGCACTCGCCCCAATTTACCAACCTCACCCATAGCGTCAGGCGTGGCTACAACAACATCAAACTCAAGCCAGCCGTCTTTTATTTTTTTCAGGTACTCATCAAACCCAACGTAGTCGGCTCCCTCTTCTTTCGCTTCCGCCGCCTTGTCACTATTCGTCAACACCAGCACCCGAACCTTCTTGCCTGTTCCATGCGGCAAAGAGACCGTGCCGCGAACAACCTGATCGGCATGTCTCGGATCCACACCCAAATTCACTGAAACCTCGACAGATTCATCAAACTTGGCCTTTGCTGCATTCTTTACAATCCCGAAAGCCTCTTCAACCTCATAGGCCTTGTCAGGGTCAATCATAGTAGAAACCTCTTTATATCTTTTTCCACGCTTCATATCAGCACCTAACGATAGATTATTCGACAAGCAAACCCATACTGCGAGCGGTACCTTCTATCATCCTCATCGCAGCTTCAATATCATTTGCATTTAAATCTTGCATTTTCAACTCAGCGATCTCTTTCACCTGATCTCGCTTCACAGTTCCAACCTTATTGCGATTTGGCTCTCCGGAACCCTTTTCCAACCCTGCCGCTTTCTTTAAAAGAACCGCTGCCGGAGGTGACTTCGTCACGAAAGTAAAAGAACGATCTGCATAAACGGTAATCACTACCGGAATAATAAGACCCTGCTTCTCTTGAGTTTTCGCGTTAAACGCCTTACAAAACTCCATAATATTTACACCAGCCTGCCCCAAGGCAGGGCCAACAGGAGGCGAAGGATTCGCACTGCCAGCTGGAATCTGCAACTTTATAGTCGAAAGTACTTTTTTAGCCATTTATCAAAAACTCCTTCACACTATTTTTCTAATTCAACCTGAAGAAAATCTAATTCCACAGGGGTTGAGCGACCAAAAATACTCACCATTACCTTAACCTTTTTCTTCTCACGGTTTACTTCTTCTATGAAGCCCGTAAAATCGGTAAAGGGTCCATCCGCAACCCGAATAGGATCGCCCACTCGAAACGGAACCTCAATAATCTCTTTACCGACACTGTGCTCAACACGCCCCAATATGCGCGCCACTTCATCGCCTCTCAAAGGCTGAGGCTGATTACGGGGACCGACAAAATTGGTCACGCTTGGCGTGTCTAACACCAGATACTGGGTCTCCTTATCCAAAACCATCTCAACAAGCATATACCCGGGAAAGAAGACTTTATTTTTAACCCGCTTCTTCCCTTCACGCATCTCAGTAACTTCTTCAGAAGGAATTAATACCTGAAAAATACGCTCCTCAAAACCCCGATGAGAAATTTCATTCTCCAAGTAAGTCTTGACTTTTTTTTCATGGCTGGAGAGCACATGTATGGCATACCACTTTTTATCAACAGAATCGCTCAAGGGAAACCCTAAAAAATAAACTGTAAAATTCTCGACAACAGCCAATCCGTGGAGAAAATAAAGACGACAAACAGAAGAGACAATACGATAACAATAATTGTCGACCCCTTTAAATCCTCATAAGTCGGCCAACTCACTTTAGCCATTTCAATCTTCACATCAGACAAAAACTGAACTGCTTTTCCCACAATATTCATATCTGAAAATTCTATCCAATAAAAGTTGCACCGACAATGAATCGATTATTTTGGCAGGTGAGGCAGGAATTGAACCCGCAACCTCTGGTTTTGGAGACCAGTGCTCTGCCAGTTGAGCTACTCACCTGTGCAAACTATCTAGTTTCTTTATGAACTGTATGCTTTTTGCATTTCGGGCAATGTTTTTTATACTCAACCCGCGCGGTGTGAATCCGCTTATTTTTCGTAGTTGTATAATTTCTATCTTTACAGTCCGTACACTCCAAAACGACAAGAACTCGCATTATATATCCTCAAACAAGTCATTCCACAAACAAGAGCCCACGACCGGATTTGAACCGGTGACCTCATCCTTACCAAGGATGCGCTCTACCTACTGAGCTACGTGGGCAACCAAAAGAGCGGGAGACGGGATTCGAACCCGCGACCCTTAGCTTGGAAGGCTAATGCTCTAGCCAGCTGAGCTACTCCCGCTAAACATTAAAACCACAATGCCGATAAAGTGGAGAGGGGAGGATTCGAACCTCCGAAGGCTATGCCGGCAGATTTACAGTCTGCTCCCTTTGGCCACTCGGGTACCTCTCCAAAAACTAAAAAGAGCCACCAGCAGGAATCGAACCCGCGACATCCTCATTACAAGTGAGGCGCTCTACCAGCTGAGCTATGGTGGCATAAATCATTAGAAAAACATTAGTTAACCACAAAAACTCCGCCTTACGAATCAGGCAAAAACACAGCCTCCTAATATATAAAGTAGAGGCACATTGTCAAGTTTTTTTTATATTTTCGGAAGAATTCATTCTCCAAACGGTTCTTTTTTGCTTATCCTCCAAAGCAATGCCGACATCAGCCAAGTAATCACGGATTTTGTCAGCTAACTCCCAGTCGCCTTTGGCTCGCAGGTTGTTCCGAATTTCAATGGACAGATCAATCAATTTTGAAGCTAACTCATCTTCATTCTGGATACTGCTCTCCGAGAAAATGGCCATCATTTCATTGGCCGAATCAAAGAATTTCTTCACGTCATTCAGAAAATCGAACTGCGATGCGGTTACTTTGTCCTGCTCTAACAAACTCTTGCTGTCTCTTACCAATGCAAAAAGAACGGACAATGCGACAGGCGTATTAAAATCATCAGACAATGCCGCCGTAAAATCTGACCGATATTTTTGTACATCCATCTGTTGATCATTCTCTTGCTGAGCTACCGCTTGTGCCTGCAACTTCTGTTGAAGTTTTTGATAAAAAACATTCAATTTACTGCATGCGCTTTTGGCGGCATAGAGACCTTCTTCGGTCAAATCAATTGGGCTGCGATAATGTTTTTGCAAAAAAAACATACGCAACGTTTGGCTGGAATATTTGGCTAAAACCTCTTGCACCGTTCGAAAATTACCCAATGACTTTGACATTTTGTCCCCTTCAATCTGAAGGAAGCCATTGTGCAGCCAATAGTTAGCAAACTTTTTACCGCTCGCGCATTCACTTTGGGCTATTTCGTTTTCATGGTGAGGAAATATAAGATCGCTTCCGCCTGCATGAATATCAAAGGTCTGGCCTAAAAATTTTGTAGACATGGCCGAACACTCGATGTGCCACCCTGGCCGACCTTTCCCCCACGCACTTTCCCAAAAAGGTTCTCCGAGCTTTTGCTTTTTCCAAAGTGCAAAGTCAAGAGGATTACGTTTTTTATCATCCACTTCCACTCGGGCTCCCGACCTCAATTCATCCGTTTTTTTCCCGGACAATTTTCCATATTGCGAGAAAGTTTTCACGCTAAAATAAACATCCCCGTCACTCTCATAGGCGTGTCCCTTACTGATCAAGGTTTCAATTAGCGAAATAATTTCAGCTAAATGTTCAGTTGCGCGTGGTGTGAAAGTCGGACTCCTTACGCCGATTGCCTTCAGATCCTCCAAAAATGCTTTAGCGTATTTGGTTGCAATTTGCTCTGTTGTCGTTTTTTCGTCAGCCGCCCTTTTAATAATTTTGTCATCGATATCTGTCAAATTGAGAACATAAGTCACTTCAAAGCCTGAAAATTCAAAAAACCGCCGCAAAACATCAAAAACAATAAATGCGCGAGCATTGCCAATGTGAATGTAATCATATACGGTAGGCCCGCACATATAAAATTGGACCTTACCATCCTCAATGGGATGAAAGTCTTCCTTTTTTCTCGTGAAACTGTTGTAGAGCTGCACTTTTATGCCTGTCCTCATGCTAATCCACTAATTTTCGAATAACCATGCCAACTTTTTTTTTGCCCATAATTTCGGCTAAGGCCGCCAAATCAGGACTATTCAGTTTCCCGGTCATTGCCACCCGCACCGGATTCCACAATTCTTTTCCAAGTATTCCGGTTTCCTCCTGAATTTTCCGCATTATTCCTCGAAAAATCTCCTTGTTTAGCTTATCATACTGATACAGATAACGTAAAAATGCCCAATATATTTTTTGGGAAGACTCTTTTAAAGAAACAGAAATGGCCTCACCATCTGTAAGTCGAACATCATCGATCAAAAAATATTGACAAATATCCGGAACATTTTTCAACTCATCGACGCTTTCCTTTAGCACAGTCAAAACCCTCATCAAATCCTTTCTTTCCGCAAGCTGTTGCGCTATATCCGGATATTGAAGTTTAAGTTCAGCCTGAAATGTTTCGACGGACATGTGTCTTAGTGACATAACCCAATAATTCTTTAACTTTTATGATCATAATTAGAACCTATTTGCCTGAAAAATGCCAACCAAATACAATAATTCAATTCAGCAATTTTCCCCAAAACCAACCATCACCATTCCGAGGAATAAAAACACACAAATGTTTGCTGCGGCATAATGGTTTCGCATGCACTAACGGCAATAACTTCAGTCCAGTTAAACGTTAAGAGAGCGGCGGCGATTCAGACAGCTTTTCTCTTTGCAACAAAACTACGGCATGAACAGCGACGCCTTCACTTCGCCCAACAAAACCCATCCTTTCTGAAGTTGTGGCTTTGATCGATATTTCACTTATTTTAATCGCCAAAGCCGTGGAAATATTCTCACGCATCTCAGGTAAATACAATTGTAATTTTGGTTTTTGCATTACAATTGTTGTATCGACATTACTAATACTGTACCCTTTCCCTTTAATCATTAAGCCAACTTCCTTGAGAAGAAGGAGGCTTGATATTCCAGCATAGTGAGGATCAGTGTCAGGAAAGTGCGAGCCAATATCTCCGAGAGCCAAAGCGCCTAACAAGGAGTCACAGATTGCATGACACAAGGCGTCGGCATCGGAATGGCCTAACAGCCCTAATTCGAAAGGAATTGTGACACCCCCCAAAATGAGTTTTCTTTCCGGCGCGAGTCGATGCACATCGTAGCCTAGTCCAACTCTCAAATTAGACATTGCTATAAAACTTGTCCTCGTTCAATCAACATCTCGGCAAATATTAAATCAGCAGGCTCCGTTACCTTAATATTTGAATAATCACCTGCAACAACCTTCACCGCGACACCCATGCTTTCAACCAATGCGGAATCGTCGGTGACCTGAACACCTTTTTCTTTTGCTGTCTGATGCGCCTGTTTTAACAGTTTGAATTCAAAAACTTGCGGCGTTTGCACACATCCAAGCGTTGCCCTGGATAGCGTTTTGACAATATAACTGTTGTCTACAACTTTGATAGTGTCTTTCGGAGCAACACAGGGCGTTACTGCGCGACTTTTGGAGCATTCCACAATTAACTCGTCTATCTTTTGAGTGGCAATAAGAGGACGAGCTGCATCATGAACCGCAACAATATCAGTGTTTTCTATTTGCATGAGGCCATTGTACACGGATTCTTGGCGCTCCCGCCCCCCTTCTACTATGCGCTTTACTTTCTTAAAATCATACAAGTCTACCACCTCAGTCGCCACATAGCCCATCCAATCGCCTGAAACAATGACTATAATTTCATCAACTTGCATAGCGGCTTCGAAACGAGCCAAAGTATGACAAATAAGCGGCTTTCCAGCTAACTCCTGAAACTGCTTAGGGCATTCGCCGCCAAACCGCTTCCCACTGCCTGCGGCAACAATTAACGCTGTTTTTTTCAACAATAATCAACCGTGACACACTTTATAAAATCAACATTGCATCGCCATAACTAAAAAAACGATATTTTTCACGAATTGCTTTCCGGTAAGCTTTGAATACCAGATCGCGACCGCCAAATGCACAAGTTAACATGAGCAATGTTGAGCTTGGCATGTGAAAGTTGGTAACCAGACCACTCACAACCTTTAATTCATACGGTGGGTAAATAAACTTATCAGTCCAGCCGCGCGCCGGTTTAGTCCAACCTTCAGAAGTAACCGCAGTTTCAAGGGCGCGGGTTGAACTTGTGCCAACAGACACGATCCGGCCGCCATTCTTGCGCACCTCATTAACAACGTTAGCTGTCTCCTCATAGACTTCATAAAACTCTGAATCCATCTTGTGACGGCTTAAATCTTCTACAACAACAGAACGAAAACTGCCAAGACCCAGATGCAAAACAACTTTGACAATTTTCACGCCCTTTTTTTCGATTTTTTTTAACAGATCTTCTGTAAAATGCAACCCGGCGGTTGGAGCGGCGACAGCGCCTCTTACTTTGGAAAAAACCGTTTGATACCTTTCTTTGTCTGAAGGTTCCGGATCTCGACCGATATAGGGAGGCAATGGCGACTTGCCGATCTCATCAACGATTTCATAAAAATCACCGATATAGTTAAACCGGACAACGCGTCCACCTGAAACCGTATTGTCAATCACATCGCAGTACAGCTTGTCATTAACTGACAATCTGTTCCCTACACGAACTTTTCGAGCAGGCTTAACCAACACTTCCCAGAGGCCATTTTCGAGTTCTCTAAGCAGAAATATTTCAACTTGCGCATCTGTTTTGTCTTTCGTTCCCATCAATCTTGCTGGAAAAACCTTGGTTTCATTAACGACAAGGCAATCACCTTCATTAAAATGCTCAACAATATCAGAAAAGACACCCTGCTCAATGGTTTTTTTTTCTTTGTTGACCACCATAAGGCGTGATTGATCGCGTTTTTCACATGGATATTGTGCGATGAGTTTCTCCGGCAACTTGTATTTAAAATCCGAAAGTTTCATCTAACTCTTCCTTTCTTTTTCATCAAAATAAATTTTCCTGAAATGGCTTTTTTTTGAGTTTGCCGAAGTGTCGATATGCAAGTTCGGTCAAAACTCTTCCACGGGGTGTCCGTTGAATTAAGCCCTCTTGAATTAAGTAAGGTTCGTATATCTCCTCCAAGGTTTCCCCATTTTCACCAATAGCGACTGCCAATGTGCTAACGCCAACCGGGCCGCCGTTAAATTTCTCCATCATCAGCCTTAAAATACGCTTGTCCATTTCATCAAGTCCTTTTGAGTCAACATCCAAACGAGTCAAAGCTTTGTCTGCAACATCAAATGTGATTGTGCCGTCACCTTCGACTTCGGCAAAATCACGAATTCTGCGTAAAAGGCGGTTTGCAATACGAGCCGTTCCACGAGCTCTTTTGGCAACTTCAAACCCAGCCTCCTCTTCGAGTTTCACGCCAAGTATTCTGGCCGAGCGCTGAATTATTTTCAACAATTCTTCCGGCCTGTAAAAATCGAGACGATTAACAACCCCAAAACGTGATCGCAAGGGCGCTGTCAACAAACCGGCTCTTGTTGTCGCGCCAACAAGGGTAAATTTCGGCAGCTGAATTTCAATGGTTCTGGCATTGGCGCCACGATCAATTATAATGTCCAGCTTATAGTCTTCCATCGCGGGGTAGAGATATTCTTCCACCACTCTGTTCAGGCGGTGGATTTCGTCAATAAACAAGACATCTTTATCGCCCAGATTCGTTAAAAGGCCGGCCAGATCAGCTGGTTTGTCAAGAGCAGGGCCAGATGTTACTTTTACATTTACTTGCAACTCAAGCGCTATAATATGCGCCAAAGTTGTCTTGCCCAGACCGGGAGGACCGTAAAACAAGACATGATCTAACGATTCATTACGCGATTTGGCCGCGCCAATAAATACTTTCAGGTTCGCCTTGATTTTCTCCTGACCAATAAAGTCACTAAAACTAAGCGGACGCAGTGTGCGGTCAAGTTCATTCTCGCCATCAATTTGTTGAGGCTTGGTTGTGTCGTCACGCTCCATCACGTCTCTATTTTTGCAAACTTCTTCTAATCAATTCATCAACCGGGAGATCTCTTTCTTCCGCAAGAATTTTGGCAATACTTCGCTCCGCGTCACTGCGGGGAAAGCCCAGCGAAACAAGCCCAAGAACGCCTTCCTCAATCTTACTTCTCTCCGAATCCGGCAGGTGGCTTGCAACACCGGAAATGCCGCCGCTTTCAACACCCAGTTTATCTTTAAGCTCAAGACTCATTCGCTGAGCCGTTTTCTTCCCAACACCCGACAACTCTGTCAGGCGATCAATTACTTCATTGGTGATAAAATCAACCAAATCATCCACATTGCTTCCGGACAAAATACCGAGAGCTAATTTGGGTCCCACACCGGAAACAGAAATCAACTTTTGAAACATCCACTTTTCTTTTTTGTCGAAAAAACCGAATAACTGCAAGGTATCTTCGCGGACATGTTGGTAGGTCAAAAGCTTTACACGTTCACCCGGTTTACCCAAACGTTCGTAAGTGGATGCAGGAATTTGCAATTGATAACCAACACCCTGAACATCTATAATCGTTTCACTGGGCGATTTCTCAGCAAGGACACCGTCGATGTAAGCGATCATATCGATACTTTAGCCCTGTGTAAATGACACATTGCAACGGCTAAAGCATCTGATGCGTCAAGCGGCGTAGGAATTTCTTTCATAACGAGTATCTGCTGCAGCATTCGCTGAACTTGTTCTTTAGAGGCGCCGCCATTTCCCGTAACAGATTGCTTAACTTCTCTTGGCGAATATTCCGCTATCGGAAGGCCTTGATTTTCAGCGGCAAACAAAATAACACCGCGCGCATGAGCCATCTTAATTGCCACTTTCGGATTTTTCGCATAAAACAAACTCTCTATTGCGACCGAATCCGGCTGAAACTCAGAAACAACATCTTCAATTTTTTCAAAAATCGCTTTCAATTTCGCAGAAAATGAGAGCCGGGCAGAGAGGCGCAGGCAGCCGAAACTCAACACGGACAAAGAGCTTAACTGCTTTTCTATTACTCCAAAACCCAGAATCGCTGTGCCGGGATCTATCCCAAGAACTCGCATCCCTTATGAGTCCAACCCTTCCATGACTGACTCATCAATATCGAAATTGGAATAAACCTGCTGCACATCGTCATGCTCTTCAAGAAGATCCATTAATTTCAGGAGTTGCAACGCATTTTTGCCAGCGACACTGACTGTATTCTTGGGGAGCATGGTCAATCCATAATTTTCAACTTTAAGACCCTCAGCCTCGACGGCCTTACGGATCGCCTCAAGCTCACTTGTCGAAGAAGTAATTTCAAAGAAGCCCTCCTCAACTTTCATATCTTCCGCTCCCGATTCCATCGCGATCATCAACAAACTTTCTTCATCAACACCGTCTACAGGAACCGCCAACTGCCCCTTTTTCTCAAACATCCATGCTACGGCGCCGGATTCTGCGAGATTGCCGCCATGCTTGCTTAAATAATGCCTGACATCGGCTACAGTGCGCTTTCTGTTGTCTGTCAAAATATCGATAAAAATAGCCACTCCGCCGGGTCCGTAACCTTCAAGAACACCCTCTTCATAAACCACGCCAGGCAGCTCGCCTGTACCTTTCTTTATGGCGCGTTCAATATTTGCGGCAGGCATATTTGCCCCTTTTGCGGCAGTAATAGCGCTGCGTAACGCAGGATTAGAGCTTTCATCGCCCCCACCTTCCCTGGCAGCTATAGTAATATCTTTGATAATGCGCGTAAAGGCTTTGCCACGCTCTGCGTCAACTTTTGCCTTTTTTCGCTTGATTGTGCTCCATTTCGAGTGGCCAGACATAAAATCTCTCCAAATGTTAGCCTTAAATATAATACAAAATTGCTTAAATTCCAAAACATTTGTAACAATAACAGACGCAAATGGCATAAATCATGCAACTCTGCGAGGCAATCTCAAGAAGTCACCCATAAAAGCAACCGAAATCAACCTTAAGAAATGTTTTGAATAACGAACACGTCAAAATCACCGGTTCATCCTTCAGTAAAATTGACAAACGTTCGCAATCCACCCCGTTTTACTGGGAGAAAAAAACATCTTGTGAACTGCTAAACCCCATATCGGACGGTCAAGAACGCCAAACAAAACATAAAACAAGTCGCACTCCCGACATCTTTAATGAAGTCGGCAAAGGTTCTTCGCGCAGAGGTAATATGTCAACTCTGAGCAAAAAAAATCGCCCTCCGAGAAAAACAATATTAAATTCCACAACGCGCCCTGCTGGAAAAGCAAAGAAGAGTCCGCTCAAGCCACTCTGGACAAAAAAAACAAACAAATAACAATCTTTGCATATTAGGACAGTTAACCAAAGTTTGATGGTTAAGGCATTTGATCGAAATAAACTTGCCACCTTCCACTCCATCTGAACTCATAATTCAAGATTTTCCTGGTAATATTATTTTGACCTGAACCCTAAGTTAAAAACAAGGGATGGTTGAACGAGGACAGGGATGGTGAAAGATTCCCCCAGAAAATAAAACGGGGAGTTTTGGACGAACTATAATGCCTGACATTTATTGACTCATTCGCGATAAAAAACACGACAGCTTGAGACTCCGCAAATAGAAAGAGCCATTATTTCTAATGGCTCTTTCTATAAAGCTCCTCGGGTAGGACTCGAACCTACAACCTAGTGGTTAACAGCCACCCGCTCTGCCGATTGAGCTACCGAGGAATTTTTCAAAAAAAAACGAACAAGAAAATATAAAACAGCCTAATAATAGTCAAGGCATTTGTTGATTATTATCTATTTATAGATGAGCGTTACTGTTAAAGCAGAAGCGATCTTTTTTCTATTGTTTCAGACTTTGGTCAACGCAGTGTAATTTCAAAAAAAACTGACAATTAAAGAGTACACTCGCCTGCCTGAATTTCACGTTTTACAAGTTCATTGAATTGCATTTGAATTGTGACCTTCTATCTTTCATTAAACTCACTAAGCAATTTTCTGAAAATCTTATCCCGGAAAGGAAGGTATACAATGTCAACCAGTATCTTTTTGCTCAATTTTACCGAAAAAGGCGCGAAAAATATCAAAGGCAGCCCGAAGCGCGGCAGTGATTTTATCAAAATCGCTGAAAAGTTTGGCGTCCAGATTAAAGGAATGTATTGGACAATCGGCGGCTATGACGGCGTCCTGATTATTGATGCGCCAAACGAAGAAGCGGCCGCGACGCTTTCATTCAGCCTTGAACAATCTGGAAATGTTCGAACAACGCCGCTGCGAGCTTTTACACGGGCGGAATTTGAAACGATTCTCGCCAACCTGGACTGATTTTTTTGCATCGGCGCATAAGGCTGTTGACTTTTTCTTCTCACACGCTTTATGCGTCGTTATTATTTGAGGTAATTTGGATTGAATTTCATCTCATAAAATCAAAAAAGTGAAATACTTACCGACAGCAGTTAATCAATTGGCAATATATCTTGCTGACTTATGAAAACTGAAACAGGCATTTGATCGAAATAAACTTGCCACCTTCCACTCCATCTGAACTCATAATTCAAGATTTTTATGGTAATATTATTTTGACCTGAACCCATAGCTATGATGTTCATTCTATCTGACGCCGACGCGAAAGACGCTAAAATACAGTTAACCCGCCCTTAATATAGAAATAGGGCAACCGCAAGCCATCTGACGAAATTTCCTTTTCCTGCAAAACCTCACGTTGTTCCAAAATAGAATTATTTTTTTCGTTGCGGTAATTTTGATAAAAATTACCCTTTCATAACGCCCGACTAGTAAAAACTATCCCTTTTTCAAGCCACTCGCCAACTCAGTTAATTAACATAAAACCTTAAAGTATAATCACTTGTGACTTCTTGCCATCCATTGGCATATTTGTTGATAGATGTGGACGAAAAAACAGTTGAATGGATTCGACAAATATGCTTGATAGATTAAAAATAAGCGGACACGCTATGCTAACGCGTATGAACCAAATGGACGCGGTTAGTAATAATATTGCTAACATCAACACCAAAGGGTTTAAGCGCGAAGAACTGTTTTGGAATGAACTGGACAAGCAAAGCAAAATTCGTGATTTCTCCAAATTCCAGGCGCAAACCCATATACCTTACGCAGGGGCAACCATAGATTTCAAACAAGGCGCTCTTGCCCCAACCGGCAACACGTTCGATGTGGCAATCTCAGGTGAAGGATTATTCTCAGTTGAATCAAACCAGGGTGAGGCTTACACACGCGACGGTCGTTTTACGCTAAACAACGAAGGTATTCTTGTGACAATTGACGGCCTGCCTGTGCTTGGTGAGGGCGGACAGATTCAAATTGATTTACAGGCAACACACCCTTCACAGGTCATCATTAATGATCAGGGCGATATTGTTGTTGACGGCGCGGTCATTGACAAGCTAAAACTTATTGGTATGGATGACCCTGCGAATTTCCGCAAGATGGGCGCGAATCTTTTTCAACTTGTGGGCGGAGACAGCGCTCCGCCAGAAACGGTTTCGGTGCGTCAGGGTTTTCTTGAGGAATCTAATGTGGAACCGGTTTATGAAATGGTGAGAATGATGGAAATTTTTCACTTCTATGAAACCGGTCAAAAGATGATCCATGAACAAGATAAAATGCTCAATAAAGCGGTGAACGATATTGGCCGGGTGGGCTGACATTGATTTCCTTTTAAAACGTTGCTTGCTCAAATTTTTCCAAACATGCCAAACGATTCAAATGATTCACCCTTTTTTATAATGAGATAAAATTCTTACAGAAAAGACAGCGCAGCCATAGCCGATTGCGACAACCAACAGCAGATATGCAGGAGAAAAGATGATTCGCACACTACGCACAGCTTCCCTGGGGATGTATGCCCAAAGTTTACGGGTTGACAACATTGCCAATAACCTGGCCAACACAAATACAAATGGCTTCAAAAAAAGCTCCATCGAATTTCAGGATCTGTTTTACCAAACCATTCGGCCGGCTGGCGTGGCCGATCAACAGAATACTCAGTTGCCGACTGAATTACAAATTGGCCACGGAAATCGACCCGTGGCAAACGTCAAAAACTTCCGGCAAGGAGATGTTGTGGCGACCGACAATATTCTCGATGTTGCGCTTGATGGAACCGGTTTCTTTCAAATACAAAAGCCCGACGGAACAGTTGCTTACACACGCGACGGCAGTTTTGGTCTTTCCTCAACAGGAGAAATTGTCAATGCGACTGGTTTGGTGGTAGAGCCGGCAATCACAATACCCGACAACGCCGCTCATATTAATATTGGCACTGATGGCACGGTTTCAGTTCTACTGACAGGTGAAATTGAGCCGCAGGAACTTGGTCAAATTGAACTTGCGAAATTTGTCAATCCTGGTGGATTAAAAAATGTTGGCGGCAATCTTTTCGACGCCACAGCAGCCTCAGGCGACGCCCTTCTTGGCACTCCAGGTTCTGATGGATTTGGTCGATCTATGCAGGGATATTTGGAAAAATCAAACGTTAATGTTGTCAACGAGATGGTGGAATTGATTGTCGCGCAACGCGCTTTCGAAATCAACAGTCGGGCAATACGAACCGCCGAATCCATGATGGAAACAGCGTCGTCCTTAAAACGATAAGCTAAAAACACCCTTAAGATGAATCGATTTTTTCTAATTTCATTTGCACTAACCCTGACAATTTTGGGAAATCCGGCAGCCGGCTCGGAAAAGAATAAGCTTTCCCGCGAGTTAGAGAGGCTGCTGGGTGTCCATTTCAAAAAACATATCATGCTCCCCGATTCAAACCTAATCATTGATTTTTCATCATTTACATCTATTGAAGACGATATGGGTCAGTGGGATAAAATCATGATTCATCCAGGCAAAACAGCGCCGAGAAAAGGCCTGCAGGTGATTCAAATTGGTTTTTATCTAAACGGAAAATTCCAAAAGGAATTAGGGTTGCAAGTCCGCGCGCGAACCTTTCAGAACGTTGTGATCATGCGGGAATATGTGAAACGTCGAGAGCGATTGCATGAAACAGACTTAACTTCTGTCAGACTTGAAACAACTCGCATGGCCGATGGTTTTTTTACTGATTTTGCCGACTTGTCCGGAATGCGCGCAAAAAAAAGTTTAACAGTCGATGAAACTTTAACCAAGAATAAAGTGGAACCAATTCCCATGGTTCTACGCGGCGGCAGAATCGAAATTCATTTTACCAAGGGCGGCCTTAAAGTGGTCATGCCAGGCATTTTGCGTCAGGACGGGGGAAAAGGTGATATTGTTCTGGTCAAATGTCTTGAAACGAGCAGGACATACCGCGCGCGAATCATTTCGCCAAAAGTTGTAAATGTGGAACTTTAGCAGGGACAGAATATGAAGAAAACAGCCTCCTTTTGTTGCAAATTTCACCCGATATTGACATTGACCGTCATCCTTTTTACCCAAATGCTCAACTCGCCGGCTGAAGCGCAAGACTATGAAAAGTATAAAGCAAATTCAATGTTCACCGACTACAAGGCAATGGCAGTCGGCGATATTGTAACGATTATGATCAGCGAATCAACTTCCGGCTCACAGACATCAAACATGAGCCAATCAGGCAAAGGCAGCATCAAGGCGTCTGGCGGACTAAGTGGGAATTTAACCAAATTCCTCCCACAGATCGAAGCGGAAACCGACTTCCAAAACAATGACAGCGGAAAAGCTTCCTCTGCGCAACAAGACGCGCTTTCAGGCAAAGTAACAGCCATTGTGATGCAAATTACACGCGCGGGCAATTTAATTTTGAAAGGGAAAAAGAAGATTGACGTGAATGGCGCGGCGCATTTACTACGGATAGAAGGCACGGCGCGTCAAAAAGATATCAGCTCAGACAATGTTGTCATGTCTTTCAACCTGGCAAATGTATCTATTTCCTATAAGAAAGATGGCGACCGGGCCAGATTTACCAAACCTTCATTCATAGCTCGCTGGATGAACTGGTTTCTCGTCGGCGGGCTTGCGGTTTCAGGCATATTTGTTATCGGTGTAGCAGGAAATTAGGAAAACGTCAATGAAATTCAAAAAACTACCCATAGCCTCCGTTTTAATTTTTATTGGCTTATTCGGTCAACACCAGGCATTCTCACAGGCGCGAATAAAAGACATTGCTAACTTTAAAGGATTGAGCGCCCAACATTTAATCGGCTACGGTCTGGTCGTTGGCCTAGACGGGACAGGCGATCGGAGCAGTGGAGCCAGCGGCGCGATATTTACGGTGCAATCCGTGACCAATATGTTGGAAAAATTCGGAATCACCGTGCCGGTTGGCAACCTCCGCGTGCGAAATGTCGCTGCAGTAATGGTCACCTCACATATCGACCCATTTGTCAATATCGGAAACAGGATAGACGTTACCGTGTCTTCACTTGGAGACGCAAAAAGCCTTGAAGGCGGCATTCTCTTACAGACGCCGTTATTGGGAACAGATGGCGAGCTATACTGTTTGGCGCAAGGCCCGATATCCATTGGCGGATTCAATATTGAGACCGGGGATGGCGAAAAGATCAGACAAAATTATGCGCTGGTCGGTCGCGTGCCCAACGGCGCGATTGTGCAAAAGGAATCACGCTTCGACTTTAACCTGGCAAGGCCGCTCGGAATCAGCTTACATAAATCTGACTTTACAACCTCGATGCGCGTTGCTGAAAAAATAAACCAACACTTCAAACAGACCTTGGCGACACCAGAGAATGCAGCCTCCATAAAAATAAGCTGGCCTAAAAACATGCAACAGCCGGGAGATATTGTAAAGTTCATCTCACAAATCGAAGGGTTGAAAGTTCAGCAAGACAGAATCGCCAGAGTGGTCATCAATGAACGCACCGGCACAATTGTGGCTGGCGGCGATGTCAAAATTTCCGAAATCATGGTGTCGCACGGCGGCCTGACCATTCATACCAAACGCATACCGGTGATCTCACAACCCAATGCCTTTAGTCGGGGAAAAACCGTAATTGACGGCATTACCAACACAACCGTTCAGCAGGATGAAGCGCGCAATGTCGTCATTCAAAATATTGTCACCGTAAGCGATATCGCTTCCGCGATGAATCAATTGGGGGTAAAACCACGAGACATAATCGCCATTTTCCAAGCAATTAAAGAGTCAGGAGCGTTGCAGGCAAAGCTTGTGGTTATGTAATTATGCAGATAAACGGCAACGTTAAAAATACGGCATTGGCAGATAATGCGCTGGCGCAGTTGCAACAACTGCAAGGCAAAAAAGGCGAGTTCTCAGAAACAGAAATTAAAAAACTTAAACAGGCAGCTCAAGACTTTGAGTCCATTTTCATCACGCAGATATTGAAAAATATGCGCAAAAGTGTGCCTGAGTCTAAGCTTTTTGGCAATGACAATGCCAGCGAATTCTACACCAGCCTCTTTGATGAGAATATTGCCAAATCTATTTCGAGCAAGGGAGGACTCAAGATAGCCGATACTTTAATCAAGAGTATGTTGAACAAAGGCGGCGACGACTTACCAAAAGCAGCTATCGCCGATTATCGGTTAAGTCCAATTAAAATGGCCGTTCATAAAAATAAAAGCGGGCATGACTGGGATCGTTCGCTGATAAAAAAAGCGGCTGCAAAATATAAACTGGACCCAAACCTCGTGAAAGCTGTAATCAAAGTAGAATCTGCCGACAATCCGCAAGCCCTCTCAAAAGCAGGCGCGGCGGGACTGATGCAATTGATGAAAGAAACTGCCGACTCGCTCGGCGTTACAAACCGATATGACGCAGAGCAAAACATCTTTGGCGGCGCAAAATATTTACGCCAAATGATCGATCGGTTTAATGGCAATGTCGAGCACGCCCTCGCCGCTTATAACGCAGGGCCGCAAGCAGTTGAAAAATATAACGGCATACCTCCTTATTCCGAAACCCAACGTTATGTAACCAAAGTGCTAAACAAATATCAGGCAATGTAGCAGATGAATGAAATAATAGAAGAGCTAATCGCAGTCATTGCCAAAGAAATTGAAGCTTTTGAAGAGTTGCTCAAAACCCTGCGCGAAAAGCAGCGGGCAATTGTTGAAGGCGAAGTTCAAAAGTTAAACAACTCTGTGGAAAACGAAGTCAGACTGGCCAGAGAAACCAAACACCTTGAAGTCGAACGCATTGAGCAGTCACAACGGATTGCTGAAAAACTCGCTTTGGAAAACATAACTCCAAAATTGAGCGAAATTATTGAAAACGTCGAACACAGCTATGCGCAAAGGTTAACCGAGCAACGCCAACTACTGCGCGACAGGGTTAGCGAAATTCAAATTTTGAACAAAAAAAACCAATACCTGCTCAACTACTCCTTGAGTTTCATTGAGCAAACCATGGATATGTTGTTTGCCGGAAACGAATCAAAGAATATTTACAAAAAAGACGGCAAGCTTAAAAAAGAAGTCAAGCAGGTCATTGACCGAAGTATTTAGGTGAAAAATTTATGTCGGACATTGTAAGGTTACTAGGAATTGCGCGACGCGCATTACATTCTCAGCAAGCGGTGATGAACACAACCGCAAACAATATCGCCAATGTGAACACGGAAGGGTATTCACGTCAGCGCGCGATATTAAGGGAAAACCGTTCCCACCAAACAATGGCGGGTTATCTGGGTTCAGGCGTGTCAGTGCAAACAATCGAAAGAGTGCGCGACAATCTGATAGATTCTCAACTGATCAGCGAACGCCCATCCTTTGCGCAATTTGAATTTAAGGGGAAGGCTCTCGAACTGGTTGAAGACATTTTCAATGAACCGTCAGAGTATGGCCTGAACCAAAGCCTTGCGGATTTCTTCAATTCCTTCCAGGATTTGTCAAGCGAACCGGAAAGCTCCGCAGCTAAAACCGTGGTTCGGCAAAAAGCTTCCGTGCTGGCCAATAATTTCAACCGCATTCATGGCAAGCTTTCCGAATATCAACAGCAATTAAACATTGAATTAACCGGCGCAGTCGCTGAAGTCAATGACCTGACATCGAAAATTGCCAACCTAAATAAAAAAATTGTTAGCGCTGAAGTTGGCGGACACATGGATTCTGAAATACGCGACCAGCGCGATCTTCTAATCGACCAACTAACCGAACTGGTCGACGTGCGGGTTTCTAAAAATCAAAATGGAACCCTCTCTCTGTCTGTGGCAGGCATGGAGTTGGTGGCGGATTCTCTCTCGCAAAAGCTCAGTTTAAAAACAGAGAGTGCAAATGAGTCCGGCCCCAAATTGGTCATGGAGAACGGCAATGGCGAAATTAAACTGACCAATGGCAAGATCAAAGCGATACTCGACATAAGAGACATCAATATTGAAAACTACAAAAATCAACTCGACGATTTCGCTGTGAACTTTACACAGGCTGTAAACGATGCGCATTCAGCAGGTTACAACCTGAATAATGTTACCGGAACAAATCTGTTTGAAGCCTCGGCCACGGGCGCGATTGATTTTGCCGTAAGCAGTGAAGTTATGAATGACGCCAACCTGATTGCAACCTCAGATAGTATGAACGAGCCTGGCAATAACGCCGCTGCATTATCTATTATTGCGTTGCAGGACAGCCTGACAATGGACAATGGACAACAAACCTTCAGCAGTTTTTACAATTCGCTAATTGCAACCCTGGGAAGTCAAACACAGGAAGCCAATTTCCTCGGTGAGTCATACGGCATGACAGTTGAAAAATTAGAATTCTCACGTCAAGCTGTCTCCGGCGTTTCGCTGGATGAAGAAATGACCATGATGATTGAAGCGCAGCAAGCTTACGCCGCCGCCGCCAAAGTTATTACGAATGTAGATGAAATGGCTCAAACCATTTTAAATATGGTATAGGAAACAGCGCATGAGAATAACAAGAAAAATGATGACCAGCAGAATGTTGACAAGCATTGCAAGCAACCGTGAACTTTTTGCTAAACTACAGATGGATATTGCCACCACAAAAAAAATGCGCAGACCATCTGACGATCCGGCGGCGGTAGCCCAAGCGCAGGCCATAAAGGAAGTGGCCTCTAAAAATGACCAATATCTAAGAAATATGACCGCCATGCGCGATTCCATCACCACTGCCGCCGCTGCGACAGACACTATCCTTGACCAGCTTGAAAAAGCAAAATCAATCGCATCGCAAGGCGGCACCGGAACAATAAACGCTGAGGCCAGAGCCACGCTCGCAATGCAGGTCGACCAAATCATCGATACCGTAATTGACATGGGAAACACAAATTCCCGAGGTCGTTCTCTATTTGCCGGAACTTTGACCGCCGCCACACCATACACGCGTTCCGGCGACGCCATTACTTACAATGGCAACGACAAAAACATCGAATTAAAAATTGGCCACAAAACCACCATGGCCTACAACAAAACCGGCAATGATATTTTCAACCCACCCGGCGGCGTTGATATATTTGCAGAACTGGTTGCACTAAAACAAGGCCTGGAGTCCGATGATGGAACTGCAATATTAAACACCATCTCCACACTGAACAGCTCTATTGACCAGGTTCTTGGCGTATCATCGCAATTCGGACTAAAACAAGAGCAACTCAGTTCAACAGAAATCATTCTCGAAAGTGAAAATCTCAAATTTGCCGACACGGTTTCCAAAATTGAGGACACTGATATGGTGGAAGCTCTGGTGAATTCACAAATATTGGAAAATGCAATAAACGTCGGCCTGAAAACCATGGCTGATGTGGTTCAAACAAGCCTCTTAGACTTTGTACGCTAAATGGAGTTTTAAACTATGCACGAAAACAACTACAAAAAAATAGATCTGCTCGAAGGAAGCATCTTATTGCAACAGGGAGAGCTGCAAAAGGCGCGAAGCAGTTATCAACAAACCCTTCAAAAGGAGCCTGAAAATATTGAAGCCTTGTATGGGCTGGGCATCATTTCACAATATAGTGAAGACTATGCGAAAGCAAAGGAATATTTTGAGCAGGCGCTGCGGCATGAAGATGTAAGCTCACAACTCCTGAACAGCTTCGGCATAGTTTCAGCCTATCTTGGCGACACCAGCTCTGCCATTCAAGCGTTTGAAAAAGCGATTTCAATTGAGCCTGATTTTCTTGACGCGCACAAAAACCTGGCGGATGTCTATGTTGAAAATGGTGATTTTGACAAAGGCATTCAAACCTATCAGGAAATTTTGCGCGATCACCCTGGCGATGTTGAAACATTGATCACAATTGCCGAACTCTACCATGAGGTTGGCGATATCAGCTCGACAAAATACGTCTATGAGAAAGTCATAAAAATCGACCCGGAAAATACGCACGCCAACGATCAACTAAAGCATATCGAAACGGCATAATCGCTTTGGGCTATACCAATGTCGAAGTTATATCAAAAAACTGACCATCAAAAAAATATCGTCATCAACCTGTTTAAACAGGGTAATCATAGCGAAGCTCTGCAAAAATTATCGCACTTAAGCGCGAAGCGACCACGCGACCATGAGCTATATTATATTGAAGGAGTGATTCGAGGCGCCCTTTTTGAATATGTTGATGCAACACGATGTTTTCAAAAGGCTTTACAGCTAAATTCAACTCATGCCGAATCAGAGTTTGAACTTGGCGTCATTCAGATGAAAATGTGTCGATTTAATGCGGCGGACAGGCATCTTACAATTGCCCGACGTAAAAAGAGCCTGCAAAAGGAATGCGACGATTACCTTCTTAAAATTAAAGAAGTTACAAGAGACAACGATGTTCGACTGTCCGCCTGCCTCATTGTAAAAAATGAGGAAAAACTCTTGCCTGGATGCTTGAAAAGCCTGCAAGCGATATGCGATGAACTTGTGGTTGTTGACACTGGCTCAGAAGACAATACGGTGAAAATCGCAGAGGATTTTGGCGCAAAAGTCGCGCATTATAAATGGAAAAACGACTTTGCTGACGCCCGAAATTTTGCGCTCAGTCAGGCCACCGGCGAGTGGATAATCCATCTCGATGCAGATGAAGAGCTTTTCCCGCAAGATCAATGTAAAGTGCGTGAAATTATCCATCAGGCGTCATGCGACGCGGCCTATCTGGCTCTCCACAATCGTTTATCCGGTTCTTTTGGTGAAGCGCGACCAACTGTTCACTATCTTGTGCGACTCTTTAAAAAACGAGTGGACTTCTATTACGAACATCCCATCCATGAGACTTTACGGGTGTCAGGAGAAGTTACTCCGGTTGATATAAATATTATGCATCATGGCTATAATCTCGACACAGATTACATGTTGAGCAAACGACGCCGAAACGCCAAAATTTTGTACAAAAAGTTGCAAGAAAACCCAAAAGATCCATCCACGCTTTTCTACCTCTCGATGATGCATTTGGGCAATAGAGAATTTGATTTGGCTGGTTCATACGCTCTAAAGGCGCTGCCTCTGTTAGACGCTGAAAACAGTTCAAAGCAACATCTCTCTTTAATGTTGCTGAATAATCTTGCCACAGTGGCAAGCGAACAACACAAGTTTGAAGAGGTTCAGAAATATGCTCGCAGAGCAATTCAACTGAACCAAGATTACCTCGACCCCTACTTTCCGCTAGGCGCGGCTCACTTTACATTGGGTGAATTTGAGGAAGCCCTAGAGGTTTTCAAGGAATATTTGCGGCGCAATGACCAACAGGTCGACCAACCCCTGTTCAACCTTTTTGGAAACTCACGCGATACATACCTTGATCAAGTTCGCCACCTTACAGGTAAAGTTTACCGCAAATTAAAGGATAATGAAAAAGCCAAATATTGGTTGCAGAAGGCGGTGGATGGAAACCCTGAATTTTGGATTGGCCGGATAGAGCTAGCATATATTGCTGTGGAGGAAAAAGATTTGTTGGCTGCGTCTGAACATTTTCATGAAGCCATTGTTTGCGGGAAAAAAAATCAGGAGCTGATCAGAGAAAACAAAGCATTATGGTTTGATTTTACCCAGGCAATTCGAAATTACGTAAAGACGCTCGACAAATTAAAACGTCAGAGTGGTGAAGTCAGCCGCGAAAAAAACGCTCCAACCTCTTGATTCCACCACAATCTCATTTTGCATGACTGTCTGCAATGAAACAGACTATCTCAACGATTGCCTTGCCATTGCTATAATAGTCAACGACGAAATAGTCATTATTGACTCCCGTTTGAGCGACGTTTCAATTCAAATCACAAAAAAAACTTACGGCGAGCAACAGCTTTTTACAAAAAGTGACAAGCAGCGCCAAGTCAGGCGACAGCCCATTTTTTCGCCTTAGCGTTTGTCCAGCCTTTGAAGACAACGGCTTCGTTTAAAGCGGCGTTACGGTCTTTTAGCGCAAAAAAGCAGCTTCCCGACAGGTTTCTATCACGGCGCATGTCAATTATGTTGTACGTCAAATCAATCCGTCCACCAATGCCAGTCATTTAATAAACCCAAAATAGTCATCGCACGTCGACAACAGGATTCCCCAAAAAGACAAATTACAGTCACAATATTCATGGAGGCTCACCGAACTATAGCGCTTCGTTGAAGCTATAAAAACTTATGGCACATCATAAAAACTGTTAACCAATGGCGAAAAAGCAGAGCCACTCAAAATGACATTCAACAAAAACAACTATCCGTTTGCGCATGGTTTTGGCGCTCTAACATACAAACTGTAGAATAGGCAGGCGTTGTTTTACTTCAAATCGGATCGAACTTACAATTTATTTCTCTTTTGTTAGCAAGCTGTAAATCATTTCGACGATAATGAGTACAGAGCCATTCTAAAAAAATCAAAATGGCTCTTCAGTAAAAGAAAAACATTTATCTATCATAAACAGGAGAAACTGAAATGGCAGCTTTTGGAGATTTAAGTCGTATCGGCGGAAACATCCAGGCCATGCAGGCCCTTCATTCATTGAATATCGTCAACAAAGACTTGGGCACCAGGCAACTTAGGTTAGCTACAGGAAGACGCATCAATACCGCTGAAGATGACGCCGCAGGGTTTGTAATTAGTCGCACGCTACAGGCGCGCAGAAAAGGTTTATCAGTCGCTCTCAACAATGTTGGCGACGCAAAATCAATGCTGGCGATAGCTGAAGGCGGTCTTTCGAGCATCCTCGACATTCTCGAAACCATGAAAGAAAAAGTCACCCAGGCGGCAAGTGACACCCTTGGCGCTGCGGAACGCGACGCAATTGAAAGTGAGCTTGACGCGCTCGCAAGTGAAATTGATGATATCGTTGATGAAACTTCCTTCAATGGCACATCATTGCTCATAGGTGTTTCAAAAACAATTCAAACCGGCGCTGAAACCGGCGATACGCTGGTTGTTGCCATAACATCAAAAAATCATACTGCCGGCTCCATTTCAGTTGCGGATGGCGATATTATTGTCACTTCTTCAGGAACTGCTTCCGCGTCCTTGACCAATGTTAACCTGGCGCTCGAAACAGTTAAAGGTAGTATCGCAACCATCGGAGCCTCACAAGCGCGTTTAGCCACCAAAGAGACCACGCTTTCGAATGCGATAACGAATACAGAAGCTTCACGAAGTAGAATCGCCGACGCCGACTTTGCAAAGGAACAACTGGAGGCGCTAAAGCTGCAAATTATGCAACAGACGGCGACAGCCGCCCTGGCTCAGGCAAACGCAGCGCCGCAGGTAGTATTGTCGTTATTCGGATAAAATAACAGCTCTCTTGACTTCATTATAACCGGATAACCGGAGCAAAAAAATGGCAGCTTTTGGCGATTTAAGCAGGATCGGAGAAAACATACAAGCCCAACAGGCTTTGCACTCTCTGAACCTCATCAACAAAAGTCTTGAAACAAGGCAGCTTCGCTTTACCAATGGTAAAAGCATCAATTCGGCTGAAGATACCGCAGCAAGGTTCTTAATTAGCAGAACCTTGCTGCCGCGCAGCCGGGGTTCATCGGCCGCCCGGGGAGAACTGGCAGCATTGAATCTGTAAATTATGCAACAGATCCCGACCGTCGCCCTTGCACGAGCAAATTCAACTCCCCCAGTAGCGCATTTCTTGTACAAATAATGACTAAATTTTCCTCCTGAATAGTTGTTTTCGGCTAACCCCTTTTCTCTCAAGTCGACTTTACTTTTAGAATTTCTCACCCGATAAAATATAGATTGCGGTATCGAAGGCCGACTTATTGGAATTCAATTGATTCAAGGTAACGGATGACAAAGCAAATTAGAATGCATGGTGATGAGCTGGTCAATAAATTGCTCGCAGGCGAGCGTGATTTCTCTGGAATTCGCCTGGATGAAGGATATCAGATTCACAAAAACAAGCATTACGATCAATTGACCAAGTATTTACACAGACGCCCGTTATGGGACGAGCCAATTGTTTTCACAGCAGGCGACTTTCGGGGTCTGGATGCCACAGGACTATATTTGCCTTTCTTGCAAGCGGAGTATTCCAACTTTAGCGGCGCAAAACTTAATCAAGTTAACCTGTTCAAAAGCGAACTGGAAAATGCAAACCTGAGGGGAGCCTCACTAGACAATGCAAACCTCAGATTTGCCAATCTGACCCAGGCAAACCTGGATCATTGTTCACTTATTAGCGCCAACTTCAGATATGCCACATTACGTAAGGCAACCATGAAAAAAGTTGAGGCAAATCGAGCCGTCTTTGAAAATGTTGTCGGAGACGGCGCCAACCTGCAATACTCTAACTTGAAAGAAATCAACTTCTCATTTGCCAATTTCCCCAAGGCAAAAATGCAGTCGTGCCAAATGAATAATGCAAAATTATGGGACGCAAATCTGAAATTTGCCGAGATGGACAACAGCGAAATGGAAGACTGTAATTGTCGAAGCGTAAACTTTACTGGCGCCAGTCTAAAAAACGTCTCCTTTGCGCGCACTGATTTTAAAGGCGCAATTTTAAGTCAAGCAGACCTGAGTCAGTCTTCTCTCAACCACGCCATACTCTTCAATGCCAAACTTGACGCCACATGCATGGAAGGCGCAGATTTGCAGGAATCAAACATGATAGGAGCTGACCTTTCCGAGGCAAATTTACAAAATGCCAATCTACGGTTGGCAAAAGTAAGGGACGCAAATTTTTCAAACGCAATATTATTAGATTCGAAAAACCTGAATACGTGCATTGGTTTACTTTACGCCAATATGAACAATGTCCAAATTTCCTCGATGTCTCAAGCAATAAATCAGACTTAGTCTAACCCTTCCGGCAAAATACCGCTCCTGTAGCGCGGCTTACAACTTCAAAAAAAATATGGGAAATTTGCAAACTAGATAAATGGCGGGAATGTGTGGGAATCGAACCCACCTGCCCCAATATTGGGACACAACGGTTTTGAAGACCGCAGAGACCACCAGGCGCTCATGCATTCCCGTTTCATAAAAGCGGAGACGCTTAAACCCAAGACACCTAATATTGACACTTCAGGTTTCTCGGAGTTCTCAACGCGCTTTAAAATAATACTTTGCGCCAAAAATACAAGTATATCCTCCTTTTGCAGGAATCAATACATGATATGCCAGCGCAACCCGGAATTACGCACTCAGCATGACAATTTCAGAAAAACGCGCAAGGTCTTGTGACAACAACTCACATAAGCACAATTGCCTCGCACACAGTACTCTCTGCTCCGCTAAACAATCTATTCCATCTGCTATGTAGATTTTTGTATTCCATATACCAGGAATCCATCTCCGTTAACGTAAAGGGTTTTATACAGGCGGCAAACGCCACTTGACGGGCGGCCTTTCTTTTTATGAAAAGGCCACCCGTCGTTTCACGTGATCGAAAATTGCTGATGTGAACTGTGACTGTTTTTAAAGGCGGCGCCCAAACGCTTTGCAGCCAAAGATTTCTTTCAGTTCAGGCGTCAATTATCGCAGCGATGTTTGTAATTTTTTCAAGTTAGTCGGCTTTTTTCGAACCTACCTGAAAAGGCGCATGTTTAGGCCATTGCCGCGGCTCTTCCTTGATTTTTTTCAGTAATACTTCAACACCTTTCAATAACTGCGCGTCTTTACCCTCGGCCATTTCAGCCGGATGAAGCTCCACTGTGATATCTGGTTCTACCCCGACATTCTCGACGATCCACTTGCCATCCTTGTCGTAAATCCGATAGTCCGGCGCCGTCACACCACCGCCATCTATCATCGGCACGAACATGGATACCCCCACTAACCCACCCCAGGTGCGGGTTCCGATCACCGGCCCCATTCCAAGCATCTTAAATTCCATCGGCAGCATATCGCCACCGGAGCCTGCCTGACGATTGGTTAGACATACTAAATGGGCTTGCGTTACAACAGCCGGTGTGGTTTGATCGTGCGAGTAGCGGCGTGTCCAATATACATGCAATTTTTTATTGAGACGCTGCAGGAATATATCCGGATCCAGGCCGCCGCGATTGAAACGGCCATCCACGACAATCCCCTTCTTGCGCGTCTGTGCATAAAAATACTTGGGAAACTCACGTGCGGAGCCGGTATAGGTATCCGGAAGATGAAGATACCCGATACGTCCGTCAGACAAGTCCGCAACGACCTTGCGGTTGTGCTCCACCCAATCGATATAGCGTATGACGCCCTCGTCCCTCAGAGGCTTGACTGTGACCTCGCGCGCGCCTTGCGAGGAGGGTTTACTATTCACTGTCAATGTCACCTGCTTGTTAGCAAGGTTTTGGAAATAGCTGTAAATATTTCTGTCAGCCGCGACTTGTACGCCATTGACTGCCAAAAGGTATTCACCGTCTCTGACATTTACACCCGGCCGAGCCAACGGCGGTATCACTTCCCGCGTCCAGTCAGGCGCTCGGTGTATCTTCCCGAAACGATACCGATTGTTGGCGTTGTCTACATTCCAATCCACGCCAAGCATTCCAACATTGACTCGGTCAGCTTTCCTGGACAGATCACCGCCGAAAACATAGGTGTGCGAGGTGTTCAGCTCACCGATAAGCTCTCCAATGATGAAACGCACATCCTGTCTGCACACGGCGCCGGACATCAGAGCGCCGTACTTGTCTTTCATGGCATCCCAGTCCAGGCCGTGCATGTCGGGATCGTAGTAGAAGTCGCGTTCAAAGCGCCATGCTTCGTAAAAAATTTGCTTCCACTCAGCCCGTGGCTCGAACATCATTTGCAGGCCGGCCAGACCCACTGTCTTCCCTTTTGAGTCCGTCTCGGTTGACTTAATGATTCCGACTGAATTATTCTTCTTGTAGACGATGTGAGAGCCGCCTGATGAAAGTTTGTAATCATCGATATCCTCGATCACCGCGCTTTGTTTTCGATCCTCAAACGAGAATGCATAAAGCGTTCTGACGCCGACGCCCCTGAATTCGAAACGGTTAAAATCACCTTTGTCTTTGTTCAGATAGAAAACTGAAGATTTGTTGACTGCCAGATTGCGATAATTCCCCGGTTCCAGGGGCAGCGCTTCGATTCTTTCTGCAACGCCGTCAAAATCGATCACAACCTCAACGGCTGCGTCTGAATCCTTCTTCTTTCCTTCCCCCGTCGACGGAACTTTCGCCTCATCTTTCTTGAGCGGAAGCAGCGGTTGACCATCCTCACGCAAGGTCAGGCAGTAGACCCCGGCAACATTTTTGTAGACCATCTCCCATTCAAAATCGTCAAATGTGGGATTAAAACGGCGATTGGAAATAAAGAGCAAATGTCGTCCGTCTTTCGAAAACACGGGGCCAAAATCGTTAAATAACCCATTGCTGACATTATGAGATTTGTCGGTTTGCAGCGAATAAATGTGCAGGTTCATCACCAGGTCGGCATTCATTTTGGAATAGGCAAGAAAGCGACTGTCCGGCGACCAGCTAAAATCATAAATAGGTTTTAGGTCGAGTGAAACATCCACGTTCTCATATTCAGCTCTGTCAACCTCGACAATCTTTCTGGTGGCGATGTCGATATAATAGCAGCGCAGCGTTTGGTCTGCATAGGCAATTTTCTTACTGTCCGGTGACCAGCGTAAGGTATGGCGATACCCGTTCTTATGGCTGGTTAGCTTTTGGGCTTTTGTTTTGCCCATCGGGTCAGTGAGGTAAACTTCGTACTCACCGCTTTGATCTGAAATATAAGCAATCCATTTGCCGTCAGGCGACCAGGCAGCGTCTTTGTCACGGGCTCCCGAACTCTTGGTCAGATTTCTGGTGGATCCATCTTTTGGGGGCACGGTAAACACTTCTCCACGGGCGACAATAACGGCTCTCTCCCCGGCGGCGGAACAGTCGATGCCTGTGATATTTTTATCCACTTTCTTGAAACGAGGACGGACTTCCGGGGCGTCCATCCTGATTTCCACCGGGATTTGTTTGGTTTCTTTTGACGAGGTGTTCAGAAGCCAGAGCGCGCCGCCGAGTTCATAGACGATCTGATTTCCACCTTTACTCGGTCGCCGGACGTCATAATCGGTATGATGGGTAATCTGCTCGACCTCATCGCTTTTGGTATCATACGCGTAAATATTCAGGGTGCGATTCCGATCCGAGCTAAAATAGACTTCATCCCCGACCCACATCGGAATACGGTCGGTGCCCCTAAAATTCGTGAGATTTCGTATCTCATTTTTTTCAAAATCGTAGAGATAGACCTCCTGCGCCAGTCCGCCAGTGTAGCGCTTCCAGGTTCGGTTTTCCCGGGAGACTTTATTGAAAGCGATTTTCTTGCCATCCGGTGAAAAACTGCCGGCGGCCGACTCGTGCAGAATCAGCTCCTCCAGCCCGGTTCCATCCGGCGAAATTAGAAAAAGCTGAAGATAAAAGCCTTTCCTGGATGAGCTAAAAAGAATTTTGTTCTTCGTGGGATGCCAACCCACCACCTGATCAGTCCGGGGATGATAGGTCACTCGCGTAATTTGACCGCCATGAGCATTCATAACATAAACATCGCGATTGCCGTCATACTCGCCGGTGAAGGCGATCAAATTTCCGTCTGGTGAGAACTTTGGGTAACGTTCGGCGCCATCATTCATTGTCAGACGCGTTGCGACGCCTCCATTCGCAGGCACTGACCAGATGTCTTCACCATGCACAAACACCATGGTGTTGTCGTGGATATCCGGGAAACGCAGGAGCGGTTGATTGTCGGATGCAAAACCCGTCTGTGTGGAACACAACAGCAATACACCCATTATGAAACCAAGGTGAGCGGCGGCATTTTTTGACTGCTTTTTTTGCATAACTACCTCATTAATTATTGTGATGGAGAACCCGAGCACGGATTCCACCATTAACCTGGTTTCAGGAAGAGCGCTTTATCTGAATCCATTACTGGAAATCTGATTTCATCGAATAACGTTAAGAGTTTTATGCTTGGTTGTGCGATGCCAACCTACAGATAACGCCGGCTGAGCATGGCCTTTATTAATCGCCACCGCTTGGGATAATCACATTGGGATAATCACAATCGTTTGGCGACAAACACCAAATGCAGTTCAAGTGGTCTGGCAGTAAACATATTGCCTCCACTTTAAAGGGATGCTTCTTTTCCACTTCTTTCCAAATCTGACGGCCAAATGTAACAACAGTAAAGAAATAAAGACCGCCTGGTAGTTTTGTTCGAATATAATTCGACATGAAGCCCAATCGCTCATTTTATGGAATTGTTAGGCAAAACCTGCACCGACAATCATTGTAATATGCGCAATCATGTGTGCGCCAATGGCACATTCCAAACCACGCTTCCAATATAAATAACCCGCGATAAACCCAAAAGCAGCATTACCTGAAACAATATAAATAACTAGTGGAGTCGTAACTTCAGGTGATAAAGCAAAGGCTACCGGAAGGTGACCAAGGCCAAATATTATAGAGGATATGACAATTGCTAAAATATAATTGTACGGACGAATATCAGATCTATTTTTTTGGGTTAGACGGTATAATCCCCAAACAAAAAACGACATAAGCCCCCAACGAATAAGTAACTCTTCTGTGATGCCACCATATAACATCTTGGTATACCAAGGAGGCGTGAGTTTCTCTCCCGCGCTGAGAAACTCAGGAGGAAGATAGTTCGATAAAATATTAGTAAAGAGAAGTATAAATGCGCCTCCAACAACACCTCCTACCAGAGCTGGCGTTATTTGTGGCTTGAATTCTTTATAAATTTTCTCTGAACGCGCCAGAGCAAAAATAACCGGAGATGTCAGCCTTACTTTTTTAGAAAAAACTGAACCAAGCCACACCATAAAGAAAAGTAAAACAGACGACTGTGCAACCGATATTATTTGAATCATCCACACAGGCAAGGGTAGAGGTTCTGATTTCAATGCTAATAATTGAGGAATTAAAGGGATCATTGACACTATCCCAATAAAACCGAGAGAAAACAACAAAATGCCGGGTTTGATTTTTTTCATTATATTCGTGCCAATACTCCTTTGGTTTGCCTAACATTAAACATAACATTTTGCTGGACAAAGCCACTGCGCCGGTTCATTGCGATGGCTTTTCATGCCTTTCCTTTTTCTGATATTCTACTTTTCATCCACAGTTCAGGCGCTGACCGGGCGTGGAAAGTAAACAATATTCATAAACGCTGATTTTTTGTCAAAATACAGGGGCAAAGATTACCGATCAACGCTTTCGTTCAACGGCTTGAATTTACCTAAAAAATACTGCGGCATTGCATTGCGCGATTCCAACGCTTTACTGCGATTTATTTCAACAGCAAAGAACGAGCGTGTTTTTTTTCAGGCGCTATGCCTGGTTATTCTGTCCTTGCTTTCGTGCCGCACGCCGAAACAACAACGCAGATATGACAAAAAGCGCGGCAAAAAACGCATTTAGAAAGAAGACACCCACGATGCCGGGGCAATGTTGTTGACTTAAGCCATTGCTATTTTGCCGATTTTTTTAACGGCCCACTTATTAATGGGTTTCTTGCATACCCGCGGTTGAGATTTTCGCGGTATCGCCGGTTTATAATATCTCACTCTGGC
>Ga0316190_10000086_pt1 | contig 53866 bp, 49 predicted proteins | sample Eddworburrow2_MG_FD_204929 | JGI IMG/M metagenome (GOLD analysis project Ga0316190, IMG submission 204929) | Coastal sediment microbial communities from Maine, United States - Eddy worm burrow 2 | ecosystem: Environmental > Aquatic > Marine > Coastal > Sediment | place: USA: Maine | collected...
GGCCAGCGTTTCGGTCTACCCCAGCCAACACTCCTGCGTCTGGTCCCATGCGGAGATGGAACAACCGGCCGAGGTGTGTATTGGCGATCTCAACCTGACCCTGCAGGAACGTACTGAGCGGCTGGGGTCGCTCATGGACCACCTGCAGTCGCTGGGGCCCGACGTCAAGGCCCACCTGGCCGCCTCGGCCCAGGGTGATCGGGGCGACGGGGGTGCTCTCGTCTATCTGTTCCACCTCCCGGATGGTCGGCTGCTGTACCAGGACACCTCAGGTCACTGGACCGGCATCATGTCCGACCTGCGCCCCGATGTCGCCATCCTGGCCGCTGCCGGGCGGGGTAACATCGACGGTGAGCCGATCCAGGGCTCGTTGGCCCAGTTCGTGGCCCGTCAGGCCGAACTGTTGCAGCCGGGCCGCGTGGTGCTGTGCCACCATGACGATTGGTTGCCCGGGTTTTCAGTGAAGACCGACACCGTCCCCATCGTTGAGGCCATCGAGGCCGCAGTGCCTGATGTCAGCGTTCTCGAACCGGGCTACGTGGCCGGTACCGCCATTTTCGGGTAGCACCGCCGGGCGGTCACATCCGCTCTGGCCAGGGTCGGGGAACGGGTCTGGCCGGGACTCCATCGAGCATCGACTGGCTCCCTGACAGAGATCATCACGAACGGGCATCGGCCTTCGGCTCATCGAAGTTGACGACTTTGCCGCGGTTGATGCTGACCCAATCCCGGGCCTCGAGGTAGGGACGGAACACCTCGCCGATCCTGTCGTGATCCTGCTGGCCCTTTGGCCGCTGGATCTCATAGAGCTGGGGAAACTCAACCCAGGCCGTCACCGCCGACCACAGACGAAGGGCAGCCTCACCTCGAGGGGGGTCGAGGAGTACCGGTCCGAACAGGGACTGGTCCCCGAAGAACAACGTCGGAACCCCGAAACCGCCGGCGCTGATCACACGATCATGTTCGGCCTTGACCACGTCGTGGGTGGTGGGGTCCTCCATGGCGATATCAACCGCTTCAGGGTTAAGTCCGATCTCGGCCAGGAGGTGGCGGGCCACGTCCGGTTCGTGGGGCTTGTGCCCTTCGACGTGCAGCGCCCGGCCTGCCCGGGCGTACCAGGCATCGAGGTCGTCCATGGAGTCACGGCGCAGCACCGCCCCGATCTGCATCATCGACCATCCGTAGGACCACGGCCGTTCCCACGGGTGTTTCTTGCCTTCTCGCCGATTGACCTCCTCGAGACTGAAAAACCTCCAGTTCACGGTGAGGCCCAACTGGTCCCGAACCTCACGCATCCACAGAGATGTCTGGTAGGCCCAGGGACACATCACGTCGAAATGGAAATCGACGGTTGTGGTATCGACGGTGGGGTGAGCGGCTCCCGTGGTGTCGACCGGGTTGGTATCGTTCATGGTGCTTCCTCGGGCGTCGAAGTTCAGCACCGAACCTAGCATCTTGACTCTCAGCGCTCCCGGTCGATCTCCGGCATGACCGCAAGCGTCGCCGTCGCCGTCGCCGTCGTCCCGAGAACTCGCCACGGGCCAACAACCCGCATAGGGTCGGCCAGGACCAGTCATCGGACAGTTTGGGAGACATCATGCAGGTGGCACCAGTAGTGGCCATTGTCCACCCGGGAGCGATGGGGGCAGCTCTGGGATCGGTCCTGACGGCAGTTTCTGATCGCCCGGTGCTGTGGGCGGGGGAGGGACGGACGCCAGATAGCACCCGCCGGGCGGCTGCTGCCGGACTGCGCGACGTCGGGACACTCAGCGCGCTGTGTGCCCAGGCCGAGATCGTCGTCTCGGTATGCCCGCCGGGGGCGGCTGAGGAGGTGGCCACGGCGGTGGTGAAAACCGGATTTGAGGGTCTCTACATCGACGCCAACGCCGTTTCGCCGGCAACCGCCCGCCGTGTCGGCGATCTCTTCGATCGCTACGTCGACGGCGGCATCGTCGGCCCGCCTCCAACCGGACCTGGCATGACCCGGTTGTACCTGGCAGGCGCCGAGGCCGAGGTCATCGCCCAGGCCTTCAACGGGACGTTGGTCGAGACCAGGATTGTGTCGGGAGCCGTTGGTGCCGCTTCGGCGGTGAAGATGAGCTACGCGGCATGGACGAAGGGCACATCAGCGCTCCTCCTGGCCATCCGGGCCCTGGCCGAACACGAAGGTGTCACCGACGCGCTGTTGGGGGAGTGGGATCTGTCCCAGCAGGGGCTGGCGGCGCGAAGCGATCGCGTCAGTGCTGGCGTTGGCCCCAAGGCGTGGCGGTTTGAGGAGGAAATGCGCGAGATCGCGGCATCTCTGGCCGATGCGGGGCTACCCCCGGACTTTCATCTCGGAGCGGCCGAGATCTATCGTCGGCTGGCGCCGCTGAAAGGTGCCACTCAACCCGGTCTTGATGACGTCCTGTTGCTCCTGGCGGAGTGATCAGGGCTTGAAGATGTGAGTACCGTACCAGCCCTGTTCCGTCAGGAAGAGTCCAACGCCGATGGTGCTGAAGCTGGCGTCGGTCATGTTCTGGTAGTGATCGGGGCTTTCGATCCACAGCTGGTGGAACATGTCGGCGGCTTCGTCCATTGTCAGCGCGGTGTTGCTGGTGAAGGCGATGTTCTCCCCGTAAGGCCCGCTGCTGTGTTCGAAGTTGCCTGACTCGGCCATCTGGCGGCTCCAGTCACGGGCGAATTCGTCCATGGTTGGATCGTTGAAGAGTTCACCGAGCTCAAGGCTGGCTCGCAGCTGATTCAGCAGTTGAGCGGAACGAACCTCTCCCAGTGCCAGATCTTCGGGGGTGATCGCCACGACCGAGGTCGACGGCTCAACCACGATCGGCGGCGCCGTGGTGGTGGTGGTAGCTGGCTCCTCGTCGGGAGCAACCGAAGTCGGACCGGCAGGGGCAGGCGTGGTGGTTGGCACGGCTTGAGTTGGTGATGGCTGCGCCGGGGCCGGTTCTTGGTCCGGAGCCGGACCCGGAGCGGGCAACGCCTGCTGGCCGGCGTCGGACAGGGTTGGTGGGCTGGGCAGTCCAGTGGGGGTGGTGGCTGCGCCGCTGAGGGATGCCGACCCATTCTCGCTGCCGGAGCGAAGGGCCGACTGGTCGAGCGTGCCGGCACCGTCGGCGCTGGCGACATCGGTAGTGGAGACATCGACGCTTGACGGAGCGAGCTTGGCTACGGTGTTCGCCTCGGCCTCCCCATCGGCCCCACAACCTGCGGCAAGCAACAGGGCTGCCACACCACATCCAAGTTGGGCCAATTGTACGCGGGGACGCCGCATCTTTTCTCCTGAGACTATTGAGAATCGCTCGCCTGCGCCTGCGTCTGCTCCACCCAAGCCCCGCTTCAGGCACGCAGTTTGCGATCTTAGCCAGTCAGCGGCCGTTCGGTGCGACAACAACGCAGGAATCCTACGGAATCACCTCATCTCGGCCCAATCGGGCCCTATCCGGCCAGAACGGCGGGTAACCGGGAGCCTGATCGTTGATCCCGGTGGGATTGACACTGAAGCACTTGCCGCCCCCTTCGACCTCGGATCTACACTCCGGTATGTCCTCCGAGCTGACCTCCCAAACCGTCGAACTACTGCAGGCCATGATCCAGAACCGTTGTGTGAACGACGGGACGGCGGAATCGGGCCAGGAGGTACGCAACGCCGACACGTTGGTCTCGTTCCTGGAAGGTTCTGGCCTCGACTTCGAGCGCTACGAGCCGACCCCTGGTCGGGTGTCGATCGTCAGCAGGATTGAAGGTACCGACCCGAATGCCCCCCGCCTGTGCCTGATGGGTCATACCGACGTGGTTCCCGTCAACGGCGACGGCTGGGACCATGACCCTTTCGGTGGGGAGCTGATCGGTGACGAGGTTTGGGGGAGGGGGGCGGTGGACATGTTGAACATCACCTCCTCGATGGCGGTCACCTTCCGAGACCTGGCCCGGAGCGGTTTCCGCCCGACCGGCGATCTCATCTACTTTGCCGTCGCCGACGAGGAGGCCGGATCGGTTCACGGCGCCCAGTGGGTGGCCGACCACCACCCCGAGGCCATCAGGGCCGACTACGTCCTGACCGAAAACGGCGGCCTCCACTCGGGCTCGCCGGAACAGCCTGCCATTGGCATCAACATCGGCGAGAAGGGGGTTGCCTGGCGCCGCCTGCGACTCCGGGGAACGCCGGGCCATGGCTCGATGCCGTTCCGTTCCGACAATGCGTTGATCAAGGCCGCCGCCGTCGCCCATCGTCTGGGGGAGTACCGTCCACCGGCCCGCTTCACCGAGTTGTGGACCGAGCGGGTCGACAACCTGTCCGTCGACGATGAGACCAAGGCCGCCATGCTCAACGGCGACCGTCTCGAGGAAATCCTCGAAGTCATGCCCAACAAGGGCACTGCCGCCTACCTGCATGCCTGCACCCATACGACGTTTTCAGTGAACGCCGTCGACGGCGGACTCATGAAGACCAATGTGATTCCCGACTCGGTCGATCTCCAGGTTGACGTGCGGACTCTGCCGGGAGAAGGGGAGGCCGAGGTCACCGGCCATCTGCGCGAGGCGCTCGGAGATCTGATGGACGACCTCGACGTCGAGATCATCATGAACGATCCGGCGTCGATCAGTCGAACCGACAACCCTCTGTGGGAGTCGCTTCAGCGGGCTGTCGGCAAGCCGTTTCCCACATCACGCCTGTCACCCCAGATGACGGTTGGTTTTACCGACGCCCGGGTCTTCCGCTCAATGGGCTCGATTGCCTACGGTGCCGGCCTGTTCAGCCCGCAACTTGATGCTGGCGACTTCGCCAGTCGTTTCCATGGGCACAACGAGCGGATCGACATTGAGTCGCTACGCCTGACGACCGGACTCTGGGATGATGTGGCCCGCGATCTACTCGGCTAAACTATTCCCCTCCACATCGGGAACAACACGAACTAGAGCACGGTTGCATCTCCTATGGCTTCCACCAAGTCGGCGTCAGACCGACGCAGCAGCAATCTGAACGCCACGATCCAATGGGTCGCGCTCGCCGTGATTGCGGGGTTGGCCGTGTTGGCCGCCTTCGTTTTCTTCGCTGACACTTCCGGCGGAGGAGGAAATCATGGTATGGCAACACCATCGGTGCTATCCTAATGCCTTGTGCTTGAGCGCTCGCCGCTCGGGTTAGGTGAATACCACTGCGTGGAGGCCCAAAGAGTCCCACGCACTATCATGAGACGTGCGTTCGGGCCCAGGGGCAGGCCCAAGATCCCTGGAGTTAGCTTGTTTAACCGCACCCACCCCGCACGACGCGCTCGCACGGCTGTCGGACTTGTCGGCGCAACTACCTACGTTGGGCTGGTCTGGGCCATTGCCGGCGCCTCGGAGTCCGAGGCCACCGTCAATCTGGCCGAGGCGTTCGCCCCCACCCTTGATCAGTTCGGCCAGCCGGTCACGAACAATTTGAACCTGGCCGGTGGAGCAGCGCCCGCCGCCCCGCTTACCGACGCCAACCCGGTTCAGTCGCCATCGACGATGGTTGACGGATCGCCGATAGTCGGAGCTGGGGGGGCGGCACCAGTACAGCCCACCGATACCGCCCCCGGTCAGGTACCGAATCCGACGACGGCGGCAACGGCGGCCCCAGCCGGTGCTTCGACTGTTGCCGCAGGGCAGCAACCGGCTCCCAGTACCCAGCCGCCGGTCACCCAACCCCCCGCTACGCAGCCGGTTGCTACGCAGCCGGTTGCTACGCAGCCTGCTACTACCCAGCCGGTTGCTACGCAGCCGGTTGCTACGCAGCCTGCTACTACGCAGCCGGTTGCTACGCAGCCTGCTACTACCCAGCCGGTTGCTACCCAGCCGGTTGCCACCCAGGCGCCGGTGACCCAACCTCCAGCCACCCAGCCCCCGACAACGACAAGCACGGGTTCCTGATCGTGGAGTTTGGCGCCGTCCAAACTTCTTTCGATGCCATGAACACCAACGTGCACGTGGTTGTCGTTGGTGGCTGCGCCGCCCATCTCCAACAAGCCGAAACAGCAGTGCGGGACCGGGAAGCCCGTTGGAGCCGCTTCCTGGTCGATTCGGAGTTGAGTCAACTCAACGCCAATCCGGGACGGCCGTTTGTCGTCTCCCCCGACACCTACGATCTCATCGCCTTGGCCGTTGCGGCCCAGGAAACAACCAACGGGGCGTTTGATCCAACAGTTCTGTCGTGCCTGATCCAGGCCGGGTATGACCAAACGTTCGACCAACTAGCGTCAGCGGATTCGGACAGCCGGGTGAACGGAGCCGGTTCGGTCGATGTTGAACCCGCTCCGACTCCGCGCTCGGTCGTGCTCGACGACGGAGTTCATGCCATACACCTTCCCCCCGGGGTTGGACTTGATCTCGGCGGGATCGCCAAGGGCGCCACCGCCGACGTTGTAGTATCGGAACTTATGAGTGCCGGAGCTGCGGGGTGTTGCGTGAACGTCGGCGGTGACGTGCGCATCGAAGGCCGGGGTCCAGACGGTCACGATTGGATCGTCGCCATCGATTGTCCCGGTTCGGTTGAGCAGCGATCAGTCAAGTTGGCTCACGGTGCGGTCTGCACCTCAACCACGACCAAGCGCCGCTGGGCAGGATCCGATGGCGCGCAACACCACCTACGTCATCCGACAACCGGCAGGCCCTTCGACACCGGCCTGGCCACCGTCACGGTGATCTCAGCTCGCGCTGCTCAGGCCGAGATCCTGACCAAGGCCGCCTTCGCCGCCGGACTCGATGGTGCCGCGGCGTTGCTGCGCGGGTACGACGTCACCGGGCTGTTGGTAAGCGACGAGGGCGAGATCGTTGAGCTTGAGGGCTTCGAAGCGTTCGCCTCCCCAGCAGCCTTGTTGGACACCGTCGGCGGTGCGCAGTGAGCGATCAGTTCTTCTGGTTTGCCACAAGGGGAGCGGGAATCCTCTGCTGGTTCGCAGCCTCGGCATCCCTCATGGCCGGCCTGCTGCTCTCGACCCGGATACTGGGGCGGAAGCCAACCATCCCCTGGCTGCTGGATCTGCACCGCTTCCTGGCCTCGATGGGCATGTTGTTCCTGGCTGTCCACATGGTGTCGCTGTGGGCTGACTCGTTCATCAGCTTCGGCTTGAGTGAACTCCTCGTGCCGGGTGTAGCCAATGTCCCAGGCCTGACCGAGTTGTCCCTGACGCTCGGAGTGGTTTCCGCCTGGATCATGACGCTCGTCTATCTGTCATCGCTCATCAAGAAGAAGATACCCGCCAGCCTCTGGCACACGATCCACCTGACGTCATACGGCGTGGTCGTGGCCGGTGCCGTCCACGCCCTGCAGGCTGGATCAGAGGGTAGCAATCCCGTTCTCATCGCGGCTGGAGCTTCCACCATCGCCGCCACCGTCATACTCACGTTGCTGCGTTTCGTCTTCGTGATGGGTGATCGCCAGCGTCGCTACGCGGCGGACGTCGAGGAAGTCCAAGCCCCCGAACCCGAGTTGATCCCCCTGGGCGCCAGCGACGCAGCGGGCTGGTATGACTACGGCTACCAGCCCGCCGACGACGAACAAACCCAAACCTTCAATGGCAATGGAGCGGATCGAGGGGCCAGCCGCCCTGAGTACGACGCCCACCTCGTCGATCAGTTCTCCTCGTTCCGTTACGAACCGGACGACGACACAACGGTCACTCCCAACTACGGCTACGAGCCCGAGCCAAGGGCCAGGCCTGAGCCCGTCCAGAGTCAGCAGGCCGAGGCCCCGCTCGCCGACGCCTGGCTATTGAATCAGTATCAGGCCTTTGACAACGGCGCGGTGCCTAGCCCCAATCACCGCTCGGCCAAGGAGAACGGAGTCCCTGCCCCGGACCGCCTCGGGCCAACGACCAACCACTCCGGCCAGGACGATATCTGGTCAGAAGAGAACCACTGGTGGGAGCGGTGAGCCTCGTTGGGCCCAATCGGGTCCCGAGTCACCGGACCTGGCCCCTGGTTGAGCCGGGTCAGCGCTGATTCAATTCAACGCTGACCCGCGCCGTCGACGGTCTCCGGGCATGACGGCTCACTCGGGCTGGACGACGGCGAGATCACCGTCGGCGTAGCGCTGCCGCAGCACCTTCTTGTCGAACTTGCCGACGGAGGTCTTGGGAACCTCATCAATCTGGCTCCAGCGCTCCGGGACCCACCACTTGGCCACCCGCTCGCCCAGGTAGGTCTTGAGCTCACCAGGCTCGAATGTTGCGCCATCGGCCAGGACCACACACGCCATCGGCCGCTCGTCCCAACGATCATCGGGAACCCCGACCACGGCCGCTTCGAGAACGGCGGCATGAGCCATCAGCGTGTTCTCCAGATCAACGCTGGAGATCCACTCACCGCCGGATTTGATCACGTCCTTGGCCCGATCGGAGATCTGAATGAAGCCATTCGGTTCCATCGATCCCACATCGCCGGTACGAAGCCAACCGTCGTGGAACTTCTCATCGGTTGGCTCAAGGTAGTAGCTGGCGGTGATCCAGGGACCGCGAATCTCGATCTCCCCCTGAGCCTCGCCGTCCTGAGGCAGGACCTCGCCGTCATCGCTGCAGATCCTGATCTCGACCCCGGGCATCGGACGTCCGGTGCGGGCCCGCCAACTCATGGCGTCGGCCGGGTCGGCGTGCTTGGGTACATGGGCGATGGCGGCCAGCGGGCTCGTCTCGGTCATGCCCCAGGCCTGGATGACTTCGACGTTGAAGGTGGCGTCGAAGCCTTCGATCAGGCTGCGGGGTACCGCTGAACCGCCACACACGATGCCCCTCAGGCTGCTGAGGTCGGCGTCGGATCGGTTGTGCAGGATGTCATTGAGCACGGTGGGGACGGCCCCGGAGAACGTGGGCCGGGTGGTCTCGATGATCTCGACGAGGGGAGCGGCCTGGAGGAACCCCTGCGGCATGATCAGGTCGGCCCCGACGGCCCAGCCCGCGTAGGGCATGCCCCAGGCGTTGGCGTGGAACATGGGCACGATCAGCAGCAACCGGTCCTGCTCGGAGAAGCCCATGGCCTGGGCCGAGGCAATCCCGAACGAATGCAGGAACGTTGAGCGGTGGGAATAGGCGACGCCCTTGGGGTTGCCGGTGGTGCCGCTGGTGTAGCACATGGCCGCGGCCGCTCGTTCGTCGACCTCAGGGTAGACGAAGCCCGGTTCCTGGGCGGCCAACAGTTCTTCATAGTCGAGGGTGTCGCCGAGGCCGCTCGTGTCACCCTGGCCATAGGTGATGATGTGCTCGACCGTTGTCAGCTGATCGCGCACCGCGGACAGCAGCGGGGCGATGGAGGCGTCGACAATGATGACCTTGTCTTCGGCGTGGTTGATCACATACGCCAGTTGCTCGGCAAAAAGCCGGATGTTGAGGGTGTGTAGCACGGCCCCCATCGACGGAACGGCCAGGTAGGCCTCAAGGTGTTGCTGATTGTTCCAGGCGAAGGTTCCCACCCGGTCGCCCTGGCCAACACCGAGTTCGGTTAGGGCGGCGGCCAGCTGATCGGCTCGATTGCCGACCTGGGCGAAGGTTGACGTCACCGGTCCTGAATCGGTCCAGGTGATGACCTCGGACTGGGCATGGACGGTTCGCCCGTGGTTGAAGAGATGCTGAATCCCCAGGGGAAAGTCCTGCATCGTGCTTTGAATCATTACTCGTGCTCCTTCCAAGCCTCGGCGCGTTCACTCTAGGACGGGCTACGACCTGCTCGGTGAATCGGTCTCGTGGCCCGTCCTGCTCATGCCGGAGCGGTTCGTGTCGAAGGAGGAGTGGGCAATCGTCGGACCGGCCGACAGCACCGAGGAGGCAGCGATGTCGGCGCCGACCGATCATCTCGAACGGACCAGGGGCAAGATACTGACCGAAGCTGAGCAGCTGTGGGTGGTGTCCCATGTCCTGCTGCTGCGGGCAACACCGACGACGTTGCGGCGGGGGCGGTTGGTGATGGCCCTGACCGATCGTCGGCTACTGCTGGTGACCAGCACCATGCGGGCCAGCAGGGCCCAACTTGTGCGGGAGTGGCGTTCGGGAAAGCTCGGAATCAGAACAACAAGGCCGAAGCTCGGCAACGACCTGATCCATATCCAGGTCGATGATGACACCAACCTGTGCCTCGAACACCTCGGCGGTCACGGATCAGGGGAGTGGGACCGGTACCGCTACCGGCAATGAGGCGTCGACCCCGGACCTTCAAGCGCTGGATTCTCCAAGCGCCGGGCTTCTTTGACGTCGGGCCCCTCAGGTGCCGGGTGCTCAGGCCATGGTCAGTCCGCCGGATACCGACAGGGTTTGGCCGGTAATGAATCCGGCGGCGTCGGAGGCGAAATAGGCAACGGCCGATGCCACCTCCTCGGGACGACCAACACGTTTCATGGGCACGGCGCGGGCCATGGCACCGATGACCTTGTCGCCGTTGGAGCTGGCATCGATGATCTCGTCGAGCAGGGGGGTGGCGGTCGGTCCCGGGCAGACGGTGTTGGCGGTAACTCCGGATCGGGCCGCTTCGCGGGCAATGGTCTTGGTGAAGGCAATGATTGCACCCTTGGCCCCGGAGTAGACCGCTTCCAGGGAGCTGCCGACCCGCCCGGCGTCGGAGCCGATGTTGACGATTCGGCCGAAACCGGCCTCGGTCATGGCCGGAAGGCAGGCGTGGGTCGTTCGCAGGGCGCCCTTGTAGTTGACCTCGATGATCTTGTCCCAGAAGGCCTCGTCGGTTTCGACGAACGGCTTGAACTCGTCCCAACCTGCGGAGTTGACGAGGATCTCCACCGGTCCCAACTCATCAACGACCTGAAGCAGGCCCTGGAGGACCGAGTCGCTGTCGGTCACGTCCATGGCAACGGCGATGGCTTCACCACCCTGGGCGCCAATGGCCTCGACGGTGAGATCGGCCTCGGTGGAGCGAATGTCGGCCACCGCCACCCTACGCCCGTCCGCCGCCAGCGCCAGGCAGATCTCGCGGCCAATTCCTCGGCCACCCCCGGTCACCACCGCTACTCGTTCGCTCATTGCCTACCTCCGTCTTTGGGTCCCGAAGCGTCACCGTAGTTGGCATCACCAGCAGAATTCGAGCCGGAAACCCCACTCAACCGTCGAGCCTGGGCCACGCCGTAGAAGGCGACGGCGGCGGCTGATCCGACGTTGATGGAATCCACCAACCCTGCCATGGGGATCCGTACCCGCTGATCAGCGGCGGCCAGGGTCGCCAGCGTCAGGCCGGGACCCTCGGCGCCCAGGAGCACGGCTACCGGTTCGTCGGGTTCGAGCGTCAGGTCGGGGAGGCCAATGGCGTCGGGGGCGGGCGTCAGGGCCAGGAGCCGCACACCCCGTTCCTTGAGGGGGGCCAAGCCATCGGGAAACGCTTCGAGGCGGGCGTAGGGAAGGGCATAGGCCTCACCCATCGATACCCGCCCCGCCCGACGGTAGAGGGGGTCACAGCAGGTGGGGTCGAGGAAGTAGCGATCAACGCCCAGGGCGGCGGCACAGCGCAGGATGACACCCAGATTCGTTGGATTATTGACGCCTTCGACCACAAGCGAGGTCAGGAGTCCGTCGAGCACCTGGTCCAGGGGAGGCAGAGATCGCCGATAGAAGCAGGCCAGCATGCCCCGATGAAGGTGGTAGCCGGTGATGCGCTGCAGTACCTCGGGCCCTGCAGCATAGACGGGAACATCGGGTCCGATGGCATCGGGTAGAGGTCGGGAGCGTCGACCGTCGACAAGGATCGAGTGGAGCCGGTAGTCGGCCCGCAACGCCCGCTCGACGACATTGTCGCCCTCGGCCACGAAGTAGCCGGCCATGTCACCGTCGGCCTGTTCCCGGCGACGACGCAGCACGTGATCCCGCAACCCTTGAAAGACCTCGATGCGGGCATCGTCGGGGTCGTCGACGACTATTCGCACCGCGACCGGGCCGCCACCGGTGAGAAGTTGTTTGACTGGAGCGGCGTTGTTGCTTCTGCTGGTTGGGGTCGGCGGTCAGGTGCCAAAACGGGCGACCTCGGCCCCAACAAGATCGGAGAACAGACCCAGGATCTCACCATCGGCGGCATGGCGGCCGGTCTCGCTCTTGCGGTAGATGGCAACACCGTCGACGATGACGTCGAACGCCCCTTTGTCGCCGGTGATGAGCCGAAGTTCGTCGATGACGTGCTGATAGTTGGAGAGCAGGTCATTGGTCGCGCTCACGGCGCGCTCGGAATAGTCTCAGGGGACGCAGTAGGTGATGTCGATCTTGTGACCCATGGGGTCAAGGTTAGCGTCGGGAGGGCGGTTGGCCGCAGGCCACCGTTGTGTCGGCGCAGGCCTGTTGGCTATAGGGTTTCACCACGTTTGCACCCGGGAGAGCACTGTCCATGAAAGCCATCGTCATCCACGAAAGTCTTACCGGCAACACCCAGAAGGCGGGCGACCTCATCGCCGCCGAGTTGCAGCGATCCGGGGTCGAGGCGTCGTCGTATGCCATCACCGAAATCTCCCACCAGGCCCTTTCCGAGGCTGACCTGGTGATCGTCGGTAGCTGGACCGATGGATTCATCCTCTTCGGTCAGCGGCCAGGCCGCGTGGCCCGCCTGGTCAAGCTGCCGGTGATCGACGCCAAGAAGGCGGCCGTCTACTGCACCTACGCCGTCAATCCAGGTCGCACCCTCGACAAGATGTCCACCATCGTCTCACGGCGCGGTGGCGACGTGGTCGGCGGCTACGCCATCAAGCGCAGTGATCTTCAGGGTGGCGCCGAGGAACTGGTGGCCCGCCTGCTTGGTGCCCTCGACGCCGAGTCGGCCTGAGGCGCTGGTCTACCAGCCTGGTGGCCGTTGGGTGCCTCCGGTGATGGCTTCGATGGCCGATGCCGCCGCCAGGCAGGTGCGATCCTCAAGATAGGGGCCGACAACCTGTACGCCGATGGGGAGCCCGCTGGAGTGGGTGGCGATGGGAACGGCGGTCGCCGGGAGATACACCACCCCGAACAAGCCCATCCATTTGGTTTGGCTGAGGTATGGAGTCGCTTGCCCGGCCACCAGGATCTCCCGCTGGCTCAGTGGGGACGAGTGATCATGGGGAATGGCCACCGTTGGGGAGATGGGAGCCAGGACCACGTCCCACTGGTCGAAGAACTCCCGCCAGCGGGCCCGCATCTGCAGGCGCCGCTCGTTGTTGGTGAGCCAGCCGCGGTGTCGTTGGGTCGCCGCTTCGATTCCGAGGTCACCGGCAGGAGCCTCACCGTTGGCCACGCGCGCCGCCATTGACTCGATTTCGATCGGTGACCAGGCCCCGGACAAGGCGCCGCCGAGAAGGTGGGTGAAGGTTCGATCGGCCTTGGCGAAGTCGAAGCCCTCAGGCCTGGCGTCGGCGTCGACCACGGCGCCCGCTGCTTCGAGCTGGGCCCCGACGGCGTTGATGGCGGCCTCGATCTCGGGATCGACCGGACAGTGGGCATCGTTGGCCCACACAGCAACCCGGAGACCGTCGGCACCGCGGCGCCGGGCGGGGGGAAGATCGAGCGTCCACGCCGTTTGGTGCCAGTCGTCGGCACCGGCCAGCAAGTCAAGACCGAGTTGGCAATCCTCGACGGTGCGGGCCATGGGTCCGACCACGGCAATGTCGGCCTGGGTCAGGGTGCCAGGGGGACCGGGGATCTGGCCCTTGGCCGAGATGATGCCATAGCTGGGTTTGTGGCCGACGACTCCGCACATACCTGCCGGGTTGCGGATACTGCCACCAATGTCGCTTCCGACCTCCAGCGGAGTGAAACCTGCGGCCAGGGCACCGGCCGAGCCCCCTGAGCTACCACCAACGCTGCGGGTGACGTCCCACGGATTGTTCGATGTTCCGAACACCTCGTTGTAGGACTGGACATCACCGGCGTAGATCGGGAGATTCGTCTTGCCCCAGATGACGGCTCCGGCGGCCTTGAGGCGGGCAACGACGGCGGCGTCGCGGTCGGGTACGTAGTCGGACAGTTCCGGTGCTCCCGAGGTGGTGCGTAGGCCTTCGGTCATCAACGAGTCCTTGACCGTCATCGGTAGACCACCGAGGGGGCCGACATCGTGTCCCGCGGCCCGGGCCTCGTCGATGGTTGCCGCCCGGGCTCGGGCCCGGTCCACATCGGTTGAGACCACGACGTTGATCTCGGAGTTGCGGCTCTCCGATCGGGAGACGAGTGTTTCGAGGGCTTCTACGGCTGACAACTCACCATTTTTGAGGGCGGACACCAGCTCAGTAGCGGAATAGTAGGGCAGGTTGTCGGTCATGTAGGTCAACCTAGAGTGGCGGTTTCGAGCACTCAAGTTCTCCCGACAGTCGGTGATCGCATGGTGTGGAAAGATCCTCCACCTTGATCCCGCTACAGTCGACATCGGCCGCAGCACCGTTCATCGGCCGTACCCGCCTCCGCTCACCGTGTCGGAACACGACGACCCTCCCGAGGACAAGCAATGAGATCCATCGCCATGGCCGGTCTGGTCGCCTCTGCTCTGGTGCTGTCGAGTTGCGCCTCGGAGCCATCACGGCAGGATTTGACCGACTCCATCATCCGGGCCGTCAGTGTCGAACCCACGATCACGCTCACCCCCGATCAGGCCCGCTGCATGGCAGACGTGATGCTGGCCAGCGATCTGTCCGATACCTCGCTCTCCGGACTGGCCGAGGACTTCGACAATCCCAAGGTGTTGGAAACCGAGGTCGGCAAGGTCGAGAACCTGGTGCGCCAGGCCGCCGACACCTGCGTGTGAGTTGATCATGCCGGTTCCCAACATCACCCTCGGCCCCACTGTCGTCGAGGCGATGAACGCCCGTCGGCCTGTCGTGGCCCTGGAGAGCACGATTTTCTCCCATTTGGGGCTGCCTGCCCCGTTCAATACCGAAGCCCTGCGTCGTTGTACCGCGGCGGTGGCCGCCGGGGGAGCACAGCCGGCCCTGACGGCGGTCATCGATGGCCAGGCCACGGTCGGCGTCGATCCTGAGGCCGCCGAGTTGATCTGCGGCCCGGCCCGTAAGGTGGCGGCCCGAGACCTGGCAGTGGCCATGGCCCAGGGTTGGTCCTACGGGGCAACCACGGTCTCGGCATCGTTGACCCTGGCCGCCTCGGTGGGGATCGAGGTGTTCGCCACCGGAGGGATCGGGGGAGTCCACCACGGGGCCGAGTTAAGCGGTGACATCAGCGCCGATCTCTCCGCCCTGGCGCGACGCCCGGTGGTGACGGTCAGCGCGGGAGCCAAGGTCTTCCTCGACCTGGCCCGGACCCTGGAGTATCTGGAGACGATGTCGGTCCCAGTGCTGGGCTGGGGTTGCGACGAACTTCCGGCCTTCCACGCCCGTTCCAGTGGTCTGGCCGTTCCCCATCGGGTCGACAGCGCGGCCGAGGTTGCTGCCGTTGCCCGGGCCCACTGGGCTTTGGGTGGGGGAGGGATCCTGGTGGTGGCGCCGGTACCCGAAGGCCACGGCCTTGATCTCGACGAATTGCTGGCCGCATCGGCTGAGGCCGAAGCGGCGGCTGAGGCCGACGGGGTCAGCGGCGCCGCCCTCACCCCCGCCGTTCTTGGCCACCTGGCCCGTCTCACCGACGGCAGGGTGCTGTCGGCCAACGTGGCCCTGGCCGAGAACAACGCTGCCATTGGGGCCGAAATTGCCCTGGCGTTGAAACCACCAGACCCCCCGAGCCTCAATGAGCTCAACGGTGGCATCATCGAGGACTCGTCGAGCGAACCTCGTTTGTGACCCATCGCTGATCAGCGATGGGTCACTACTGATCAGAGATCCTCAGCGGCGAAGCTGTCGCACTGTTCGGGATCGCCGGTGTCGAAGCCGATGGTGAACCAGTCGACCCGCTGCTTGGCCGAGCCATGGGTCCAGGTGTGGGGATTGACCTCAACGCCCGCGCTCTCCTGGATGCGATCGTCGCCGACGGAGGCGGCTGCGGCCAGACCTTCGGCGATGTCACCCCGCTCGATGATCGGTTGGCCGGTGTCCCTGGTCAGGCGCTTGGAGGCGGAGTTGGCCCAAACGCCCGCCAGACAGTCGGCCTGGAGTTCCTGGCGGACCGAGAACTCGTTGCTGTTTGCCGGGTCCTCAGCCTTGGCCTGGCGCACCGAATCGCTGATCCCCAGGAGGGATTGCAGGTGGTGGGCGATCTCGTGGGCGATCACGTAAGACTGGGCAAAGTCGCCGGGAGCTCCGAAGTTGCGGCTGAGGTCGTTGAAGAAATCGAGGTCGATGTAGATCAGATGATCGTTGGGGGCCGGACAGTAGAAGGGGCCGGTGGCGGAGGTGGCGTTGCCACATCCGTTGGTGCTGACGGAGCCGGTGAAGATCACCAACTCGGTCGGCTGGTACTGCAGGTTGGCCTCGGTGAAGTAGCCATCCCAGGTTTCCTGGACATCGAACATGAGCGCCTGCATGAACTCGACGGTCTCGGCGTCAGGATCGACGCCATCGGTGGGGCCGTCGGTGGGCACCGCTCCTGCTTGGCTGTCGAAACCCGCGGCGTCGATGTTGAACGCCGCCCCGCCACCACCATTCAGGCCCAGCAGGGCGAGGACTACGGCCACCACGATGCCGCCGACCCCGCCACCCACAGCGACGCCTCGACCTGTTGGGCGTCGTCCGCCCGAGCGTCGCTGATCGCGAACGTACTGCTTGCCTTTTTGTGATGTGCTTCTGTCAAACTTAACCACGCCACTGCTCCCCGTCGCCCGGCGGAACGCCCAGAACATTATCGTGGGGAGGTGACCGACCAGCCACTATGCTTCCCTGTCCGAGCCCGCTCAAACGTAGCCGGTGGGCGGTCATGAGCGCGACCGGCGGCGTTGAGTTGGATTCGGCCAACCCGTTCATCGTCCACCGCCGCCAGCTTGATGTGCACGCCTACGCCCTCGCCCAGGGTTTGGGTGACGACGACTACATCGCCCTGGTTGAGCAGACCGACGCCCGGATCAAGGCCGTCGATGGTGTCGGTTTTGTGACCACCCCGATGAGCCAACTCGACCTGAGCGCCGAGTTGGGCGGGTCTGGTGCCGTCTGGGCCAAGATCGAGACCGGCGCCGTCGGCCGGTCCCACAAGGCCCGGCACCTGTTCGGCCTGGCGCTTCGCCTGCTGATCGACGAGGCGGGCCTGGATCGAGAGCCCAGCGAAAGTCCGGATCTGGCCATTGCCTCCTGTGGCAACGCCGCCATCGGTGCCGCCGTGGTGGCCCGGGCCCTGAAGCGGCGCCTACGGGTGTTCGTCCCCAGCGCGGCCGATCCGGTGGTCATCAACGAGCTCGACGGCCTCAACGCCGATATCACCCGCTGTCCCCGGGACCCCGCCGTGGCTGGCGACCCCTGCGTGGTGGCCCTCGATGCCGCCATTGCCCAAGGGGCCCAGGCTTTCACCGTGCAGGGTCCCCGCTGTCCCGATGTGCTCGACGGTGGTCGGACCCTTGGTCTTGAACTGGCGGCTCAGCTCGACGAGTTGACAGTGGTGCCGGCCTCGATCTACATCCAGATCGGGGGCGGCGCCCTGGCCGGTGCGGTCATGGACGGCCTCGAACGGGCCTGGCCCGGTCGGAGCCTGCCCCGGTTCCACCCCGTGCAGGCCCGCGATGCCCACCCCTATGTTGCCGGTTGGCGCCGGATTGCCGCCGCGGTGTTGGCCAATCCGCCCGGCGATGGCCCCGACACCGATCGGGGAATGGCGGCGGCGTTGAGTTCACGGTTGGCCCGGGGCGAGATCGACGCCACCCTGAACGAACATCGGGCCCTGATGACGGCCTGGCCCGATCCGCCCGAAAGTGTGGCGTCGGGGATTCTCGATGACGTGACCTATGACTGGGTGCCGGTCATGCGCCATCAGATCGCCACGGGCGGTTGGCCGATCCTGGTCGACGAATCGGTGTTCAGTGCCGCGGCGGTGGTCGCCGCCGCCCAGGCTTCACCTCCGCCCGACGAGACCGGAGCAGCCGGCCTGGCCGGGCTGCTGCAACACCACCGGGATCGGAGTGAACAGGGCCCGGTGGCCGAACCGGCGGTTGTCATATTGACCGGGGCCGCTCGCTGAGCGGCAGCCAGCCACCAATGGTGCGGGGCCCTCTGGGGCCGGCGGGGGAGCGTGAGGCCGCTCCTTAGCCGGCCAGGGGGCGTCCGAAGGGTTTGGCCGCCTGCCACGACTCGATGAAGGCCTCGGCCAGGTACGCAGCGCCAAGTAGCACCCCGTCGGCATCCCTGGCTGCTTTGTCGAGGACTTCGACGATCTGCCCGGTGACCGAGGTGGTCACCGTGGTTTCGTCGCCTTCAATGAAGCCGGCCAGGAGCGGCCCGGCGATGGACACGAAGTCGGGAACGACCGTTACCGATCCGCCCCGTTGAAGCTGGGCGAAGGCCTTGGTGGTCACCGGGATCGGCCCCCAGGGCACGATGGCCTTGGCCGTGACGGCCCCCGCTCCCTGGTGGGTCAGGATGCCGGGCTTGGCGCCGGCCAGGATGACATCGACGTTTGCGCCCCACACCAGCCACGGCTTCTCGTCCACGCCCCAGACGTCGACGACGGTGGCCCCGGCTTCGTGCAGCGCATCTCGCAGTCCTGAGGGGGCCAGTGCGACCCCCTCGATGGCGACGGTCCGCCCGGCCAGGTCGCCACCGAGGGCCCAGGTGGTGGCGGCGGTGATACCCGCCACCAGGACCGACTCTGAGCCGGCGTGTGGTCCAACGTCCGAAGCCGCCCGCAACTCCGCCAGGTCGGGGCGGGTCACGCCCTTACCCGGCTCAAGATGTAGCAGCCCCTCGGCCACCATCGGCGTCAGTTCGGCCACGAAGGCGGCAGTGGCCGCCGGGCCAACGTCGTCAAGGGCGTTGATACCGGCTGAAGCCCCACTGCGCCGCATGCCAAACACACCAAAGGTGTAGGTGGCCGAGCGGGCCAGATCCTTGGCGCTGCTCTGGAGGATCTTCTTGCCCCGCCTGACCACGCCCGAAGCGGGCGCGTCAGGCAGGTCGGTGATGATAAAAGCGTCGGTCGACGTGAGTTTCTTGAGAGCCACGACCGAATCCTAGGACCGCTTAGGCGAAGCCGACGAAGGCGGAGGCGAACACCAGGCTGACAATGGTCATGACCTTGATCAAGATGTTCATGGCCGGCCCGGAAGTGTCCTTGAAGGGATCACCAACGGTGTCGCCGACGACGGCGGCCTTGTGGTTGTCGGATCCCTTGCCGCCATGGTTGCCAGCTTCAATGTACTTCTTGGCGTTGTCCCAGGCTCCACCGGCGTTAGCCATGAAGATGGCCAGAGCGAAGCCGGAAACGAGGGCCCCGGCCAGGAAACCACCGAGGGCATTGATGTTGATGAACCCGATGGCAAGGGGCACGACAATGGCCAGCGCCCCGGGGATCAGCATCTCCCGCAGTGAAGCCTGGGTCGAGATGGCAACACAGCGAGCCGAGTCGGGGTTGACGCCTGGCACGCCCTCACGGAGGCCGGGAATCTCACGGAACTGGCGACGAACCTCTTCGATCATCTTCTGGGCCGCACGGCCAACGGCGTCGATGGTCAGCGAGGCGAACAGGAAGGGCAGCATGGCACCCAGGAACAGGCCAATGAAGACCTCAACCCGGCCGACGTCGAGCGACAGCATGACGTCGACCTTGCCCGCCTTTTCCGCTGCGGTGTTGATGGCAACCTCGAAGGTCTTGAACAGGGCCAGAGCGGTGAGGGCGGCCGAGCCGACGGCGAAGCCCTTGGCGATTGCCGCCGTGGTGTTGCCGAGCGAGTCGAGAGCGTCGGTAACTTCACGCACCGAGGGGTCGAGTTCGGCCATCTCGGCGATGCCGCCTGCATTGTCGGCGATCGGGCCGTAGGCGTCGACTGAGACCACAACGCCGGTGGTGGCCAACATGCCGATGGCGGCAACGGCAATGCCGTAGATGCCGCCGAAGTCGTCACTGCTGACATCGCCAAGGAAGGATGCGTTTTCAGCAAAGGTGATCTGACCACCGACGTAGGCCAAGGCCACACCGACGACGATGAGAATCACCGAAGCGGCGACGGACATCATGCCTGACGAAATACCGGACAGGATGGTGGTGGCCGGACCGGTCGAGGTCTGCTCGGCGATCTTCTTGACCGGACGGTAGTGGTCGCTGGTCCAGATTTCGGCCACTTTGCCGATGGCCCAACCAACGACCAGACCACCGATGACGGAGATGGCGAGACCGATGGGCTGGTCGAAGTCGTCACCGCTGAAGAGCCAGTAGCTGACGCCGAGGGTACCGAGGACGGTGATGCCCATGGCCACGTTGGTGCCCATGTGCAGGGCAGCAGAAAGCTTGTGAACGTCGGTTGAGGCTCCACCCTTGACGGCGAAGGAGCCGATGATGGAGGCGATCATGCCAACAAAGGCCACCGCCATGGGGAACACGAGCAGGGAGATGACGGACGTGTCGCTGGCGTTGTCGGCCACCAGGGCAAGGGTGAAGGCGGTGAGGGCGATGGGGGCGATGATCGACCCGGCATAGCTCTCGAACAGGTCGGCACCCATGCCGGCCACGTCGCCCACGTTGTCGCCAACGTTGTCGGCGATGGTCGCCGGGTTGCGGGGGTCATCCTCAGGGATCCCTGCTTCGACCTTGCCGACGAGGTCGGCGCCGACGTCAGCGGCCTTGGTGTAGATACCACCACCGACACGGGAGAACAGGGCAATGGAGGAGGCGCCGAGGCCGAAGGCGGTTACGACCTCGAAGGCATCGTCGACCTTGATCCACAGTACGAAGACGATGTACACCAGCATCAGCCCGGCCAGAGCCAGGCCGGCCACGGCGAAGCCCATGACGGCTCCGCCCCGGAAGGCCAGCGGCAGGGCCTTGCCCGGCCCTTCCTTGGCCGCCTCGGTCGTGCGGGCGTTGGCCATGGTGGCGACCGTCATACCGGCGTAGCCAGCACCGGCCGACAAGAAGGCGCCCAAGAGGTAGCTGACGGCGCCCCATGGGGGAGTGAAGGCGACGATCAGGATGGCCATCACCGCCACGAAACCGGCGACCCAGGTGTACTCCTGCTTCAGAAAAGCGCGAGCCCCGTTCTGGATCTCGGTCATCAGGAAGACCATGCGATCGCTTCCGGGACTTGCCTTCTTCACGTCTCTGTAAAAGAAGACGGCAAGACCGAGAGCGGCAAGGGCTGAGAGGAAGGCGAGATAAGGGACTGCGCCCACAATGTTCTCCTATGGCAGGACGATGCGGTTGGCTGCGTTTCGAGCCACCGAGGTAGCCATCGAAACCCAGCGCCGCCCAGTCATGAAGCTGAGGCGACCGCTCGACGGTAGTTGGAGCAACCGCCAACAGCAACAGCACAGCTCGACCGTTGTCACTTCGCAGTTTCCCGCCTGCCATTCAGCCCCTCACTTTGGTGCCCGCCAGAAGGCGTTGAGGAGGGTGTGGAGATGATCGAGGTCGGCCAGCCCCGCCATCTCACGGGCACTGTGCATGGCCAGCTGGGGCACGCCGATGTCAACCGTTGCCATGCCGGTGCGAGCGGCGGTGATGGGTCCGATGGTGGAACCGCACGGCAGATCGTTGCGGTGGATGTAGTACTGCAACGGCACCTCGGCCGCTCTGGCCGCGGCGACGGCGAAGGCCTCGCTGGTGGTGTCGGTGGCGTAGCGTTGGTTGGCGTTGCGTTTGACCACAACACCGGCGTTGAGGGCGATGTGGTGTGAGGGGTCGTGCTTGTCGACGTAGTTCGGGTGGGTGGCATGGGCCCCGTCGGCGGAGATCACGACCGATCGGGCCAGCGAGGCCAGATAGGTGGCACGGTCCTGGCCCCGAGCGGCGGCGATGCGTTCCATGATCGTGGTCAGGAACGGCCCTCCGGCCCCGGTCGAGGACTCCGAGCCGATCTCCTCGTGGTCGTAGATCACCACGATCGGCGTGCGGGTCGGCGTCGACCCGTCGTCGTGGACGGCCGAGGCAAGCTCGACGAGTGATCGAGTGGCGGAGAAAGCTGAGACCAGATTGTCGATGCGGCCCGAGGCGTACAGGTCACTGTCGCGTCCAACGACCGCAGGTGGCTGGGTGTCATACGTCATCAGGTCCCAGGCCAGGATCTGGTCCGGCTCGACTTTGAGGGAGGCGGCGACGTAGGCCCGGAGATCGCCCTCGGTGCCCTCGCCGAGAGCCCACAGCGGCATCATGTGCTTCTGGGGATCGAGTTTGAGTCCGCTGTCCCTGATCTCCCGATCAAGGTGGATGGCCAGCTGGGGAATGCGCAACAGCGGTCGGCCATCGTTGAAGAGGCGTTCCTCAGGTCCCTCCGGCCCCGCAACCGAGACCCGCCCGGCCAGGCCGAGGTCGCGATCGAGCCAGGAGTTGAGGAGAACCCCGCCATAGATCTCCATCCCGATCTGGGCGAAGCCCGCACCGCTCACATCGGGACGGGTCCGGACCCGGAGATTGGGAGAGTCGCTGTGGGCCCCGACGACGGTGTAGCCCTCAGCGGTGTGGTGCTGGATCCAAGCCACCAGCGATCCGCCCTGCACCACAAAACGAGGTCCATCAGTTGCCGGCAGGGGTTGATCATGGGGAACCTGCTCGAATCCGGCCTCGACCAGCAGGGCCGAGGTCCTGGCCACCGCGTGGTAGGGGGTTGGGGCCAGCCACAGGTCCTCCAGTACCCCTGCGGCGACCGGCGACAGGTCCGGGGCCAGGTCGCCGGTGTCTGAGGGTGTACCGATTGAACCAGGTGAAGTAGCAGCCATGGCTTCCATGATCACGGGCGAGGCCCTCGATTCCGCCGACCCCGGGGAATCGTCAGTGCTATCGTGGTGATTGGACCGGCCGATGGGCCAGGAACGGCCCCGATTCGGCCCCGATTTGGGACTGAATCGGCGGCGAGGCCACGGTGGTCCGGGCCAACGGTAGCGGCGATCACCTATCGCTGGTAGTGATCAAAGCTTTGATCATTGTCTCTACTTGCGATACCGTAGACCACGAAGGGCCTCTGGCTGAGTAGAGCCTCCTAGGGCGTGGTTTCTACCACCAGAAGCAAACCTCGACTGGGCCAGAGTTGTCCCAGGCTTGCAATCTCATCGAGAACGTTTTTGCATGTCTTTTAGTACGACGACTTTTGGAGTTACTGGTGCGCGATTTCCCGTTGCCGCAGGGCCTGTACGACCCCCGATTCGAACACGACGCCTGTGGCGTCTCCTTCGTCGCTGATCTCCACGGTCGGGCCAGCAATGAGATTGTGCTCCGGGGCCTGGGTGCTCTGCGGTGCCTTCAGCACCGTGGCGCGACCAACGCCGAACCGAACACCGGTGACGGTGCTGGCCTGCTGATTCAGGTTCCTGACCGGTTCTTCCGTTCTGTCGTTGATGGCCTGCCGCCCCCCGGAGCCTACGCCACCGGCATCGGCTTTCTCCCCCCCGAGCCCCCCCAGTGCCAGAAGGCCATGGATGCCATTGAGCGTGTCGTCGCCGAGGAGGGCCTCGAGGTCGTCGCCTGGCGGACGGTGCCGACCGACCCCTCCACCCTTGGCCAGCAGGCTTGCGACGTCATGCCGTCATTCGAGCAGGTCTTCATTTCCTCGCCCGACGGCCTTACCGGCCTCGACCTCGACCGCAAGGTCTACGTCGTCCGCAAGCGGATCGAACACGAGCTACCGGCCCAGATCGGTTCGGCCCTGTATTTTCCGAGCCTCAGCAGCCGGACCTTCGTCTACAAGGGCATGCTCACCACCCCCCAGCTGGTGTGGTTCTACCCGGATCTGGCCGACGAGCGGCTGGAAAGTGCCCTGGCTCTGGTCCACTCACGTTTTTCGACCAATACCTTCCCGTCCTGGCCTTTGGCCCACCCCTACCGCTACGTGGCCCACAACGGTGAGATCAACACCGTGGTTGGCAACCGCAACTGGATGCGGGCCCGGGAGGCGACCATGCGGGCACCCCACTGGGATGGGGCGGAGTCGCGGCTGTTTCCTGTCTGCACCCCCGGCGCCTCCGACACCGCCAGCTTCGACGAAGCCCTCGAACTGCTCCATCTCGGTGGCTACCCCCTCCATCACGCGGTCTTGATGATGATCCCTGAGGCCTGGGAGAAGCACCCCGACATCCCCCAGGCGCAACGGGCCTTCTATGACTTCTACTCCTCGTCCATGGAGCCGTGGGATGGTCCCGCGTCGGTTACTTTCACCGACGGCACCGTTGTTGGCGCTGTACTCGACCGCAATGGTCTGCGCCCAAGCCGCTACTGGGTAACCGACGACGGCCTGGTGGTCATGGCCTCCGAGGTTGGCGTGATCGACATCGATCCGGCCCGGATCGTCAAGAAGGGCAGGCTTGAGCCCGGCAAGATGTTCCTGGTCGACACGAGCAAGGGTCGCATTATCGACGACCACGAGATCATGTCGGATTTGGCCACTGAACACCCCTATGAGGAGTGGCTCCAAGGACGTCGACGGCTTGAGGATCTCCCGCTCCTGACCTCAACACCACCGCCTCCGTTGGACGACAAGACCCTGATGGCCGAGCAGGTCACCAATGGTTACACCATTGAGGAACTGGAGATCCTGCTCGAGCCGATGGTGGTTGAGGGCAAGGAAGCTCTCGGTTCGATGGGAACCGACACCCCCCTGGCGGTGCTTTCGGACCGGCCCCGGATGCTGTTTGACTACTTCTTCCAGCTGTTCGCCCAGGTCACCAATCCGCCATTGGACGCCATCAGGGAGCAGTTGGTCACCAGCCATCGGGTCATCGCTGGTCCGGAGGCGAACATCCTGGAGCCGAGCGCAGCCTGGTGCAACCAGCTTGAACTCGATTACCCGGTCCTGACCGCCCGCCAACTGACCCGAATCATCGAGGCCGGCGCCAGCGTCAACCCCGAACTCAAGACGGCCACGATCTCGGCCCACTATCCGGTGGCCGAAGGGGGCGATGGACTACGTCAAGCCATTGAACAGGCCCGAACCGAAGCCGTACAGGCCATTGCCGATGGGGCCAAGCTGCTGGTGCTGTCAACCCGAGGATCGACCCCCGACCGGGCACCCATCCCGTCGCTGCTGCTGATCGGGGCGGTGCATCATCACCTGGTCGACACGAAACTGCGCAGCCAGGTGGGCATCATCGCCGACAGCGCGGATGCCCGGGAGGTGCACCACTTCGCTCTACTGCTCGGTTCAGGGGCCGACGCCGTGTGCCCGTCGTTGGCGTTTGAGACCATCGCCCACCGGGTGCGTGAGGGCGAGGTCCTCGGCGTCGACGCCGAAACGGCGGAGCGCAACTACATCAAGGCTGCATCCAACGGCGTCATCAAGGTGATGTCGAAGATGGGCATCTCCACCGTTGCCTCCTACGTCGGAGCTCAGATCTTTGAGGCGGTCGGACTCAGCCAGCACCTGGTCGACGAGTATTTCACCGGTGTCACCTCGAAGCTCGGCGGCATCGGCCTCGACGAGCTGGCCGAGGAATGCGCCCTGCGTCACCTGCGGGCCCATCCCGACCGACCCGAGCAACTGGCCCACCGCGGCCTCGACCTTGGTGGGGAATACAAGTGGCGCAGGGAAGGTGAATACCACCTCTTCAACCCCCAGACGGTGTTCAAGCTCCAGCACGCCACCCGAACCAAGCGCTACGAGATCTTCAAGCAGTACACGAACCTGGTCGACGATCAGGCCGAGCGCCTGGCCACTCTACGGGGCCTGTTCCGCCTCAGTCCCGCCGGGCGTGAGCCGGTGCCGATCGACGAGGTCGAGTCGGTGGAGGACATCGTCAAGCGTTTTGCCACCGGGGCCATGAGTTACGGCTCGATCTCGGCGGAGTCGCATGAAACCCTGGCCATTGCCATGAACCGGTTGGGGGCAAAGTCCAACACCGGCGAAGGCGGCGAGGATCCCGAGCGTTTCGTTGCCGAAGCCAATGGTGACTCCAAACGTTCGTCCATCAAGCAGGTCGCCTCCGGTCGTTTCGGCGTCACATCCGAGTATCTGACCCAGGCCGACGACCTGCAGATCAAGATGGCCCAGGGCGCCAAGCCTGGTGAGGGAGGGCAACTCCCGGGTCGCAAGGTGTACCCCTGGATTGCCAAGACCCGGTACTCAACCACCGGCGTCGGGCTGATCTCGCCGCCTCCCCACCACGACATCTACTCCATTGAGGATCTGGCCCAGCTCATCCACGACCTGAAGAACTCCAACCCCGAGGCCCGGGTGCACGTGAAACTGGTGGCCGAGGTTGGGGTCGGCACCGTGGCGGCCGGCGTGGCCAAGGCCAAGGCCGACGTGGTCCTCATCTCCGGTAACGACGGAGGCACGGGGGCCTCACCCCTCACCTCGCTCAAGCATGCCGGTGGTCCGTGGGAGCTCGGCCTGGCCGAGACCCAGCAGACGCTGCTCCTCAACGATCTGCGGGACCGGATCGTGGTCCAGGTCGACGGGCAGCTCAAGACCGGTCGCGACGTCATCGTCGCCGCCCTACTCGGCGCCGAGGAGTTTGGCTTCGCCACCGCCCCCCTGGTCGTTTCCGGCTGCATCATGATGCGGGTCTGTCATCTCGACACCTGTCCGGTGGGCATCGCCACCCAGAACCCGGAACTGCGAAGCCGGTTCAGTGGCAAGCCGGAGTTTGTGGTGACCTTCTTCGAGTACATCGCCCAGGAAGTTCGTGAGTACCTGGCCGAACTCGGTTTCCGTTCGTTGGAGGAGGCCATTGGCCAGGTCCAATGCCTGGACACCGCAGATGCGGTTGATCACTGGAAGGCCTCCGGCCTCGACCTGACCCCGGTGCTGCATCTTCCCGTCACCGATGACGACGCCGCCCGGCGTTGCATCACCGGCCAGAGCCACAATCTCGAGGACGCACTCGACCAGGAACTGATCGAGGCGGCCCAGCCTGCGCTGCAGTCCGGCACCCCGGTGTCGCTCAACTACCCGATCGCCAACACCAACCGGACCGTTGGCACCATGCTTGGTCACGAGTTGACGAAGCGCTACGGCGGAGCAGGTCTGCCCGATGACACCATCCAAATCGACTTCACCGGCTCGGCCGGGCAGTCCTTCGGCGCTTTTGTGCCCAAGGGGCTGACTCTGCGACTCGAAGGTGACGCCAACGACTACTTCGGCAAGGGACTCTCCGGGGGTCATCTCCGGCTCTTCCCCCCTCGTTCGTCGAACCTGGTGGCCGAGGAGAACGTCATCGCAGGCAACGTCATTCTCTACGGCGCCACCTCGGGCACGGTTCACATTCGTGGCCTGGTCGGTGAGCGATTCTGCGTGCGGAACTCAGGAGCCGAAGCAGTGGTCGAGGGTGTTGGCGACCATGGATGTGAGTACATGACCGGTGGCGTGGCCGTGGTGCTGGGCCGAACGGGCCGCAACTTCGGTGCAGGCATGTCCGGCGGCGTTGCCTTCGTGCTCGACGAGGACGCCAGCTTCGCCGAGCGGGTCAACGCCGAGATGGTCGAACTCGAGAAACTCGACTCCGAGGACGATCTCCGGTTGTTCTCCCTGGTGGAACGGCATTTGAACGAGACCGGTTCGGTCGTGGCCGAACGATTGCTAGCAGACTGGAGCACGAGCTTGGACCTCTTTGTGAAGGTGATGCCCACCGACTACCGGCGGGTGCTCGACGCCGAGCGTCGGGCCGAGGAACAAGGCACGGATCCGGTCGAGGCCATGATGGAGGCCGCTCATGGGTGATCCACGAGGCTTTCTGCTTCACGACCGCAAGCTGCCGACCCGACGACCGGTTCCGGTCCGGCTGCGGGACTGGCGCGAGGTTTACCAGGACTTCCCCGAGAGTGAGCTTCGGCTCCAGGCCTCGCGCTGCATGGACTGCGGTATCCCGTTCTGCAGCCACGGCTGCCCCCTGGGGAACCTGATTCCCGACTGGAACGACCTCGTCTACCACGACGACTGGCGTCAGGCCATCGACCGGCTGCACGCAACCAACAACTTCCCCGAGTTCACCGGTCGGCTCTGCCCCGCCCCGTGCGAGGCAGCCTGTGTCGCCGGGATCAACACCGAGGCGGTCACGATCAAGAACGTTGAGGAGACGATCATTGAGCGGGCCTGGGCCGAGGGTTGGGTCACACCGGTCATGGCCAGCAACAAGACTGGCAAACGGGTGGCCGTCGTCGGCTCGGGACCTGGCGGTCTGGCAACGGCCCAGCAGTTGACCCGGGCCGGTCACGACGTCGTGGTGTTCGAACGAGCCGACCGCATCGGTGGCCTGTTGCGTTACGGCATCCCCGAGTTCAAGATGGAAAAGAGGGTGCTCGATCGGCGGCTGGCCCAGATGGAGGCCGAGGGCACGGAGTTCCGGGTCAACGCCTATGTCGGTGGCCCGGCTGATGATCCCAATCATGTCCCGGTGTCGGAGCTTGAGAATGACTTCGACGCCGTTGTCGTGGCCGGGGGCGCCACCGACTGGCGGGACCTGCCCGTTCCCGGGCGGAACCTCGATGGCGTGCACCAGGCAATGGAGTATCTCCCCCTGGCCAATCGGGTCCAGGAGGGCGACCTCGATGCCCCGCCGATTGTTGCCACCGGCAGGAACGTGGTGGTCATCGGCGGTGGTGACACCGGGGCCGACTGTGTGGGAACGGCCAACCGGCAAGGGGCCAAAATCGTCCACCAGTTCGAGATCATGCCCCGTCCTCCCGACGAGCGGGCCGAGCACACTCCTTGGCCGACCTGGCCCATGATGTACCGCTCCTCGTCGGCTCACGAGGAAGGCGTCGATCAACGTTTCTCGGTCAGCACCGTTGAGTTGTCAGGCGCCGATGGCGGGGTCACCCATCTGAGGGGCCATGAGGTGGCGTCGGTCATGATCGACGGTCGGCCGAGTTTCGAGAAGATCGAGGGCACCGGGTTCGAGATCGAAGCTGATCTGGTGCTGCTGGCCATGGGATTTGTCGGCCCCGAGCAGGGGACGCTGGTTGATCAACTGGGTCTCGAGCGCGATGAGCGCGGCAACGTTGGCCGCAGCAAGTCGTGGGCGACCTCGGTCGAGGGAGTCTTTGCCTGTGGTGACATGGGCCGCGGCCAGAGTCTGATCGTGTGGGCCATCGCCGAGGGCCGCTCGTGCGCCGCCGCCGTGGATGCCTTCCTCATGGGTTCGACCCTGCTTCCGGCTCCGATCACCCCAAACGATCGACCGATGATCTGACCAGGCCTCGGCAAGTCCAAAGGCGCTGAAATCAAACGGTGGGGGAGTTGGCCGCCGGGCTCTGTTCGATCAGATCTTCCAGTAGCAGCCGGTAGAGCGACGAGCAGACCCGGAACGGACTCTCCCCGGTTTGATTGATGATGTCGGCCACGGTGTTGGTGCCGTTGAGCCGGGCCAGGAAACGCCACTCTTCGGCGGCCACCACCCGCTCATCGACCTCGGGGGGTAGAGCGGGCCTGAGGGTGAAAACCGCAGCCGTTGACGGGATTCGAGCCGCGATGCGTCGCCAGATCTCAATCCGGTCGGCGGCCTTTTGCAGCATCTCCGCAGTGTCCTCGGAGTGACGATGGCCGATGGGGTGAACTGCGTCGGGCTCGAAGCGATAGGTGGCCTGTGACGGCACCAGCAACTCGAACAACGAGTTGAGGTTGTATTCGTGCAGCAGGCGTTTCTGGCGCGTCTGTGATTCGGGCGTCTCACCCTCTGTGGCCAGAACCTTGCTCAGCTCAGGGCTGGAGGCGGCGGCCGCCAGGTAGGTGCGGCCGTCGTGCAACCAGATTTCGGCATCGGCATCGATCTTCAACCGGCCGGTTCGTTGCTGCTGGGCAAGGTCGTTGAGTAATACCGAAAGAGGAGTTTCGCCCAATGTTCCTTCGACCAACTTCTCGGTGTCCACGTCGAAGAGGGTAATCAATCCGCATCTGTGGTTGCGGGACCTCACGGCATATGACCCATGAAGGGGGATTCGACCGTCGCCGCTCCTGTTTTGCTCATGAAGTGTCATGGCACGCCGATGAAGACTTTTGAGATGACAAGAACGAGAGGCACATGTTCGACAATCTGAACCTGCAGAACAAGTTCCTTGCCGTCGCGGCGGTGCCAGTCGCCGTCCTCGTTGTGGTGGCCCTGCTCTCGGCCGCCGTCCTCGATCGACCGTTCCTGGCCGCCTTCGCCGCCTTGGGTGCGATTGCCACCGTGGTCGCCGCCTATGTCGTCGGGCGGGCCTTCAGCAGACGTTTTGAGGCCCTTAACGCGCGCTTGGCTGATCTGACGGAGCGGCAACTCCCGGACGCCTTCAGGCCCGGGAACAGCGCTGCTGCCGAGAACCAACCCCGAGCCGACCACAGTGCCGGGGGCAACGGGGCCACCACCCCGGAGTCTGGCCATGTGGGCGCAGGCGATGAACTGACCGCTCTGGAAGCGTTGATCGAACGGATCCCGGGCCGAGTCGGGTCCTTGGTTGAAGAGGACCAGAAGCTGGCGGCTGACCGGTTGACCGGCCTGGTCTCCAGCATGGGGCGGCGCCATCAAAGCCTGCTCGACCGCCAGATGGAACACATCGACTGGCTGGAACGGACCGAGGAGCATCCCGATCGACTGGAACAGTTGTTCAAGCTCGACCACCTGGCCACCCGACTGCGCCGATCGATCGATTCGGTACTCGTCGTGGCCGAGGGCGAGACGCGACGCCCCCGCAGTGCCCCCGCACTGCTGAGCACCGTCCTGCGGGTGGCCATGGGTGCCACCGATGACTTCACCCAGATCAGGCTGTGCTCGGTCGACGAGGTCATGGTGCAAGGCGACTTCGCCAACGACCTATCCCAACTGGTGGCCGAACTGTTGGACAACGCCACCCAGTACTCCTCACCGACCGAGGCCGTCGAGGTGCACGCCGTTCGCCTCACCGACGGCACCCACCGGATCTCGATCACCGACCGTGGAATCGGCATGAACGAGTTGCAACTGGCCGACGCCAACGCAACCGTGGGTCATCCTCCGGAACTCACCCTGGCCATCGGGCGCTCGCTGGGCTTTGTCGTTGTGGGGCGACTGGCCCGGCGACTGGACGCCCTGGTTGAGCTGGAGCCGACAGCCGGTGGCGGAGTGACGGCCAGTGTGGTGGTTCCGGCCGCCAGCCTCGTCCACCAGAGCGGCTCCGGTGTCCTCCCGGGCGCCAACGAGGTTCCACTGGCACCAGCCGACATTGACGGTCGACCCGCTTCGCCCAACTTCGGCGTCTCCCGGCTCGACGAGCTCACCAGGTCGACCATGGCCGAGGCCCCAAGCGGCAACGGCAACAGTAGCGGAGGCGCTGGCGGTGCAGGCTCCGAGGATCGTGAGTCACCGCGTGAGCAGACCACTGATCGCCATCAGCAGGCGTCGACCAGCTCCTCGGACGCCCTGAGCAGGTTGCTGGGCCTTTCGGGTGACCTGCCGACAACAGATGGTGACTGGTCGGCGCCTACGATTGATCGTGGCCGCAGCGACCCACTAAAAAACCGCGACACCGGATCAGTACCTCCTTCACTTCAAGGCCACTTCGAGGTTCAGCCCGATGGTGCGAATCGGCCGGAGCCGGGTCAAGGCAGGCCCGATAGCGGATTCGAAACTGGACTATCGGAATCTGAGCAGGAACCGCTGATACGCCGTCCGGTGAAACCCGGATCGACACCTCCCAAGCGCCGAGGCCGCGCCGCTCGAACCCTGAACGAGGCCATTCCCAGCGGAGCTGCTTTCGAATCGGGGGTCGAGGATCTGCTGGCCCAGATCCCGGCTGACAAAAACGACGACGCAACGCCCGACAGATCGAACAATGAGACGGTCTGGTCACCACCCCCGGTGGCCTCCAACCCGAACGCCTCGCTGGCCCGCAGGCAAAAGGGCGCACCCAAGATCCCGACCTCGAACGAGCCTCGGGTGCGGGCCAGCAGCCGCAAGCCGGAAGAGATCCGGTCGATGATCGCTCGCTACCGAGATGGGCTCAAGGGATCACTACCGGTCGACGCCGAACCCAATGCAACTCCGGTGACCGATCCGGTCACTGACAATCGAGAGGAAAACGAGTGAAGACCTTGAGCTCCCAGGCCAACAACGTCAACTGGCTCGTCAACAACTTCGTCGAGCAGGTAACTGGGGTCAAGGAGTCTGTTGTGGTCTCCTCCGACGGCCTTCCGATTGCGGCCTCGTCCGGACTCGATCGCGACTCCCTCGATCGCTTCGCCGCCGTGGCCTCCGGTCTCATCGGACTCAGCTATGGCGCCGCCGGTCGTTTCGATGGAGGCGCCGTGACCGAGGTGATCGTCGAGATGGAGCGCGCCTTCTTGCTGGTGACCGGTATCAGCGACGGCTCGCTCCTGGCCGTTGTCTGCGACGGCAAGGCCGATGTCGGCCTCGTCGCCTACGAGATGGCCGTTCTGGTCGACAAGGCCGGGAACGCCCTCACGCCGGAGCTGCGGGCCGAGTTGCAGGCGGCGTTGCCGCAATGAGCACCTCGTTGTCGTCCAACCATACGACCCGCACTGTCGAGTTGCGGATCCGCCCCTACCTGCTCACCGGAGGTCGCACCAGGGGCAGCGTCGAACTGGCGCTTGAGACCCCCCTGCGCGCCACCCCCGAAGGTGAGGCGGCGTTGCCCGAGCTTGTCCTCGAATCGGAGCAGATCGTTCGGTACTGCCAGGAGCCGACGTCGGTGACCGAACTCGCCGCCCGTCTCGGCCTTCCCCTGCAGGTTACGAGAGTGTTGACGGCCGATCTGATCGACGACGGTTTCGTCCAGGCCCATATCTCCGACCAGTTCTCAACCGACCGACCCGACCTGAACCTGCTCGAGCGCGTTCTCGACGGGCTCCAGGGACTCTGAGGGCAGCCATGACCAATCCGACACCAGTCAAGATTGTCGTTGCCGGTGGTTTCGCCGTCGGCAAGACCACCTTCGTTGGCTCGCTGTCCGACATCGACCCGCTGACGACCGAGGCCAGCATGACCAAGGCCAGCGAGGACGTCGATGACCTGGGTGGCGCCACCTCCAAGCAGGGCACCACGGTGGCGATGGACTTCGGGCGGGTGGCGCTCAGCCCCGAGCTCGTACTGTACCTGTTCGGCACTCCGGGACAGGACCGATTCCACTTCATGTGGGACGAACTGGTTCGAGGAGCCATCGGGGCCGTGGTACTGGTTGACACCAAGCGGCTTGACTCCTGTTTCGCCGCCGTCGACTACATGGAAGGTAGCGGCCTGCCCTTCGTGGTTGCCATCAATGCCTTTGATGGGGTTCTGGCCCATCATCCCGACGATGTGCGGGTGGCCCTCGACGTACCCGATGGTGTTCCCATCGTGGTGACCGACGCCCGCCATCGCTCCGCCGTTCGGGACACCGTCGTTGCCCTGGTCCGCCAGGCCATGCTCGTAGCGGCCAAAGCTTCGGCCGCGGTGTAGCCCACCCCGCTCAGAACGGAGCGGCACCCAGGAAGTCGAGACCCTTTTCAAGGAAGGGGAAAGCCTTGGGTAGGCCGAAGTGGTCGACGCCGGCCAATGTGACCAGTTCGGCGTTGGGGAGTGCCTCGGCCAAGGGCTCACCCGGGCCGGCAAAATCCTTGTCACCGATGATCACCATGGTCGGGCTGGCCACCCGGGCCAGATCCTCCCGCGTCAGCGGTGGCTGCTTGCGCTGGATGAACGCAGCCAACGCCTTGGGGTCGTTGCCGTCCCCCTCGGCCATGCTCTTGAAGTGCGAGGCGACCAGGTCCTCGCCTCCGGATCGACCTTCGAGGGCGTCGAGGATGGGATTGCCTTCCCGCTCCTGAAACATCCGACCACCGAGACCGCCGACGACGAGGCGGCCGAAGCGCTCCGGCTGGGTCGAGGCCAGGTAGAGCAGGATCCTGGCCCCCGCCGAGTAGCCAACCCCGTCAACGGGTCCATCAGGCAGAGCGGCCTCGACCAGAGCCTCGACCTCGTTGTAGGCGGCGGGGTCGTGGGGCCTTGGTGCCTCACCATGGCCCAACAGATCAGGAGCGATCACCTGGCGTCCCGCCTCGGTCAGTAGGTCGATCCAACCCGGCTCCCGCCAGGTGCGTTGGGCCGAGGTGGTGAAGCCGTGGAGTAGGAGTACCGGGTTGCCGCTCATACACCTAGTTTGGCGTCTGGGAAGCCATCATCACGAATGGACTGGGTACGAATGGATCACCGACGAGCCGGGACGGGCGCTCAGACCCCTCACGCCGTTGCCAACAGTGAGTCGAGCTGCTGATTGGCCGCCGCCGGGCCGATGGTTGCGGCGGCCGCGGTTGCGCTACGACGAATGGCGCTGATATCGGCCGTCCGGTAGCTGGCGAGGCGGACACTCCAGGAGTCGATGACCCGGCGGTTCTCCTCCAGGGCGAAGAACGTGGTGAGTGGTCCCTCCTGTTGGTAGGCGTCAGCGCCTTCAACGAAGTCGGTTGTCTGGTCTGTCAAGGTCACAGCGAACAAGGTCATCGATCCACTTCCGTCAAGCAGAGCCAGGGCCGGTACTGACTCGTTGGCATCACTGTAAGACGTCTTGATTGTGCGGTTCCAGAGGCGTAACCCTGTGGATTTCGAAAGTTATCCACAGTTCGGATCTGGGTTGCCATTTGCTCACGCCCGCTTGGGCTGTGATCGTAGGGACAGGCCGATGGCCGCCGTCGGGGCGGAGCGGTCGTGCAGCCCGACCCGGTTGGTATCGACGGCCCAGGTGCGTCGCGGCCGCCGCGAGCATGAGGAGTGTCGGTGAGCGATCGAATCAAGGTGACGATGCAGGGGGGAGTGGCTGACGTTCGACTGAATCGGCCGGAGAAGATGAACGCCCTCGACGGCGCCACGTTCTCGGCCCTGGTCGAGACGGCCGATGCCCTGGCCGAGGATGCCTCGGTGCGGGCGGTGGTGCTCTCGGGCGAGGGTCGCTCGTTCTGTGCCGGGCTCGACTTCTCCAGCTTCCAGGGCATGACCGACGCCCCCGACGACCGCCCGACGCCATCGACCGGGGGCCGGATCACCCATCTCGGTCAGCAGGCGGTCTACGGATGGACGACGCTGCCCGTGCCCGTCATTGCCGCCGTGCACGGCCACGCGCTCGGTGGTGGCATACAACTGGCCCTTGGGGCCGATATCCGGATCGTGGCCCCCGAGGCCAAGATGTCGGTGCTGGAGATCCGTTGGGGTCTGGTCCCGGACATGACCGGCACCCAGTCACTGGTCAATCTGGTCGGCCTTGATGTGGCCAAGGAGCTGACCTTCACCGGACGAATGGTCTCGGGTACCGAAGCGGTGGGGCTCGGCCTGGCCACCCGGCTCGCCGACGACCCCCGGACCGCGGCGTTGGAACTGGCGGCCGAGATCGCCTCCAAGTCGCCCCACGCCATCAGGGCGGCCAAACGGTTGCTCAACGAGGCCCCCAAGGTTTCCGTGGCCGAAGGCTTCGCCCAGGAGCGATCGGAGATCTCGGCCCTCATCGGCTCACCCAACCAGGTGGAACAGGTGAAGGCGTTCTTTGAAAAGCGTGCCCCCGACTTCGCCGATCCGACCTGAGTCAGCCGGACGGGGGCCAATGGCCCCGTGTCTGCAGCACGTCACGAAGCAGGGTGACGCGATCGGTCATGATGGCGTCGACACCGTTGTCGAGCAGTCGGTTCATCTCGGCCTCTTCGTTGATCGTCCAGACATGGATCTGAAGTCCCAGTCGATGGACCCGCCCCATGAGCCACTTCCCGGTCAGGGGGATGCCGTAGTAGGCGGTGGGTATCTGCAACGCAGAGTTGGGTGAGCTCGTACCCTTCCGGCCCAGCACGGCGGCGGCCAACACCCTGACCACCCCCCAGATGGCGGGGGAGGTGCAGACCGGGGGTCCCACCTGGCTTCGGAACTGGGCCAGTCGTCGCCCGGAGAACGAGCCGACGCAGACGCGTTCCTCCAGCCCGTGACGATGGATCAGTTCGACGAGGGGGTTGACGGCCAGATCGTTCTTGGGGTCGACGTTGAACCGAACGGTGGGAAATCGCTCGACCATGTCCTCGAAGCGGGGGATCGGATGCTCGCCGCCGACCTGCAACTCGCTCAGCTCGGCCCACGAGCGGTCGGCGATCTTCCCCTTCGTACCAGTGAGAGGGCCGAGGTCGTCGTCGTGGAAAACGGCCAGAATGCCGTCGGCGGTGGCTTGCACGTCGGTCTCGATATGGCTGTAGCCGAGCGACACGGCGTGCTGGAAAGCTGCTTCGGTGTTGCCCGGGGCAATGTCGGTACCGCCCTGATGAGCAAATCCAAACGGAACCGTCGTCGCCAGGAACTCAGAGGGCATGAGCTCGAAGCTAGCAACCGAGGGCGACCATTCGCTCACCGGGGCCCCAGTCGCTACCGTTTGGAGGGCCGAGGCTCGCAAGTTGCATCCCGGTGGTGGAGAAACGATCCCTGTGATCACCAAACGATGACGTCCGTTCCCACTGGCTCAGACAACTCCCCAACCCCCGGCAATGGCTGATCCCTCAGCCCGGCTGGCCGAACTGGTCAGCAACCCATCCGGCGCGTATGACCGGATCATGGCCGTTGTCGCCTCGGTGGCTCCGGACGCCCCCACTGAAGAGGAGATCGTCGGCCGCTTCGACGATTTGGCCGCCGGTCTGGTTTCGGCTGGCGACCCGGAGGACCACTCGCCAAGGAGCATCGTCGACTACACCTTTGGCGAGTTGGGCTTTGTCGGCAACGTCGGCAATTACTACAGCCCGTCCAACTCCTTCATCCACCGGATCCTCGATCGGCGCCGCGGGATCCCCCTTACCCTGGCCGCGGTGGCCTTCGAGATCGGGCATCGCGTCGGGGTCCAGCTGTCGATCGTCGGCCTGCCGGGACATGTCATCATCGGCGACGGGCCCGAACCTCAGAACTGGTTCGACCCTTTCGCCGCAGGTACCGAACTCGACGGTGTCGGTTGCCGTGGCCTGTTTGAGCAGATGCATCCGGGCCAGGCCTTCGATCTGGCCATGCTCCGGCCCATCGATACCTTGGCCGTCACCACCCGGATGCTCAACAACCTGCGGCTCATCTACCGTCAGGCAGGCAATATGGGGAGGCTGGCGGCGGTCCTGCAGCTGACGGTCGCCCTGCCCGGCATCCCCCCATCGTTACGTCATGAGATGGCGCTGGTCCTGGCTTCGGCAGGTCGCTTCGACGACGCGGTGGAACAACTGGAGCTGCTCGTGACCCTCGATCCGCCACGGGCCGACAAGTACCGGCGCGAGATGAACCACCATCTCGCAAGGCGCAACTGAGCTCGTCAAAGGGTGCTCTGAATGACTCAACCATTCTCTTGACCAGCTGGTCAAGAGAATGGTTGAGCGGTAATATCCGGCATTGCTCCAGAGGCGGGCAGATTCGGTAAACAGGAGTAGGAAATGGCAGCAGGTCCAGGGTCCGATACAGCCGAGGCCGTGGTTGAGCAACGGCTGGAACAGCTGCTGGGCGAGTGCGACCCTGCGACCACATCCCGCCGTGACTTCCTCGGACGCCAGTTCGATCTGGGTTTGGCCTGGGTGCACTTCCCTGAGGGCAATGGCGGTCTGGCGCTCAGCCCCAAGCTGCAGACAACAATCAACCAGGCGGTACTTGGCGCCGGGGGACCCAGCGCCGTCATCCGCAACCCCATTGGCTACGGGATGGGTGCCCCGACGGTGGTCACCCACGGCAGCGATACCCAGAAGAACCGCTATCTCCGCCCCCTGTTCACCGGCGAGGAGATCTGGTGTCAGCTCTTCTCCGAGCCCGGGGCTGGGTCCGACGTTGCCGGATTGTCGACCAGGGCCGTCCAGGACGGTGATGAGTGGATCGTCAACGGACAGAAGGTCTGGACCACCCTGGCCCACGTCGCCCGATGGGGCATGCTGGTGGCCAGAACCAACCCGGAACAGCCCAAGCACCGGGGCCTCAGCTATTTCGTCATTGACATGCAACAACCGGGCGTCGAGGTCCGTCCGTTGCGCCAGATGACCGGCGAAGCGGAGTTCAACGAGGTCTATTTCACTGATGCCCGGGTCCCCGACGACGAACGTCTCGGTGACGTTGGCGACGGGTGGCGGGTCTCGCTGACGACGCTGATGAACGAGCGGGTGGCCATCGGCGGCGCGGTGCCATCCAAGGGTTCGGGAACGATCTCGTTGGCCGTCGAGGCCTGGAAAGCCAATGGCGGCACCACCCAACAGCGCGACGAGTTGATGAAGCTCTGGACGAGGGCCGAGGTACTGCGTCTCACCAACATCAGGGCATCGCAGAACCGCAAGACCGGCGTGCCTGGACCGGAGGGGTCGGTCGGCAAGTTGGCCTCGGCCGAGTTGAACCAGGAGGTCACCAGCTTCGCGTTGAACTTGATGGGGCCCGAGGCCATGCTCTACGGCGACTACGACCTGGAGCAACCAAGAACAGCCATGGGTTTCTCGTCGCCCCAGAAAGCCTTCCTGCGGACCAGAGCCAACTCCATCGAGGGGGGAACGACCGAGGTCATGAAGAATATTCTCGGTGAGCGGGTGCTCGGACTTCCCGGTGATGTGCGCGTCGACAAGGATCGACCCTGGACCGAGGTCGCCCGCAACTAGTCAGCGTCCAGGCTCTGAGCTGCAGCCTCCGATCGCAGATCAGAGCCGCAGGTCAGGGGCACCGCGGAGATGGGCCGTCTCGTTGAGGCTCTGGATCGAACGCTCACCGCTGGAGGCGACGAGGAACCGGTTGACCGAGGTGTAGTCGGGATTGAAGAACATCTTGGGACCCAATCCCAAGGTCTCCCCGGCCCAGGCGTTGATGACCCCGCCATGGCACACCACCACCACCCGCTGGCCGCGGTGGGCAGCGGTGATATCGTTCAGGGCGGTTGCCACCTTCTGCACGAAGCGGGAACGATCCATGGCCTCTTCGCTGGCCAGGAAGGCGCGCCACCGTTCCTTGTCCTCCCGCACGACATCGATCGGCACATAGCTCGAATGCTCGGCGTCGTACTCCCGGACGTCCTGCACGACAACCGGCTCCATACCGGTGAGGCGGGCCAGCGGATCGGCCGTCTCCCGCGCCCTGGCCATGGGGGACACATAGAGGGCGTCGATGCTCTCCGCTCCCAGCCAGCCCGCCATGGCCCGAGCCTGGCGGTGGCCGATGGAGGTGAGGGCCGGATCGGCGGGACCGTCGGCATTCTCGATGTGTTCAGGACGGGCGTGGCGAACGAGGATCAACTCCATCGGGGAGACCATAGTGGGCCCGATCGACCGCGCAACAAGTCACCAACATCGTTGGCGGCCCAGTTGTCCGGTGGTGGTGACCAATGACCGGGAACCTCATCACGGAGCCACACGGGCTGGCGTCACCCCGGTCGCCAATCTCGGCCCCATCGAATGTCGGTAGTCTTACCGCGTGAAGCGTCGAACAAAGATCATCGCCAGTATCGGACCTGCATCGTCTGACGAGGCGACCCTGAAGGCCATGGTCGAGGCGGGTATGGATGTCGCCCGGCTGAACCTGTCCCATGGCACGCTGGATGAGTCCATCGAGCGTCTTCATCAGATTCGACGGATCTCCGACAGTGTTGGCCGTCCAATCGGAGTGATGGCCGATCTCCCCGGCCCCAAGGTCCGGATCGGGCTACTCGAGGAGCCAATCGAGCTGGAGATCGGGGCCGAGGTACTGCTGGAACCGGGTAACGAGATCAGCAGCAAGGATCGCCTTTTTGTCGACTACACCAGTCTCCTGACCGACCTCCACCGGGGTGACAAGGTGGCGATTGGTGACGGCGCCATCGTGTTGCAGATCATCGACCACGAGCCGAATGCGTTGAAGGCCCGAGTGCTCTACGGTGGCGTCACCCAGGGTCGACCAGGGCTGCACATACCCTCGGACCGTCTGCAACTCACCACACCGACCCCCCATGATCTGCGGCTTCTCGACGCCATGGTCGACGAGGGCGTCGACATGATTGCCCTGTCGTTCGTGCGCTCGGCCCACGACGTGCGTCGGGTTGGTTTGGAACCCGCTCCCCGGGGCCCGCTGGTTGTGGCCAAGATCGAGACCAAGGCCGCCATCGAGAACCTTGATGGCATCATCCAGGAGTCGGGGGCCATCATGGTCGCCCGAGGCGATCTCGGCACCGAGTGCAGCATCCAGGATCTGCCCCACCTGCAAAAAGACATCATCGCCCGCTGTATCGCCCTCGGCCGACCCGCCATCACCGCCACCCAGATGCTGGAGTCGATGATCTCGGCCCCCTCTCCGACCAGGGCCGAGGCATCAGATGTGGCCAATGCGGTGTTCGATGGCACCAGTGCCGTCATGTTGTCGGCTGAGACCGCCGTCGGCCGGGACCCGGCGCATGTTGTTGCCACCATGGCCAGCATCGCCCAACGGGCCGATCAGGAATTCAACTATGAGGAGTGGGCCATCCACCTGCGTCGGGACCAGCTCCGCGAGCCCCAGAGCGAAGATTCCGCCGTCACCGACGTGATGACCATGGCCACCTGGCAGGCGGCCAAGGAGATCGGGGCGAAGGCCATCCTGTGCATCACCCGCTCCGGTTTCACCGTGCGCGCCATCGCCCGTTTCCGCCCCAAGGCCACCATCCTCGCCTTCAGTCCGGAACAACGTACGATCCAGCAACTGACCATGAGTTGGGGTGCGACCCCGATCAAGATCGATCGCATCGAGGACAATGTTGTGACCGTTCATCTGGTCATGGAGTTGGCCAAGGCCCAGGGGTACCTGCGGTCGGGCGACATTGTCGCCGTGCTCGGTGGCAGCTCGGCCACGATCGGAGCCACCGACACCTTGCGAATGGAGCGTTGCCCCTAGTGGAGCCGAGGCGCCGTCAATTGCAGCGGCGTCTGAGAGCCGCGGCCCAGCCCCTGGTCAACCGCTTTGGGCCTGAGCGGAAAACAGCATTTGTTCTCTCCGGCGGTGGCAGCCTCGGGGCGGTCCAGGTCGGCATGCTTCGTGCCCTGCTCGATGCGGAAATCTGTCCAGACCTGATCCTCGGCTGCTCGGTTGGTTCCATCAACGGTGCGGGGTTCGCCGCCGACCCATCCCTGCGGGGAGTGGCGAGACTCGATCGCATTTGGCGTCGCCTGGCTGCAGGAGATCCGGATCTGATGCCCGGGCGCCTGATACCACTGGCGGTGCAGCTGGCCCGCAAGGGTCCCGCCCTGCATGATCCTGGGCCACTTGAACAGCTACTCAGCGACGAGCTTCCGGTCGACCACTTCAGTGACCTCCAGGTTCCTTTCCAGTGCGTTGCCACCGACCTCGACACCGCGACCGAGCACTGGTTCGAACGCGGGCCCTTGGTTCCCGCCCTCATGGCCTCGGCTTCGCTCCCCGCGGTCTACCCACCCCGCGAGATTGGGGGTCAGACCTATATCGATGGTGGCGTACTGAACGAGGTGCACACCGCTCGGGCCGTCGAGTTGGGAGCCACCGACCTCTACGTACTGCACGTCGGCCATCTCGACGATCACCTGATCGACGTGCAGCGACCGTTCGACGGTGCGCTAAGGGCCTACTGGACCCACCGGCGCTTTCGGCTGGAGGACGACCTGGAGCGTGTGCCGGACCATTGCATCATCCACCGCCTTCCGGCAGGGTCGACACCCAAACTCCGATTCGACGACTTTGCCCGCGGTCCCGAACTGGCCGAACAGGCCGAACAGGCGACGAAGCGGTATCTCCAGGCAGAGTCGGGCATCGAGCCTGGGCCCGGCCCCGATTCGGGGACCGAGGCCGATCACCCGGTCTACCCCACGGAGCGGACCGTCTGACCCTGGTGCCGCCGGTCCTCCCGGGCCCGGAGTGGCCGCCGGAGCCAATAGCATCAACGACCATGACCACTATCAACCTGGGTTCAGGATTGCCCGAAACGGTGCTCGATCCTGAGCCGAGTGAGGCATTGTCGGCCCTCGAGGCCGCGTTGGCGTCGAACGACGGTGCCCGCCACGATGCGGTCTCAGCCGTCGTGGCCCGGTACCCCGAGTTTCTGGCCGGCTGGGCGACCCTCGGTGATCTGGCCCGTGACGACGTCGAGGCCTACGCTGCCTATCGCGTCGGCTATCACCGGGGACTCGACCGTCTGCGACGAAACGGGTGGCGAGGCTCGGGCTACGTACGCTGGAGTCATGACACCAACCGCGGGTTCCTGCGATCTCTCGATGGCCTGCGCCGGGTGGCGGGAGTACTCGGTGAGGCGGCCGAAGAGGAGAGGTGCAGTATTTTCCTCGCTCAACTCGATCCCTCCGGCGAGACTCCGCCATCAAGCCGCTAGCAGCGGCGGGCACCGCGGCGTTGAGGTTTGGCCCCGGTCCGGGCCGGGCCCACGATGAACGAGAACCCGCCGGCAAAGCCGACGGTTGTTGGAGCGGTGTTGTGCGGCGGCCGCTCGCGCCGTTTCGGCCGGGACAAGGCACTGGCCGACGCCGACGGTGCGCCCATGGGCGGGCGGGTGGTCGCCGCGCTGCGAGCGGTGGGATGTGACCCCGTCGTTGCCATCGGTGGTTCCGCCGGAGGGGCCCTTGGGGTGCCGACCGTGCCCGACCTCGGCGCAACGGATCGAGGACCATTGTCTGGTCTGGCCACCGCCCTCCGCTGGGCCAGGACAGGGCTCGTTCTGGTTGTACCGTGTGACCTTCCGCTACTCACCGACGACCACCTTCGCTTGCTGGTGGCCGAGGCAACCCTCGATCGTGCCGCGGTAGCGCTCGACGACAACCGGCCCCAACCGAGCCTGGCCTGCTGGCCCGCATCGCGTGGTCTCGCTGTCCAGGCTTTGGTTGACGGTGGGGTGCGACGCTGGCGTGAGGCGTTGTCGGTGGGGGCCTGGACCGGGGTTCCCCTTCCCGCCCGCGCCATGGCCGACGCCGACACCGAGGCCCAGTTGCGGTCAATTTTGGCCGTTCGAGACCCGAATGAAGCCAACAGGGGCTCCGAACGTCGCTAATATCGCAGTCTCTGCCCCATACATGGGGAGGGAGGGCACTTCGTGGTTTAGGCTCAAGCTGTGCCTGCTCTGGTGGAAACCGCGACCGAACTCGACGAGCTTGTTGCTGCGGTGTCACAAGCCGATCGCTACGCCATCGACACCGAGTTCCACCGGGAGCGAACCTACTTTCCCCAGGTCGCGCTCATCCAGATCGCCTGGGACGACAACGTCCTGCTCATCGATCCCTTGGCCTTGGATCTCAAGCCGCTGGCCAAGGTGCTCGACGGCCCAGGTCTGTGTGTCCTCCACGCCGGCGTGCAGGATCTCGAAGTTCTTGACCTGGCAACGGGCACGACCCCCGGGCGCCTGTTCGATACCCAAATCGCAGCCGGTTTCATGGGCTTGGCCAACGGCTCGTTGAAATCACTTCTCGATCGATTCTGCAATGTGGATCTGCCCAAGGGTGATCGCCTCACCGACTGGCTACGCCGTCCGCTGTCGGACGACCAGCTGCGTTACGCCGCCGCCGACGTCGATCACCTTCTGGAACTGACCGACATCATTCAACGACAACTGGTGGCCGACGGGCGTCTGGAATGGGCCTTCGAGGAGAGTGCGCTGCTTCGTGATCGCCCCCGCAACCGGCGCGTGCCGGAGGAGGCCATCCTCCGCATAAAGGAGGCACGCTCGTTGAAGGGTAAGGCGTTCCAGGTGGCGACCGCCGTTGCCGCTTGGCGCGAACGCCGGGCGGCGGAGGCCGATATTCCGGTGCGTCAGGTTCTGTCCGATCTCGGAGTGGTGGCGGTGGCGCAACAGGCCCCGAGCACCCTGACCGCACTCAAGGAACTTCGCGGGGTGGAACGACGCCACCTCCGCAATGACGCTGACCAGGAGATACTCAGCGCAGTCCAGGTTGGACTGCGCATGACCACCTCCGGTGGACGACCTCAGCGATCTCCCGAACTGCCTCGCCATCTGCGCCCCGTCGTCTCGCTGGTCACGGCCTGGATTTCACAACTGGCCCGTGACCATCGCCTCGATCCGGCCCTGCTGGCCACACGGGCCGATGTTGAGGCGCTGCTGAAGGGTGATCCTGAGAGCAGGCTTCAAAGCGGTTGGCGGGCCGATCTTGTCGGGACTCCGATTGCCCAACTGGTTGCCGGCGACGCCGCCGTGGCCTTCGACGGTGATGGCCAACTGGTCCTTGAGGCACGTAGCCGAAATCCGCTGTAGAAACGCGCATTGCACAGATTTCTCCCCTGGTTGCACTTACCTGGGTCACTATTCGCCAAATCCGTCCGAAAACTCCTAGACTGAGTCCACTACGCGAGTGCCGAGGACAGGTGGAATGAGGTCTCGGCCCGGCCACATTTTTTAGGAGTGTCCCATGAAGAAGGGGCGTCATCGTCGGTACGAAGAGGCGCGAGCGCTCAAGCGCTCAGCAGATGGGGAGAATATTGAGTCGCTCATGGATCGACTCGATGATGACCCGTTCGATCTTCCGACTACGTCTGAGGCCTACCAGCCTCAGGAAGATCTCGAAGACGAAGACTTGGTGGATTGAGCTGACCACCCAGTCCCGGGCCAGCCCGTCCGGTTGGTCCCGGGTTCACTCGGCGGACTTCTGAGACTCAGTCTCGACCAGGATTTCGTCAAGCTTGACGATCTCTGAGTCGCGCACGAGGCCGACAAAGCCATGAGTCTCGTCGACCACACCCAGCAGGTCGAGATCGTGCGCACCCATGGCGGCAACAGCGTCGCGGATCGTCCAGGATGGTCGCGCCGTGGGTGCCGTGACGTCGACGATCTCGGTCACGCCCACCTCGTCCCAGCGGGCTCGGTCAACTCGCGCCGCGTCGTGTACCGAGCACAGGCCCAGATACTGGTTGCCGTCGACGACGGGAACCACTGGTTGGCGTTGGCCAAGGGCGTGCAGCCAGACGAACTCCGATATTGAGGCGTCGGGCGGCACGGTCAGTACGTCGGTCTCCATGACCGATCCGATTGGTAGGGCCAGCCTGCTCTCCAGCCCGCCGAGTCGTTCCTCCCGCTGTGCCGCTGACACCGAGGCCGAGCCGGCCACCAACTGGGAGACGGCGGCGGCGATGAGAGCAGGGACAACTGCCTGCCCCCTGGTTGACTCGGCAACGAACATCACGGCCGCTATCGGTGTGCGGTAGCCGGCGGCGAGGAAGGCGGCCAGGCCCAAGATGGCCCACAGCGGCCCGTCGTTAGCCTCGCCCAGCCCGATGCGATCGAGGGCGTCACCAACGATGTGGCCCAGCAGCACCCCTTGAACGGCCAGGGGAATGAACAAGCCACCAACACCGCCGGCCCCGACCGTGGTCAGGGTGGCTACGGCTCGGAAGAAGAATAGGGCCACGATGAGCGACAGCGAGGGCGCACTGTCCAGCCACTCAAAGACCGAGACACCCGGGCCCAGCGTCAGCGGCTGACCGAATACCTGCTGCGACACGGCGGCCAGGGCGCCCAAGGTGACCCCACCGCTGAGCATCAGCACCAGCGGCGACACCCGCTTGGACAAGGTCTTGGCCTGCCGGATGAACCAGGCGAACGTGCGGCCCCCCAGACCGGCCCCGATTCCAAGGGCAACCGCACCGACCAGTTGACCGGTGCCGACGCTCTCGTCGAAGGCGAACCCCACCACCGACCCCTGAGCGATGCCGGGCATGGCCACGAAGGTCAAAAAGCTGGCGGCCGACGCCACCAGCGAGGGGAGGAGGGCCCGGTGAGCGACATCGTCGCGATAGGGGGACTCGAGGGCGAAGACCACACCGGTTGCCGGTGCCTGGAACACCGCAGAAACTCCGGCCGCTGCCCCCGCTGTCAAGAGTTGCTGGGCTGAACCACGACCCAGGTGGCGCTCGAGCCGCTGATGGATGAAGTGGCCCGAGGCTGCACCCAGATAGATCGACGGACCCTCCATACCCACCGCTCCACCCAGACCGATGGTGGCCAGGCCTGCAGTGAGGCGGGTCGGGACGTCGCGAAGCTTGAACGACGGGTTGCGGCTGTGGAACTGCGTGATGTATTCCTCGGAGGTGGCAGGTGAGCAGCCCCGTCCCACCCATTGGAGCATCACGTAGGCCAGCGCCAACCCCACCAGAGGGGAGACGACCTGCAGGCCGATGGGCCACTCCAGGACGTGGTGGAGCACAACCTCGATCGTCAGGTACTCCAACAGGGCGACGAGGAAGCCGACGACCACTCCCAAACCGGCCGACGCGGCCAGAAGCTTGGAGTTGACCGCTTCGGGAATCAGCCGTTGCAGCCATTTCACACCACCGATCTTCGCGATAGCGGTCATCAGCTGCTCTTATCTCGGGTCAATCGTCGCATTCTGAACTTCGCCCCCACCACTCGAAACTAGGAAATGAACGAAACCGGCGTGGCCCGCGGTAACGAGGTTTGGCGGTCTGGCAGAGCCCGAGTCCACGTTTCGAGTTCGGTAACGAGCCTGGCGTAGATCTCGTCACCGACCAGCTCGGTTAACTCTTCGGCGGCGTTGAGGTACACCGGACTGGCTGCTGAGTAGGCGGCGTCGTCCTCGGTACACCACCAGTGAAACTCGTTGCCGCCCGGGCCCCAATCCCGTCGTTCCCACGACCGGACCAAAACGGTCTCGTGACCGTAGTCGTCGGTGTGGACGTCGAGACGCAGAGGGAGCTGCCAGCAAACCGCCGGCTTCCAATCGAGGGGTCGCTGCTCGCGATTGACGGCACCGATGTGCAGCGCACACCCGCTGCCCCCGGCAAAGCCAACCGGGTTGAGAAAGATGCACGCTCCGTTGGCCGTACGCGTCATCTGATCACCGCCCTTGACCTTGATGGGACCCCCGCTGCGGGCGGCCCGGCCGTGATGATGCCACTCATCCGCTTCCAGCAGCGCCGCATTGTCGGCCACCCGTTCCACATCGTCATCGTCGACTAGGTGGGCGCCGTGCAGGCAGCAACCGATTGTCTCGCTCGGATCGGGCTCTGAATCGATCGACTGGCAGCCCTGCCCATAGATGCAGTGGTAATTCGACAGCATGAAGGCCACATCGAACAGCCACGTTGTGGTCTGGTCCTCATTCTCGTCGTGGAGGGAGATCCACTGGCGAGCAGGGTGAGCGGGGAGCACTGATGCAGGTTACCGTGCCCAAGGTCTCGGCGATCATGTCATCGGTCCAACCCCGGCAGGACCTGCTGATGGCCCCCATCAATGGCCGGCAGTGCGGTGGAGAGTGAACGTGGGCGACAAAACCGATGACATCCAGATTCGACTGGACAACATCGCCGAGGAACTGGCCGATCTGGCCATCGACCTCCTGCGCCAGGCGATGGACGACGGGGCACAGCAGCGGCCGCCGGCGGAGAAGATCCTGACCCGGGCCCGACGGGCGGTCGACAAAGCAGCCCGCCTACTCGACGATGAGAGCCTCTGAGCCCACTCGTTCAGGTGATCAGCTCGGCTTCGAGATCCGGTTCGACGTCGTGCAGCAGATCAGCGGCGGCGTCGGCCCCCGAGCGGCCGGACAACTCGTTGATGCGCTGGATGAGCTTGATCAGACGGGCAAACGACCGGTTGTCGAAGCGCAGGGCAAGCCGCGATAGCTCAACATGGTCATCGTCGCGCTTCTCGGCGTCGGTGGTTTCGCTCACCTCGATCTCGCCGCTGACCACAATGTCGGCGAACTCAGCGTTGAGCGTGGCGAGCGTTGCTTCACTGGGCGTTGAGCGTAGACGCAGGATCAGTCTTCGACCCACGTACCGCAGCGAGTGGTAGCAGGAATAAAAGGCGCACAGATACTCCGCCGCATCCTCCGGGTCGTGGGTGTGGAGGAAGAGTCCGAGGTCGGCGGGGTTGACCATGCCACCCTCGACCAACTCGGCTTCGACAAAGGCCAACCAGTTGCTCCAGTAGGTGGAGCCTGGATGATCGAGCAACACGATCGGGGCCGGGTAGCTCTTGCCCGTCTGAATGAGGGTCAGCAGCTCGAACGCCTCGTCGAGGGTGCCGAAACCTCCGGGGAAGAGGGCGAAGGCATCGCTCTCTTTCATGAAGGTCAGTTTGCGGGTGAAGAAGTACTTGAAGGTGGCCAACTTGGGGTCGCCCTCGATGATGGGCGCTGCCCGCTGCTCGAACGGCAGTACGATGTTCACACCAAGGGAGCGATCGATACCTGCCCCCTCGATGGCGGCTGTCATGATGCCGGGACCGGCTCCGGTGATGGCCATCCACTCCCGCTCGGCCATCCGTCGCCCGAATTCCTGGGCCAACTGATAGTCGGGGGCATCGGGCCTGGTGCGGGCCGAGCCGAAGACGGTGACCTTGGCCTGGGTGGCATAGGGAGAGAACACCGTCCACGAATTGTGAATCTCTGCCAGGGCCTGGGAGGTGATCTTCAGTTCCAGACGATCGGCGTTGGCCTGGTCCATGTCCAGGGCGGTGATGAGCAACGTCCGAACGAGGTCGTCGTTCTCATCGGTGCCGATCGCAGCCAGGAGATCGGTCAGCGTGCGATCGACCTCCATGACGCCGAACAGGGAACGCGGGCGGGGAACGGACATCATCACCTCTGATGGAATGGGGGCGCTGCTGGTTGGGCGAGGGGGGCGGTGTCAGCTCACCGCCGACGTCTCGCCAACGCGACCGTACAGCGTTGTGCGCTGGGCGAGGCGTCTCCCCAGTGGGTTGACCAGTTCAACAAAATCGTCGACGGTCACCCCTTGGCCATGGGCAGCCCCCGCCGCCCGGGAGATGTTCTCGTCCATCAGCGTGCCCCCGACATCGTTGCAGCCCGCCTGCAATAGTTGCCGGACGCTGTCGAACCCGATCTTCACCCAACCCGACTGGATGTTGTCGATGTAGCCCCGGTAGGCAATGCGGGCCACGGCGTGGATCAGCAGGTTCTCCCTGAACGTCGGCCCTCGACGGGCCTTGTGCTGCAGGTAGATCGGCGACGCCATGTGGACGAACGGCAGCCCGACAAACTCGGTGAACCCTCCGGTCTCGCGTTGCAGATCACGGGTGACCAGCAGGTGTTTCACCCAGCTCTCGGGCCCCTCGATCGAGCCGAACATCATGGTCACGTTCGATCGCAACCCGACTTCGTGTGCGGTGCGATGGGCGTCCAGCCACTCATCGGTCGTGATCTTGTCGGGGCATAGGATCTTCCGCACCGGCTCGTCGAGAATTTCCGCCGCTGTGCCGGGAAGGGAACGAAGTCCCGCGTCCATGCAGCGCCGCAGGTAGTCGGCTAGCGGCTCACCCAATCGCTTGGCCCCTTCGATGACCTCCAGTGCGGTGAAACCGTGCACATGGATATCGGGGGCGGCATCCTTGACCGCCCGGCAAACGTCGATGTAGTAGTCGCCGTCGAAGTCGGGATGGATCCCGCCCTGCAAACAGACCTCAGTTGCTCCCAACTCCCACGCCTCAACCACCCGTTCCTGCATCTGTTCCAGAGTCAACAGGTAGGGCTTGCCCCGCAGGTTCAGGCTGAGCGGACCCTTGGAGAACCCGCAGAACCGACACTTGAAGGTGCAGACGTTGGTGTAGTTGATATTGCGGTTGATGACGTAGGTCACCTCGTCGCCGACGATCTCGGTCCGCAACTGGTCGGCCAGAGCCGCCACCGCCCCCACCTCGGGACCGCGGGCCCGAAACAAGGTCAGTAGTTCGTCGTAACCCGCTTCCTGCCCAAGGCGCACGCCATCAATGACCTCGCCTACCGGGCCACCGACGACGGTGTCGGGGCCGCTGATCAGGTTGATCGGTGTGACCGGGGCGCCGGAGTACCACTGGGTCGACTTCTCGCCGGTCAACACCACCTCGGCACCGTCACCGTTTTTCGACGGCAGCTTGGCCTTCTCCGGGAACACCGCACCTGGATCATCGCGGGCCAGGCCATCGGACTCAGACCGGTCGAGAACGGCGAATCGCAGCCCGTCATCGAGCCAGCGATCCGGATTCTTGGCGAACTCGGGGTAGATCGTGAGCCGAGGGGCCAAGGCAAAGCCCCGTTGCTCGGTGACGGCGGCCAGTCGCTCCAGGTCAGGCCACGGACGCTCCGGGTTGACGAAGTCGGCCGTCACGGGGGAGACGCCACCCCAATCGTCGATGCCGGAATCGAGCAGCACCCCAAAATCGTCACTGAGATTGGGTGGGGCCTGCAGATGGATATCGGATGGCAGGATGATGCGGGCGAGGGCGATGGCCCGGTGGTACACCTCATCGGGGCATGGCTCGTGGCGCCACATGGCGGTACCCGGCTTGGGCAGGAAGTTCTGGACGATCACCTCCTGAACGTGACCGTGACGACGGTGGGAGGCGGCGATGGCTTCGAGCGCTTCGACCCGGTTGGCCTCGTTTTCGCCAATGCCGGTCAGGATGCCGGTGGTGAACGCAATCCCCAGCCGGCCAGCCTCTTCGAGGGTTTTCAGGCGGCGAGCAGGCTCTTTGTCCGGGGCACCGCGATGGCAGTCGAGGTCGTCCCGCAGGGACTCGATCATCATGCCCTGGCTGGGCGACACCGTGCGCAGACGGGCCAACTCCTCACCGCTGAGCGCTCCGGCGTTGGCGTGGGGCAACAGGCCGGTCTCATCAAGCACCAGCCGGGCCATGGCGGCCAGGTAGTCCACCGTCGAGGTGTAGCCGTGCTCCTCCAACCAGGCAGCGGGGGCCGGATAGCGAAGTTCCGGCTTCTCGCCCAGGGTGAACAAGGCCTCGTGGCAGCCGGCCCTGGCCCCCCGCTTGGCTATGGCCAGTACCTCGTCAGGGGTCAGGAAGGGGCTGTCCAGGCGAGCCGGGGGTTGGGCGAAGGTGCAGTAGCCGCACTGATCGCGGCACAACATGGTCAGCGGGATGAACACCTTCGGCGAGTAGGTGACCCTCGTCCCGTACACCGCGTCGCGTATCCGCGATGCCTCGGCCTGAAGTTCAGGGGTCGAGAGCCGCGACACGTCGGCCGTGGTGGGTAGTAGTGCGGTCAAAGGGGTCTCCTTCCGGGCCCGGGGCGACTTTTGATCCTCCCGGGGTTCACCTGCTCATCGCAGTGAGGACAGCGAACGGTTTGTTCGATCGGGGTGCCGCAGTCCTCGTGCAGCAGCACGGTGGGGGCACCCTCGGCGGCATACCAGCGGTCACCCCAGCCCATGAGGGCAATGAGGGCGGTTGATAGATCGGCACCTTTGGCCGTGAGGCGGTACTCGTTGCGTACCGGCCTCGCCTGATACGGCACCCGTTCCAGCACTCCGTGGTCAACCAGCTTCGACAGCCGGTCGGACAACAGGTTCCGGGCGATGCCGAGATCAGCCTGCAGCTCACCAAAACGGTGAACCCCACGAAAGACGTTCCGCAGGATCAGCACCGTCCAACGATCCCCGACCACATCAAGGGTGGCGGCGATCGAGCATGCCGTCGGTGGATCGGAGGCTCCCGGGGTGGAGGCGCTCGAAGGGGTTCCGCTGCCGGGAATGAATGAAGGACACATGACGGAGCAAAACCTAGAAGAGTCGGTTTCGATTTGCAACTTTGGCTGGTGGCAGGAGGTTGGCCGCCCTGGGGAAATCAGCTCACGCCAATGGGCTCAGGTCGGCAAGGCCAGAGCCGGTTCACGGGTAAACTGAACGCAAGATATCGGCCGACCATCAGGGCGGAGCGGCGCTACCAACCCATGAGAAGCTTTAGCGGTCGCGTCGACGACCCCTTGCCCTTGGAGCAGATTCTCCGTGCCGCCAACCGTTGGCGTTCGCTCCTGGCCATCGGCTTGGCTGCCGCCATCTCGGGCGTTGTCGTGGTTACGTTCTGGGGTCGGACCGGACCGAGTGTCGAGGTTTTGGCCAAGGCGGGAGTCGCCGCCGATGCCCCAACCAACGGCGTTTCCGTTACCGCCTCGGGCTCAGCGGTCGAAGACGACGGCAGCGTCGATCCAGCTGGTCCTGGATCGACGGCGCTGGCTGAAGACGCCCAAGGTCAGCAATCGACCGCTGTCACCATGGTGACCATGGTCACCGCTGCCGTTCCCGTTGATGGCGCCACCCCAGGCGGAGGGGTGGTGGCTGAGCCCGCAGTGGCGACATCGGGGCTCGACGACTCCACTCCGGAGCCGCCCTCTCCACCCGCGACCTCAACATCGATCCCATCCAGCACTACGCTCCCCCCGGCCGCTGCTTCGCCGTTGACCGGTTCGGATGCGGAGGAAGGTCAGGCGAGTCCTGCCCTCATTCGAGTGGAAGCCGAGGATGCCCGCTTGATCGACGAGGCACTCACGAGCGTGGAATTCAGCGGCTTCAGCGGTCGTGGCTTCGTCGTTGGCTTGAATGATCGTGGTAGCGGGGTCGAGGTCAGCGTCTTCTCCTCGTCCAGTGGGCCCGTACCGATGGTGATCGGCTACTCATCGAGAAGTAACGACGACGTTGCCCGGGTCCTGAGCCTGCTCGTAAACGGGGACAATGTCGGAGCGGTGGAGATGACGCCAACCGAATCATGGTCGGAGTGGGCCACGGTCACGGTTTCGGTTGATCTCCAACCCGGACTGAATCAGGTGGCTCTCATGAAACTGAGGGCGGAGCAGAACTCACGGGTGAACCTCGACTACCTGGAGTTCGGATAGGGCAGGTGTCGACGGGGTGATGGCAAGCGATCACCCTGAGAGCCCTCAGCCCGTGGTGAACGGGCGATCCCACTGATCATGGAAGGCAAAGTCCTCGACCGGGTTGCGGGACAGGCGTCGGTAGAGCTTGTCCCGTACCGGCCAACCGACCGCAACCAGGGCGGCCAGCGCCATCCCGTCGGGGACTCCGAGCAACTCGTCGACAGCGGGCTGCTCTGCCGCCAGCAGAGTGGTCAAAGCCGTCCCCAGTCCTTCAGAACTGGCCGCCAGCAGTACATTCTGCAGGAACGGATAGATGGAGCCGCCTCCGACCACGCTTGGCCGGTCGAGTTCGGCATCGGTGATGGCCAACGTGGCCAGCTCGACATAGAACACGAGCAGCACGGGCACCGAGTGCAGCCGGGAGGCGAAGTCGTCGGTGCGGTTCAGACGGCGGGTTGCGTACTCGGTTCCCGACTCCATACGTTGCCCCGACGCGTCACCCTGGTAGCCGACGACTCCCTCCCGGGCGTGTTCGAGGTAGGGCTGCCATTGTTTTCGGTGTAGATCGGCTACCGCCAACCGTTTGGCCTCGTCGGTGACAACCACAACCCGCCAGCCCTGTCGATTCCCGCCGCTGGAGGCGAAACGGGCGTTGTCGAAGATCCGGTGGAGGACGGCGGAATCGACGGGCTCAGATTCGAAGTAACGACATGAGGGTGTGTGCCGCATGACCTCGTAGAGCCCACCCGATCGCTCACCACTCTCAGCAGGTTCCCCGCTCACAACTCGATCGCTCCTACTCGCTGGCCCAGGGTGGCCAGCACCTCGTCGAAACTCTTGGCGAAGGAGTCGACGCCCTCCCGCTCAAGCTTGGCTGCCACTTCCTCGATATCGATGCCGAGTTCGGCCAACGACTCGATTACTGCTGCCGCCGTATCGGGATCGGCATCAACGGTTCGGGCCAACGTGCCGTGGTCATCAAAGGCGTGCAGGGTGGCGTCGGGCAGGGTATTGACGGTGTCCGGCCCGATGAGGGTATCGACGTAGAGGGTGTCGGGATAGGACGGGTCCTTGGTTGAGGTCGAGGCCCATAGCGGTCGTTGCCGCCGGGCACCACGGGCGGCCAGGGCGTCCCAGCGATCGCCACTGAATGTGGCCAGGAACCGCTGGTAGGCCAGTTGGGCCTGAGCCACCGCAGCCTTGCCCCGCAGGGCCAGCGCCTGCTCGGTTCCAATCTCATTGAGTCGACGGTCGACCTCGACGTCGACCCGGGACACAAAGAACGACGCCACCGACGAGATCGATGACAGATCGGCTGAGGGGTGGGCCTGCAGACCTTCCAGGTAGGCCTCCATCACGGCCTGGTACCGCTCGAGGCTGAAGATCAAGGTGACGTTGACGGATCTTCCCTCGGCGATGAGGGTCTTGACGGCCGGAACGCCTT
>Ga0316190_10000087_pt1 | contig 53761 bp, 34 predicted proteins | sample Eddworburrow2_MG_FD_204929 | JGI IMG/M metagenome (GOLD analysis project Ga0316190, IMG submission 204929) | Coastal sediment microbial communities from Maine, United States - Eddy worm burrow 2 | ecosystem: Environmental > Aquatic > Marine > Coastal > Sediment | place: USA: Maine | collected...
CTCTGGTTTGATTAAACAGTGATTTATTTGCAAGCAACGTCCTTTTATTGCCAGTTTTACCATTTTGTCTGCGGTTTTGTCGTTTCCGGGTGCGGCTGATTCATTTTTAAGCGCCGGTTACTCATTTCCGGGTGACGGTTTACCATTTTTGGCAGACGGTTACTCATTTTCGGGTGACAGTTTACCATTTTTGGCAGACGGTTACTCATTTTCGGGTGACGGTTATTCATTTTTAACCGCCGGTTTACCATTTCCGGGTGACGGTTAATCATTTCCGGCTGCGGTTGGCTGATTTTCGGGTGCGGCTGCATAATTTTCAAGACAGTCGCTACGTCACCCCCGGAGGCTGAGCCCCACATTTCGACGCCGCTCAATGACCACATTTCGACTCCGCTACGTGACCGTATTTCGACCTTGGAGACTGAACAGCGCCAGGCTTCCAAAACCATTTTCCTACCCCTGTTGCAGAGATACAGCCTATTTTACAGGAATACAGGGTAAAAATATGAAAACATTAAAACAATGAAAAAAAGACTTCTTCATCCGGCCATTATCCGGTTGTGCGCCCGCAATGAAGTGTCGCTCGTCCTTCCTTCCACAACAAGCTCCCCCTGACGGAGAATCGAGGCGCACCCTTTTGAGTCGACAAAGGAACAACAACACAGACAGAATAAGGCCATCAACGTTTTTTCTCGCAAAACGCTGTAATAGTCCTTTTGCGATTGTTCAGGAATTTCAAACATTTGCTGATATCTGAATCAGAACTGTTTATTACTCAAGTTTCGCAGAATATATTTGAGCTTGCCATAGATAATAGTCTGTGTTTATGTCCCTTATATCGACAATTCCAAATACGTTCAAAATAGAAACTTATTAAGAGAGCAAACCTTGTTGAGCAATATTTTTTGCCACAGATTAAACACTGATTCTCTTTGCGCCGCCTAAGAATCCATACTCATCCGTGATAATCGATCGTCAAATTATCTTTTGGCTTTTTCAACCCATAGCCAAACGACTGGAAATGGAAAACATGTTTATCCTATTATTGTTATTAAAATTAAGCAGACATCAACTCAGTAAGTAGAGAAACAAAAACAACGACTTAGCCATGTGCGAAACTTGAGTTTATTATCTTTGGGTGATCAACAGTTAGCTTTACAACAAAAAAACCATTTTCTCTTGCGGACGAATGAAAGGTTTGTAATTTGTGGAGGGATAGAGAAAGAACCTGGAAAGGTTTACTGAGCTTGATTGTGTAACTTAGATGTGTTCCAGCCTGCCTTATAAGCGGGCAGGCGCATCCAGCCGTTAGGTTGGATGCGGAGCCGCTATCCGGCGGTTTTGCTTCGCTGGCCTTTGGCTATCGTGTCGACTGAGCCGCGCGATATGCATAAAAAAACAGAACCCCCCAATAGAGGAGAAATACATGTCTGCTGAAAAACAACGAAATCAAGCATTATCAAACCTTGACAAGCGTATCAAAACGATTTCTAAATTATATAGGGAGTGTTATCTTTCATCGGGAAAAGGAGCATTGCTACTTTATGCAGCTGATATCAATAATAATAGCCATATCCCTAATAAAGAAGATTACAGAAAAAAAGATCAAATCCTTGAAATTTTTGATTCGCCTTCATCCAAAAGTCAGCTTCGGTCTATGATAAACAAATATGATGCAGCCAATGAAGGAATTTTAACGCTGATAACAAGTTATTCAAATGCTACATATTTTATTACAGTAAAGTTAAAATGAACTATGCGCATAACCGGACGGGCGGCCTTGACATTAAAAAGACAGATCTGTGTGCGAATTTGTGCGCAGATGAGTGACAAGGGCGCACGCGCGCGAAAAAAATTCGACCTGCAAGTTGTTTTGGGGGCAAGGAAAACATTCTGACTTCAAACCCACGCTGTATTTTGGCAAACGCCAATCGCAACTTAACCTCGATTTTCCCCTAAAAAACAAAATTCATTTTACTTTTTGTAATATCTGCGCCTGGCTCTTTACTCAAGCGCGCTGTGTTGATACTACTTGTAAAAGAGCGCACAATAGAATTGGCGACAAGAAGCAGGGGCGTGAATGAAACTTGAGTAAACCATTCAAAGAACACATTTACAAAAAAAGTCGTAAATTCGACAGAAACCGACAAATGCTTTACATTCATTTTGACCAGCCAGTAATGCAGGAACTCCCCCGACAGCGCCACAGGGTTCGCAGAATTCAATAAAAATTATCACTTCAATCTGCCTTCCGCGACAATTCATCATGCGCCGATTGAGCCTTTTTTACAACCCGGCTCAGGTCAATTTACGTTTTTCAGTTTGGAGAGAGTTATGATTCACTCATTATTAAAAAACAATCTAAATGGCGCAGCGCTCCTGATACTTGCGATGACCCTGCGACTTTCGGCTCAAAGCATTGAACCGATTGGCGGCCCTTATACCAGTGACAGCAACACCATCTTATTGCTGCACTTTGAAGGTGATTTTAGCAATGAATCTGCATTCAAGGGTGATGCGACAGGTTTTGGACAAGCCCGGTTTGTCCCGGTCAGCGCCAAACCGGAACTTGGTCAGGCGCTCTTTCTGAAAAATGACGCGGCGAGCGATTCATCTTTTGTCACGGCGCCGGACAGCGATCCTTTTGATCTGTCAGGCGACTGGACGATGGAGGCCTGGGTAAACGTGCAGGCATTTGGCGCAGACAACACCGACCATCGCTTTGCGCCGACAATTTTCCAGAAACCGGGATTTTCTACCTTTGATCAGGGAAATTACTTTCTACGACTGTTTGGCGACACCGGCCGCTTTTCCTCTGGATACTGCGTCGCAGGCAAAGGTTGTCCCGAAGTAAATTCTCCAAACGACATTGTGAGGCCGCAGGCCTGGTTTCACATTGCCGCAATCCGTTCAACCGAACATCACCTTCTGCTCCAGCTAATTCACGACGCAAACATGAATTTACTTTTTTTCGGTTCATCGACGTACGACCCTAAAACCCAGACACAACCCATTTTGACCTCCCGCGAACTATTCATCGGAACCAACGGTGGCGCTCAAAGCCAGTCATCTTTCATGGATGGTTGGCTGGATGAGATTCGCATCAGCAACGTTGTCCGGAATTTTGCCATACCGCCGGTCATTACCAAGGTGACAACGATTTCCAACCAGGCACCCGACGTTTCTTCTTACCCGGCGGCGCAAGCTGAAGTTGAGCAAATTGGCGGCAGCGAAATCACCGACGTTTTCCTGAACTACGATTCAGGCAATGGTTTCCAACAAATTCAAATGATTGCAACCGCTGGAAGCGCCCTTTATAGCGCTCAAATTCCGACGCAGGCAAACGCAACAACTATCTACTATTACATTGAAGCTGAAAACATGGCGGGACAGCGCAATATATCGCCGACCGCAGCGGAAAACCCGGTCAATCCTTCCCTTTATTCGTTTGCAATGGAAACGCCGAACACGAACACACTCAACCTCAACTTTGAAGGAGGCGCGCTACCGCTCATAGATAATTCTCCTTATAATCACCGCGTCAGCGTGAGTGGACTCCCATTGTACAATGGCGATGCAATTGAAGGAAATTATTCATTCAATTTTCATAAGGTGAGTCAGGACGCTGTTGAACTCATCACCCCTCTGGTTGGGAATTCAGAAGAGTTTTCAATGGACTTTTGGATCAATCCAAGCTCCATGGACGGCTTCTGGAATTATATCATCAGCAAACCTGCAATTCAGCCAGGTTTGTGGGATAAAAATAGTTTTGAAATTATCGGACAGGCCTTTGACGATCCACAGCGAAAACTAACCGCCGGAAAGTTTTCAAAAGGTGAACATGTTCGAATTACACTGCCGGTTTCGCTCGATTTAGATAAATGGCATCATGTGATTTATGAAATCCGAAAAGCTCCAATTGGCGACAAGTTCAACTATTATCTGCTCTTCCAAATCAATGACGCAAATGATGACAAATTAGCCGCTGACTTCAAGGGTTTTAATCAATCGCCGCAACAAACTTTTCATCCAATGCGAATTGGTGAGGCCGCCGGACGCGGCGTCTGGTTTGATGGAAAACTAGACGCCATCAATACGTACAACTACTGGCGAAATCTTGTCGAGGTGGATGCTGCGCCACAAGTTGCGGTTCCTGAACCATTGGGCAATCAGGAAGAAAGCGTGACTGGTTACACAATTTTAGCCAAGGCAGACTCTGGTTTGGGTGGAAAAATAAAGACGGTGGATTTGCATTACAACGATGGTGCCGGTTGGCAAACTCGACCAATGACTAATAGTGGCGATAGTTTGTATTCCGTAACACTTCCGCAACTGGCGACTTTCAGTGTGATCTATTATTATGTCGCGGCTGTTAATGCAAACGGGTTGCGGGCAATTGCTCCTGCTGAAGCGGAGAATGCAGTGGAACCGGCATGGTTTTCTTTTGCGGTGGAAGTTCCTGAAACAAAAACCATGGCTCTTGAATTTGAAGAAGGTTCAGGCGCAATTGTTGAAAGTTCGCAATACAATCACCTCTTAAACATTCAGGGCAATCCAATTTATGATACAAACGCGGCTGACGGAAATTTCTGCATCTCGTTGGAAGGCGATTCCAGTTTAATTGAAGTGCATTCACCGCTTATCACGCAGTCAAACGAATGGACAATTGAGTTCTGGATGAATGCCGATGAATTTCGCGGCCCCTGGCAATTTATTGCCAATAAACCTTCTTTTGGCAGACAGCTTTGGGGTGAAAATTCCGTTGACATTGTAATCGGTTCGTTTGATAATTCCAACGCGACTGTAGGGGTTGGAATATTCGATATTCGCAATGGCAGCACGCGATTGCAGCTTGAAAAAATTCTTGCGTCCGCTGCATGGCATCATATCATTGTCGAGGTTGCGGAATCAGACAGCGATTCAAATTACATCCTCACTTTGGCGCTGCGTGACCTAAACGGCGCCATTGTTGAAAAAAAGTCAGTTGTGCTCCCCAACCTTCCGCGGAACAACTACTTCCCGCTTCGCATTGGCAAAGCAGGCGGCGACAGGCCGTTTTTTAAAGGCAAAATCGATGCATTTCACGCCTATAATTATACGCCGTTCAACCTTGTGACCAGCATTAAAAACCCAGATGACTCGCCAATGCCGATCGCCTTTTTTCTGTCACAAAACTTCCCGAACCCGTTTAACCCGGAAACAAAAATTCACTATTCTCTGCCCGTCGCTTCTGACATCAAGATTCAGGTATTTGACATTCTGGGCAGAAAGGTTCGCACTTTATTAGACAGGCGCCTTCCAGCAGGAGCTTTTTCAATAATATGGGACGGAAGAAATGACGCCAACAGAGCCGCAGCCTCAGGTGTCTATTTTTACAGGTTAGATAGCGACCATTTTTCTCAAACCAGAAAAATGTTACTTCTCAGGTGAGCGAGCTATGGAGCGTACTAAAGGAGTTCGCCCTGCCGCCGGCTTTAACGGCAGGCCAAATACGATGCTATACGTCTTGCAGTTTACTGCCAAAGGGGATGGAGCTTACAAAAAACGCTGGCTTTAACGAACCATCTTATAATAAGCTTCAATCATCGAATAACCCGCAAAGCCTAGTCCGCCAACCGATAACGAAATAACGCAATAAGATGTAAACTCATTGTGCAACAAAAAGAGTTTGAGGTTGAAGGCGAAAAAAATGAAATATGTCAGCACAAAAGTCGAAAAGAAAATGGCCAGAACATCGCTATAGACAACATGTAATTTCATCACGAATTTACGAATCACCAGGCTGATGCCAAATGTAAGCGGCGCTACCAAAATGACGATGATTACTTTGGGAAGACTTTTCAGCTCAGATTCTGCAAGATTGTTGATGCTAAAAGCTGAAATTGAAAGATAGGCAATTGCGGTTGACATTAGCAGGTAGGCAATTTTGGCAATTTTAATTTGCGTATGTTCTTCCTTTTTCAGGAAAATCAGGTAACCAATTAACCAGGCAAGCGCGCCGACATTTACAAAGAAAAAAACCAAAGTAAATATCTTACGACTTGAACTGACCGACTCTCGCAATCCAACATCAAAAACACTGTAGTCAACCTTGCCTTTCGAAGCGTCGACATAACCCTGCTCATATCCATCTTTTTTACCGCGAGCATATCCTGCGGCGTCCGCCTCAATGCCGCCTTCCAGCCAGCCTTTTTTATAGCCTCTGTCAAAACCTTCTTTGAAGTCGCGACTGTCGCAGGAAAACCACAGCAATGTTATAAATAGAAAAATGAAATATCGGTCGAGTTTCACCCTGTCCTCCCTCTTTGGCTCAGATTTCACAGCTTGTTCTTATTGAAGATATGTAACAAATCACCTTAGATCAAGCAGAAAGGAAGGCTAATGCTACAACGGCGTCAAATCAGATAGAAAGACATTCCTTGCGAAGATTTGAAATAGCGAGCCTTTTTCCTGAAGGCAAAAAAAAACCGATGCGCAATAATTGCGCATCGGTTTAAAAAAACGACTGCTCTAAATTGAATTAATAGGCGACGCTGAACCCTAAATTAAAAAACCTGGGCAGACCAAAAAACACCTCGGCGTCATCAGCGTCATGATCTTTGTCAAATGCGTTAAACTGACTATTATCCGTCGCTTCCTGAATATAGGTTGTGTTAAACACATTAAAAACATGCGCTGCAACCGATATCTGCATGCCGCTCAGATCGAATGGCAGGCTATAAGACGCATGCCAATCCACAACGCCATAATTGGGTATTCTCCAACTTTGAACCCGTTCCCCGTTCACTTCTTCTATAGAGGTGCGGGTAAACGGATCCCAATCAGCGTAGTGATCTGCATAATATCTCAATACAAGTTGGGTCTGAAAACCATCTACAGGCATAAGTATTCCCGACAAAGATAATTGTGTTTGCGGCGCATTGCCAATTTTCAAATCCTTGACAAAGAAATCAAATGACACATTTTGAGCGCCGCTTTCGCCGCTATAATCCTTGTATACACCTGACACGTCATCGGTTAACGTCCAATTTGCAATTGAAGCGGAGCCATTCAGTCTGAAAAGCGGCGTCGGTTGGAAGCCTCCTTCCAGTTCAAGGCCGAAATAACGCTCATTCATGCCGGTAATAAAAATAAGACCTTCCGAGCCATCCTGATTGGTAATGCTTCTTGTTTTGGAACGATCTTGCCAATTGGTGTAATAACCATTGAACTTCAAATTATAGACGCCATCCAGACTCCGAAAATTCATTCCGGCTTCAGCTGAAAAAAACGTCTGATTCTTCGGGTTCTGAGCCAAGGAACCGTCTCCGTCATCTATCACATCATCAAAAATTGGCACTCTGGAAACAATGCCCAAATTGCTATAAAAGTGTGTGGTCTCAGTTGCCCGGTAACTTAGGCCGCCTTTTGCCTGCCAGCCGCCAATGTTGTCGGTTTGAGTGGTGAGTTTATTGCCTGTACCGTCGTCCAGAAAATTGTTGGTGTATCCATATTTGATTGCAGAGTAGCCAACCATACCATAAGTCGAGAGCTTATCTTGGGAATATTCAACCTGACCAAACCCGCCGAGCCAATCGACCGTATTGGTAAAATCATAGGCAACCTTATCGCCGAGGCCTCTTCGCCGATCTGACTCAGACCAAAAATCAGAAGCCTCCGAATAAAAATAGTCGCCGCCCAGTAAATCCCGAACCTCTCTGTAATGTTCAATTTCAGCTGTTCTCCAGTCAAGACCGGCAGTAATTTTGACCGCGCTGTTTAAATCAAAAATTGCTTTCGAAATCGCGCCGACCGTCCACTGATTATTGCGACTGTTTCTCAAAATACCCAAAGAACCTTTTTGACTCGTATCGTTTCGGGCAATTGTCGCATCCCAGTCCCAAGTCCACGGCGAGCTATTGTACCACTTATTGCCTGCAACAAAGGGTTGTCTCTCCAAGCTGCCGAGTGTGCCGGTGCCGCCACCGCGACCGCCGGAATAGTAAAGCGTAGAGTAAAGGCCTAATTCATCTGACAGCTTTGAAAACCAGTTGAGATTAACCAATGGTTTGTGGAAAAAATTTTCCCTTTCATTGATAAATCCATTGTGATAGCGTCCCTGAATGCCTTCATTCCAGGCCTGCTTTCCAGAATATATCGAACTCACAGGCGCCCAGTTCTGGTTATACTTCTGACCGGCTTCACTGTATTTGTCAAAAGCCGCCTCATCATAACTATCAAGCGATTTTGCATAGCTCCTATCGTAAACGCCAATATTTTGTTTGTACAAGTTTTGCCCGTGGCGTTGCGGAGCGCCCATGCCGTACAGTTCAAACCTATTGTTTTCGGAAACCTGATATGTGGCGCCGAAATAATAGGCCCAGGCGTCTGTCCAAGTCTTGTCGACCAACCCTTCTCCTGTTTTTCTGACAATAGATCCGGTAAATGCCAACTGGTCCTCTATCAAACCACTATTAACCACCAGCGTGCTTTTTAAAAGGCGATCATTGCCGACTTCTTGCTTAAACCGAGCCCCTTTTTGAAACTGAGTCGGATTTGTTAAAATATTTAATGCGCCGCCAATAGATGGCGTTGCAAGATTGATTGCGCTTAACCCGCGTTGTAGCTGGATCGATTCGGTGACATCAGCCACGCCGTCCCAGTTTGACCAGTAGACCCAGCCATTTTCCATATCATTTTGCGGCACACCATTGATCATAACCGCAACATTTCGTTGATCAAACCCACGAACATTGATGCGAGCGTCACCTGAGCCGCCGCCTTGCTGAGTCGCATAAACGCTTGGCGCAGTATCCAGAACAAGCGGAATATCTCTCGATCCGAGACTTTGCTCGACATCGGCCTGTCTGATTTCTGTAAATGCAACCGGTGTCTCGCGTTCCCGCGCCCGACTTGAAAAGACAGTGACCGACTGGCCTGTAATAGCAGCCTGGTTCAGAGAAAAATCTACAACGATATCCTCATTGGTTACGTTTACTATTTTTGACATCAATGTGTAACCAATAAAAGTAGCGCGGACTGTATAAGATCCAGGCGGGACATTAAGAATCCTAAATTGTCCCTCATTATCAGCCGCAGCGCCCATTGAGGTTCCCTGCAGTGTAACAGACGCGCCGGGAAGCGCTTCACTCCTTGCCGCATCCATAACCTTGCCGGTTATGCTAATTTTTTGCGCCGCCAACAGTGTCGGCAAAAGCAAAACGCACAACAACATTACTTTTTTACTCATAATCCATCCTCCCAAATGATTAGGTATTAAGTATTAAAACAAATTCCCCCATTGTATTAAAAAAACTGCAATCGGGTTAATTATACAACGCAAATATGACAAAAAAAATATTTTTCATACTTTTGCTTTTCAATTGAAGTATGAAAAAAAACGTCAAATCCGAATCGATATAGCATTCAAAATAACGCCGAAATAATCACTCTTTTAAAATCAGGCGCAAATAACAAAAGGAATGTTAGCGTAATATGAGTAAAATTGAAATGGTTAAGATTTTCTTGACAAGCTATAAAAACGGATTTGGATAAAGGGGAGGGATTTTCGGAGAGAGGTTCGGATACGATGCATCCGGGGAAAGCCATAGAAATCACGCGCCCCATAACAGATTTCCCTGAGCAGGGATTTGGGGCGCGCAATTTTTCAAATGACAAAAGTGTCGGTCAATAGAAACAAACTATTTTTTTACTGCAACCACTTTGAATGTTGGCGACCATAAAACTGTCAGCGGAGAAAATGTGCGCAGAACCGCGTTGGCCTTGCTGACAACTCCATCACCGCCGGCGCCGCCGAAATGGGCGTATGGCTTGGCGGAAAACCCGATTTTTTCCATTCGACCAGCCAATTCACGCGGATCAAAGAGCTGCTCTATATAATCATTTTTGCGCGGGTTAAAAGCAGGCTCTCCCGGTTTGAACGGACTATCAGGTTTGGCGCCGTCAGCCACATACTTCTCGACGGCTTCCAAAATATCCTTGTCGCCAAATCCAAAGGTGTTTTTCGCCAGAAATTCGATGTCGTCTGCGGGTAGTTCGCTGAAAGACTCCGAAATAATCTCTTTGCGCATTTCAACAAAAGGTTGTTCAATGCGATGTCCGTGAAATGAGTCGGCAATCGGCCCATTTTCAAAACGATCCCAAATTTCAAAAGTTTTCTTTCTCACCTGCGGGTTTGCGCCATTATTTCCGTCTGAAACGATAAGCGAGCCGCCAACTTTTAGCACACGATGCGCCTCGCGCAAAAATGTGTCCGGGTCGTGGTAGTGTGAAATAGCTTCGACAGACAGAACAACATCAAATGAATTGTCATCAAAATCAAGATGGCTGGCGTCGCCGGGCTTGGTGTAAATTGGCAAATCCCATTTCAATTCTTTCATGTACTTATGAATGCAATCGATCCAGTCCGGATTCACATCAATTCCATGAACAGATTCAGCGCCATCTGCGGCAAAAATAACACTGTCTATTCCAAAACCACAGCCTACATCAAGAATTTTGCACCCCTTGACTGGCCGTTTTGCCAGCTCAAACAAATAGCGGGCATTGCGAACATATTTGTCATACAATTCCCGATTGGGCACATGTCGGCAATAATAGAAAAAAAACTCGGGATACTTAGTGGTATCCTTCTTTTGAACTAGCTCTGTAAACTCACTCCAGTAATCGTACACGTTCGACTTCATTGACAAGACCTTATTTTTTTCATGTGACTAAGTATCGTTTCCACTACTAATAAGTTAGCAAAACAAACTTTATTTTATTATTTCATAGAATCGAATCCACCAACCTGGCAACTCTGGTGGATTGGGAATAAATTCTTTTAATAATCTGCCTTTTTTTTCAAGTTCATCCACTATTTCATAGAACTGCGGATCAACCAGGGCGGGAAAATATCCATCTGTATAATCTTTCACCATTACGGCTGCATATTGATAGTCAAGATTTTTCCAATAGGCCAGACGCTTCATCTCTTTTCCAGGCAGTTCAACGCCTAAAGGCATTTCATCCAGGGTTTCGATGGTTTCTTTTGTAACATTCCATCCCGGGTTAAGAAAGCCTGCGTAAAAAGTTTTACCTTGATGCTTTTTTGCCGCCGTAATTTTCAGCTCAATTCTTTCCTTGGGATTATCTTTATTATTTTTACGGATGCTTTCCTCCGTTTCATTCAAAGCTAAATCATACATGCCTATTTGTAAAATTTTAGCGGCCTGCGGTAAATTCTTATCAGTCCAATTCCTGGCAAAATTTCCGGTTGTGGTTTGCGACCGTTTATAGTTAAAACGCACCGCCCGATAAAATGGAACACAACAAATAAGAAAAACCACTATCAAAAAAATCAAATTCCCTTTCTTTCTTGACCAGGATGTCATTTTTTCCATTTCCACCACAAAAAGTCCGGCAAACAAAGATGTAACCGGCAAAATCGGCAACAAATAATGCGGCTTCAAAAGCGTGGCCGAGGCTTTGCTGGTAAAATAGAAAAAATGGATTAAAGTGAAGGCAAGCAAACCCCAATAGGCTCTGGTTCTGCGCAGCCTAAAAACAGAATAAACAACGCCAGCCAGCGACAAAACACCAGTCAAGCCCGACAACAAACTGGTGGGCAGAAAAATGTCTTTGATATAAAAGATAAAAGTTGCCAGATAATTACTTCCGGCATCGCTGCGGCCTACAACAAGCTGCACAAATTTCAAATCACGCAAAAACAAATCCGGCTCAATTAAGGCATAGGGCGAACCAACAAAAAAGAATGCAATAACCAGGAAACCGCTCAGAGCGAGCCAATGAAAACCGATTCTCAGACTTCGCCAATTGCCTGAACGCAGGATTCTTGCAAGATGCGAAAAGGTGATAGCCGCCGAGCAGAACAACGCATTATATTTGCTGGAAATTGCCAGGCCGCCAAAAAATCCAGCCCAGACATAGTCTCGGACTTTGCCATCCTGAAAAATACGGATGCTGAAATAGAGCGACAACATGAGCAGTGCCACCATCATCATATCAGGTTTTGCGCTTTGCGAATAAAAAATATTGTATGGCTCCAGCGCGGCGAAACTTGCGGCGACCAGAGCCAACTTTTTCCCGCCAAGCCTTTTGGCCATCAGGTAAATCGCCCAGACGGATATGACTCCGCAAAGACTGGAAAGCAAACGCCCGATCAGATAAAAATCAGATGTATTGCTGAAGTAATGCAGCTTGAAAGCAAGCGTGCTGTCGAACACGCCAAAGATCCGGCCAACAACAAAGAAAATGCCGTAGCTCAGAAAAAGCATATACTTAAAAAAGCTCGGATAAGTAAACGAATGCGGATTAAAGTCGCCAGAGCCAAACCGCACAGCGGCCGGAACCACCTGCCCCTCATCTTTCTCCGAAAGCAGCGGAAAGCCATGCTCGACACCCCAGGCGCGAATAGTGAACGCGATCAGCATCAACAATGAAATTGCTATAGCGTGACGCTTGTCATATAAAATCGTTTTCCAATCCACAACCTTCATCTTACCTTTTCTTCGTATTGTACTTCCACAAAACAATGCCATTCCCCACGCGCTGCTTTGTAGGAAACTGTCGGATTAATTGAATTGCAGCCTGAAAGGAACTCGAAATTCACGTCAATTAAGCCTTTAACCTTATCTGTCCGGCTCCCGGATCCTGACAAAAAAGACTTACTTTTTATTTCTTAAAACCAACAGCGAAACACTATTGCTCTGCATTTTTAATTTGGTTATGAATCGACTTTCACGGCTCTGATATAGTCGGGGGCTGTCAATCATTCGCAAGTCATCCTTGCCATCAATTTTTTGCGCCTGATTTCGATTCAGTTTCTTTGGCGACCCCATTTGTTGCCATGCGGTATAGCCGTTAGAGTTCATCTCATCAATAATATAGTGCGACACCGTATATTTCTGAAAAGGGAGATTTTGCAGTTCAATGCGCACCGAGTGTGAATCGGGCGCTGCATTATCTTTGTCACGTTCGTTCAGATGATAAACTAAGCACTCAACTGATTCATCGCCATTTTTTGTGGCAACTGCATGAACAGGCGCGCCAAACTCTGAGCCGGACTGAACCGGAATGTATTGATCACTCAAATATCCAAACATTTCAAATATATTAAACAATGGTCGTTTCACAATTTGAATATCACCGGGCGTTTTAAAATAAACTGCGACGCCCCATTGTGTATTTCGAAAACCCTGATTAAGCAGTTGCTCTGTAGACCAGGAAACAAGCGACTCAGGCGCATAGGCCGGCCCGTCATTTTCTTCAAGGTAAAAAACCGCATCGACCAGCTTTGCCCACCACGCAGCCATAAACCTTGAGTTATAATAAACCTCGTTTTTTGTGGAGGGACCTGTTTCCGTTAACAGGAAAGGCAACTGTTGCATTTTCTTTTGCACTTTTTTGTGATCATGCTCGGTTGCTCTGCCAACTTTTTGTCGGATTCCTTTTACAATGGTGGTTTTTTTCCCGCCCAGGGGATGAATATAGCCGTAGTTGTGACTGGAGAGGAAATCGACTTTTGCGCCCACTTTGCCCGTCGCATAATTTTTCTCCAAAAGAGTATGTCCCAAAAAAATGCCGGTTCCGAGGCCTGCGGTCGCCGGGCCGCCAATCTTGATTTGCGGCAAGGCTTTGGTTGCGCCAACTACGGTAAAATCGTAGAGCTTGTTATACTCCTCCATATCTCCCCAACCGACATTGTCGGGATCTTCAATCCAGAATAATTTCAAATCCGGTTCATTCCAAACCTCAAAAAACCATTCGGACACTTCTTTTTCGCCGTAACGATTTTTAAGATGCAGCACGGTTTGATAGACCAGTTCCTGCCATGCCCGATATGACTGTGGAGGAGAAATATTGGCCTTTGCCCATTTTTGGCGATAGTTTAGATTTGAAGCCATCGCGTCGGGCATCAGACCCAACTCAACAATGGGCTTGAGACCCGCACCAAGTATTCTATCAAAAACAGCATCAATTAATTGCCAATTGTATTTTGGTTTTCCAGCGTCATCCAGCGTATATAAGTCGAGTCCTTCACCCCAGGGAGGCTTGCCATCACTAAACAAATTGTGCGCCCGAATAAACCGAAAAGAGCCTTTATTTTTTCGATTTGTTTTTTGAATTAGCTCAAATAGCCTGCGATTTTTTCCAGTTAGAATTGTTTTCCACGACTCATAGCCCAGATCGCCCCAAAAGCGGTCATATCTTCGTCCAGACACGCCAAAATCAACTTTAAGGCTCCACTCCGTTTTATCTTTATAACGTTCTGCGAATAGCTGAATCTTCTCATCTTCTTCACTTTGACCACTGCCGCGAGTTAAATTGTGTTTCATAACCGCGACTTGTCGAGCTACGCTAAAAAGCATGTTATTGCTCTTAACAAACCTCTTAACATAATATTTATTTTTAAGCGCCAGGAAGCCTGCGAGAGAAAGAATAAGAAGCAGCGCGCCGGCAATAACCAACATTTTTTTTAATCGGGGCATTGTTTTCTAAACTCTTATTTTCGTTCCAGGGTTAAAAAGCTGACAAAGAAGCTTGAGAAGATGATCTGCGCGCCAATAACAATAGCGGTAATTGCGGGAATGATAATACGAAGGACAACATCTCTTGGCAGATCGCCAAAGTTCAGAGTAGACCACCACCAGATTGTGCCGCCAATAAAGAACAATCCCAAAAATAAAAATATGCCGCCGACGAACAACCCCGTTTCTAACGTGAGCCGTTTGCCTAAACGTGTAAATTTTGGATCTTTTGGAAGAAACCCTTCACTTTCAGCAAAAATTCTGGAAAAAATGGCAAACACAAAAGCCTGCAAACCGACAATGACTGACAATGAACCAATCATTAAAGTATTTGTATCAAAATGAATTTTGCCGATAACGAAAGGGCCGGGTATAACCAGCGCCATAACGGCTAAACCAAAGGCGAGTAGAAAATAGCTGGGATAAAAAAACAACCATTTGGGGCTGTACAAAAGCATGAAACGCAAATTTCGCCAACCATCGCGCCAGCTGCGCAGATGCGGCGCCCTTGAGCGTCCATCCGGATGCAAAGTGATTGGCACATTGGTGACTTTCTTGCCTAACAGCGTTGACTTGATTACCATTTCTGAAGCGAACTCCATACCGGTTGTATTCAAATTCATGGTATCGTAAGCTTCTTTTGAAAAGCCTCGCAGGCCGCAATTGAAGTCAACAATTTTACTTTTGAAGAAAATTCGACCCACCCAGGATAAAAACGGATTTCCAAAGTATTTGTGTAGAGCGGGCATTGCTCCTGGCATCAGTGTTCCGCCCCCACGCGGCATCCGACACCCCATTACCAGCTCAAACCCCTCACGAAGCTTAGCCAATATTCCTGCAAGCTTGCTAAAGTCATAACTATCGTCCGCGTCGCCCATAATGACATATTTGCCGCGCGCGGCGTCAATTCCAGCTCGCAAGGCATTGCCATAGCCCTTCAACTTCTGATGGATTACACGGGCTCCGTTTTTCTCGGCGCTTTCAATTGAACCATCGCTGGATCCATTATCACCGATGATCACCTCGCCTTTAACACCTAATTCCTTAAAAGAATTTTGAGCCTTTTTAATGCATGTTGCAAGTGTTTCCACCTCATTCAAACATGGCATCACAACCGACAATTCTATCAATTCCTCTTCCTTCATAGGTTTCATTCCTCCTCTGATTATCTCTCCCGTTTTAACACTATTCGAACAGTCGATCAATTTCCTTCGTAGTCAACCTTGATGCCTTGTGGAGGCCGCGGCGGCGTTATATCAATTTCAACTTTTCCGCCGGAATTGCTGTCGAGCGAGACAAACATAACCGCATCCGCCAGTACAACTCCATTGGCATTATTATTGAGTTCCACCATGCCCTTGGTTCCGCGAGCAAATTCATATACGCCAAGACTATTCCATTTGCCAACATTATTGCTCTGATTGATGGTCAAATTCGTCACGCCATCGGTGGAGACAATTTTGCATGGCGCGTTTGAGGCCACCTTGACGCTAAGCGTTCCATGCCACTCAAACACTTCATACTTTCCCGCCACGCCTATATTGGGAACAAATTGCGCGGTTGCGTCGCCATTGCCAGGCGCCACAAAAGCATGTGGATACCAGCCGCTGCGCGCGCGGTCAATAATATACCAACTATTGTCGCCCTCATCTGTTTGCTGCCAACCGCCTTGCAGTTTAACCGTTTCACTTGAAGGCGATGTGCCGTAATCAAGATTGTCAATAATTATATCGGCCACGACAACCGCCGGTTCTTTAACCAGTATTATGCCGTCGCCATATACTTTTTTGCCGTCGCGGGAATCTACGTCGCCCCAAAGTCTGATATTTGTAAATTGCTGACCGTTGTTATAGTCAGGAGCTTGTCCACCGATAAAACGATAGTATGGACCGTCATAAACAGAAATAGAGCGTAAGTCTTCATCGCGAACAACCCGGCTGGTTCCTGTTGGATTTATTACCGAAACACCATTGTCAAAAAAACGCGCATAACAGCCATTGGATAGTTTCACACCGGCAGATCTTGGGTAGCCAAGTTGCACGTCAAACTCATCATAGTAGCGATGGTAATGATGTCCGCTTCCTTCATCAGCAAAGTCAAAGTAACCGTCGCCAAGCATGGTTGCTGTTAACATAAAGCGCATCAACTGAAAGTAATTTTTGTCTTCGTCGGGGCGAAAAGAATCGCCGCCATCTACCTTCACATCCATAATCATCACATGAGGCTCTCTTGCGTTATCCATAAAGTCGGTATAAACGCGCCAAAAGTAAGACCAATCGGAAATGCCTGACCAATATTCCAAAATCGGGCCATTCGTATGCTCCCAACCCCACTCTTGAAACAGACCGGAGTTTATGAGCAACAATTTATCGTCTGAAATTAGCTTTCTAAAATTTGAAAGCATTGTTTCAACGCCTTCAAGCCAAATTTTTTCAACCCAGGCGGCGCCATGCTCTTCATAATCATTCACCCCATTCATATCAAAGTCTACATCGCTAACATTATGCGGCTTAGACCAGAGCCAGTCGCTGGCAAGACCATCATAGACAGTGACATCAATTAAATCCGACAATAAAAATTCAGGGAAACGTTCGTTGTACTTTTTCCCGTTCACTTCCGGACAAAAATTGCTCAAATTAACCAAATAGGCCTGCCATTCAACTGCAACGTCTTCTCCTTTTGAAGTTTGCACCAACCAGTTGCTTTTTGTTTCAGGCGGATACCACTCAGTATAGTTAGGAGTCCACGCTGTCCAGCCGGTGGTGGGCAACATGATGGTGGTGGGATTAATGGCCTTCGTCGCCTTAACCACCGATTCATTGTGTGTTGAAAGATCGACCAAATCAAATCTGGCATACCAATCGGGCACGGCGCGACCAAAATGAAAAACTGCGGTTCTGGGGTATGGATGGTTAGGCAGTTGTCCGAAAAGCGAGCTGCTGACGACCAACGACAAAAGAGCGATTACAACATGCTTCTTTATATTCATTTTCAATTCTCCTTAACAGAAGGGTTTGTACATTTTTCAAGCTTTGCCGCCGCATGCATTAAATCTATCACCTGAGCAGCGGCGCTTTGCCACGAGTAATCTCGTTGCGCTTTCTTTCTGGCATTGTTTCCGATATTTTTTCTCAGCGCTTCATCTTCAACCAGTTTTGATATTTTTTCAACCAATTGTTCGATATTGCCTGTTTTGTAAAGCATGCCGTCATGGCCGTCTTGCACAATTTCAGCAATTTGTCCGACTGCGCTTGCCACAATGGCTTTTCCAGCGGCCATATATTCAAAAAGTTTCAGCGGGGAGAAATAAAAAAAATCCATTTCAGGGTAAGGCGCCAAAACAATATCCATGGCCGCAATATATTCAGGCATAAGCCGATGTTCGATATAGCCGGTGAAAACAACTTTGTCCCGGTATGACTCTTTGCTGAATGTCTCCTCCAGATCCGATTTCAGCGGGCCGTCGCCAACCAGCAGGAGGCTGACATTCTCATACTTTGCCTGCAATTCCCGAATAAACTGCTCAAAACATTCCAAGCCATGCCAATAATGAAAAGAACCGGTAAAGCCCAGCACGATATCCTTTTCAAATTTATATTTACGCTTGATCTTCATCCCGTCGACATCAGGATGAAAGCGCTCCATATCCACGCCGTTTGGCACAACAGTCACTTTGTCCGAGTCAACGCCTTGTTCAACATAGTAATTGCGCAATGCGTTCGAGACTGTATAGACCCTGTCGGCGAGTTTCAGGTTAAGCCGCTCGACCCACTCAGGGAAAAATGGCAAACTCAGCTGTTTTTTATTAAACTGTCGATCCTCAAAAGCCATAGGCGCATTTACTTCGAGCACAAAAGGAATTTTTTTTATTTTGGCGACAAGCGCGACAGAAAAGTTCAACAGGTTATAACGCACAAGCACGACATCAGGACGCTCTGCGCTGATCAGGCGCCATTCACGGTGGAAATAACTTATATTCTTGAAAAGCGCGTTCAATTGTCCAACATAACGACTCATTTTTTTCTTCAGTTGATCCCGAATGGAAAGATGATCATTGCCGTCGCCTTTCGGCGCAGCGATTTCATTCAGAAAAAAGGGTGAAATATCAACCCCTCGTTTTTTGGTAGATTCAGAGAATTCACGCACATGCACCGCCGCGCCAACCGAGCTGAATTTGGTGTCATAGAGATAATTAATATAAGTCACCTTCACGACGATTCTCTAACGAGTTTAAAGGCAATCTTGCGGCTGCTACCCGGCGTTACAGAAAATCCGATCTTCCTTTTCGCGATAATCTGAACCACTCCCCTGGCTGTCGTGGTTGTTTCCAACCGTTCAAACGGCGTTGGCTCATTGACAAATTCGATGCGCAGAAACTGCTGTTTTTTTTGCAAACGCAGCATTCCGCTGTCTCCCAGATCGCACTCTATTTCCGACGAAACGGGAAAATTAAAAAGTCGAAAATCTTCAAATTCCTGCGCTTGCGTAAATTGAAAAAAATCTTCGAAAATGATTTGAGACTCAAGGAATCTCACATCTCTCTGAAGTTCAAACACGCCGAAATCAAAAATCATGGAAAGCATATCGCCTTTAACTTCAAATTTCCGCGCAGCTTTATGCGCCGGCGTATGCCAGGCAACTCCGTTCTTTGCAATCGGAGCCAAAAAATTCTTGTCCTGATTTGGCGGCGTCCGTTTGCCAAAACGTTCCAACGTTGGCCCGCCGGGGCAGGAAAAAACAGTTCCAAAGTCACGCCACCAAATGTGATGCGGGGTTATTGTCGCTTCACAGAGATATTCGGGCAGGCCGCCATAGAACGCAGCATAATATTCAGGCCGTGAAACAATTGCCATTTGAGTTGGCTCTGAATACCAGATACAATTTTTTTCTTTTTCAGAGCCGCTGGAATCTGGAGCAGCCTTGTCGTTTTTGACTAAATCTGCAAGCGCTAGCCAAGCGCCCAGAAACGCATTATACACAGTCAAATGGTGATAGTCATACCACCCTGGACGCTCCGAATCAGGTTGATTGTTCAACACCAACGGAAAGCCGCCGTCTCGTTGAAAAGTTAGCAGATAATCAAAAAGTCGTTTTGCCAGAACATCTAACTTTTTATCGTGATTGGCAGAATTCGCCGCTTCCAGCGCATAAATCGCCGCGCCATATCCGAAAATCTGCTCATGACCTCGACCAAGATAATTAAAGCAACCATCAGGCGCGATAAATGGAAGAAAATATTCCACACCTTTGTCAAAGTTTCGTTGCGCTTTTCGATTGTCAGTTAAAACCGCTATCTGATACATGGTCGCAGCGGTAAAAATGTGGTACTGAATCGGTCGACTCAACTTATAATTATCATCAATGCAACCGTCGCTGTTCGTGGCGCGATAAACATCTCGCAAGTTCCACATTGTCATTAATTTATCAATCGGATTTTTGAAGAGTTTAAAGCGTTCAGCGTACACCCAGGCTCGCATTGCGGCCCAATTTGACAACCGATTGCTATAATTGGTTCGCCATGACTTCAGGCCGGTTTTCCATTGTTTTCGTTCTTCATCAGTCAAGGCGTTGAAAAGAAATTTATAGGTCAGAATAAAAGCGTAATTTTGAAAGTCCCAATGATACATCCACTCGGACATCGGCTGATATTCAGAAGGAGCTGTGCGGAGATGAAAACCGATTGCAAGTTTGGCAGATTCCAAATAATGCGATTCACCGGTTTTTGAAAATAAAGTTGCGGCAAGCAATGCAAAATGTGTCGCGCTATAGTGCTCGCCCTGAACCCTGCCATCCACGGGATCAAAAATACCGCCGACATCGTAGCTCTCAACGCTGTTCCCATTGATCCGAAAAGCAATGCCATTTGATGTGACAATTTCACCGTCGCGCGCTTCAGGCAAAGTGATTTCAATTTGACCTTCAACAGGATGACTGAACCGGAACTGTCGAGCCTGAACATTGGGCTGAATTGCGATTGTTTCTTGTTTTATCTGAAGTTTGTCCAGCCATAAATAAATTTCCCTGGCTGTATCAAAATAACGACTCATTAATATTTCAATCTTCCTTAAACAGCAATGGCCTTGTCATTGCGAATTTTCTCAAAACTGTCCAACATTTTCCGGTTGTCCCTAATCACCATTTCCAGGGCGGGATCTTCGACAAAATTGTCATCTTGCAAATTGTCCAGCTCATCGACATCACACATACATTTATACATAACGCGTAAGTACTGGCTCATAATTTTTGTCGGCACATTCAAGAAAAGCGTATTGATAAAATGATACTCAAACAGGCGCGATATCGTCATCATGAACAGGGCGCCGATATAATGTTTCAGTTTGAGCGGTGTCGCTGGCTGCAATTTATGGTAATCAGGCACGGCAAGTCCAAGAGCTTGACGAATTCTGATGTAAGCAAAAGCTATTTTTTTCTTTAGATTGATGGTTGGCAACATGCCGCGCTTTACCATGTTGCGCGGAGCCGGCTCCACATAAAGCACATCGCTGTTAACCATTTGCGAAATGACTTTCGAACCGATTTCCGTGCGACTCAAAATATAAGACCAACCCTCTTTAAAATCGGGTCGCTCCTCTACGCCGCCGCCGCGCCATTCATCGCCGCAAACAATATCTGCAAACTCAGCCATGGCGTCGGTGCAGGTTGCGCACCTGACACGCTCAAAAACACCGTGCGCCCAGAAAAACTCCTGCACCGGGTGCAGGATATTATTGCTTCCATCCTTTTTGATCACGTTGAAGCCGCCGGGCCAGGTGTCGTCACGATAGCGAATTTCCTTGATCTGGTCAAAATCCTTTACGCCGGCGCGGCGAATGAGATAAGTGGTATTGGTAAACGATGGATGAAAACCGCAAATTAAACCGACCAACAAGGTGATTTTTTTTCGCAGTCGAGGCATTTTTTGTTGGGCGAGTCGAATGCCATGCAGATGACAGGGCAGACCCACCACTGCGAAACGGCCTTCCTGTTTTTGAATTTCTTCGAGAATCACACCGGTTGGCACAGGCAGATACTTTGACTGTTGCGCCGACAACACTTCTTCGGCTGTCCTGGCAATAAACACTTTTGGTTCCAACGGGCGCTCTTCGTCCATCTTGACAACCACTGCGCCGTCAATTTCGCCCTTTTCAAGCATTTCAATCAAAATTGCCGAAACAATTCCACCTGAAGCGGCTTTCTGACGAACATCCCGCCATTTTGTATAGCCGCTCCAAAATTCGCGGACATGGCCAATATCTTTGTCGGCGGGAACCAGGCCAAACGTAGCCCGTTGCAATTCATCCCAATCAAACTCATCGCCGGGGCAGGCAAAGTGACAAAGATCGCAGTCCGTGCATGATTCACGATGAAAAACAGGAAACATTCCTTTTTTCGGATGTTGCTCTATTGTAATGGCGTCTGTCGGACAAACACCGACGCAAACGCCACATTGGTGACAATTTCCATTTTGCAAAACATGCTCTATATCCATAAGCCTAACTCGCCATTAAACCTTTAATGATTTTTCAGTTAAGTCATATATTTTATCCATGAACTTCTGATCTTGATCATGCGTAAACCGCAACCAAAGCTCCAATAGAACCAGACCCCAGACGCGCCGGTATGTAATATTCTCAGTGCGAAATCTGTTCTTTAATTCCTCAACCGCAGCATAGTTCAAAATACCGCGTTCCTCAACCACTTCGCGCGACAAAACAAAGTCAACCAATGGATAGAGTTCGTTTCGAAGCCATATTGCAAATGGAAAATTGAAGCCGAGCTTCTTGCGGTTAATCACTTCAGGCGGCAACAAATCACGAACGCTTTCGATGAAAATATATTTTGTGACGCCACCTTTCAGCTTCATGCTTGCAGGAATATTGCTTGCATACTCCACAAGTTTGTGGTCAATCAATGGAACGCGTGTCTCCAGAGAATAGGCCATGCTCATAACATCCACGTCACGCATCAGAATGTCGCCAAGATGTGTTTTCAGATCGAGATAGGACACTTTGTTAATCGGATCTATTTCAAATGGCAGATTTTTGTAGTGCTTTTCATAAATTGACATGGTGGAGGCACCGTTCAAATTCTCAAGAAATTGATCAGAATAAAGGTCGCGCTTCTCATGTTCATAGAGTTCCATGCGGATACGCGAATATTTATTGAGAAAGGAGCCGTAATCTCCGAGAAAACGCTCCATCTTTTGAACATAGGGAATATTGGCGGGCATTAATTTCATGGACTTTTCAATGCCATTGCGCACCATCAGGGGCAGTTGCTCCCATTTGGCGTCGCGCTGCATAAATTTGTCAAGCAGCATAAATGAATTATAGCCGGCAAACAGTTCATCGCCGCCTTGTCCACAAAGAACAACCGTTACATATTTTTTGGCCAACTCCGAAACAAAATAGCTGTTTATTCCATCGCTGGAAGGCTGATCGAGGTGATGTAAAAAGCCCGGAAGGTGAGAAATGACATCCTTGGCGGTAACCTTAATATTTTTGTGATCTGTCTTACAAGCCTTTGAAACAAGATTGGCGTACCAGGTGTCGTCATACTCGGAGCCCCCAACATCATAACCGATGGAAAATGTATTAACCGGTTGGTCTGACAACTCACTCATCACCGCAACGATTGAACTTGAATCAATGCCGCCGCTCAAAAATGCGCCGAGCGGCACGTCGCTCATCATCCTGATTTCAATTGACTCCCAAACAAGATCGCGCAGATTTTTTTTATACGTCTCAAAATCAACCGATCCGTTTTGCTTATATTGAATGTCCCAATACTGAAATGTTCGAACCTCGCCGTTTACCACTTCCAATCCATATCCGCCGGGCAAGGTGTAAATATTTTTGTAAATCGTCATTGGAACAGGAACAGCTTGCAGCGACAAATAATGATGAATGGCCTCCGGGTTGAGTTCTTTTTTGACCATGCCAGTTGCCAGCAGGGCTTTTATCTCGGAGGCAAAAATAAAAGTATCGCCGACTCGCGTGTAATAGAAGGGCTTAATTCTCAGTCTGTCGACAGCCGCAAAAAAACGTTTGTTGTTTTCATCCCAAATTCCAAAGGAAAACATGCCGCGTAAATGATCGACACAATCCGCACCATATTGCTCGTATGCGTGAATAATGGTTTCAGTGTCGCAATTACTTCGAAAAGCATGCCCGCTGGCCTGCAAGACTTTGTTTACATATTTGTAATTGTAAATTTCTCCATTGAAAGTGACCCAAACGTCGCCGCTTTCGTTGCACATTGGCTGATGACCCATTTTCGAAAGGTCGATGATGCTCAACCGTCTATGTCCCAGGGCAACAGAACCTTTAACGTAAAACCCTTCGTCATCCGGGCCGCGATGGCTAATTACGTCCGTCATCCGCTTGAGCGGTTCAATTTCTGCCTGTCCACCATCAAGATGAATAAAACCAGCGATACCACACATATTAAATCAAGTCCCTTTTTATACTACAGTGTATCACTGCAAAGCAGTGTTTCTAAAAATAACGGTTACGAAATTGCGATTTTGCCCGGTTTTTTCAGCATCTGTTTCATAAACAGTAATTCCTCACGGCTAAAGTACCTGGTAATGAATACCAGGGCAATAGAAAGCAGGATGGAGGTCGGAATTGTAATGTATAGACTAACATTATACATAATATACAGATAGAATAGAATTGACAAACTGATAAATCCAATCTTTGGACCCAGCTTGAATATGGGCGGCGCAACCAACTTTCTATTTAAATAAACGCTGTGAAACGTAAACGTAAAAATTTCCGATGCAACAGTAGCAAAAGCTGCGCCATAGAGACTGTATTTTGGAATAAGAAAAAGATTTAAAATGACATTGAGAACAGCGCTTGAAGCGACAACTTTTGCAGTGAATTTCTGATGGTTGGAAGCTCTTGTCGCATGGGTTTGAACGGTTCCTATAAAAATAATTGCATTTGCCCAAACCAATATCTGTAAGGCGCCAGCGGCGGGAGCGTATTCGGAGCCAAACATCAGCACAATCTTTCCTGCCAAAGATGATACGATTGAAGCGATGACAAAACCAACAAGGAATAAAACCTTGAAACTTTGTTCAAATAACGCCTTGAATTTTTCTGGCGACTTCTCAAAATATTGTGACAGCGCCGGAAAAACGACCTTCATCAAGGCCACTGGAATAAACATCATTGCAGTGATCAAACGATAAGCCGCTCCGTACCAGCCAACGGTTTCATCGTTTGTCATATAAGAAAGCATTTGTGAATCTATATTGGTATACAACAGCGCAAAAAAGAATAAAATCCCAAACGTAAAACCCTCTGTCGCCAAAAGCTTGATCAAAGAGCCGTCCCAACCAATGCGAAGACGTTCGAATTTCAAATTGTAGACAATAAAACAATATAACAACCGCACGAGCTGCGCCACGAGATAAGCGCCGCTAAACATGACAAAATCATAGCCGGAAAACAAAACAGTCAAACCGACAATATTAACAACGACTCCAAACAACAAGGTTCCGACCGCATCATAAAGCATTTTCTGGCGAGCCCGAAAAACGGAGGAAAAAAACTCGCAAAACGAACCGGCAATCATGGCCCAGCCAAGTATATAAGCCGCTTTCATATCAAAGGCTGGTTTGCCGTTGTAATGCCCAATCAGATAGATTAGAACAATTGTGATTGACGAGAGCGCGACTTTCAGGGTAAAGCCGTTTGCCACTAGTCGCGACGTATTATCCGGGTTCCTTGAAATGTCGCGAACCAGCAATTGATGCACGCCAAAATCTGCAATAATTAGAAACAAATTGGTGTAAGTAATCGCAAAATGGAATTTGCCGTATGCGGCGGCGCCAAGCAACCTTGGCGCGACCAAGACTAAAACGAGCCTTAGAATTCGATCCAAAACCTCGCTGGATAAGATTAGAACAGAATTTGAAACGATTTTGGACGAACTCATAAAACCCTAGAACAATGTATAAATAAATGGAGCAAGCGCGCTTCCTTCAGTCAGCACGAGGATTGCGCCTAAAAGCAATATCATCAACACAATAGGCGTCAGCCACCATTTCTTCCGTTCTATCAAAAAAAGACCAAATTCTTTCATCAGGGCAAGTTTTGCCATTTTAAATTTTCTCCTTTTAGTAGAGTTTTTTGTATCGCGCTATGCTAATCTCAGTTTTTTCTTTCTTCTTCCAATAAGAACCTGCATTTTTATCAATCTTTTCATCGAGAAGGTCTTTGCCCGCAATGCGCATACCTATGGAAACAGGTGTGACGGCAAGAAAATAAACCAAACCCAAAAGCAAGCGCGACATAAACCAACCCATTACAAAAGCCAGCCCCATCCAGATTTTGTGAACCGGTTTTAACACTGCCGGGACGCCCAGACCTAATAAAAGAAATGCTCCGGCGACGCCCCACAAAATATTTGCCCGCTCAGGAACACTGCCCTTAAAAAAAATAAAAGCGCCAATCAAAGCAACCGCCACAGCCATCGTAATGCCGAACTTCCGCAACGTAACCTTATCTTGCGGCATATTTTTCAGTTCTTTAGCTACATCATCGAGAAATTTCATATTCAATATTCCAGATTTATAATAAAAACAACTTAATCCAGTTCATATTCTTGTTTCCAGTCAATTTCGTCATGAAATTCTGGTTGATCGGTTTTTGATAAGATATAATTGCCCAGGATTAAATAATCCATTTCGGTTCGCATGAAACATTTATAGGCGTCCATCGGGGTGCAAACAATCGGTTCGCCGCGAACATTGAACGATGTATTTATAACGACCGGGCAATCAGATTTTTTCTCAACCGCCGATATCATTGCGTGATAAAGCGGATTTGTCTCTTTATGCACGGTCTGAATTCTGGCCGAATAATCAACATGGGTAATTGCAGGAATAGATGATCGTTCGATATTTAATTTTTCAATGCCGAACAAAGCTTCTTCTTCAGCCGTCATTTTTCGCAGTTTGTCTTTTTTTACTCCGGCAACCAGAAGCATATAAGGACTTGCGCGATCAATTTCAAAATAATCGGATACGCGCTCAGCTAAAACCGAAGGAGCAAATGGCCTGAAACTTTCACGGTATTTTATTTTCAGATTCATCACTTTTTGCATTTTGGGAGAGCGGGCGTCGCCGATGATTGAACGTCCGCCCAACGCGCGCGGGCCAAACTCCATTCGACCTTGAAACCACCCGACAACTTTCTCCGACACGACAAAATCTGCAACCCGAACTGGCATTTCATCCTCAGAACATTTCTCGGCAGGCAGTTTATATTTTTCAATAAACTGTCCCAGTTCATCATCCTCAAACCCGGGTCCAAGATAAGAACCGGACTGCAAATCACCGCCTTGTCCGGGCGCGGTTCTTTCATTGCCCAGCACCTGATGCCAGGTAAAAAGCGCAGCGCCAAGCGCGCCGCCTGCGTCACCAGCGGCGGGTTGAATCCAAATGTCCTCGAAAGGACTTTCCCGGAGAAGTCTGCCATTGCCCACACAGTTCAGGGCGACGCCGCCAGCCAGACAAAGATATTTCATCCCAGTCTCTTTATGAACGTGCCTTGCTGTTCGCACCATAACCTCTTCCGTCACCTCTTGCACCGAGCGGGCAAGATCCATTTCACGCTGGGTCAGCGGACTTTCTTTTTCCCTGGGGGGACCGCCGAAAAGTTGATCGAATTTGCCATTTGTCATTGTCAGTCCGGCGCAAAAATTAAAATAGGCCATGTTCATCTTAAATGAACCATCCTCTTTCAAATCAATGACATTTTCCAGAATCGTTTGTACATATTTGGGTTCGCCATAAGGCGCAAGTCCCATCACTTTGTATTCACCTGAATTCACTTTAAAACCGGTGTAATAGGTGAAAGCTGAATATAAAAGTCCCAACGAATGCGGAAATTGCAATTCTGCTTCAATCTGAAGCAAATTATCTTTGCCCGCGCCAAAAGAGGTCGTAGTCCACTCGCCAACGCCATCCATGGTGATAAAGGCAGCTTCCTGAAAAGGCGATGGAAAAAAAGCGGAGGCCGCATGTGACTCGTGATGTTCAGGGTAGATGATATCGCCATCATAACCCAGCTCTTCAGCGATCAAATCATGGATCCAGAGTTTTTTTCGCATCCAAAGTTGCATGGCCATCAAAAAGGAGCGAACGCCTTTCGGCGCATACGCAACGTATGTTTGCAAAATTCTTTCAAACTTCAAAAACGGTTTGTCATAAAATGCAACATACCCGATGTCTTTGACATCGATTTTGCCTTCCTTCAAACAATACGCAATGGCATTGGACGGGAAGTTCTGATCATGTTTTTTTCGTGTAAAACGTTCTTCCTGCGCAGCTGCAACCAACTTGCCATCTCTGACAAGGCAAGCCGCAGCGTCATGATAATAGCAGGAGATTCCCAAAATATTCATTCCTCTCTCCCTTTTTTCAACGAAACCTCTCTCTTTCCATTAACTCCTGATACCACTTATAAATTTTACAATAGTGCACATTCGGGTCAAATTCCTTCTCTGCCTTTGCTCTTGCGGCCTGCCCAAAGGCAACCGCCATCTCAGGCTCCCGCCACATCCTTTTTAATTGTGTTGACAGACTCTCTACATTTCCCGCCTCAAAATGCAATCCATTTTCTTCATGATCAACAAGCTCAGGCATCCCCCCCATTTTTGCGCAAATAACCGGCCTAGAGTATGCAAAAGCTTCGTAAATTACCAATGGAGAATTGTCATACCATTCTGAAGGAACAACCACAGCCCGGCAATCTCTAACCAAAGCCTCGAGTTCTTCCCCCTCCTTTGAACCCAAAAATTTCACATTGGGTAGTAAGTTCTCCTGAGCAAACGATTCAAGTTGAACCCTTTGCGGCCCATCTCCCACAATATAAAACGGCGCATCCGGAAAATTTTTGGCAGCTTTTAATAAAGTTACAACCCCTTTTTCATCTGAAAGTCTACCCAGAAAAAGAAAATATTCGCCAGACGTATTACCTGGTTTATAATCCTGCATATTAATTGTATAAAACAGGTGACGAATTTTGCCTTCCCCAATGCCCGCCTGCTGAAATTTTATTCCCATGAAATGGCTTGGCACATGAAAAAGATCGATGTTGTCCACATATATTTTTAGCCAGCGGTGCAAGCTGCTTTCAAGGGCGACCATGGCGCTTGCAATCAGTGAGTTTTTGTGGCACTTTTCCCGAATCGGATTCCAGAAATTACCGTGTAAGCATTTTTCACAAACTTGGCCTGTACCGGGATTAAACAGCCTGTAGTTCGGACAAACAAGCTTGTATTGATGCACCGTCTGCAGCATTGGGATATTATATTTTTTCAAAATATGCAGGATGGATGGCGACAATTGATGCTCGATCATGTGAAGGTGGGCAATGTCAGGCTCCTCCTTTACGATCAGGCTCTCAAGCCGTCTTTTGGCTTCAAAAGAATAAATCATTTTCCCGGAAGCGCGCAGAAACGTTCCGACTTTGTCCCAAATACTTTTTTGATTGAATTCGATATTAGGGGTGAAGTATTCTGAATATTCAGACTCTCTATTGTCAGGATGTTTCATGGCAAAAGGAACAACCTTATGTCCGTTTGCCCGAAGAATTTTTGTTAATTCGAACATATATCGCTCCGCCCCTCCTTTGACGAAATGATATTTGTCGATCATCAGAATTTTCATATTTTTCTCATGGCATGGGCGGAAAGGGAATTTCCCCTATCCGACCCGGACGGTCTGTTTCCCTTGCTATCTTGCTTTTCCAGCTCCATTTGCATTTTCTTCTTTTTCAAACGCAACTCGTTTGCATAAACTCTTCGCAACGAAAAGACAACTCCGGCAATCGCCCAAAAAGCGAGTTTTATTCGGTAATGTTGATATTGCGGCCCTATGTTTATGGTTACGACGAAAGCAAGAATCCCGCAAAATGCGCTAATGGCCACCGCGTTTAGAATTTTATCTTTAATCAGCAAACCTCGATACGATTCTCTGAGGAATGCGAATAGCAGACCTGCAAAAAATATCGCTCCCGGAATGCCCGTTTCCGCCGCAAAGCGGAGAAAGTCATTATGCACAGGTTGCCAAAAACTAAAATGTTTATAAGAATGCCACTGATAATTATTCAGTCCAACCCCAAATATTGGATAGTCAGCAATAATCGGGAATGCAATATCGATCATTCTGGTGCGGTGCGTGCCATCGGCGCCCGTTTCAAGCCTTGCTTCAATGATATCCTTGTTGGCTAAGGCTAACACCACAACGCCAATAAAAACAGCGAACAGAACCGCAATAAATTTCAGCTTTAACAGACCGCGGCGCATAAGCAAAATAACCATGGTTACCATTGCTAAAAAGAAGCCCGCCCAGGACGAACGGGAAAGAGACAGGAACAGCCCTATTATGCCCAGGCCAGCTGCAGCGTAAAGAACATTTTTATACATCGAACGACGGGCGAAAATGCCCAGAGTGATTGCAAATGGCAACCACAATACCAGCAAAGAGCCGTATCGATTCGGAAATGTCATGGTGCCGCGAACCCGCGAGTCAATGCCGTGCATCGATATCTGCTTTTCACCCAGGAAAGAAAGCCCCAGGGTTCGATTCAAACCACCTTGCAAAGTTCCGATAAGGCCTTGAAAAAGCAGAGAAAAAATCATCATATTAACGTAATAAAGAACGTCTGATTTTGATTTTGTATTATTCAGTATGTAAAAATAAAGAGAAAATGACTTTATTGTGAAATAGACGCCAATTCCGGTGGCTTGAAGAGAAATAGCATTTGTTAAAGAAAAAATGCTCCATATAATTAGCATGCTGAGCCATACGCCTATCGAGCCCAGAAACAATCTCCCTTTTGTAAACAAACCGGTTCGATTCATCCAAAACAAATATGCCATCAAAATGAATAAATCCTGAACCATTAGAAGATCATAGCTGACTACAAAATTGTAAAACATTCCCGTTCCAAACGGAATTGAAAATACTGCGGCGCCTATAAAGAATCGCTCTATTTTTCTAAGAGACATCGTGTCACTTTCTGTTACTGAACATCATGCAGCTCATAGATGACGGTCGCCAAACCGCTTTCATCGGCTCTTTTGTATACCTGTCTTAAATGCGGAGAATGATAGTCGCCCAAAAGCAACCCCAGCTCAGGATAGTCAGGCAAATACCGCTCATTTAACACCAAATGCGTAACCCCTCTATTTTTGGCATAAACAAACGTGCGCTCGAGACTGTTTATTGGCACAGTCACCGACTTTTTAATGTCAAAGACACCCGCATAATAATCGACAGCATGGTTTCTACTCATAATAACAGGCTCGCCAACATAGTTTTGACGCAACCAATAACCGGCTTGCTTCTGCCCTATGGGATCTGCTACATATTCAACCGACTTTTTGTCGCGCGCCGCAACCCGGACAAATTCAGGCGCAACACTGAATAGAATAAATACCGCCAATAGAATGAAAGCGGCAATTGAGCTCGCTGAGGTTTTCTTTTTCCAGGTCAGCTTGGCAATGGGCATGTATTGTCGCAACCAATCATAGCAAACAACAAATCCTCTTCCAATAAAAATTGCGCAAATTGGCCACATCGGGGTCAAATAACGCAAGTTGATATGAAAAGCCGGAATGAGAATCAACCAAAAAACGAAAAGGTAACTTAATATATATAATATGGACGAAGTTTTTTGCACCGGCCAGCTAATACCAAATAAACCAACGCCCATCAACATGAGAGGTATTGTGGTTAGAACCGGAGGAATGCCTTTTTGCAAAACATTTGCAAAATTTTTAACCATTTTCACAACAAATGGCTTAAAGCGCACTTCGCGCCCCGCTTTGCGCGGCGCATTTTGATTCAGGAAAGTGCCCTGGTGAAAAACCTGATCAATTGGTGCGAATTCATTGTTTTCGTCAAGCGCGCGAAACGAACTTTCCGCGCCCTGCGCAGGCGTGGCCATTTGCTGATTCGCCGCCCCCTTGGCGCTGAAAGTCCATTTGCCCGTCTCATTTTTCAGAAAAAAAAGATAGGGCGAAGCAACTGTAAAAAAAACGATTCCGCAAACCGAGAGCAGATAAAAAAGGCGCAGTTTTGTAATTAAAAACCACTTGAAAAGAGCCCCGAAAATAAACCAGGCAATTAGAGTCAGTTCAAAACCCAGCGCCAGCGGATGCGCAAGATAAGCCAGAGCGGCGACAACTGTGGCGGCAATCGCATAGCCGATTGAATACAACTTGAGCGACTTCAGTCCAAAATAGCAAACATAGGCGCCCAAAAACATCATTACGGGTTCGGTCAGAATCAATGTTGACTGGAAGGCGAGCGGCGGGAAAAGCGCAATAAAAGTCGCTGCAACAACCGCCGTTTTTCGGTCAAAGACTTCCTTTGCCAGTCCAAATACCGGAAAAATCAGAAGCGAGCCCGCAATAACCGAAACCAAACGACCGGCAAGTTCATAGTCAGAAAAAAATGTGCACGAAAATGAAATAAGCCAGGGCAGCAGCGGCGACCAGTAGGTATGCAGGATATCTGAAATGCCATTTAGATGTCCGCTAACCCCCAACTTTAGATAATTAACCTCATCAAAAGAGATCGCAAATCGAAATTTTAGAAAGAAAAGCCTAAGCCCGATAGCGATAAAAAACAAAACCAACAAGGTCGGTTTTGATTGCATTCGGCTTAAAACATCACTCTTTTGTGAATATTTTTTCACACCAGGCGCCTGCGCGCCGAACACTTTTTGAACAGACATATTTAACTTGTTCGTAAATAGTTCAACTATGAACCAGCGGTGTATTCACCCCAACTCATAATTTGTAAATCCTCAATGGAATGCTTTGCAATGGATTCAACGAATCGCTTTGCCAGCTGCAAATTGGTTATAAGCGGGACGCCAAAATCAACGGCGCTTCTGCGGATCATATAGTCGTTGGTAAGCTCTTCTTCCTGAAAATTTTTGGGGATATTAATGACCAGATCAATTTTTCCATCACTAATATATTCTATAACATTCGGACTTTTCCCCTCAAGCGGCCAATTCAAAGCCTTGGCGTCAACATCATTGTCCTGCATAAATTTGGCGGTGCCGCGCGTTGAGTAAAGCGAAATTCCCAGCGACTGCAATTTTCTGGCGCTGTCAAGAAAATCAGCCTTGTTTTCCAGCGGGCCGGTTGACATCAGTATGCTCTTAACAGGCAATTTGAAACCAACAGAAATGAGCGCTTTTAAAAATGCCTCTTCAAAATGGCTTCCCAAGCAACCCACTTCACCTGTAGAGGCCATTTCAACTCCCAATGTCGGGTCGGCGCCTGACAGGCGCGTGAATGAAAATTGAGGCGCTTTCACGCCCACGTATTCTAAATCCATAAATGAACGACGCACACTTTTTATTGGCTTATCCACAAGCACGCGAGCTGCAAAATCGATAAAATTATGCTTGGACACCTTTGAAACAAAAGGGAAGCTGCGAGAGGCGCGCAAATTGCATTCAATAACTTTGACATCGTTGTTTTTGGCGATAAACTGAATATTAAACGGGCCGGTTATCTGAAGCGTTTTCGCTATTTTCTTGGATATGGTTTTTACTTGCCGCAAGGTTTCCATGTAGGTTCGTTGCGGCGGAAAAACCAGCGTTGCGTCACCGGAATGAACGCCCGCATTTTCCACATGTTCGGATATTGCGTAAATGACCACATCGCCTTCTTTGGCAACACCATCAAATTCTATTTCTTTGGCGTTTTGCAGAAATTTGCTTATCACCACCGGATGATCGCTTGAAATTTCAGCGGCGCGCTCAAGAAATTGAGTTAGCTCTTTATCGGTGGAGGCCACGCCCATGGCTGCGCCGCTCAAAACGTAAGAAGGACGAATCAACACAGGATAGTTTACTTTTTCAGCAAAGAGCTGCGCGTCTTGCAATGAAACCAACTCTTCCCATTCAGGCTGATCGATTGATAGAGCATCCAGCAGGGAGGAAAATTTATGCCTGTTTTCCGCCCGGTCAATGTTTTCGGCGCTCGTGCCGAGCATTCTTAGCCGCGCTTTGCTAAAGCGTAACGCAAGGTTATTGGGAATCTGGCCGCCCATCGAAACAATCATTCCCAACGGATTCTCTTTGCTATAGATTTCAAAAATCGTCTCAAAACTAAGTTCATCAAAATAGAGACGCTCGCACTCATCATAATCGGTGCTAACTGTTTCCGGGTTGTAATTGATTAGCACCGTTTCATAGCCAACCTCACGCAACGTCATCGCGGAGTTGACGCAACACCAGTCAAATTCAACAGAGCTGCCGATTCGATAGACGCCGGAACCCAGCACAATTACCGAACGTGAGCCGTCGCCATATTCAATATCGTCAGAATCACCATTGTAGGTCAAGTATAGATAATTGGTTTGAGCCGGGAATTCACCGGCAAGCGTGTCTATTTGTTTTACCGAAGGGCGCAGGCCATAATTAATGCGAAGTTCCCGAACCGCCCCTTCGTCGCTGTTAAGCGCTTTGGAAATTTGTAAATCGGAAAAACCTGCTTTTTTGGCCTTGAGCAAAGAGCCGCGCGGACAAACGCCATTAGCATACTGCGCAACTTCTTCTTCGATTTTCAGAATATTTTGAAGTTTATAGAGAAACCAGGGGTCAATATGAGTCAGCTCATAAACCCGCTCAACTGACAAACCCGATTTGATGGCCTGCGCAATGGCAAAAACCCGCTCATCCGTGGGATGTTGCAGTTCGGTTTCAACATCATCAAACTCCAGGTGCGGGTTGCCCACCAGACCCGAAACACCAATATCCAGCATGCGCAGAGCTTTCTGCAAGGATTCTTCAAAACAGCGACCAATGGCCATCACTTCGCCAACCGATTTCATGCCGGAGCCAAGCCGTGTTGAAACATGCTTAAATTTCTTCAGATCCCAGCGCGGAATTTTGACAACCACATAATCAAGCGCCGGTTCAAAACAGGCCATGGTAGATTGTGTAATCGAGTTTTTCAAATCGGTCAAGCCGTAACCAATAGCGAGCTTAGCGGCGATAAAAGCAAGCGGATACCCTGTGGCTTTAGAGGCCAGGGCGGAACTTCGCGATAATCGCGGATTTACTTCAATGACACGATAGTCGCCGGTTTCCGGATCGAGCGCATATTGAATGTTGCATTCGCCAACAATTCCAATATGTCTGACAACTCGAATCGCCAACTCCCGAAGCGCATGATACTCCTGATTGTTCAAGGTTTGGCTCGGCGCCACAACAATGCTTTCCCCTGTGTGAATACCAAGCGGATCGAAGTTTTCCATATTACAAACGGTGATGCAGTTGTCATGGCGATCGCGCACAACTTCGTATTCTATTTCTTTCCAACCTTTCAGGTATTCTTCCACCAAAATCTGACTTGTATGTGAAAAGGCTTTTTCTGCGCGTTCCCTGACTTCCTGCGCCGAAACGCATAATCCAGAGCCCAAACCGCCAAGCGCAAACGCGATGCGAACCATCACCGGATAGCCAATTTTTTCAGCAATTTCAAGCGCCTCATCAACGGTGTGAGCGGCGGCGCTTTCAGGTGTTTTGACATCAATCTCATTCAAGCGGTTCACAAAAAGTTGACGATCTTCAGTGTCTTGAATGGCGGAAATCGGGCTGCCTAGAATTTGAACGCCATATTTTTCAAAAACACCTTGTTTGGCCAATTCAAGGCCGCAATTCAGCGCCGTTTGGCCGCCAAAAGCAAGAAATATTCCGTCGGGACGTTCCTTTTCGATTACCTTTGCCACAAAATCAGGCGTCACCGGCAGAAAGTAAACTTTGTCGGATAAATGTTCTGACGTTTGAATGGTGGCAATATTCGGGTTGACCAGAATCGACTCAACACCCGATTCTTTGAGCGCTTTGATAGCCTGGCTTCCAGAATAATCGAATTCACCAGCTTCGCCAATCTTTAGCGCGGAGCTGCCGAGAACAATTACTTTTCGAGGTAAATTTTGCATCTGTTTTTATAATTTCCGAACAAATTCATCAAATAAGAAAGCAGTATCCGTTGGACCCGGCGTTGCTTCCGGATGAAACTGAACGCTAAAAAATGGTTTGGTCTTGTGCCTTATACCTTCGTTTGTGCCATCATTGGCATTAAAAAAATGCGGCTCCCAGTCAGGCGGCAGTGTTGATTCATTTACGGCAAAACCATGATTTTGTGATGTAATGAAACAGCGCTTTGAGCCAACCAGTACACAGGGCTGGTTTTGTCCGCGATGACCATATTTTAACTTGTACGTATCCGCTCCCGCCGCCAGGGCTAATATTTGATTGCCCAGGCAAATGCCGAATATGGGCGTGTCACCGAGCATCAGTTTTCGGACGAGATCGATCGTTTCCTGACAATTTTTCGGGTCTCCGGGTCCATTTGAAATCAAGACGCCATCAAATTTTTCCTGCGTAAAATCCCAGTTCCATGGCATCACTTTTACTGTTACGCCCCGCTCTACCAAGGAACGAATAATGTTATTCTTCACGCCGCAATCAATCAACGCCACACGTTTCTTTCCAGAGCCAAATTCAACTGGTTCTTTGCGTGAAACCTGCGCAACGAGATTTACTTTGTCAGGGTCGACAAAATCAATGTCCCGGTCGCCGACTTGCACTATTTTCCCCAGCATGGCTCCTTTTTCCCGCAAAATTTGCGTGAGCCGCCGCGTGTCAATGCCGGCAATTCCCGGAACGCCGCTTTCTTTCAGCCAACTGTCAAGACTTGAGTAAGCGTGCCAATGACTGTACTCACGAGAGAGTTCAGAAACCAGCAGGCCTTTAATATGAATGCGATCCGATTCAAATGCCTGATTGATATCGAGGTTATTTTCAGGAGGTTCAGGAACGCCGTAGTTGCCAATTAACGGATACGTTAAATTGAGGATTTGCCCGGCGTATGAGGGGTCTGTGAAGCATTCGGGGTAGCCGACCATTCCGGTGTTAAACACAACCTCGCCGGCGACTGCGGTTGGACTGCCGAATCCCTCACCTTCAAATATGGTTCCATCTTCGAGAATTAATTTTGTAAGCATATTGCGTATTTATCAGGCTTCAAGTAGAGAACTTAATTTACCGACCCGCCATGTCTTCAAATAAAGCTTCGTAATCATCGGTGACTTTATCCCAGGAATAATGGCTTTCAATTCTGCTGACAGCTTTTTTGCCAAACTCAGCTGTAACCCCCGGGTTGTCCAGCAAATATTGCATCTTCACGACAAGATCATTCTGGTCGGTTTGGCTGTTGAAATAAACCCCGGCGTCGGCAAGAACTTCCCTGTGTTCCGGCACATCGTTGGCAAGCACACAGTTGCCATGCCCCATTCCCTCAAGCAGCGCCGGATGCGTGCCGCCTACGGAAGTTGCTTGAACATAAAGATAGGCATGAGATTGCAATTCACGATATCCCTGCCCAAAAACGTATCCGGTGAAAATGATGCGCGAATCTTTGGTTTTCTTTAATTCAGCAATATAATCATCATTGTATGGCGCGTCTCCGACAATAACGCACGGCATGTCGGTTTTAACTTTTTCAAATGCTTTCACCACCAAATGCGCGTTATTTTCCGGCTCCAGACGACTTACAAACAGAACATATCTGCCTGGTTCAAGATTATATTTCTGCAATACATCTTTGGAATGAACCGTGCCGATGGGCGAGCCATAAGGGATGAAAGTAGATTCTTTTTTGAATCTTTCCAAATAATATTTTTGTATTCCAACCAGATCGGTCACCACCCGGTTTGCCATAAAAGTAGAAAGCCATTCCGAGAGTTGATAAAACCATTGACCGAGTTTATTCCATTTGGAACGCTGCCACTCCAGGCCGTCGACATTGATGGCCACGGCCGCGCCCGCTAACCTTGGAATAAACGAACAATATGCGTTAGCGCTATTGCAAATGAGAATGGTGTCATAACCTTCTTTCAAGGCATGAAATGCACAAAGAAAAGTGTGCGCAACGGTGTCGAGATATTTATGCGAAATGGTCGGTAAGACCACCAAACGCACGCCTTTATAATACTTGCCCTCATACTCGATGATATTTGAACGGCCATATACGGTTACTTCGTGTCCTTTCTCGACCAGCCGGGGAGCTATTTGCTCGGCAAAAGTCTCAAACCCTCCGTAATTAGCGGGAATCCCGCGGATTCCCATTATTGCTATTTTCATAATAATTTCAAATTTTCTTTCATTTTTAAATGACACAGTCGGCAATCACTAATCCAATGATTACAATGCCAAACCTACCAACCAACTTGTCGCTTTTTCTAATAAAAAATTCACTATAAATTAATTGTCGTCTTGTTCAGACCCATGTGATAGCGTTCAGGATGTCTGAGCGCCAGGTTTCAAAATCGCCCGAAACCGCTTAATATCCGCTAAATTCAACTCACGCGAAGCAAATAACACGAGACCAAACAGAGCCAAAATAACCGCACATTTCAGCAGAAGAAAAACCTGACCATCGAGAAAAGGTAAAAATGTTGCGATACTAAACACCAGCGCTCCCGCAGCAACCATTTTCAAAGCGGAAACCATCGGCACTACAACCTGCAGCTCGCGCATGAGAAAATATCCACTTAAAACAGACGCGACCGCCGCTGTACAAAGCGTTGAATAAGCGGCGCCAATCCCGCCATATTTCGGAACCAGCCAGGCGTTGGTAAAAATGTGAATCACGATCAATGCGCCAACAACCTTCAGGCAGTCGGGCAGACCATTTCTGGAAATAAGAACCGTATTCATCACCGCAGCAAAGGTGAGCAAAGCAATTGCGGCAAAGAGCGCAGAAAGCACAGGGCCGCCATTTACATAATTCATTCCAAAAAACATGACAATCAACGAATTGGCGGTTGAAGACACAACTACGGTTAAAGCCAACAACAGCATCAGCCAATAACGCATAATGGTGCGAACAATCTCTCGCACCCGCGCCTCATTTCCCAATTTTGTCGCCCTCGAAATAGAAGGCAGAAGCGCAGAAGAAACCGCTAACGAGAGAAAATAAGGTATCTTGGCTACGCTTGAGGCTGAAACATATTCGCCAACCACAACCTCGGAAAGGTGATATTTGACAAACCAGATGTCGATGGAAAAAAGGAGTTGCAAGCCTACAAAATAAAACACATTTGTAAAGGCAAATTTAAAAAATGGAATTTCTTCCAACTCAGCAGTTTCCTCTGGAAAACGCAGCAGCGACGCGCCGATAAGCAGTCCGCCTATGGAACCCAGCATATTGCCAATAACGCCGCCCATGACGCCATAGCCCATCAGCACAAACGTGAAAATGGCCGCAACTTTTGATAAGGCGTAAGCGATGCTGGTCGCTGTTTGTTTGCCGAACTGATGCAACCCGTTTTGCATACTGAGAAAATACTTATATAATCCATAGAAAATGATGTCGATGGAAGCCATTTGCAGATAGAAACCCAACGCCTCATCGCGCAATAGTCTGGCAATGCCGGGTGACGAAAACCACAAAACCACAAAAACGCCAACAGAATAAATCAAATGCCATGGCAATGTTTGACGCATAATTTGACGGCTTGACTGCAAATTCTCAGCGACAAACTTCTGTAAAGCGATTGGTATTCCAGTGATAACAAACAGTTGCACCACCAGCAAAAAAGACATCACTACGCCAAAAACACCAAACTCTTCCCGCCCGAGAATGCGCGCAAGACCCACATTTACCGCATAGCCGGAAATCAGGAAAAAACCCTGACTGGCCATTAAAAGAAAGGTTGCGCGACCCAGCATTAATCACCTTTTACTTTTGTTGAAGCGACTGGTTTGACTTTGGAAACGGCTGCGCTTTTTCGAGGTTTGGGCGTTGCAGCTTTACGACGACCGACCTTTGGAGCTGTCTTGCCATTTTCGGGCGTTTTTAGAGCCGGGCCATTTGAGTAATTCATTTTTTTCCAGATCTCGTCCATTATTTCCATTGAACGCAAACCTTCTTCCGGCAAAATCGGCTCCGGCGTGTTTTCGATGATGCTCAGGTAGAACAGGCGGATTAGCGTTTCATTGCCCTGATACATGTTATATTTTCCGACAAGTCCTGACGCGATGTTACGCACAGCGCCGCCGATCAATGTTTTTGCCTGAGAAAGCGAACTCAGACTGCGACTTATTACACGCGGCAATTTTGCTCCTGGATTGTCGACAAAAATTATTTTGTTGAGAAAATCAACGCGCAACGTTCCCGCAGTTCCATAAACATTGACAAATAAATAACGCGGCGACACGGCCATAGACATTTTCACCAGCCCCGACATTTGATCATTGCCAAAGGTTACCTGAAGTTCATCGCTGGACTGATGAGGCACGATACAATGATATGTTGCCTGCACGTTTTCAACTTTTGCATTGTCCATTACATCCATCAAGAGAGAAATTGGATGAGATATGAAGTTCTGATAAAGGGAGCCGGGCATATCATAAGCCCAATTCTGCTTTGCTTCATATTTTAAATAGCGGCTTTTCGCGTCTGAACTGTACGATGTGCCATACCAACTTTCCGCATGGCTAATGCGGCCAAGCGCGCCTGAAGCCATAATGTCTCTTGCCCGGATCATTACTTTATCGAAAATGTGATTATGATCTACACAGAGTTTGACTTTAAATTTTTTGGCGACGTCAAGCATTTTTCTTGCTTCAGCGGCGTTCAACGCAAATGGCTTTTCGACAAAGACGTGAATGCCCAATTTCATCGCTGCAATGCTGATTTCTGAATGCGTCTGGGCAGGCGTGCAAACATGAACCACATCAAGCTTTTGGTTCTCGAACATTTCTTTGAAATCAGAATATGTGGCCGCAACGCGATACTTCGCCGCCATTTTTGACCTTGCTTCCGCAACCGGATCGCACAGCGCAACGATTTGCGCATTTTGCAAACGTTTCAGCGCCTTCAGATGCGGATCGGCAATGACGCCGCAACCAATAACGCCCACACGAAGTTGCCGTGACGAGTTGATCGGCACTTCCATGTCTTTGTTCGGCAATTGTCGTTTTGGAATCCGGACTTCATGATGCCATGACATCATTTCACGAATGCTTTCGCGATAATCATTACACGGTTTCCAGCCCAGTTCAGTTTTAATTTTCTCATTCGAGTAGGAAAACGGCGTTGCGCATAGCTTCATATAGGACAAGGGCAACGGAGAAGTCATGCCAACCAAACCAAGCGCTTTGTCCGCTGACTGCGACATAAATTTCATGAGCCCGTAAGGCAATTTAATGGTTGAGAATTTTGGTTTCACATAGCGCCGAATCTCATTAAAATATTCGTTTTGTGAAATGTTTTTCTCTTCGGTAACGTTGTAAGTTTGGCCTACGGCCTGGGATTTCTCCACACTCAACTTTACGGCTCTTGCAATGCCTTCAACATGAGAAAGAGGCAACTGCAAACGACCATCGCCAACAATCAGATAACGATTCCCACCGATTGCAAAACCAAGGCGGGAAATAAATAGCGGGCCGCTTTTCCCATAAATCGCAGCTGGACGCAGTATGGTTGTCGCCAGTCCTTTTTCTTCGTGAAAACGATTCACCAGGCTTTCCGCCTGAACCTTCGTTTTACAATACCAGGTTTGGTTGTCTTCTTCATAGGCCATCTGTTCGTTAAAAACGACTTCCGCCGGTGAATTTGAGTGATCATAGACAATCACAGAACTGATAAAGATAAATCGTTGGGTTTTATTCTGAACAGCCACATCAAGCAACTGTTTGGTTGCCTCCACATTAATTGCATAAAAATCGTCCCAACTGCCGCGCAAAGTAGCTGCGGCATGAACAATTACATCAGCGTCTTTTGCGGCTCTGGCAATACATTCCGGGTCATGCAAATCTCCCTGAACCATCTTCACGCCCATTTTTTCGAGATGGGTTGGATCGCTGGTCGGCCTGACAATGGTTGTTATCTCATGCTTCTCTTTGCTAAACAAATCAACAATATGGCGCCCAAGAAAACCAGCGGCTCCGCTAACAAAAATATTCACTTCAGACTCCTTTCAAAAACATCAAAAACAAATCTCTCTTTTTCTCATTGCACAGAAGGTGCGCTGTTATCGCCGGTCAGATTCCAACGATATACGGTCACCGTTTTATTGGCGGATTCAAATGCGCCGACCATTATAGCAATGATGTGGTCATGTATTTCCTTTGACACGTAAACTGGATTATTAAATCTATAATTATCAACTAGCAACCAACCTTGCGGTCTCTGTTGCAACGTTTTTCGCAAAGTATCCAGATTATCAATTATATCAGCGCCGCTGTAAAAATCGATAGAAGCTCCGGCGCTGTCCACGATGCCGTTTTGACGCGCCAAATCGGCATTTGAGTCGTTGAGATTATACTCAACGCGGCCAACATAGTATAGCGTCGAAAGCGGCAAGGTCGAGATGAGCGCATCAGCGGCATTTAATTTATTCTTCAAAAATGCAGCCGCCTCCTGCCATTCGTTGTGGTAGATGGCTCCATTAAAATTGCCGTCTTCTAAACGTGGAATTTTTTGTGCAAATCGAAAAGACGGAGTTAGCGGAAGCCATACAACCGCCATCATGAGAAGCAAAGCGTCGCGATGTTTTGTCAGTTTGGCGCCGAACGGAACCTTTTCACGCAACAGAGTTAAAATCTGATCAATGCCATAAGCTGCGAGAATGAGATAAAACGGATAGACGTTGTAGATGTAGTCATTCTTTCTGTACTGAAAAACAAAAGTGAACATCAGGATTGGCGCAACTATGGAGACAAGACTAAAAATTCCCGCCTTATGCCAACGCTTTAAAACAATTGCAACCCCGCACAGGAAAAAAGCATAGATGGGAAACCGTTGCATATCAAAAAGAAACTCAACAATTCTCCACTGATTTTGCGCGGAAGCGGTTTCGGCCCACTTCGGTTGGTAACCAATCGCATATTCAAAAAAAGTTCTGACTGGCGGAGCCAACCATATCACTAAGGCGACGGCAACAATGAGCATTCCAAAGATTCCATAGCGGCCGCGCAGCGCTGTGGAGCAATCTTTTGTAAAAGCCTCACGAACAAACATCGCCAAAATAAAAACACCAAGAGACACGACAAAAAAAGCCGTATTTTGATGCGTAGTATAACTTGCATACAACAGCGTTGCGCTGATTAAAAGCAGCGGAACGTTCAGATTCGATAAAATTTTTCCAGAAAGCTTATTTTCTGTTTGAATCTCACCTTCTCTCTCTGCCCCAAAGCCTGACCAGAAAAAAAACATGGCGGCGAGAAAAAAGAACTGAAACATGCTATACATTCGGCAAGCCCGCGACCAACCAATTTCAAATGGATCACAGGCGACAAAAATAGCGGCGATAAGCGCTGTCCTGGCGCCAAACCAACGCCGACTAACCAGATAAACCAGCGGAATTGTCAAAATGCCAAGTATTGCGGAAGGCAGACGGCTGGAAAATTCTGAAACACCAAACCATTCATAAATAATCTGAAGCGACCTGGTAAGCAAGGGCGCACGCGGATAGGCGTAACCGGAAGCAAGCAATGGCTCTCCAACGGTCTGCATTGATTTTGCGGCTTCAACGAAATCAAGCTCATCTACCCAAAAACCTGGCAAACCAAGATTGAAAAGTCGGAGATAAGCGCCAAAAAGTATTGTCAGCAAGAGAATCGTTGTATACAACTTGTTCAAAGACAAAGGCGTAATTAGAAGACCCTCAATGGTGAGCCAGCCAACATTTTTCGTTTTCGCTTATCCATTTGTAAACCAGACGACCAGCGCCCAAAATCATAGCCGCGACATTCAAATTGCATCAACATGTAAAGTCACAAACACTATTTGATAAAATCATACTTAAAGCATGAAACAATTACTTTCTCCCAATAGCTTTCAAACCATTCCAAAAGCCACGGGTATACTCAAAAAGTCCCAAAAAAATAAATGGATAGACACCCCAAAACTGCAAAAACAAACCCTTGTCATGTTTCAAAAACCGTTTTGCAATTAAAAATGTTCGCGCAATCGGAATCAACGGAATCAAGGCCGGAACTTTTACCAGAACCCCGCCAACCTGATCTTCCATGGTTCGCACTTGCGCCCCGCCAAAGCCAATTTCATACTGATTTTTCAAAACTTTTTTTAGCTTTGTGCGGTTATGATGGCGCACCGCTATGTTTTTGTGAAAGTAAATGGCTTCTCCCTGCAAATGAATTTTCCGGCAGAACAATGCATCGCTGCCTTTGATGGTATCTTCAATTTTGCCGATTTGGTCGTAGACAGCGCGCTTAAATGAAATGTTACATGTTGGAATAAACCGCACTTCGCCTTCGGGCATGGCAGGAACCATTTCACTGAATTCCAGTAAATACTCCGAAATTCCGACAAAGCTGTGCGGCGTTCCATTGGCAACTGGTCCGCCAACAACATTTTTGCCATTCTTCTGCGATTCAATAATATTGCTCACCCAAGCCTCACTAGCCTGACAGTCAGTGTCAATAAAGGCAATGACTTCTCCTTTTGCCTGTTCGATTCCACGCGTGCGCGCAGTTCCAGGATAGGCGCGTTCCTTTAAATGAAAGGTTTTTACAAATGGGTAGTTCTCTTGTAGAAAAGGCGTGATGTCTTCTTCCGAGCTATCCACAACAATGACTTCAACATCCTTTCGCTCTACCTGATATTTAATTGAATCAAGACAAACCGGCAGCCATTCTTTGGAATTATAAGAAGGGATTACAATAGAGAGATAGATTTTATTTTCAGACATGGTTCACTCTTTTTAAAGGGCTGCGGCAAGCCGGAATATCAATTTAAGTTGCCTTGCAGCGGGTTTACAATCGTTTTTTTTGCACGGAATGATTCTTATTTCCCCCGGCGATTCCTCAACAAATTGATGGAAAGCATCTCCATGAGCGAGCCTCCAAATATTCTTAAACGTCAGATAGTTACCGTAGGTAATTGTTTAATCGTTCTTTATAGAAGTCCGCGGTCATTTGAACGCCGGTTGCAAAATCAACCTTTGGTTCCCAACCCACTGTGTCTTGCAGTTTCTTGTATGTCACCACAAACTTTTTAATGTCGATGGCTTCACGCGTTTGTGGGAATGGAATGTGCGTGTACTCTCCCTTGCCAACGCTTTGAATGATGACTTTGACCATATCAAGAAAAACGGTTTCAACACCGGAGCCGACAAAGAAAATTTCACCATTGGCCTTAGCGGAAAGTGAGACGCGAACAAAGGCGTCAACCACATCAGAAACGTAAACATAGTCGCGTGTCTGTTTGCCTTCCCCATAAACGGTGATCGTCTTATCCTGCATGGCGTTGGCCATAAACCAGTTCAAAATCCCATAAAATCCGGCATGCATCTGACAGCGCGCGCCATAAACATTATTGAGACGCAGCGACACAGCCGGGAAGCCATAAATTTTGCTGTAAAGCAGCGCATACTGTTCGCCAGCCATTTTATTAACGCCATAGACATCGGTTGGATTTTGCGGATGCTGCTCGTCGACGGGCATATAGACCGGCTCGCCGATTTGTCCGCGTGAACCCGCAAAAACAATTTTGGGCGGCGTCTCCTGTTGGCGAATTGCCTCCAGCACATTGAGCGTTCCCGTGCAATTTATCTCCGTATCAAGCTCAGGCTGTTCAATGGAAATTTCTCGGCCAACCTGGGCGGCCATGTGAAAAACAATATCAATGCCAGACATTAATTCCACCAGCAGGCCGCGATTGCGCACATCGCCTTTGACGAATTTCACATCATCCTTAATTTCAGAAATGTTTGCATGGTTCCAGCCATAAGGCTCAATACATGCGTCCATCAAAGTAACTTTAGCGCCAAGCTCTACGCAACGGTGAGCTATATTGCTGCCGATAAAACCAAGCCCGCCGGTTATCAAAACATTTTTCCCATTCATTTCTTCGTAAACAAAGCGACTGGAACTCAACTCAACATCTCCTGAATTACGGTGTTTAGGCGCCTGGCAAAAACCTCAAGCGTACAATTTTCCTGAAAAGCCTTGTGGCCATTCTCTGCGATTTGTTTTCTTAATTTTTCATCTTTTTTAAGTTCTAAAATAGCCGCTGCAATGCTTTCCGGATTGGCGCGTTCCACCAACATGGCGCTCTCATGATCTTGCAACAACTCTTGCACCGGTTCATTTCTGGCTGAAATCAAAGGTCGGGCAACTGCAATTGATTCAATAACCTTGTTTGTTAACACGCGCAAGGTTCGCGGATTTTCACCAAATATGCCGAGACAACAATCGGCGTTTGACATATAATCGGCCAGCTCCTCATAAGGAACCCGGTCGATAAAGGTGCAGTTTTTCAGCTTTAATTCTCTGGCGAGTTGCATGTCCTGTTCATACGTAATCCCGGTTCCGATAATCTGGAAATGCACATCTTCTTCGCGTAAAATATCAGCGGCCTTCAGGATATATTTAACGCCATGGAAAGGCGCGTATTCGCCATGAAAATGACAGAGGAACTTGCCATCTTTTTTTTTCTGTGGTTTTGGCAAGACCACCGCGTTGTCAGCGGCCAGGAAAACATGGAAAAACTTCTCAACAGAAAGGCCAAATTTCTTTGCATAGTCATGGATATGGTCGACGGTTTCGAGGAGGATTCGTTGCGACCATCGCATGGAGAGCGCGTCAGACCACCAATAAAACTTTGCCGCGACGCTATCTGAGCCGCCTTTGCCGCGATCATGCACCATGGTGTCAAAAGTTGAAATATAAACATCGTACAAGATTGGTTTTCGGGTAAACAAGCGCACAAACGGAAAAATCAGTTGGCCGTAAAACCCGACAACGATCAGGTCGCAGCCCCGTTTCCTGCTGATAAAATCAAAAATTAGTTTCGGGTAATTGGCAAATGACCTGTTCGGCGGCAAACAGAGGATAACTTCGTGCCCGGCGCCGCGCAACCCGTGGATGATCATCCGGGTGCGGGAATAGCTTTCTTCGCGTCCGGCAACATAACAAATTTTGTAGCGTTTTTGCGAGGGATTCATTGCGTGGGAGATATTTCTGTTTCCTTTGGCGCCATGCTTTCCACCTTGTCGCACCGTCCTATTTCCACCTTCTTAACGCGATATTGCGTGTCTTCAATAAGGCGTCGGTTGGCTCGAATCAGGTCGGCCAGCAACCCGAACATGATCGTCTGAAAACCAATCAGCATCAGAACCGCAGATAGAATCAACGATTGAATGTGTCCGGCGCCGCCTTCACTAAAATAATAATAAACGAAACGCGCCCCAACGACAAGTCCTGAGCCAAAAATGCCCGCCCCAATCATCGAAAAAGTTCGCAACGGCTCGTACATCATATAAATTCTAAAAATTGTAGCAATCGACCTTTTAATGTACTTTGACATGCTGCCAAATAGTCGCGATTCACGCAGTTTATCGTTGGTTCGCACCGGCACAGAGGTGATGGCAATGTTGCTCTTGCCAGCTTGAATAATGGTTTCGAGCGTATAAGTGAAGCCCGAAACGACGTTCAGACGCAACGCCGCCTCACGACTGAAAGCGCGAAACCCACTGGTTGTATCGGGAATTGTGGTCTCCGAAACATGCCGAACAACCCAGCTTCCGAGTTCCTGAAGCCGTTTCTTGAGGAAGGAAAAGTGTGATATTCTATCGATTTGCCGATCGCCCACCACCATGTCCGCTTTACCGGTTAAAACAGGTTGAATTAAATCAGCAATACAATCTGCATTATATTGATTGTCGCCATCGGTATTAACAATAATGTCTGCTCCGAGTTTGACACATGCATCGAGACCCGACATAAACGCCTCCGCCAGCCCCTTGTTTTGCGTATGCCTGACAATATGATTGACGCCTAGTTCCCGGGCAACCTCAACAGTGCGATCAACGCTGCCGTCGTCGATGATCAATGTCTCAATTTCATCGACGCCTTCTATTTTTCGGGGCAATTCGTTATACGTCTGCTGCAAAGTTTGCTCTTCATTAAGGCAGGGTATTTGTATGATTAACTTCAAGTTAAACTTGCTTTTCCTTTAGTTAGGATTGAGTCGGTTACATGTGCAGAAACAACCGGCGCCGCCCGGTACATGGGAGCTGCCTTGAAATCTAAAAATTGAAACACAAAATACGACATGACGAACTTGTGTGAAGATTTCCAAGAAAGAGAACATTGAGTATGTTTAACTACATTGATGACTCTGTTTATTAAGTCCATTTTTGAGGATTTTGGCAACGTAGATATTGAAGTTAGATGCTGTAATTTGTTCAAAAAGCTATTAAATCAACAGACTCATTGATGTTCGTAATTAAGATGAATGGACTCATGTGCCAAGCGACAAACCAATTCGTTGAAAATATTTTTTACCTAGCCCAATTGTTCTTCTATGGAATATTCTTTTATCTCCCTCGCATGGGTAAAAATAATCATTTCGCCAATCAGCCCGATTGAAATCATCTGAATGCCGATAACCAGTAGCAATACGCCAAGCAGCAGCAGCGGTCGGCCAGCTATTGGCCCCAACAACATAATTCTCTGGATGAACAGATATATGCTTATTCCTGCGCCGGCCAGCGTAAAAGAAAGCCCGAAAAAACCGAGAAAGTGCAAGGGCTTTTTTGAGTAGTTGGAGAGAAAAAAAACGGTTATGATATCCAGACTGCGCTGTACATATTCACCGAAAGAAAGTGACTTACGGAATCTGCCAGGCAACTGTTCAATTGCTTCGTCTGTGACCTTATAACCTTTTCTTTGTGCGAGAACGGGAAGAAACAGATTGAAGTCGCCGTACATTGGCATTTCGTTGAGCGTATTCCGGCGCACCGCAAAAACACCGCTATTGTTATCCCGCAGCTTGGTTTTTGAAATCATGCGGATAACCAGGTTAAAAACGTTTGATACAAACCGGTTGATGATAGAGTCTTTGCGCGGCTCGCGCCTGCCCATAACCAAATCATAGCCGTCATCCAGTTTTCTGAGCAAAGCGGGAACACGCTCATGATTAATTCGAACTCTGGAGGAGAAAAAAGCGATTTTAGCGCCCTTTGCCATTTTAAAGCCTGCATCAAAACTAGCCGCTTCACCAAAGGAGGAACGCATGCGTATTAACTTCACACGGCTATCTTTTTTGACAATATGTTTTAACTGTTCCCAAGTCTCATCCGAGCTGCTGTCGTCAACAAAGATAATTTCAAAATTTCTACGCCCTCTGCCTAAACCTGAAATCAGGCTATCGCAAATTGTCTTCACCTCACTGCCAATATTTTGAACGGAAACGATAACGGAAGTGTCGAGTCGCACGTCAACATTTCGTGAACTTGTATGACGAACGGCAGGGTTGGGCCTGTCTCCCTGATTGGTTTTGCCAGCAGGATTTGCTCTACCAATCGGGTTTGTTCTGCCTGATGGATTTGTCTTGCTCGCTGGATTTGTTCTACCAACAGGATTGACCTTTACAACAGGCTCCGTTTCACCAGCAGACTTGACTTGACCTGCAGGATTAGTTCTTCTATTAGGCCTATGTCTGCCTGCGGGGTTCGTTTTCCTTGCAGGATTTGCTTTGCCAGCAGGAGCTGTCTCACTTTCAGGCTTGGCTTGGTTGGCAGGATTTGTTCTGACCGCTGATTTTGGTCTGCCTGTAGATCTAGGAGGTCTTCTTTCAAGATTTGTATTGCCAGCAGCAGGAGTTGTATCACTGTCAGGATTGACTTGACTATCAGGTTTCGTTCTGACAGCGGGTTTTGGTCTGCTTGAGGATCTAGGAGGTCTTCTTTCAAGATTTGTATTGCCAGCAGGAGCGGTGTCACTGACAGGAGCGCCCAAGCTGGCAGGCTTTGGTTCGCCGGCGGGCCTTAGAGGTCTCCTTTCAAGATTTGTTTTACCAGCAGGCTCGGTGTCACTGACAGGCGTGGTCAGGCTGGCAGAATTCTTTCTGACAGCGCGTCTTGGTCTGCCGGCGGACTTTGGTCTCCCTGCAGGTTTCGTTTTGACGGCAGGCTCGATGTCACCGTCAGGCTTGACGTTGACGACAGGCTCCTCTTTACCAGCAGAATCCGGTTTGACGGCAGGATCCGATTTATCCGTATTCTGCACCTGACTATCGGGCGTTGCAGGGTTATTTTTTTGTTGATTTGTGTTTTGATTTTCTTCGTTCGTCTCAACTTCTTTAATTATTTTTTCAACCATTTTTTCCCTTTTTTTTCGGCAATCGAGTAGATTTAAGCTATCGGCGGCGTTTGAAGGTTTTTGATCGACCCTTAGCGCGCCTCTTCTGCTTCACAGGCAAAGCTTATCACCACGCTACCTGGTTTTTGTAAAGTATTCCATAAGTCGGCTATTTTTCTTATCGCCAGTATTTATTATCAGGCTTGCAATCAAGCCAAAAAAAACAAACAGACATCCTGAAGTCAACATTAAAAACGCAACAGACAGCGATACGTTAACTTCTTCTAAATCGTAGACCCCGTTTGCCATCATCCAAAGACTGTAAATCATCATTGCGAGGCCCAGCGTATTCACGGCAAAACCAATCATTCCAAAAAAATGCATGGGTCTGTTTAAATACTTAATAAAGAAATTAAGCGTAGTCAAATCCAATATTACCCGGAAAGTCCTGGTAATATTGTACTTGGATTGCCCGAATTGTCTGGCGTGATGCGCAACCACCATTTCGGAAATACGCGCGCCTTCGATGCGAGCCAAGGCCGGGATGAAACGGTGCATCTCGCCGTAAAGCCGCATTTTTTGAATAATCTCCGAACGATACACCTTCAATGAACACCCGGTGTCGTGCAGCTGCACGCCGGTTAGAAAACGCATAATTCGGTTTGCTATTTTTGACGGCGTCTTGCGGATAATCACTTTGTCTTTTCTGTTTTTGCGCCATCCTGCAATGATGTCATATCCCTCATCCAGTTTTTCAACCATGGCGGGAATATCTTTTGGATCGTTTTGTAAGTCGCCATCCATTGAGACGACCACTTTACCTTTTGCTCTTTCAAACCCGGCGGCCATCGCGGCAGACTGTCCAAAGTTTCGTCTAAATTTTATCACTTTCAGGTTTCTATCTTTGCGATGAATGGTTTTGAGAACGTTAAAAGTTTCGTCTGTGCTGCCATCGTCCACCATAATAATTTCATATCGTTTGCGCAAAGGTTTCAATGTTTCGGTAATGCGATTATACAGTAATTCAACATTTTCCTCTTCGTTCATCACTGGCACGACAACAGAGTATTCGATTTGATTTTTCATAAAGTTTTTTAAAGGTTAATTTTTTTGAACAAGTCGGGCAATAATTTGTTTTCGAACTTGCACAATTTTTACAATTGCCAGCATCGGCAAAACCACAAGAGCTTCACGTCCCGCCGCAATAAAATTATGTGGAACGAGCAACGATTGTATAAAATTTCCACTCTCTCCTGACTTATGCACCGACATAAAAAGAGAAAATGGAGCCATTATATACTCACTATTGATCGGCCAAAACATTGGAACGCCAACGGGATCAAGTGTATCAACTCCCCAGAAATCCAAAGCAACGTGCGAGAAATAGACCATAGTAAAAACAACAAAACAGCGTCCGAAGCGACCCCATCCCTTCCAATAAAATAATATGGCAAATAAAAATCCAACCGCCACTGAGCCGCCAATGCTATGGCTCCAAAAGTGACGATGATACAAATTGGGCTGGCCAATTAGAAAACCGGGCAGAAAGTCAAAATCGGCAAGGTTGGCAAGGAAGACAAAAAACAGAATCATTCGCCAGGAAAAACGTTTTTTTTCATCTGACAGCAGCAGGCCTTCATGCACTGCATATCCCAACAAAGTATGTCCAACAGGAAGCGGCATACTTAATGTTAATTCCACAACACGCGTTTTGTCTTATTCAAACTTATTTCTCTTTAAATATTTCATCTATCAATAACTTTCCACCTGCCAACCCGTTTATAAAAACAGACTGTCGCAAAACTTAGCAAAACTATGTCTGTCGACATAACTCCGTCAGGTGAGTCACGTCATGACGCTGCCGCGCCCTTTTCAAGTTGGCGCCCGCATGGACTCAAATACTTCCTATCCACCTTTCACACTGACATCAAATAAAAGCCTGCAAAAACCCACACCCCCTTCCATTCAACAAACAACTCCTCGCAATCGCAACACCTGTTCGGTCTAAAACGAAAAGAGATGGCTTAGACGCAATTCACAAGTCTGTTGTTCGCTGACACGTTAATAACTACACCTTATTGTTTATTTCATGAAATCCTGGCCGATTCTCAAAATGGAATTGCGCTGCTATCGAATAGCCATCTTAACCCCAAAAAACAGGTTACGCATTGGCCGACGCATCGCAACTTCACTTAAAATTCGGCAAGATTCGTATCCTTTTTCCGAATTTCAGATGAACTTCAGGCGGAGAATGTCGTTCGTTTTTTAATGAAGCGCAAGCCTGGGTTTCGCTAGCCTTAAAGCGGTTTATCTGCTCAAAACAACCTGATGAAATATAAAATCAGTCCAAATTGTTCTGCATCCACATCTCCAAAACCAACAAAGCGTATAATCTGTGAGAGTAATCCTTTTTACTGGCAAGGTGCAACGCCAGCATCTCATTCACAACGTCAGCATTGAAGAAATTGCGTTTTTTAATGGCCGTTTCCGACAGAACATCGTTGATTAGATCACGAAAAGTATTGCTGTTCCGCATCCAGTTTTTCATTGGAACGTTATGTCCCATCTTATCTTTGCGAAATACAATTTCGTCTGGCAATACACCTTCCATCGCCTTCTTTTGAATGTATTTGACTTGCGAGCCTTTAATTTTCAAGGCTGGCGGAATCGTTCCGGAAAACTCGATCAAACGATAATCGTGCAGTGGAAATCTGGCTTCTACACCCCATGCGCGGGTAAGCCGCAAACGATCTACATGAAAGTGCACCAATGTTTGATAGTCGCCGTAAAGACTGCGGCTGAGCAAATCTGTCGCGTCCGACCCTTCATAAAGCCCAATTATATCTTGATAGGAATTCAGCTCGCCAAAACCTTTGACAAAATCGGGGTTGCACAACTCAGACAACTCACTGTCATCATAATAAATGCGCCAACGATTGCTCAATAATTCAGCGGGGAATTGATAACTATATGAAAAACGCCTGGCTTTCACGGTCAGGCTTTTCTTTCTTTCTGAGTCAGGCAGCATGCCAGCTAATGCTGTGACGCTATTTCTGACCGGAGCCGGGAAGGCGTCAAATTTTCGCGCTATATTGTCTGCAATGTAAACCGGATGTCCAGCATATAATTCATCACCGCCATCGCCGGTCAAAATATATTTCACATGATCTTTTGCTTTGCGCCCGAGAATAAACGAACCCAATTCAACGCCAATATCACAGAGCGGCTCTTGCATCCATTCGGTCATTTTTGCCAGATTTTCGAGCTCGCTGGCTTCGAATTCAAGCTCATTGTGCCGGGTCTTGTAATGTTTGGCCATCACCCGCGCAAAGTGCGACTCGTCTACATCTTTATCGTCGCATCGAAAAGAGAATGTGTGCACAGGTTTTTCTGTCAGGCTGCTGAGCAGACCGACAACCGAACTCGAATCCATGCCGCCGCTCAAAAAAGCGCCCGGCTCACAATCGTCCTCCGCTGTGCGGATACGGATAGCGTCTTTGGTCAGCGCCAGAAGTTCTTCAACATAATCTTCAGTCTTTTTACCATTCTGGTTAGCGTAAGAAAGATGCCAATATTTTTTGACATTCACTTTTTCATTTTCAAAAACCAGACAATGCCCTGTTTGTAACTTCTTCACTTTCTTAACAAAAGTATCCAGTCCGGGATTATAACTAAAAAGTAAATAATTCCGAACGCCCCGGTGGTTTATATCCCGCGCTACTTCCGAGTGCTTAACAAGATATTTGAATGAGGAACTGAAAATGAGTTTCTTTTCATCCTGATAATAAAACAGCGGCTCAAAGCCAACATGATCGACAGTCAAAACAAAGCGACGTTTGGTTTGATCCCAGATTGCAGCCGAGTATTGACCGTTTACCGATGCAAAACCACGCTCACCGTCATTCTCATAAACCGAGACCAGCAAACTCGCAATATTATTTTTTTCCGTTGCCACGTCCCTGTCGCCGATTTTGAAAATATTGCCTGAGGCGACGACTGTGATATCCCTGTTTGAGTTTGAAGCAAGGCTAACGCCGTCGTCAATGGTTGGAACGCCGG